>WBZR01003732.1_pt1 | contig 13275 bp, 12 predicted proteins | sample 5204231 | NCBI WGS metagenome assembly WBZR01 (sample SAMN12412403, study PRJNA552823) | activated sludge metagenome | isolation source: activated sludge from anammox sidestream of wastewater treatment plant... | place: USA: Virginia | collected 2017-08 | reverse complement strand
GCTCAAACCCCTTCACCAGATACACCCGAAAGGCTAGTCATCTTAACTATTTTAGTCAAGCCCTTTTTGGTTCATATACCAATCAGAATCAACCCAGTACCCTATAATCAAATAGTTACTAAAATCCGTACCAACAACAGAAAATCAAAAATAACTCTACAAAAATACAAAAGATATTAACCATCTTAAAATCATGGTTAATATCTTTTGTATTTTGTTATATCTATAATAGGTTTTTGTTTTTTTACATTTAGTTTTCCCTATCTTGGAAACTGACAAACTGATCACAGAATTTACAAAATTTCATATTCAGCAAGCTGTTGAGCGCTTATTAGCTGGCGGTGTTGTTGCTTTCCCAACTGAAACAGTTTATGGACTCGGTGCCGATATTTCTCAGCCCCAGGCTATTCAAAAAATTTTTGAAATAAAAGGTCGCCCTTCCAACCATCCGCTTATTGTTCATTTTTCCAATTTATCTGAATTAGAATTTTGGGCCGAAGATATTCCTGCTACCGCATGGAAACTAGCCGAACATTTCTGGCCAGGGCCACTTACATTGATCTTGCCCAAAAGTAAGCTCATACCAGTTAGTGTAACTGGTGGGCAGGAGACCGTTGCATTACGTATCCCTCGACACCCGATTGCGTTAAATCTTCTCGAACAACTTGGGAGCCGAAAAGCTATCGCTGCTCCATCAGCTAATCGCTATGGGTTTGTCAGCCCCACAAATGCTGACCACGTCAAATGTGCGTTTGGCGATAAAATTGATGTAATCCTTGACGGGGGAGCTTGTGAAATTGGCTTGGAAAGCACCATCATTAATTGCGTTGACAATAATGTTATGCTTCTCAGGCCCGGTGGCACTCCATTATCTGCAATCAAGGATTTACTTAAACAAAATATTCAAATTCAGCCACACAGCCAAATTCGATCACCTGGTTCTTTGGCTTCGCACTACGCGACCTCAACACCTCTTGAAATCTGCCCAACCAGCGAGATTCTTCTTTCTCGATCTTCCACGCTTCTGCAACAGGGTATTTATACGGCCGCAGTTACACGCAGCGCCCCTCAAATTTCATCTGATAAACTACACCATGTACTCATGCCAGATGAGCCTATAGCCTTCGGAAAACTTTTATACGCAACATTACGCAAACTTGATGAAGCTAATTTTGAGCGAATTTTGATTGAAGCGCCGCCGGATGATTTAGAATGGCTGGCTGTTGCTGATAGATTAACTCGCGCCAGCCATTCGTTTCGAAAATAGACAACTTAAAAAATATGACTCTCGCAGCTGTTCTTTTTGATGTAGATGGCACACTCGCAGATACCGAGCGTGATGGCCATCGCATTGCCTTCAATCAGGCTTTCGAAGAAAGCCAGCTGGATTGGAACTGGGATGTAGATTTATACGGTGTTTTATTGCAGATTACAGGGGGTAAGGAGCGCATCCGCTTTTATATAGAAAATTACGCACCCTCTTTTCTTAACAAAAATAATCTTGAAGATTGGATTGCCCAAATCCATAAAATTAAAACCAAATATTTTCTAAATTTATTGAAAGAAGGAAAGATACCCCTGAGGCCCGGTATCAAACGACTGCTAGATGATTTACGTAGCAATAACATTAAAGTGGCCATTGCCACTACCACAACCTACGAAAATGTAAGCACATTACTCCAATGCACTCTTGGAAATGACGCTCTAGAGTGGTTTGACGTAATTGGGGCTGGGGATATTGTTCCAAATAAGAAACCCGCACCAGATATTTACCAATGGGTACTCAAGCAGCTTAATCTGTCCGCTGAAACCTGCATTGCAATTGAAGACTCGGAGAATGGACTTAAATCATCCACTGCAGCAGGTATTAGAACAATAATCACTATTAGTGAATATACGCAAAAGCAGGATTTCAGTGACGCCATCCTCGTTTTAGAGGATTTAGAAACTACAGGTAAACAGATAGATACTCGAACCATTTCTAACCTACTTAATCAAAAACAAAATAAGTAAATAGGCTTCTATCTATTAGGTAAATAGTCAAGGGGGTCGACAGGCTTCCCTTTTTCTCTAATCTCAAAATGTAACTTCACAGTACCACCATCATTGTTACCCATCTCGGCAATCTTTTGTCCTTTAGCTACACTATCCCCTTCAAGCACAAAATTTTTGCTATTGTGACCATAAGCGCTCAAATAATTATCGTTATGCTTAATAATAATTAAATTCCCGTATCCACGCAAACCATTACCACTATAAACAACCTTACCTGAGGCGGATGCCAATACAGCTTGTTTGAGTTGTCCGCTTATACCTACACCTTTGGATTTTTCAGAAAACCGGCTAATAATTTGCCCATTCGCTGGCCACCCCCAACTGATGCCACTACTATTTTTTTGCGTATCTATTAATTGGCCGGGTTTACTCACAGTAGCCGGATCTATATTAGCTACCTGATAAGATTCAGAATTTTTCTTGGTTTGTGCTTCGACTTGTGCTGCACCAGGACGATTATCTTGTTGGTCGCGTGCTGCGGAATAAGGCAATAGCGTTCCTTTAGGCTCCGTTATTAAAGAACCAGAAATACCGTTATTACTTTCACCTGATTGAGAATTAAGTTGGTCATTTGCAGTAATGGCTTCTCCCGATTGTGAAATTGAAAAAAGTTTTGGCTGTGAGGAAAAATTCTCTTGTTGAGTAGCATGCTGTTCAGCGATTTCTTGCAGATAAATCTCCTGACCAATCCTAAGCGCATACGGTGCCACAATATTATTTATTTCAGCCAATCGATTGATATTCAAACCACTTTTTTGAGCTATACCATATAAAGTATCACCTCTTTGCACAATATATACATCCCTTCTTGTATAACCACTTAAGTTACTTATTGGCATTTCAGCAGAACGACCTGGTGATCGATCAATAACAGGAGCAGGATCTGGCTTTGAAACACAAGAGCTCAAGGGCAGGACAAGAAGAAAAAATAATATGCGCATGAATTTTATGAATTTAAACAGTGCTCCACTGATCCGATTTGATTGATATTAACGAGTGAGTTAACAATCACAAAACAAAGCTGAGACAGATACGTTTGATTTAGAATAACGCAATTTATTCATAGGATTACAAAACATATACCCTTAGTTTATATACATCCTTATTTCAAATTTTGATTGCACTTAACTGTAACAGTGTCTACCTGCTGATGATCCCTGGCAACATTGGTACAAACATTACTTCATCCAGGACGGTTTCAACAAAACCTTCAAGCGTATGATCTATTACGCATAAATACTGTTTTTTACTCCCCTTGGGAAACACCATCCTCCCATTTACTGCTAATTGTGCAAGAAGCGTTTCAGGTATTTCTGGTATAACCGCTGTCATCATGATTCCATCGAATGACCCTATTTCTGGTAAACCTTGTATACCATCGGCATGCTTCAAATGAACATTGCGGACACCCAACTCACGCAGCCGGATACGTGTGCGTGTCAAAAGAGGGCCTATCCGCTCAACTGAATAAACCTCGTTTACTATCTTCGCTAGGACAGCAGTTTGATAGCCACACCCAGTACCTATTTCCAAGACTTTCCTGAGTGGATTAATACCGCCATTTCGCAACAATTCTGTCATACGACCTACAGTCCACGGGCTTGAAATAGTTTGTCCGTAGTTAATCGGCAAAGCCACATCTTCATATGCGCGAGAAGCCAAAGCTTCTTCAACAAAGAGATGACGCGGAATTGATCCCATTACAGCCAACACCATCTCGTCTTTGATCCCCTGCTCCCGCAAGCGTTCAACCATACGCACTCGCGTCCGCAACGATGTCATACCAATACCAGAATGGCGCACACTCACTAACCAATTCCCCTATTTCTATACAGCAAACAAACGAAATAACGAGAGCGAGTCACCCCCAAAAAGCCAGTTTTCACTATCAGAAATTAAACTCTTCAGCCAAACGTTAGATAACCGCTAAAGTGCCAACCAATTTTTTACATAACCGATCTGATCATAACGCGTTAGATCTATTTGCAAGGGGGTTACCGAAACCCGGTTATGTTGAAGAGCAAAAAAATCGGTACCTTCACTTGCATCCTGAGCTGCTCCTGCTGCGCCCACCCAATATACTGTTTCCCCTCTTGGAGTTCGGTATTTAATTACGGGTTCCGCTTTATGACGGCGGCCAAGACGCGTAACATCCATCCCCTGCAATTCTTCATACGGAATATCGGGAACATTAACGTTAAGTAGGATTGGTATATGAAACCTGTTTTCCATGAATCTCTTGACCAATTCCAAAACAACCCTGGCTGCAGTGGGAAAATTACCGCGTGACATACTCACCAGAGATACTGCAATTGAAGGCAATCCCAATAAAAAACCTTCTGTTGCTGCCGCCACAGTACCTGAGTAAATTGTATCGTCACCCATGTTAGCTCCATCATTGATTCCGGAAATTACCATATCCGGCAATCCATCCAACATTCCGGTTACCGCAAGATGAACACAATCAGTCGGCGTACCGTTGACATAGTAAAAACCATTATGGGATTTATGCAAGCTGAGTGGACGATCCAAAGTAAGTGAATTACTTGCTCCACTGCGGTCGCGCTCCGGTGCAACTACTGTTACATCCGCAATTTCAGATATCACTTTAGCCAGATAAGCGATACCTGGCGCAAAATACCCGTCATCGTTACTGAGCAAAATGCGCACTCGAATACACCTTAGGTAATTGAATATTGCTACCGGCTATCATATGAATTCAACCGAAACACTTCACTTGATGGTGAAAATCAAATAACCGACTTAAATGTAGATGGTAAACAGCGATCCCCCGGTTTAATTTACAAACCCCGGTGAAAAGTTTTATCAATAAATGGTCGGGGCGAGAGGATTTGAACCTCCGACCACTTGCACCCCATGCAAGTACGCTACCAGGCTGCGCTACGCCCCGATCTACTAATTATAACAAAACACTCATAACTATTACTGATCTTATGCCAAGCTAATTTTTTAGCCTTGTTTTTGTTCACAAGCCAATCCTACTTTGTTTTTTAGCAATTTGTTTCAAGCAGCAAGATAATTTGCTCAATTTCGTTCTTCAACTTGATCAAATTAAAATCTATCTGACTGTCAGTCACATTATTTTTACTCCTGGGTAGATTCTGTAGCCCTGTACCCAGACGATTTTTAGCTCCGCTTATAGTAAAACCATGGTCGTACAATAATTCGCGTATTCGCCTGATGAGTATTACCTCACGGTGCTGATAATAACGCCGATTCCCATGGCGCCTGATTGATCCAAGTTGAGTAAACTCTTGCTCCCAGTAACGTAAAACATGCGGCTTAACGCCACATAAATCGCTTACTTCCCCGATCGTGAAATACCTTTTTACAGGTATGGGTGGCAGTGCGTCAGTTTGTTCCCGATTCTCCTTGATAGTTTGCCTCCACCATGGATTTTAATTTTTGGCTTGCGTGGAAAGTCACTACTCTTCTGGCCGAAATCGGAATTTCTTCTCCTGTTTTAGGATTTCGCCCTGGACGTTGCGGTTTTGTCCTTAATTGAAAATTACCAAAACCAGAGAGTTTCACACCATCGCCATTTTGAAGAGCGATTCGCATTTCTTCATAGAAACACTCGACAATTTCTTTTGCTTCACGCTTATTCAATCCGATATTTTCAAACAATAAATCAGTAAGCTCTGCTTTGGTTAAAGCCATAATCCACCCTTAAGATAGAAAATAGAGTAACTACACAATACAACACTATTTACTAACTACGTAACGTTGCACCAAATTTTCGTTCAAGAGCATTAATCAGTCGTTGAACAGACTGTTCGATCTCCTGATCTGTAAGGGTTTTTTCACTATCTTGCAATAAAACCCGGAAAGCAAGACTCTTTTTACCCTGCGCTAATTTCTCACCGCTATATAAATCAAATAACGATATTTCGCTGACACTACGATCTTTTTCTATATTCATAGCGGCCAGCAAATTCGCTACACTGACATTATTTTCAACAACAACTGCAATATCACGCCTCACTGGAGGAAATTTGGAGAGCGATCGCATTCTTGGTAATACCTCTGTAGCAAGCGCCTCCGCCAACAATTCAAAAAGTACTGCAGATTGTGATAAATGATATTTTTCTTGCCAGCGAGGATGGAGCTCCCCAATCCAGCCTACCGACTTCCCGTTTAACAGAATCCTGGCAGATTTACCTGGATGCAAGGCTGGATGTATAGCCGGTTCAAACTCTAAATTTCTTGGCCAGAACAAGGATTCAACGTCCATTTTCACATCATAAAAATCTATATTTCGACTTGGCATATTCCATTGCTCTGGATAAACGCTACCCGAGCAAAGAGCCGCCAGATACTCCGCTTCTTGCCCTTCAGTTCCCTTTCTTCCGAAACACGAACCTATCTCAAATATCCTGACCCTACTTTGTTTGCGATTCAGATTAAATTGCAGATTATTGATTAAACCACCGAAGAGATTGCTACGCATCACACCCATATGGCTTGCAATCGGGTTTTTCAATCTGATCGGATCATTATTCTTAGATAGATCGGATTCCCACTGAGCATCTACAAATGTGTAATTAATAACCTCCTGATAATCTCTCGATATCAAGATTTGATGTAAACGCTTAATGGGCGATGCTTTGGTCTCGGGCTCAGCCAGCATGCGCACCGGTGCTCTGGATAATTGCGCAGGGATCAAATCATAACCATACACTCGCGCAATTTCCTCAATAAAATCTTCTTCTATCACCAAATCAAAGCGAGATGCTGGCGGAACAACGTAAAAAACATCCTCAGTGACCGAATAACTGAATTGCAAACGCTGAAAATAGGCTGATATCTGCTTTATACCAAGCTCTATACCCAAAATCTTGGTAACCCGCCTCGGACGCACCATCACAGCTACTCGTTCCGGCAACTGGTGCTTGATTTCAGCGACCGGACCCACACTACCACCGCATATATCCTGTATTAATGCAGTAGCACGTTCTATTGCACTACGCGTTATGGAAAAATCGACTCCTCGCTCAAACCGGTGTGCTGAATCCGAAGTAAAACCCAATTTAAACGATTTCCCACTGATAACAGCAGGTGAGAAATAAGCACTTTCAAGGAAAATATCTGTTGTAGCCTCTGTTACCCCGCTCTCACTACCTCCCATAATTCCCGCCAATGCCAATGGTTTGTTATCATCAGCAATCACCAGCATATCTTTCTGTAAAGCCAGCTCCTCACCGTTTAATAGCAATAATTTTTCACTCTCACGAGCATAACGCACACAAATATCACCCTTTGCGCCGCTCCCTATTCGTGCAAGATCAAAGGCATGCATCGGCTGCCCCATTTCCAACATCACATAATTAATAATATCTACCACAGGGTTAATCAGGCGCAAACCAGAACGCTCCAGACGCTGGCTCATCCATAACGGAATTTTAGTATTAGTATTGATCGCTACATTTTTGATGATGCGACCACAATACAGCGGGCAAGATTCGGGCTCTTCAACCCGGATTTGCAATACATCTTCAATAGCCGGATCAATGCGAGTAATTGCTGGCAAAACTAGTTCACATTCCGTAATGGCAGCAACTTCGCGTGCAATACCAAACATACCCAGACAGTCTGCTCGGTTAGGTGTCAGTTTCAGAGTAAAAATGTAATCGTCAAGCAAGAGGTATTCACGTAGATCCATTCCTGTAGTTGCTTCATCTGATAACTCGAGCAGCCCATCGGCATCACTCATCAAGCCAAGTTCTTTAGCAGAACACAACATGCCAAAGGAATCCACACCGCGTATCTTACCGCGCCTGATTTCAAGCTCTGGTAACTTGGCCCCAACCAGGGCACAGGCTACTTTCATGCCTTCCCTTACATTCTGGGCTCCACAGACTATTTGCAATAATTCTCTTGATTGACCCCCCGCATCGACTTTACATACATTGAGACGATCAGCATCGGGATGTTTTTGAATCGAAATTACATGAGCTACAACCACTTTATCGAAAAATGGAGCAACAGAAACTAGATTCTCAACTTCTAACCCTGCCATAGTTAACTTATGCGCCAACTCATGGTCGGAATACTGGAAATCAACCAGTTTACGGAGCCATCTCCCGGAAAATTTCATGTTTACAAATTCCGCCGATTAGTTGAATTGTTTAAGAAATCGCAGATCATTCTCGAAGAACAAACGCAGATCATTAACGCCATAACGCAACATGGCCAGACGTTCCACACCCAGACCAAAAGCAAATCCAACATGCTCTTCACCATTCAATCCAACATGCTTCATTACATTGGGATGCACCATGCCACATCCAAGCACTTCTAGCCAGCCAGTCTCACTACAAACCCGGCAACCCCCACCGTTACACATCACGCATGCAATATCCATTTCGGCAGAAGGCTCAGTAAAAGGAAAAAAAGAAGGACGAAATCTCACCGACAGATCATCTTTTTCAAAAAAATTCCTCATAAAATCAATCAATAAACCTTTCAACGCAGAAAAATTGACATCCTCATCTATCCACAATCCCTCAACCTGATGAAACATAGGAGTATGGGTTACATCGGAATCGCAACGATAGACCCGTCCAGGCGCAATTATTTTTATAGGGGGCCGATGGTTTTGCATGTAATGAATCTGCACAGGTGATGTGTGAGTTCTCAACAATTTGCTACCATCAACGTAAAAAGTATCGTGCATTGCGCGCGCGGGGTGGTTCTCGGCGATATTCAAAGCTGTAAAATTATAAAAATCCGTTTCAATTTCCGGCCCGGTGGCAATATCAAAACCAATCGAATGAAATAACGACTGTATGCGCAATAAAGTTCGTGTGACAGGATGTACGCCCCCCATCCCCAAACCTCGCCCAGGCAAAGTAACATCCAGATTCTCTTGCGCCAAACGAGCCGACATATTTTTTTCCTGGATTACGCTACGCTGTTTAATTAAGGCATCTTCAAGCAACTTCTTCGCCTGATTGATTTTCTCACCCATTATTGGCCGTTCTTCTGGAGCCAGTTCCTTTAGATTTTTTAATAAAACCGTCATTTCACCCGTTTTTCCCAGATATCGCGCCTTGATTTGCTCCAATTCAATGTTATTTTCAGTACTTTCGAATAGTTTTAACGCAGTGGCAACCAACTCTTCCAAATTATTCATGGCAATGAAACAGTTTGTTCATAAAAAAAGGAGGTCTAGCCAAAATTGCCGACCTCCCCCTGATACACTTACACGCCAACTGCTATTTAACTTGCTAAGCTGGCTTTTACCTGATTAGTTATTTTTTCAAAAGCTGTTTTATCAAACACAGCCAAATCTGCCAGCACTTTTCTATCGAGCCCAATACCAGTTTTCTTGATTCCGTTCATAAAAGTACTATAAGTCATTCCTAACTCCCGAACTGCGGCATTGATACGCGCGATCCATAAAGCTCGGAATTGTCGTTTACGCTGACGGCGATCACGATAAGCATATTGTCCAGCCTTCATTACCGCCTGTTTTGCAATCCGGTAAACATTTTTTCTTCTGCCGCGATACCCTTTTGCCAGCTTAAGAATTTTTTTATGACGGGCTTTTGCCGTTACACCACGTTTTACTCTTGGCATTGTCTATCTCCTTAGGCGTAAGGCATCATTACATGAACAGATTTCATGTCACTTGGATGGACAGCAGCCACACCTCTCAAGTGACGCTTATTTTTAGTTGTTTTTTTGGTAAGAATGTGGCGCTTGAAGGCTTGTGAACGCTTAATGCTCCCGCCAGCTCTGATCTTAAAGCGCTTGGCAGCACTCTTTTTTGTTTTCATTTTAGGCATAATTTCCCCTTTTTTAACATGAATCAAGGTGCTTTCTTTCAGAAAATCTTTAAAAACCTTGATATCACTTGTAATAAATAACTTCTATTGACAGAGTAAAGCAACTATTGCTGTGTTACGCCCTCGTTTTTCGAAACAATTTCCGTCATCTGCTTCGTAGATTTAACTGCTTTAACTTCCTTTTTCTTGGGCGACAACACCATAACCATTTGCCGCCCCTCTAATTTTGGAAATTGTTCTACAACAGCATGTGTTGACAAATCATCACGCACTCTTTCCAGTAATTTCACTCCAAATTCCTGATGCGCCATTTCTCGACCCCGGAAGCGGAGAGTAATTTTTACCTTATCACCATCATTTAAAAAATTAATCAGATTTCGCAGCTTGATACCGTAATCACCCTCATCCGTATTTGGTCTGAACTTAATCTCTTTAACTTGTATTTGTTTTTGTTTCAGTTTGGCATCATGTTTTTTTTTGCTTTCCTGATAGAGAAATTTTCCATAATCCATCAGCCTGCAAACTGGTGGCTCTGCCCCTGGCGCTATTTCAACAACATCCACGCCCGCTTCTTCAGCCATATCCCTAGCTTCGGCTATTGATACAATTCCAATTTGCTCACCATTAACACCAATCAACCTAACTTGTGACGTCGAGATTTCGTCATTGACCCTTACAGTCTTTTCTTGAGCTATGGCACCCTCCGCAAACTCACTAAATTTATCTACTATAGCCTTTCAGTTATTTCATTTTGAGCTCGGCTAATAAATTCTTCGATAGCCATCGATCCAAGATCCTGCCCTGATCTTTCTCTCACAGTAACTGTCCAACTCTCCACTTCCTTGTCTCCTACTATTAGTAGGTAAGGAACCTTCTGCATGCTATGCTCGCGAATTTTATAGCTTATCTTCTCATTTCTCAAGTCAGAACTGGCTCTTATACCGACTTGCTTCAGTTGATCTGTAATTGATAGAACATAGTCAGCTTGATTCTTGGAAATATTGAGCACGATCACCTGCTCTGGAGAAAGCCATAAAGGCAGCGCTCCCGCATGATGCTCAATGAGAATACCAATAAAGCGCTCCATAGATCCCAGAATGGCACGATGAAGCATAACCGGAATTTTTTTTGTATTATCTTCAGCTATATACCCCGCTCCAAGCCTTGCTGGCATAGAAAAATCTAGCTGCAAAGTGCCACATTGCCATTTACGACCAAGACTATCCTTCAAGGTGAATTCAATCTTCGGACCATAAAATGCACCTTCTCCTGGTTGCTCTTCCCAGTCAATATTTTTTTGATTTAGCGCAGCCGCCAAGGCTGTCTCAGCTTTATCCCATTGCGCCTCCGATCCAACTCTTTTAAGAGGGCGTGTTGAAAGCTTTATGAGCGTTCCACTAAAACCAAAATTCGCATATACCTGATTTAACAGATCAACAAATTTTATAACCTCTTCCAGAATTTGATCTTCTGTACAAAAAATATGGGCATCATCCTGCGTAAATGAACGTACACGCATAAGCCCGTGCAAAGCTCCTGATGCTTCATTTCGGTGACATGAACCAAATTCAGCCAGACGAAGCGGCAAATCACGATAACTTCTTAATCCATGATTAAATACCTGCACATGTCCCGGACAATTCATTGGTTTAATGGCGTAATGTCGATTTTCTGATTCCGTGATAAACATATTTTCACGAAAATTCTCCCAATGACCGGAGCTCTCCCATAACGATCTATCCAACACTTGGGGTGTACGTATTTCAACATAACCATTTCCGGCAAGAATATGGCGCATATATTGTTCAATTTGTTGCCAGATAACCCAGCCCTTAGGATGCCAGTACACCATCCCCGGGGCCTCTTCCTGGGTATGGAATAAATCCAACTGCTTTCCTAGTTTGCGATGATCACGTTTTTCCGCTTCTTCCAAACACTGCAGGTAATTTTTCTGATCTTCATTGCTTATCCAGGCCGTACCATAAACCCGTTGCAACATCTCATTTTTGGAATCTCCCCGCCAATAAGCACCTGCTATCTTCATCAGTTTAAAAACCTTGATTTTTGATGTGGAGGGCACATGCGGGCCACGGCATAGATCAGTAAAGTTACCTTGGGAATACAAGGAAACCGGTTCAGTGTCAGGAATTGATTCAATTATTTGAGCTTTATAGTGCTCCCCAATTTCTTTAAAAAAAGCAATTGCCTTTGATCGTTCCCAGACCATCCTCTCGATTTTCAGATCCTTTTTGCTGATCTCCTGCATTCTTTTTTCTATAGCTACCAAATCCTCAGGTGTAAATGGCCGCTCATAAGAAAAATCATAATAAAATCCGTTCTCGATAACCGGACCGATAGTAACCTGCGCCTCTGGAAATAACTCTTTAACTGCATGCGCCAATAAATGCGCACAAGAATGACGCACGATCTCAAGCCCATCTGGATCTTTGTCTGTTATTAATACTAAATCACTGTCCGTATTTATCTGTTCTGTCAAATCCACCAACTTGCCATTCAACTTTCCCGCCAATGCTGCACGAGCAAGCCCAGGGCCTATAGACTCCGCAACCTCTCTTACAGTTACAGGATAATCAAATTTTTTGTCTGTACCATCTGGTAGATGAACAACTGTCACGTACTTACCTCACATCTTGAACAAATATCGTTATCAAAAGCCTTAGTATCTAGCATCAATTGGAGCAAAGAATATACCAACCCATTTCTGCATGTATCAAAACATTACTTGATTAGCAACGAACCTCAGCTATGTCGATCCGATGGTCGCGTGATCCTCCGCGATGGCCAAAAATCCGCGGGTTATCACCCACAAAATCCCATTCTCGAAACATCAGCGGGCCTTGATGTAGGGCAAAAGTTGTGGGTGGCTGAGGTTTCTTGCTAATCAGGAAACATTAACTGCATAAATTCGTTTTATAGCTTAAAAGCATTAAACCAATAAAAAACCCGCAGAACCTTCATAAGAAATCTCCGCGGGTTTTCGTTTATATCAGCAATATTGTAATTACTTACTTTACAGCTTACTCGTCATCGCTGTCGTTATCATTGTCGCCAGAGGAGGATTCGCTGTCTCCGCTATCCGCGCTTTCAGCAGCTTCTTCAGCCTCATCTTCTTCGCCTTCTTCATCTTCGCCTTCATCTTCAGGTTTCAATACCAGTTTTCCTTGTGCAATGCTGGCATTCAAATCCGTCATCGGCACCTCTTCATGCACCAGATTCTGGTGGCAGTCTATACAGGTTGCACCTTCTGTTTCCATCTTTTTGTGTTCTGCCTGTGCACTTTCTCCTGGAGGCGCCGGTTTCTTGTGACAGGTGCGACAGGTGATGCTGTCCCATTTCTTGAGGTTCATCCGGGCGTCATGCGCCATCTCCAGCCTTCTTTCATTAAACT
>WBZR01003731.1_pt1 | contig 13277 bp, 8 predicted proteins | sample 5204231 | NCBI WGS metagenome assembly WBZR01 (sample SAMN12412403, study PRJNA552823) | activated sludge metagenome | isolation source: activated sludge from anammox sidestream of wastewater treatment plant... | place: USA: Virginia | collected 2017-08 | reverse complement strand
CGGCGCCAAGCTGGCGGAGAGCGAAATCAACGCCGCCGGCGGCGTTCTCGGAAAGCCTATCGAACTCGTACTGCAAGACGGCAAGGCCGATCCTGCCGAATCAATCAATGCCGCCGAGAAACTGCTCGACCGCGATAAAGTGCGGGTGCTGATTGGGGCCTGGGCGAGTTCAGCCACCCTGGCCGTAATGCCGCTGGCGCAGCGCTACGAGATCCCGCTGATCGTCGAAACGTCGACGGCGGAAAAAATCACCGAGGCTGGAAACCCGTGGGTCTTCCGCATCTCATCAAATAGCAAGATCGACGCCGACACGCTCCAACCTTATCTCGTGAAGAATTTGGGTTTGCACAAGGTCGCGTTCATGGCGGCCAACAACGACTTCGGCCGCGCGTTGGTGTCAAACTGGACTCGAGCGCTCAAGGCGGAAGGCGGGAATATCGTCGCCACCGAATATCATAAGCCGGGCGAAACGAATTTCTCCCCTACTCTGACGAAGATCAAAAACTCCGGCGCCGATAGCATCGTCATCACCAGCGATGTCACGACGGTGTCCAACATCGTCAAGCAATCGTACGAGCTCGGACTGAAGGACCTCAAACGCGTGGTGACCAGCGGCAATCCGACAGAAGCCATCATGCCGTTAGCGGGCAAGGACGCCTGCGAAGGAATGCTCGTGCAGAATTATTGGCTCCCCTATTCTCCACCAAAAGGGCAAGAAGAAACATCCAAGCAATTTCTGGCTGCATATAAACAGAAGTACCAAGATCGAGTGGCGGACAAGTATGCGGCCAGCGGCTATGACGCCGTGAAGCTCGCTGCCGCCGCCATCAAGGAGGCAAATAGCTCGGAGCCCGCAAAAATTCGGGCTGCCCTGAAAACGATGAAGCTGCCCGCTCTTCAAGGCGTCATCGAGTTCGATGCGCAGCAACAGGCGCGTCCAATCCAGTCAATATCTCGAGTAGAGGGCGGCAAACCGGTCATTGTTGTGAAAGCCGGTCACTAAAGACTCAGAACAACAACGTTGCATGTCGCGTGCATGGGGCGACTTCCACGGCCGTGGAAGTCGCCGTTCCTCATTTTGCGTCACGTCAAATTTCAGAACTGAGTTCCTCGTTGCAATGTCGCGCGGCATGTCTCGAATGTCGGTTGACATCTTCAAAGAGACAAGGCTTGAATTCGGCTTACGCGCGGTGAACGACTCCCCCCGACCGAGCGAGTTAATTTCGGCCCAAGCATTTTCGGGGGGAAGACGTTGCTCGCTCTTGAATCTGACCATCCGGAATCGCTTGCGGCCGTCGTCGAGTTGCGCGCGCGCGCCGATGATCGGCTGCGGGTCTCCACGCGCGCAACGGAACCCGCGTCGGCGATTGAAGCGATTGAGCCCGAGCTTCTCGACACGATCACCGAATTCAACGGATCGGCATCGAAGCGGGCGCATCTCGCATCCGCACCAAACAGATCTTTTTTGAGCTGATGGCGCAGCGAGCGAAGCCGGCTGGCCTCGCTCGCCGGCTCGGCTTAGGAGCGAACCGTGACTGAAATTCTGCAGCAACTTCTAAATGGCGTCATCATCGGCAGTTCCTATGCGCTTCTGGCCGTCGGGCTGACGCTCATCTTCGGGATCATGCGAATCGTCAACTTCGCGCATGGCGAGTTCTATATGGTCGGCGGCGTGATCTGCTATTACCTGATTCAGACTCTGCATCTTAACTATGTGGCCGCGCTTGTCTTGGCCGTTGTTCTGGCGATGGCGCTTGGGGCGATTCTCGAACGATCGATTCTGCGCTGGTTGAAGGATCAGTCGCTCGATTCGACCATCATCGTCACGATCGGCTTGTCGGTATTCATTCAGAATGTCGTGTTGTTATTGATGGGCCCGGTGCCCAAAAGCATTCCTACGCCCTTTGGCAATACGCCGGTCACGGTCGCCAGCCTCACGTTCACTCCCGTACAGGCGTTCGTGATAGTTGTGACGACGCTCGTCATCGTCAGCTTCCATGTTTTGCTGCGTCACACGTATATAGGTTGGGCCATGCGGGCCACCTTTTCGGAAAAGGACGCAGCGCGTCTGGTCGGAATCGACACCGATCGAATCGCAAGCTTGACGTTTTTGCTCGGTTCGGGAATGGCCGCCTTGGCCGGGGCTCTGCTCGGTTCGATCTACCTTGTCTATCCCTCCATGGGAGCAGCGGCGGTTCTCAAAGCGTTCATCATCGTCATTATGGGCGGCCTCGGAAACATCATGGGCGCGATCGCCGGCGGGTTGCTGCTGGGAATCGCCGAGAGTTTCGTGTCGGGCTTTGTCTCTTCTGATTACAGCGAGGCGATCGGCTTTTTCATCATTATCGCGGTGCTGTTGTACAAGCCGCAGGGACTCTTCGGGCGCAAGGGGCAGGTATAGATGACTCGGCTTATGACGAAATGTTCGCTTATCTGCGCATTTGCGATTTTGGCTGCAATCGCGCCGAGCGTCCTCCCGAATTACTATCTGCACGTCCTCATCACCGCCGGCCTGTTTGTGATGCTGACGGCAGGGCTAAACCTCATTCATGGATATATCGGCCGTTTGTCTCTCGGACACACGGCGTTTTATGGGCTCGGGGCGTATGCGGCCGGAATGATCGCCACCAATTTTGGAGCCGGACTGCTGCTCACTCTTCCGCTCGCGGCAGCCGTCTCGACCATCGCCGGGTTGGGCCTTGGCCATATCACCTTGCGTTTTCGGGGCGCTCAGTTCGTGCTGGTCACACTGGCTTTCGCCGCCATCCTTCAGCTCTTCGCCAACAACTTGGTTGATTTCACCGGCGGGCCCATGGGCTTGTCGGGCATCGCCTCCCCTTTGCTTTATCGAGGCTGGGAGAGCTCGCAATGGTTCGGGTCCAAAGCCAGCTTCTACTGGCTGGTGCTCGCGCTCGACATAGTGATCGTCTACGCCATATGGCGAATCGTTAATTCCCCACTTGGCGACGCGATGATCGCCATACGAGAAGACGAATATTTGGCGGAGGCGATCGGCATCAACGAATACCGCTATTCGATGATCGCCTTTGTCCTTGGCGCGGCGATGGCGGGCATCGCCGGCGCAATCTATGCTCATTACATCAGCTTCATTAGTCCTGAGATTTTTCACTTCAACATCATGATCATGATCCTCGTCATGGTCATCATTGGCGGCACGGGCACGGTGCTTGGCCCGGTGATCGGCAGCTTTCTCGTCGTGGTTCTCCTGGAAGCGCTGCGTCTGAACGACTCGCTGCGCGAGCCGATCTTCGGCGCCGTATTGGTCGGCGCCACCCTGCTCTTTCCGCAGGGACTGGCCAACCTTATCCCAAGCTTTTTCCGCCGCAGAGGCGCGCCGGCGGCGCGCTTTGGAAAATTTGCTGCGCCGGGCGAAGCGGTTCCCTCGCACAACGTCTTTACCCTCGCCGCGCCCCCGAATACGGCCAGCGGCGAACCGCTGCTGCGGGTCGAAGCGCTGACGGTTCGATTTGGCGGGCTGGTTGCGGTCGACGACGTAAGCTTCGAGGTCAAGCGCGGGCAAATCGTCAGCCTGATCGGCCCGAACGGAGCAGGCAAAACAACCACGCTCAACCTGATTACGAGCTTCATCGAGCGCAGCGCGGGACGCATCGTGTTCGATGGGCGAGAATTGCCTCGTCGGATTTTCCCGCATCAAGTCGCCGCGCTCGGCATCATTCGCACTTTCCAGACGACTCGCGGGCTGCTTGGAATGCCTATCGGCAAGGCGGTCGCCACTGGTTTCCACCGGACGCTTGCTCTCGACTGGCGGCGCATCGTCCGTATCTGTCTAATCGGCATGCATGACCTGAAATTGGAAACACGAGCGCTCGAATTTCTGCGCAAAGTCGGTCTGGAGCGAAACCCGGAAGAGCTGACGTCCAACCTGTCTTATGGCGAGCAACGCCTCCTCGAAGTGGCCATAGCTCTGGCGGCCCACCCCCAACTGCTTGTGCTGGACGAACCGGCAGCGGGAATGAATCCCGAAGAAACCGCTCGAATGATGACCCTGATCAGGAAGTTACGCGATGCGGGCATGACGATCTTGCTGGTGGAGCATGACATGAAATTGGTCATGGGCGTGTCCGACCACATCGTCGTCCTCGACCATGGCAAGCGTATTGCTGAAGGGCCGCCCGCCGCCATTCAGACCGACCGCTCCGTCGTAGAAGCGTACCTGGGCAGAGGGATTGCGCATGCTGCGGCTTGAAAACATTGATGTGCTCTACGGCCAGCGGCAGGCGTTGTTCGACTTTTCAATGACCGTGCAGCAGGGGGAGTTGGTGAGTCTGCTGGGCGCCAACGGCGCAGGCAAGACAACGACGCTGCGGACCATTTCCGGATTATTGAAACCAAGCCAAGGTCGAATCGTATTCGAGGGCGAGGAAATTCAGGGCCTTGCACCCTCCGAAATCGTCAAAATGGGAATTTCACATTGCCCAGAGCGGCGTAAGGTATGGCCTTACATGACCGTCGAAGAGAATCTTCTGTTGGGGGGTTATGCTCATCGCCGGCGATGCCCGCCTGAAGCAAACCTGAAACGCATCTACGATCTTTATCCGAGACTCCAGGAACGGCGACGGCAATACGCCAGTACGTTCAGTGGCGGCGAGCAGCAGATGCTGGCGATCGGCCGCGCCCTGATGTCGAATCCGAAAATGCTGATTCTCGACGAACCGTCGCTCGGCTTGGCGCCCATCATGATCGACCGCACCGTCGATCTGATACGCGAAATTCATCGTTCGGGCGTCACCGTCCTTTTGGTTGAACAGAACGCAACGCTGGCGCTGCAAATATCGGATCGCGCTTACGTCATCGAGACGGGGCGATTGGCGCTTGAAGGCAGTAGCGCGACGCTGTTGGAAAGCGACTACGTGCAAAAAGCTTATCTTGGAGCGAGTTGCTGACCTAGCGATTGGGAGCGCTTTGAGCGGCCCGAGACAAAACCTCGATGTCGGCGGCCAGAAACATCAAGCGCTTGCCGGGACCGCGCCGACCACAATACAGGCTGAGGGTCGGCGACATGCGGGTTCGTGTTCTCGGGCGCGTGCCTGAGATGGGCTTCGGGGGCAGTTCGCATAGCGGCTCGAATATTTTCAAGCTCTTAAGGCCACCGACGGCTTCCGGGGCCAGGATGACATGGCTCAAGCGCCGGCAAAATCTCCTCGTGCAGAAGTTCACCCGGATGCATGGGCGGACAAGCCGCGCTTCGGGAGTTTCTTGGTCATTGCACTTGTCCCCAGTGAAGACATGGCCGGATGGACGCATGATCCGCAACGATGAAGCGGCGTTCGCATCCGCTTCGTATCGCGATTTGCTGGCCGAGTGGCAGGCCGATCCGGACGACCGCATTCGCCTTCACGCGAAGGCCGTGCTCGATCGGTTCGATCTTTAGCTCGCCGGATCGCTCGCTTTTGATCAACATCAATCGCGCACCTTTGACCAACATCAATAAGTCGATGCGCTTTCACAAACATCGACATCGCAACTTGCAAATTCAATTTCTCGTTCCATGATTGCTGCGCTCTTCGTCCAACGGCCTTCTTGTCTGAGGATGGAATGTTCGAGTTTCGCTTCCTCGTCGATTTATCTTCGGACGCCGCTCTGGCGATTGGCGGCGACTCAAAAATCGTGGCGTGGAACGCGCGGGCGGCGGCGCTCTTGGGATACGCGCCGGAGCAAGTCCTCGGCCGGCACTGTTACGACGTTCTGAAGGCGACGCTACCGAGCGGCGAGCCGCTGTGTACGCCGGAATGCGAGGGCAAGCTTTGTTTCTCGCATCACTCGCCGTTCGCGGTCCACGCGTGCTCGCTTCGCCACAGAGACGGCCGCTGGCTTCAAGCAAGCATCAGCACGCTCGTCCCGCCTGCTCTGAGCGATGAATGCGCCGATGGCGCGACGGTGGCTGTGGCGTTCCTTCGGCCGCGGCATCTGGTTGCTTCCGCCGCCGCCGCAGATCGGCAACTCCGAATCTACACCTGCGGCCGGTTTGGCTTGTCGGTCGCCGGGCGGAGCGTGCCGACCGACAGATGGCACCGCAAGCACGCGCTTACTCTGCTCAAGCTCTTGGTCACAAATCGCGGCGAAACCATGCATCGCGAGCATGTGATTGAGTGTTTGTGGCCGGACGCCAACGAGCGCAGGGGGCGTGAGCGGCTTAAGGTCACGACCTGCTTCCTGCGCCAGCAATTGCGCGCCGCAGGCGTTCCCGGCGACGCCATTGCCGTCGCGAACGAGACATATGCGCTGCGGCGTGACGCGGTTTGGCTCGATTGTGAGCAGTTTGAGAATTTTTTTCGCGAAGGGTGGCTGCTGGAGCAGCGCGGGCGTTTGAAGGAGGCGCTTGTCTGCTTTGAGAAGGCGGCGAGCATGTACAAGGGCGACTATCTGCCCGAAGAACGATATGCCGACTGGTGCGCCGAGGAGCGCGAACGGCTGCGCGAAGTCTACTTCGACATGCTCGGCCACATGGCGGACGGCTATGTTGAATGCGGCGATTACGAGCGAGCGGCGGATGTCTGCCGCTGCGCGCTCGCGCGCGAGCCTTGCCGCGAGCGCTTTCATCGCGCGCTGATGTTCTGCCTTGCGCGGCTTGGGCAATACGATCGCGCGATCGCGCACTATCGCCGGTGCTGCGAAGCGCTCAAAGCCGAACTCGACGTGACGCCCGCGCCGGAAACCGAACGATTGTATCGCGAGCTTGTCGCCGTTGGCGCAGCCGGAAGTCCGGCATCGTCAGCCGTACGTTAGACGGCGGAAGATCAAGTCGCGACATTTCCCAGATAATCCACAGGCCGGCTTGCCCAGCAAGCGACCGGAAGCCGCCGCGGCGGCGTTCTGTTACCGGACTGTAACCGGCGCTTGCTAGCGAGCGAATGACGATCGCTTTCGCGTGGCAGGTCCAAGCATGGCCCCTAGCAGCAAAGCGGATTCCTTTATTGCGCGAATTTGGCTCGAGAGCGGGCCAGATGGAGAACCGAGGTGGCGCGGACACATCAAACACGTTCAGAGCGATCGCGGCGGGTTCTTCGACGATCTACAAACGCTGCGACTCTTCGTCGAAGATGTGAGCGGGATCACGGGGCCCGCACTCGAGCCGCAGAGCCGGCGCAGCCGGCCTGCATCGGACCGGGACCGGACCAGGAGCGCGCGACGCCGAAACGGAGGGAGCGCGAAACGTGAGCGTTGAAGCGAAGCGAACGTCGCGCTGGATGCGGGCCGCAAGACGCCTTACCGGAACGGCGTTGGGCGCGGCGGCGTTGGCGCTCCTTTCCTATGGCGCGGCTTTCGCGCAGAACGCTCCGGCCCTCTCCAGCTATTCCAACCCCGCGCAAATCGACAGCCGCCTCATCGTCTGGGTCGCCGCTCAACTTCATCTGATGTTCGCCGCCTTCGTGCTCGCGGTGCCGATGTTCGCCCTCTACATCGAGTGCATGGGCTGGCGTCTCGCCAAGCGCGATGCGGCGAGCGCATCGCGCTACGATTGGCTTGCGCATGAAATGGCCCGGCTGTTGCCGCCCGCCTATTCCTTGACCGCGATCACGGGCGCGTTCCTCGGCTTTGCGCTGTTCACCGCCTATCCCGCTTTCATGGGGTACATGACGAACGTGTTCGGTCCGACCTTCATCGTCTATCCGCTATTTTTTATCGCGGAGACGCTCTGTCTTTATCTCTGGTACTACGCTTGGGATCGGCTGCAGGGTGACCGCAAGTGGCTCCACGTGATGCTCGGGCTGTTATTGAATCTGTTCGGCACGGTCGTCATGTTCATAGCCGACGCCTGGGCGACGTTCATGATGACGCCGGCGGGAGTCGACCAGAGCGGCAATCTCATAAGCCTCTACGCCGCCGTATGGAACCCGGGCTGGATGCCGCTCAACGTCCACCGGCTCGTCGCCAATATCACCTTCGGCGCTCTTCTGTGCGGCGCATACGCGGCCTACCGATTTCTGCTCGCGACGGACGATCAGGAGCGCGCGCGCTATGATTGGATGGGTTACACGGGCAATCTGATCGCGCTCTTCACGATGCTGTTCTTGCCGTTCGCCGGCTACTATTTCGGGTTCGAATTGTTTGCGTTCTCGGCGACCTACGGCGTCACGCTGATGGGCGGCGTGCTCTCGTGGCTGTTCATCATCCAAGCCATCGTGATCGCCTCGCTGTTCATCGGCGCCGCCTACTACGCCTGGCTCGGCTTCTTGCGCATCCCCGGCTCGGAGACCCAGCAGCGCTGGGCGCCGGCGTTCAACATCGTCCTGATCCTCGGCTTCATGGTCTGGGCCACGCCGCACACGATGGCCGCGAGCATTGAGGAATCGACCGGCGGCTTCCATCCGCTGCTCGGCGCGCTCGGCCTGATGGCGCCGAAGATGATCGCGGTCACGGTCATCCTGCTCGTCCTCTACGTGAGCTATCTTCTGTATCGCCGCGCCGGGCGCATTCTCACCGTCTCCTGGGCGAGCGTCGGGTCTGCGGCGCAATGGGCGCTGATCGCGCTCACCGCGCTCGGCATCGTCGGGCTCGGCATCTACGGCTATTTCGCTCCCGCGCACATCCGCATTCAGACCTCCATATGGCAGATTCTCGTCTTGATCGGCGGGATCGTCGCCACCTTCGTGCTGGATCAGTTTTTGCTCTCTGGCGCGCGCACGCAGGCCGAAGTCCGGTGGGGAACGATGCCGCGGCGCGGCCAATACGTCCTCATCGCGCTCGCCTTCATCATTGTCTGGCTGATGGGGTTGATGGGGTATGCGCGCAGCGCCGTGCGGCTCAACTGGCACATTTTTGGAATCATGCAGGACACATCCGCCGGCGCTGGGCTGCCATCGCTCGGCGAAGCGGCGATCGTGATCACGGCGATCACGCTGATATTCTTTGTCCTGCTTGCCGGTTCGTTCGCGATCTCGGGCTTGAGCGCCGGAGCAAAGGGCGCGCGCAAGCGCGGCGCGGAGATTTGAGGGAGCGGCGATGGCGGCGACGGCGACCCTGCGACGCGTTACGGCTCCGGTCATTCCGGCGCTGGTCGTGCTCGGTTTCTTCGTGTGGTTCTCGAACTGGATTCCGCAAACACGCTGGGAGCCGCCGCGCGCGCACACGATCACCGCGCAGACGACGCCAGCCCAGTTAGCGCGCATCGGCGCGATCCTCGTGCGCGAGCGCGGTTGCCTGACCTGCCATACGATCGAGCCCAGCGCGGGCGTCAAGGGCCAGGGGCGCGGACCTAATTTTGCGGGCATCGCCGCGCGCCGGGCGGCCGGCGTTCCTGGCGGGCCTGCGGACCTCGCCGGCTATCTGGCGCAAAGCCTGTATGAGCCGGGCGCCTATCTGGTCGAAGGCTACGCCAACATCATGCCGGCCTCGCAACGCCCGCCCGCCAAGCTCAGCTACGAGGAAGCGACGGCGGTCGTGAATTATCTGATGACTTTGGGGGGAATCGCGGCGGTCAAGATCGGCGATCTTCCGCGGCCATCCGCGGAGCCTGGGCGCGCGGCGGCAACGCCGGCCGCCGCTGCAGCCGGCCCGGCCGACGCCATGGCGACATTCGAGAAGCACAACTGCCTTGGCTGCCATGCCTTCAAGCCCGGCCAAGACCTTCCTGGTCCGCTGTTCGCGGCGGCGAATTTGCGGGCGAGCGCCGCTGCGCGCGGCCTCGGCCTTGAAGCCTATCTCATCGAATCGATTGTGCAGCCGCGCGCCTTCGTGCGGGGCGATTACGCGATCGATCTGATGCCCGAGGATTACGGCGCGCAGCTCACGGCCGGCGAACTGCACGCCATTGTCGCCTATCTCGCCTCACCGGAGCGTCAATAATGATCGGCCGGCTTATCCGAAACATACCTGTGCCTACGGGCGCATTCCTTGTGCTCGCAGCGGCCTATCTCGCGCTCAAGCTCGTGCGGCCGGTCATTCCCGGCAGCGTCATCCTTCTCTATATGGGCTTCGTCCTCGCCGGCGTCGTCATCCATGTCACGCTCACTGACGAACGCATCAAGCGCTTCCGCGATTTTTTCATCGTGGCCTCGGGCGAGGGGGCGGGCCGCAAGTGGCAGCGCTACGGCCTATTGCTTGTCATCCCGCTTGTGCTCGCCTGGGCCGCGTACGACGCGACGCGGCCGAGCTACGCGCCGCCGGTCGAGATCTTTCAGCGGCATCCGACGGCCGGCGATGAGGCGCTGAGCCGGATCAAGGCGCCTGACTGGGCCGCGAGCCCGGCGCGCTGGAGCGCCGAGTCCGTCGCCAAGGGCAAGTCGATCTACGCCGCCAACTGCGCGGTGTGTCACGGCGACAATCTCGACGGGCTGGGAACGGCGGCGGAAGGATTCCGCTATCCGATCCGTCCCGCGAATTTCCGCGACATCGGGACGATCGCTCAGCTCACGCTGCCCTATGTGTACTGGCGTCTCACCGTCGGAGGCATCCAGAACCAGTTCAACAGCGCGATGCCGCGCTGGGTCGCGCCCGCGGACGCCGCGAGCGCCGCGACGCTTCACACCTATGACCTGACCCCCGACGAAGCGTGGCAGGTCATCATCTATCTCTACAAGACCACCGGCTTTGAACCACGGCAGGAATAGGCGGCTCTTTCCACACCGGCTATTGGCAAGACGATGAACGACGATAACGATATTACGACGTCAGCGACCGCCAGCATCACTCGCCGCGCGGTGCTCACCGGAGCCGGCGGTCTGGCGGCCGCGGCAACGACCGGCGCGTTCGCCGCCGAGCCGGAGCTTCTGGGCAGGGCGCTGATCCCCGCCGCGCGCGTCGATAATCCGATCGAATATTATCCGGATCGGGCCTGGGAGAAGGTCTATCTCGACCAATACGCTTACGACCGCAACTTCACCTTCATCTGCGCGCCCAACGACACGCACATGTGCCGCGTGCGCGCGTTCGTGCGCAACGGCGTCGTCACGCGGCTCGAGCAGAACTACGATCATCACAAGTACAAGGACCTCTATGGCAATCAGGCGACAGCGGTGTGGAACCCGCGCATGTGCCTGAAAGGCTTCACCACGCATCGACGGGTCTATGGACCATATCGCGCCAAGGGGCCGATGATCCGTGCTGGCTGGAAACAATGGGCGGACGACGGTTTTCCCTCGCTCTCCGACGAGCCCGCGCTGCGGACCAAGTACAAGTTCGATTCGCGCGGCACCGACGGGTTCGTCCGCCTCTCGTGGGATGAGGCGACCACCTATCTCGCCAAGGGCCTGATGGCGATCGCGCGCACCTATAGCGGAGCCGAAGGGCGACGGCGGTTGATTGAGAAAGACCGCTACCCCGAGGAGATGCTGGAGCACTGGGACGAGGCCGGCACGCGCGTGATGAAGCTCGGCAGTTCGTTGCCCCTGCACGGGATAATCGGAAAATTCGGCATTTTCCGCATGGCGAATCTGCTGGGGCTGCTGGACGCGCATGTGCGCGGCGTCGGCCCTGACCACGCCAAGGGCGCGCGCGAATGGTCGGAATACACGTGGCGCGGCGATCAGGCGCCGGGCCAGCCCTTCGTGCACGGACTGCAAACCTCGGACATCGATCTCAATGACCTGCGCTTCACCAAGTTCACGGTTCAGGTCGGCAAGAACCTGATCGAGAACAAGATGCCCGAGGCGCACTGGCTAATCGAAATCATCGAGCGCGGCGGCCGGATCGCCGTCATCGCGCCCGAATACAATCCGACGGCGACCAAGGCCGATTACTGGATTTCCGTGCGGCCCGGCCTGTCCGACACCGCGATCTTCCTGGCGGTGACGCGCACGCTCATGGAGCAGCGCTGGTACGACGAAGATTTCGTCAAGAAGTTCACCGACTTTCCCCTGCTGGTGCGCACCGACAATCTCAAGCGCCTTCGGCCGCAGGACGTCATCACCGGCTATCGCAACGCCGATATTTCCGCAGGCCCGAGCTTCGCCATCCAAGGCATGACAGCCGAGCAGCGCGAGCAGATCGGCGACTTCTTGGTGCGCGATGCGCGTTCAGGCGATCTCGTGCCGATCACGCGCGACGACGTCGGGAAGTCCCTCGAGGCCAAGGGCATCGACCCGGCGCTCGAATGGCGAGGACAGGTGAAGCTCGCCGATGGCGGCGCCGTCGAGGCGATGACCGTCTGGGAAATGTACAAGATTCATCTGCGCGATTACGACCTCGACGCGGCCGCCGAGATCAGCGGGGCGCCGAAAGACTTAATCGAGCAGCTCGCCAAGGATTTCGGCCGGCGCTTCTGGGATCCCGACTTCATCGGCAAGCCGCGCGAGGCCTATCCGATCGCCGTCCATTACGGCGAGGGGATCAATCACTATTTCCACGCCACGCTGCACAATCGCGCGACGCTACTGCCGCTGCTGCTGGTCGGCTCGATCGGCATACCAGGCTCCGGCGCCCATACATGGGCCGGCAACTACAAGGGCGCGCTGTTCCAGGGTTCGGCGTGGTCAGGGCCGGGCGTCGGCGGGGCCTATGTCAAGGAAGACCCCTTCAACCAGATTCTCGATGAAAGCGGGCCGGTGCGCGCGGAGAACGTGCGCGAACTCCTGCACGGCGAGGAGATGAGCTACTGGGGTCTCGGCGACAAACCGCTGATCGTGGAAACCCCGGGCGCCGGCCGCAAGGTCTTCACCGGAAAATCGCACATGCCGACGCCGACCAAGGCGATCTGGTACAACAACGCAAATCTGCTCAACCAGGCGAAGTGGATTTATCATCTCCTCGTCAACGTCAATCCCAAAATCGATCTCATCGTCGATCAGCAGGTTGAGTGGACCGGCTCGGCCGAATATTCCGACGTCGTACTGCCGGCCAATACCTGGCTTGAATTCCAGACGCTCGAATGCGGCGGCTCGTGCTCCAATCCTTTCCTGCAAATATGGGGAGGCAGCGGGATCAAGCCGCTCTACGATTCCAAAGACGACGGCATGATTTTCGCGCTCGTCTCGGAGAAATTCGCCCAACTCACCGGCGACAAGCGCTTCCGCGACCATTGGAAGTTCATGCTGGAGGGTCGGCCCGAAGTCTATATCGACCGCGTGCTGGACAATTGCACGACCACCAAAGGCTACACGGTGGCGGAGATCATGGCGGGCAAATACGGAGAGCCGGGCGCCGCGCTGATGCTTTTCCGCACCTATCCGCGCGTGCCCTTCTACGAGCAGATCTACGACGGCATTCCCTTCTACACCGACACCGGACGGCTGTGCGCCTATTGCGATCTTACCGAGGCGATCGAATACGGCGAGAACCTCGTCGTCCACCGCGAGGCG
>WBZR01003723.1_pt1 | contig 13302 bp, 9 predicted proteins | sample 5204231 | NCBI WGS metagenome assembly WBZR01 (sample SAMN12412403, study PRJNA552823) | activated sludge metagenome | isolation source: activated sludge from anammox sidestream of wastewater treatment plant... | place: USA: Virginia | collected 2017-08 | reverse complement strand
AGCGCCGGCATCTTGCCGGCTGGAAGCCGGCGCTCCCAGGATCTGCCACCCGCCGCCCGGGCAGCCTCAGCGCCGAAACGGAACGAACGTTCTGTCACGCCGTCAGCCCCAATACGCCAGCGGCGGGCAGAGCACGCGGAGGATCAGAACGCGGTAGATCGCGCGGAGCTGCTCGGGATCGGGCGAGGGCGCGACGTCGGGCGGAGAGCGCTTGACGCGGGGCGCGCGGGGGGTGTATGCTCGGAGGCGTGGGATTGACACTCCCATTCCTACTCCTATTCCCCCATCCTGATCTCCACCATGACCGAACACCTCACCGCGCTGGAACAAGCCCGATCCACCGCCATCGACCTGGGCATGAAGTTCGCCCCCAAGCTCCTGGTGGCCCTGCTCATCCTGGCCGCCGGGGTATTCGTAGCCCGCTGGTTCGGTCGGGCGGTGGAGCGCATGCTGGGCGGCCTGGAACTGGAACCTCCGGTGCTGCAACTGTTGGCGCGCATCGCCTATGCCCTGGTCATGGCCATGTTCCTGGTGATGGCCCTGCAGAACCTGGGAGTGGAACTGCTCCCCCTCATCGCTGGCCTCGGGGTGGCAGGGGCTGGCGTGGCCCTGGCCATGCAGGGCGTGATGAGCAACCTGGCCGCGGGGCTCACCATCATCTTCACCCGCCCCTTCCGGGTGGGGGAATACATCGCCATCGCCGGAGAAGAGGGCCAGGTAGAGGCCATCAACCTGTTGAACACCACCCTCAGCCACCTGGATCGCTCCCACGTGGTGATCCCCAATCGCAAGATCGTGGGGGAGATCCTGCACAACTACGGCACCATCCGACAGTTGAACCTGGTGGTGGGCGTGGCCTACGACTCGGACATTGCCCTGGCCCTGGACACGACCCGTGCCGTGCTGGCGACCAACCCTCGGATCCTCCATGACCCTGCCCCCCTGCTTCAGGTGCACACCCTGGCAGATTCCTCGGTGAACATTGCCATCAAGCCCTGGGTCAAGACCATGGACGACGACCTGGCCATCAGCGAGGTGAACCAAGCGGTGCTGGAGGCCTTCCGGACCAGGGGCATTGTCATCCCCTTCCCTCAGCGGGAAATCCGCATGCCGACCCAAATCCAATTAAGGTGAATACTACCAACATCAAAAATTACAATCTCAGTGAACCGCCGATTCCAGGTTGAACGGCAGGGCATGAGCAGTGATCTGAGAGCTGAGGGCGTGACAGAACGTTTGATCGAAGGGCTTCCTGGGAGCGCCGGCATCTTGCCGGCTGGAAGCCGGCGCTCCCAGGATCTGCCACCCGCCGCCCGGGCAGCCTCAGCGCCGAAACGGAACGAACGTTCTGTCACGCCGTCAGGATCTGAGAGACAAAGCCATGGCGATGCTCGATGGCCTGCTGCAAGAAGGCAGCCATGCGACGGAGCTTGAAGGGCAGGGGATTGACGTTTCGGCCGGCACGGTGAGCCTCCCCCCTCACAAGAACGCCACCACCCCCGTCCCCAGGTCGTACTCCGCGCCGACCACGACCAGGCCGTCGTGGTCGATGAGGTGCTCGAGGATCTCCGAGCCGTGCCGGAGCTGGTTCACCGAGACGCGCACGTTCGCCCGGACGGCCTCGCGCACCAGCGCCTCGGGGTCGCGGGCCGGCTCGGTGGCCAGCAGCGACTCGACCGACGGGCGCACGCGGTCGACGATCGACCGCAGGTTGCGCGACTGCAGCTCGGCCGGGCGGCGCAGCTCGTCGAGCGTCGCCAGCACCGCCCCGCAGCGCGAGTGGCCGAGCACCACCACCAGGCGCGTCCCGAACTGCGTGGCCGCGAACTCGACGCTCCCGATCTGCGACGGCGCGACGATGTTGCCCGCCACCCGGATGACGTACAGGTCGCCCAGGCCCTGGTCGAACACGAGCTCGGCCGGCACCCGCGAGTCGGAGCAGCCCAGCACGATGGCGAACGGCCGCTGGCCGGCGACGAGGTCGGACCGCCGCGCGTGCCCGTGGAGCGCCTCGAGGCCGCCGGTATCCGACGCGAAGCGGCGGTTGCCCTCGCGCAGCCGCGCGAGGGCCTCGGCGGCGGGGATGAAGGCGTCGAGCATCGTCACGGCTCCTCGGGCAGCGGCGTCGGCCACAGCCCGGGGAACGCCCGGAGCCGCAGGACGACCGGCAGGTAGGCCGGCCGCGGCGGGCGCGGCGTGCGCGACGCCGTGGGGGTCGCCGTCGGCGGGGGCGTGCTCGAGGCGGTCGGCGTGACCGACGGCGTCGGCGTCGGGCCGGGCGTGTCGGTCGCGCGCGGCGTCGCGGTCGGCGTGGGCGTGGCCGACGGCGTCGGCGTGGCGGGCCGCACCGGCGTGGCCGTCGGCACGCCCGGCAGCGTCGGGCTGTAGCCCCACGCCACCACCAGCCCGCCGGCGCCGGCGGCGCCGCCCGCCGCCATGCCCGGCACGCCGATGCCGAGGTCGGGGACCGCATCGCCGTTGAGGTCGGCCACCGCCAGTGCCTGCCCGAACGCCAGCCGCAGCGCCGGGGCCACGCCGAGCGGCGGCAGGTCCGGCGCGAGCCCGAGGGCGACGCGCGGCTGCAGCCCGTCCGCGTCGGCAAGGATCACCGTGACGGCGCCGACGTCGGTCTGGCGCGCGCCGGCCGCGTGCGGGGCCCCGGCGGCCAGGTCCGGCCGCCCGTCGCCGTCGACGTCGCCGGCGGCGAGCACGCCGCCGAAGCCGCCGCGCGCCGCGGCCTCGCCCGGCACGTGCGGCATGTCCTGGTCGATGGCGATCGCCCGGCCGGCGCCCAGGCCCGCGCTGCCGCCATACAGCACCACGACGTCGCCCGCGCCCTTGCGCCCGCCAACGGCCGCGTCGGGGGCGCCGACGGCCAGGTCGTCGAAGCCGTCGGCGTCGAAGTCGGCCACGGCCAGCGCGGCGCCGAAGCCGCCGTCGCGCTCGGCCTCGCCCGGAATGCCGGGATCCGCACGCGACAGCTCGGCGACGCCGCCGGCGGCCAGCGCGCCGGTCATCGGGTCGTCGGGGCCGCCGTGGACCACGAGCACGGTCCCGGCATTCCGGACGTCCGGCGTGTCGGCTTCGGGCAGGCCGATGGCCGCGTCGGCGTGGCCGTCGCCGTCGAAGTCGCCGGCGGCCACGACGGCGCCGAGCATCTCGCGGGCCGTCGGGTTGCCCGGAACGTCCTCCATGGTGCGGTCGACCACCAGCGCGCCGTTGGCCGTCGGCCCGGCCCCCGCCAGGCCGGGCATGACGTGGAGCTGGCCGGCCGCGTTCTGGCCCTGAAGCTGGCGGCCCGGCGCGCCGACGAACAGGTCGTCGACGCCGTCGGCGTCGAAGTCGCCGACCGCCATGGCGGCGCCGAGCTGCTCGCCGCCGACCAGCGGCGGCCCGATCGGCCGCCGCACCCGCCCGATGCCGCCCGTGGCGCCGTCCCACAGCCACACGATGCCGGAGTCCAGCCCGTTGAAGTCGCGCAGCGGGTGGCCGACGGCCAGGTCGTCGATGCCGTCGGCGTTGAAGTCGCCGGCCGCGAAGGCCGCGCCCCACTGCCCGTCGCGCTCGGTGCCCGCCTCGGTGTACAGCCGGCCCGGGAACGCCGTGCCGCCGTGGCTGACCCCCACCCAGCCGCCCCCCGGCGCCCGACTCGCGTCGAGCGGGGCCCCGACGACGAGGTCGGCGCGCCCGTCGCGGTCGAAGTCCCCGGCCCCGAGGCTGCGGGCGAACGCCTGCTGCGCCAGCGGCGCCGCCCCGAAGTCGGCGGCGGTGTAGGTGCGGAACTGCAGGCCCAGCGCCCACACCAGCGGCATCGCGCGTTCGGTGGCCACGACGTCGGCGCGCAGCGCCAGCGCGCCGAACCACGCGGCCTCGTCCTCGGCGCCGACCACGGCCACCGGGATGCCCGCCGCTTCGAGCGCCAGCGCTTCCTCGGCTTCGAGGCCCGCCGGATCCACCGCCACGCCGTCGGCGCCGATGCGGGCGATCGTCGCGGCCAGCGCGGGCGTCAGCGCGGGCACGCGCAGCCACGTCGGGATCGCCGCCGCCTGCGTCGCGAGGTCCGCCAGCACCGCCTCGTCGGCGCTGACCAAGGTCACGCGGTCCGCCGCCCCGGCGGCCTGGACCACGTCGAGGACCGCCGGCGACGCCGCGGCGTGCAGCATGACGGCGAGGCGCAAGCCGGGCACCGCCAGCGCATCGGCCAGCCGCGGAACGGTCTCGGCCGCGAAGCGCGGGTCGAACCACGACCCGGCGTCGCAGCGCTGGACGTTGCCGAGCGGCTGCTCGTCGACGCGCCCGGCGCAGCGCGTCGTGCGGTCGAGCGTCGCGTCGCGCAGCAGCACGAGGTGGCCGTCGGAGGTCGTGCGCACGTCCACCCACGCCCCGGGGATGCCGGCGTCGGCCGCGGCGCGGAGGGACGCCAGCGTGTTCTCGGGCGCGACGGCCGCGTAGCCGCCGTACGCCAGGACCGCGTCGGCGGCCGGCGGCAGCGCCGGCGCCTGGGCGTCGGCGGCGCGGTGGGCGCGCGGGCCGGCGACCGCGAGCGACACGAGCCCGGCGCATGCGGCCGCGGTCATGCGGCGCACCGTCACGCCCCGCCCGCCAGCACGGGGCCGTCGGCGCACAGCAGCATGCCGCCGTGCTCGCAGCTCCCGCAGATGCCGATGCCGCACCGCATGTAGGCCTCCCAGGCCGACTGGCACGGGACGCCGGCCGCGCGCGCCTGGTCTTCGAGCGCCGCCAGCATGCCGTGCGGGCCGCAGGCGTACAGCGTGTCGGGGCGATCGGCGGCCGCCAGCAGCGGGCCGACGGCCGTCGTGACGCGGCCGCGGGTGCCGGCCGAGCCGTCCTCGGTGGTCTGGATCACCTCCGCGCCGAGATCGCGGAACGCGTCGGCCATGAGGAGGTCGGCGGAGGTGCGCGCGCCGATGACCACGCGGACCCGGTCGCCGCGCCGCGCCGCGTCGGCAGCCAGGAAGTGCAGCGGCGCCGTGCCGTACCCGCCGCCGACCATGAGGTGGTCGACCCCGGCGAGCGTGAAGCCGCGTCCGAACGGCCCGCGGAACCAGATCCGGTCCCCGGGCCGAAGGCGGTGGACCGCGCGCGAGAACGGGCCGACGGCGGCGACGGTGAACGCCAGCGGGTCGGCGGCGCGCAGGCTGAACGGCTTCTCGTCGAGGCCCGGCAGCCACAGCATCCCGAACTGCCCGGCCACGGCGTCCACCGCCGCGTCGAGCGTCAGGGTGCGCGTGCGGTGGTTCTCGTCGGCCACGGCGCGCACCGTCAGCGGCCGCGGCAAGCCGGCGCGGTCGGCGGCGGACCAGGCAGGCGCGGCGACTGCTCGACCCTGGCGGGCATCTCCCCCCGGCGCGGTCACGCCCTGGCCTCGGCGGGCGGGGCGTGCGGCACGGGGGCGGGCGTGGCGGCCTCGGGCCAGCGCCGGACGGCGTGCGCCCGGCCGCGGATGGCGGCGAGCGTCTCGCCGCGCTCGGCCAGCCATGCCGCCAGGTCGTCGCGCAGCCGGCCGAACACGTCGGGCCCGTCGGCGTATACCGCCGAGCCGACGCCGACGGCGGTGGCGCCGGCCATGATCAGCTCGACGGCGTCGGCGGCGCACGTCACGCCGCCGGTGCCGATGATGGGCACGTCGACGGCGCGCGCCACGTGGTAGACGGCGTGCACCGCGACGGGCCGGAGCGCCGGGCCGGACACGCCGCCGGCGCGGTTGTGGAGCACCGGCACGCCGCTCTCGATGTCGATCAGCATGCCGGGCATGGTGTTGATGGCACAGATCGCATCCGCCCCGGCGTCGACGACGGCCTGCGCGATGCGCCCGATGTCGGGCACGTTGGGGGCGAGCTTGACGATCACCGGCAGGCCGACGGCGCGGCGCACCGCGGCGGTGACGGCGGCGGCCGAGTCGCAGCTCCCGGCGAACGGCTCGCCGAACTCCGAGCCGACGTTGGGGCAGCTGATGTTGACCTCGAGGAGGTCCGGCGCGGCGTCCGCCACGGTCTCGGCGACGCGGGCGAAGTTGTCGACGGTGTCGGCGAAGATGCTGGCGATCACCGGGACGCCGAGCGGCGCGAGCGCGGCGCGGGTCTCGGCCAGCAGCGCGACCTCGGCCGCGGCGCCGGGGTTGGCCAGGCCGATGGCGTTGAGCAGGCCCGGCCCGAAGTCGACGCACGTGGGGTTGACGTGCCCGCCCCGCGGGGCCGGCCCGCACGACTTGGCGGTCACGGCGCCGGCGCCGGCCCGCGCGGCACGCGCCATCAACGAGGCGTGGGTGCCGAGGATGCCCGACGCCAGCACGAAGGGGTTGGCCAGCCGGACGCCGGCGATGGTGACGCCGAGGTCGGGGGTAGGGGTAGAAGCGTTCATGGGGTTGCGGCCGGATTATAGCCACGGGCGGTCGGTTCGGGGAGCGCCCGCTTGTCCACTTGACGCCAGAACATATGAGCGATATACTGTTGTTCTATGGTTCCCGAGGCTCCTGCATCCACCCGGAGGCGCCCCATGACCGCCCCCTCCACCCGCCGCCAGCGGCGCGACCGCCAGCGCGACGGCGCGGCGCTCTTGCTCGAAGTCGAGCGCTATCGGCGCCAGCACGGCATCGGCATCTCGTACGACGAGCTCAATTCCATCCTCGGTTACGGCTCGAAGGACAAGGTCAAGCGCGACCTGGACTGGTGCAGGTCGCGCGACTGGGCGACCTACGTTCCCAAGACGGCGCGCTCGATCCGCGTGCTGCCCCCCGGGCTCGAAGCGATCGCCCAGTGCTTCCCGGGGGCGCTGGCCGGGCCGGGGCTGGCCCTGGCGGCAGCCGCGCGCAGCGTGTCCGGCGGGGTGGATTGGATCCGTGTCCTTCCGGCCGACATCGCGGCCGGCCCCGCCACCAACGAGACCGTGGCCCTCCAGCTCGCCCACGCGCGCGAGCGCCTGCCGCTCCCCGCGGGCGCCATCAGCGCGCCGGAGCGCTGCTTCGCCGTCCGCGTGCGCGGCGACTCGATGCGCGACGCCCACATCCTCGACGGCGACCTCGTGGTGCTGCGCTCGACGGACGCGGCCGACCGCAACCAGATCGTGGCGGTCGTGCTGCCGGACGAGGGCGTGACGCTCAAGCGCTACGTGCCGCTGCCGAAGCAGGGCATCATCCGCTTCCAGGCCGAGAACCCGGCGGTGCCGCACATCGACGTGCCGATCCGCGGCGACGGCTACGACGGGCCGGTCCCGCGCATCATCGGGGTGTTCAAGACGCTGCACCGCGGGCTGACGCTCCTGGTCAACACGGAGTAATCGCCCCTGCCGTCGGCGGCGGTGGTATCATCCCGGGCGCGGTCGGGCACGGCGCAGGGGGATGATGGCTGCCAGCGATGGTTGAGATCACGCCGGAGATCGTCGAGTCGGCGTTGAAGGATGTCCGACGGGGGATGCGGCTGCGGTCGAGCCCGCTCATCGGCCTGGGCAGCCTGCGGCGGGGCGGCGCCCGCTCCGAACCGTTCGACGGGGACGCCCCCCGCGAGCACGGCCTGCGCGACCTGCTGTGTCGGCTGGTGGCCGAAGGGCTGGCGGCGGCGCGCGGGGTGCCGGCGCGCGACCTCCTGGACGGGCGGCGGCCCGACGCCGCGGTCGAGGCGGCGCTGGCCGCGGACTTCGCGCCCGGCGACCGCGACCGCGAGGCGTGGAGCGTCCTGTACCACCGCTACACGGCGCCGGTGCCGCTGGACGTCCAGGCGATCGCCGCGCTCACGCAGGCGCCGGGCGCGCGCAACCCCGAGCGGCAGATCCGCCGGCGGTGCGTGCTGGGCTTCGACAAGCTGGCGGCGCGCCTGCGCGAGCTCGAGCGCGAGGCAGCCCCGGATGCCGCGCCGGGCGCGGCGACCGTGTCGGTCCCGGACGCAGGACGCCACAACCTGCCGCCGCGCCGCAACCGCTACATCCGGCACGAGGTGGTGCTGGCGGGGGTGGAGGCGCTCCTTGGGGACGCGCGGCTGCTCACGCTGGTGGGACCGGGCGGCGTGGGCAAGACGCGGCTGGCGCTGGAGCTGGCGCGGCGGCAGCTGCCGCGCTGGCCCGACGGCGTGTGGTTCGTGGGGCTGGGCAGCGTGGCGCACGGTGACGACCTGCTGCCGGCCGTGGCGCGCGTGCTCCACTTGCACGACGGTTCCGAGCCGCTGAGCCTGCCACGGCTGGTGCACCGGCTGATGGGGCACCGGATGCTGCTCGTGCTCGACAACTGCGAGCAGGTGCTGGAGGCGTGCGCGACGCTCGCCGACGCGATCCTCCAAGGCTGCGAGGCGGTCTCGATCGTGGCGACGAGCCGGGAGCGCCTGAACGTCGCGGGCGAGCAGCTCTGGGACGTGCCGACGCTGGAGGTGCCGGCGGTGGAAGGTCCGGCGGGATCGCCCGCGGCGGTCGATCCCGAAGCGCTGCTGCACGCCGAGGCGGTGGCGTTGTTCGTCGACCGAGTGGTTGAGGTGAACCATGGGTTCCGGCTCGACGCGCGCAACGCGGCGGACGTGGGGCGGCTGTGCCGGCACCTCGAAGGGCTCCCGCTGGCGATCGAGCTGGCGGCGGGGCGGATGCGCGCGCTGTCGGTCGGCGACATCCTGGCGCAGATCGAGGACCTGCTCGGCCTCCTGACGCACGGCGCGAAGGGCATGCCGGACCGGCACCGCACGATGCGGGCGGCGATCGGGTGGAGCCACGACCTGCTCTCGCCGCCCGAGAAGGCGGTCTTTGCGCGGCTGGCGGTGTTCCGCGGCGGGTGGTCGTTCGAGGCGGCGCGGGCGGTCTGCGTGGGCGGCCCGATCGCGGCGGGCGACGTGCTCGACGGCCTGGGCGGGCTGGTGGAGCAATCGCTGGTCGAGGCGGACGTGGTGGGGGACATGCCGCGCTATCGCTTCCTCGAGCCGATTCGGCAGTTCGCCGTGGATCGCCTGGCGGCCGACGGCGCGGCGGACGGGGTGCGCGACCTGCATCTGGCGTTCTTCGCGGCGCTGGCGGAGCGGGCGGAGCCGGAGCTGACGGGGGCGGACCAGGCGGCCTGGCTGGCGCGGTTGGACCGGGACTACGCGAACCTGGTGGCGGCGATGGACCATGCGGTGGCGGTCGGGGATGCGGAGGGCGGCCGGGCTGCAGTGCCGGAGACCGCACATGGCGAGGGAGACGATCCAGAGGGCGGCGCGGCGGACGGCAGTGCGCGGGTGACTACAGGCTTACGGCTGGCGGCGGCCATGTGGCGCTACTGGGACGCGCGCGGGAATCAGGCGGACGGGCGGCTGAGGCTCAAGCGGCTGCTGGCAGCAGCGACAGCGGATACGCCGGACGCGGTGCGCTCGGCTGCACTGCATGCGGCGGGAGTACTGGCGATGATCGCGTCGGACGAAGCCGACGCCGTCGCGTTGCTGGAAGCCGCTGCCGATCTTCGGCGCAAGACGGAGGACTGGCAGGGACTGGGGCGGACGCTGAGCAACCTCGGGGCGATTCAGTATCGCCGGGACGACCTCGATGAGGCACAGCGGCTGTACGCGGTCGGCCTGTCCGCGGCGCGGCGTGCAGGCGACGAGTGGAACGTGACGAACTTGCTGCTCAACATGTCCATGGTCTCTTTGCAGGTCAATGACCTCGACGCGGCCGAAGCCCAGCTCACCGAAGCGATACCCGTCTTCGACCGCATGGGCGACGTCGTCGGAATGGCGGCCGCCCGCCACCGGCTTGGATTGCTCTACTACCGATTGGGTGACGACGAGACGGCCACGGCGGAGCTGCGCACGGCGCTTGCCCACTTCGAGCACGTCGGGCACCGGTATGCGGTGGCTGAAGTGCGGCGCGACCTCGGCAGCTTGAGTCACGTAGCGGGCAACTACGTCGCCGCCGAGCGCGAGTTCAAGCGATGCATCGAGATCTGCGCGGCGGTCGACAACCGCTGGGTAGCCAGCCTGGCGCTGGCGCATCTCGGGCAGGTGATGTCCGACATCGGACGCGGCGACGAAGCCCTCGCGCATTTTGGGCACGCATGGAAGATGGCCGTCGGGTGCGGAAACACCCACGCGCAGGGTGAGGCACTGAACGGCATCGCGCGCACCCGTCTGCATGCGGGTGAGCGCGCCGAGGCCCGTGTCGTCCTGTGCCGGTGCCTCTCGATTGGAACCACCGTGCGATCGGCCCGCGTCGCGCTTCCTTGGCTGGCGACAGCGATCCGGTTCCTCGCCCTGGACGGCTGTTTGCCTCAAGCGGCGCGCCTGTACGGCCTGTACCGCGCGGCTCAGATGCGCCATGGTTGGCGATTGCCTCCCGCACAGGAAGCCGAATTGGCGGGTGTGGCGGAGACACTGCCCGCCACACCCGCGGAAGACGCCGTCACTCCGGAGACGGAGTTGCAGGTGGCGTTGGACTCGCTGCGCTGCCGCGGCAACCAACGGCCCAGCGACGCCTGATCACTGGCGACCTCGTCGACGGCCATTGCGGTGCACCGATCGAAAAGTTGGGCGACGCTCCATGGCCGTAATACCTGCACTGCGGCTGTATTCTCCCAACTCGGCAGGCGTTGGCATCATCGAAGTCTGCACGGATCACGGGGAGGAGCTCACATTGAGGCAATTGCCGGTTGATGCCGTCAACGGAGCGATCTGCTTCCCAGCAGCGCTCATCCCCGTGCCCGTGACCTTGATGCACGCGTCACCGAGGTCCAGGGGTGGTTGACCTTCTTCCGAGAAGCTGAAGCTGTACCCGGTTGACGGCTTCAGCTCGATCATGCCGCGGACGTCGTCCGTGCACGTGCTGCCGTCCCACACCCGCAGCTCGACCTTATAGTCGCCCGTGGTCGGAGTGGCAGAGCACGTGCTGTTGGTGCCGACGCCACCTGCCGCCGCTGGACGCGGCAGTGGCGCGCTCGGCTCCTGCGGTGGGTCACTCGGGCCGGTATTGGGTGGGTCGTTGATCGGTGACCGGTCAGTGCACGTTGGCTTGTCGTCATCCGGCGAGAGCTTCGCGTCGGGTTGGTTCGGGCGCAAGCTCACGGCCCAGTATACGACTTGCTCTCTCAGCGGTGATCCCGAGATCGTCAACGACAACGGGACGCCGGTCTCGGCCCGCCCCCGGGCATGCTCGAAAACCGTATGGCATCCCTTGCTGGCAGCGATGGCTGGCCCTTGCACGATGGTCAGGTCGAGATCGACATGGTCGGCGCCCCGTGGCTCGGGCCACCAGAGGGTGGCATCGACCAGGCTGGCCTGCGTGGGTGTCAGCGAGATCGTCACCGGCACGTTCGACGTCCCCGTCGACGTCACCGGGGGCACAGGAACAATCGCGCGCCCCCACGCGAAGTCGGCCGCTGCGGGAAGGATCATCTTCCCGCCGCCGGTGAACTCCGAGAAGCCCTGCTCTCCCCTCCCGGGGTCGTACACCTCGTCGCCACTGTTCAGCATGAAGGCGTAGAGCTCACCGGGATCGACCCGATAAGTCGGCAGCTTCTTCCGACCCTCATGCTCCATCCACGCCATGAGGCGCATCGCGGCCGCGCCCGCCACGGTGGTCGCGCCGCTCGTCTTGCCTTGGCCGGCCTCTGCACTTGGGCCTGGATCGACATCGGTCGGAAAGAGCAGGTCCGGCTTGACGCGTCCGTCGGGGGCGTATCCGATGCGCTGCGTGTCGATCAGCTTTCCGTCCGACAACGTGTAGGCGCCGATGGCCAATGCCTTGTGCGCGTTGGCGGGTGCAGCCACCAGGGATGCATAGGTTCCCGCGCCATGCACCGGATTGACACGCCCAACGAGGTTGCCGGCCGCCGCGATGACCGCACGGCCTTGGTCGAACGCATGGTCGGCCTCGATGGCGATAGCCCCGACGGCGGGGTTCTCCTCGGGTTGCAGCTGGGCCAAGATCACGGCGTTGTTGACACCGTTGGCCACGGCACCAGCGATCCCATCTGCGAAGTCATCCGAGTCGCCCGATACGGGGGTCGCTTGCGCCCCCCCGAACACGCGGAAGCTCCGGATCGACGCGATGCCCATGGCCTGGAGCACCTGTGCCGTCGTGGTACCGTGCCCCCAGGCGTCGATGCGCCCGAACAGCCCATCGCACGCCTCGTTGTCGACGCAGTCGTAGGCCCCGCCGATGGTCACGGTCTTGTCGACCCCCGAGTCGATCATCGCCAACGTGCGGGAAGTCCCCACCCCCGCAAACCGACCCGTCAGGCCGACGGCCGACATGGCGTCCGCCGGAGCGATGGCCGCCGGCAAGGCAGCGTCTACACGCCCGGCGCCGGCACGAGCAGCGGGCGGCCCATAACCCGTCGGATTCGGTTCGACATAGAGCACGCCTGGATACGCCGCGATGTCCTTGATCGCACTTCCTCTGGTAGCAAAGGCCAGCGCGGGCGTCAGCCAAAAGCGTCGAACCCCTGCGGACTGGTCCATCGCGGCGCCATGCGTCGACAGGAACCCATCGTAAAGCAGCGCGCTGCGCTCATCGATGATCTCGTCGATACACTGTTGCACCTGGGCCGCAATGGCGGGACCGTCGCCATCAGGCACCGGGACGTCGGGAAGACCCGGGAGCTCGTAGCCCGCGTCGTCGAAGGTGACGACGATCGACCGCACGGCATCTGGCGGCCCACTGGCCACCCAGCCCTGCACCACGGGGTGGAGCTTCGACTCACGGTTGTCGCCGTCGTACTGACCGGCGGGCTCCGTTGGCCACGGCAAAGGAGCGCCTTCCTGGCCAAACACCTGCGGAGCATCCGGGTCGCCGCTGACGGCGATGATGCGATCGGTCCAAATCCGCGGCACACGCACGCACGCGCTGGTGGAAGGAGGTTCACCTGAGACATCGGTGGGAGCTACCGTAGCCTGCGCCGTCGACGTGATCACTGCCGTCACCTGCACCGTAGACGTGATCACCGCCGTCGGTGCGCCGGGGGTCCCATCGTCAGCCGGCGACGACGCTCCACATGCCACCGCCAGCACCGCCGCTCCCCCGACGACGGCGACCACACAGCACCAACGGATCCACGCCAGAACGGCCGTGCTATCGACACGTGATCGAAGCGCCATCGCCTTGCATCTCCCCAATGTGAAGGTTGACATGGTCACGCCGTATGCCCATACCCGATCCATCATCGAAACGTATAAGGCCCGCATTCGTGGACCATCAACTTCATCGACCCCGAGCCACACGCCGCGCGACACCGATGCCGTTGGCGCATTATACACAACGTGCCAATCATGTCGTCGTGACATCCCCGCGACATCCTCCGGTCGTGACACATCCCAGACGCAGCGCTATTGCACAGCGAGCATG
>WBZR01003717.1_pt1 | contig 13319 bp, 12 predicted proteins | sample 5204231 | NCBI WGS metagenome assembly WBZR01 (sample SAMN12412403, study PRJNA552823) | activated sludge metagenome | isolation source: activated sludge from anammox sidestream of wastewater treatment plant... | place: USA: Virginia | collected 2017-08 | reverse complement strand
AGATCGTAGGGCTCTCGGTCGGCTTCCAGGTCGGCTGCCATCGCACTCCAGGCAGCGGCGACGTCCTCGACCGTGCAGTCCGGGCCGTAGAGCCGCCGAAGGCACTCGAGGGACCGGAAGGCGCTCAGAAACGCTTCGTCCGAGGGGTCCAGCGCCGACCGCCAGACTTCCGTCGCCGCAGGCTGGAGGTGCGCGACGCCACGTAGTCGTCCGGCAACTTCGATCGACCACCTCATCGGCGCGTTCGCCTCGTGCTCCTCAGCGACGGCAGGGACCACCCGGAAGCGTTCGTCGATGAAGCCCAGAACCGCTTCCTTGACGTCGACGTCGAGCGCCTCCACCCATCCCGACAGCCGGACGCTCAGGGCGGTGCCGGTCTTGAGGAAGTAGAGGGCCGCGATCGTCTCGAGCCAGTCCCGCGTCGTATCGCGGACACCGTCGAACTCCCGAGCGAGCCGCGCTCCCCACCAGAGCCCGGCGCCATGCCCCAGCAGCTCGAGAACAGAGCCATCGGGCAGGAAGACGTTCTGGACATTGAAGTTGGCGAGCTCCGCCGGCTCGAGCGACCCGAGGAAGAAGAACGCCGAGCGGTCGCCGTCGGAGTGCCGGCGGGGCAATCTCCGCCCTCAGCATCCTCGCGAGCGGCGCCCGTCTGGATCGCTCCGCGGATCGTCGCGAGGCTCGACCAGAACGCCGTGAGGGCGCGAAGCCACGCGAGCCGCCAGTCGCTTGCGGGGAAGTCGACGCCAAGAGCCCGGAGGGCGTCGCGGAGCCGCTCGTTGCGCGTGTGGATCGGGAACTGATTCCGAGCTGCGGGGATCTCCCGAAGCCTCCGGACCGCGGCCACCGCCTCGGGGTGGTCACGCTCCATGAGCGGGCGGTCGTGAAACTGCTCGACGAGCCGGCGACCCAGCGTCCGCAGCGAGCGCGGCGACTCCGCGAGCTCCGCGACGAGCACGCCGTAGCCGCGGGCCGGCGAGCGGTCCGAGTTGAGCCGCAGCGCGTCGCCCGGAAGGCCGAGAGCCGCCGGATCGAACGGCAGCTCGCGCGCGTCGTAGCCGAGCAGCCGCAGCAGACCGACGGCCCCGGCGGGCGAGGTCACGCTGCGGAGATTCATCGGCGAGAGCGGCGGCATGGTCAGCTCCCCGCCTCCCTGCTCGACGCTCGCGAGGCCGCGGATGCCTCCTCGCGAGTCGCATACAAGAGCCCCGTCTCATCGGCGCGCCAGAGGACCGGCGGCGGCTCGAGCTCGCCGGCCGCATCGATGAGCGAGGCTAGCTTCGCGGTCGCGCTATCGAGCGCGCCGAGCCCTTTCTCGAGCTGACCGAGCGCCCGCTGAAGCAGCGTCTCGGACGTGAGCCCGGTGTTCGGGAGACCTTCGGGGAGCAGAGCGATCGCCTGGTAGCCGTAGACCCCGCCGTTGCGCCCGTGCCCGATCTCGACCCACGCTACCGACGCAGCCTTGACGATGGGCGCGAGGCTGTGGCTGAGCTGATGGCGAAGGAGGAGGCAGCTTTTCAGAGTTGCGTCGGCGCCCAGGACCTCACGGGCCTCCGGGTGGGTGATGTCCTGGAGCCGCGCCTTCGTCGCCCTCTCGTCGACGCGGACGAACAGCACCCGTCTCGTTGGCCTCGTGATTCTCAAGCACGGGACGCCGAATGCAAGAGCGATGATGGCGTGCAGCTTCTCCCGCGCGGCAGCCAGTCGCCAGAGGGCGTTCTCCGTGGGGACGAGGGCGTCGTCGGGCGCGGCCGTGGCTCTCGCCTCGGTGGGTTTGTCGCTGATGAGCCGCATGTCGCGCTAGAGCTCCTTCGCCCAGCTCACGATCCAGGAGCGACCGAGGTCGGGCCAGGCGGTCCTGAGGCCGCCGCTTCGGGCAGGCTTCGCCGGGTCCCCGTTCAGCCCGCCCAGGGCCTCGATGAGCTGGTCGATCCCCGTGCGATCGCCCGTCACGCCGCGACGGTACGTGATGCGTCCGACGACGGCATCGCGGGGAGCGTATGGAGCCTCCTACGCCGGGTCGCGGCGCAGCGGCTGGCACATGCAGTGGACGCCGCCGCCGGCCTGGAGGTACATGCTCATGTCCGGGTCGTAGACGGTGAAGCCGAGCGCGCGCAGGCGCGCGTTCAGGTCGGCCGACTGGGCGACCGAGAGCACCCGGTCGCCCCCGAGCGCGACGACGTTGCAGCCGAGGCCCATCGTGTCGCGGAAGCTGACCGGCACGATCTCGATCTTCTTCGCCCTCAGCCAGTCGACGATCTCCGGGTCGGTCGTGTCGAGGCAGACCGCGGCGAGCTTCTCGGCCAGCATGCAGACCATCAGGTCGATGTGGACGTAGAACTCGTCGATCGGCGCGTACTTGACCTCGAAGCCCTCCCGCTCCATCCAGCCGCCGACCTGGCGCGCCGCCACCTCCTCGCAGCGAAGACCCGTGTAGCCGACGAGCACGCAGCCCGGCTCGATCAGGTTGAAGTCGCCGCCCTCGAAGCTGCCGGCGCTGACGAGGTCGTAGACCGGGATCCCGCGCGAGAGGTAGAAGCGAAGCGTCGTCGCGTACTCGCCGCGGCGGCGCGGGCTCGCAAGCTGGCAGACGACGGCGCCGAACGGGGTCATGAAGCTCGAGTCGCGCGCGTAGACGCCGTAGGCGAGCTCGTCCGCCGCCTCCAGCAGGTGCACGGTGACGCCGGCCTGACGGTAGGCGTCGACCAGCTCCGCGTGCTGGCGCAGCGCGAGCTCGCGGTCGAAGCGATAGCCGCGGCGCAGCGACTCCCGCACGAGCGCCGAGTACTGGGCGTTCTCCTCGCCGAGCCAGCGAAACGCCTCCGGCGAGCCGAGCAGCACGTCGCGCAGGACACCGTACTCGGAGTCGATCCCCCACTCCTCGAGGACGGCCGTCCCGCCCTCCTCGCGCCGCGTCCGCAGAGCCCCCTCCGTGATCGCCGTGCCGCTCACGACCGCTCCTTTCCCCGCCGTCGCCGACCCGCCCTAGACGTAGATTGTGCCGCATGATCGACGTCTTCTGGGACGAGCGGGTACTCGCCCACGACACCGGCGCCGGCTTCTTCGAGGCGCCGGCGTCGGATCTCCTCGACGTGCAGGAGCTCCACCCCGAGAACGCGGAGCGGGTGCGCAACATGCACTCGCTGCTCGCGCGCGGCCCGATCGCGCCCCACCTGCGCTGGCACGGGGGCCGCGCGGCGGAGCCGGCCGAACTCGAGACCGTCCACGACCCGGCCTACGTCGCCTCGATCCGCGAGCTCTGCGTGGCCGGCGGCGGTCGCATCACCCCCACCACCCTCGTCGGGCCCAGCTCCTTCGAGCCGATCGCCGTCGCCGCCGGCACCTGCCTCGCCGCCGCCGACTCGGTGCTCGACGGCGACGCCACGGTCAGCTACGCGCTCGTCCGCCCGCCCGGCCACCACGCCCAGCCGGCGCGGGCGGACGGCTACTGCTTCTTCTGCCACGAGGCGCTCGTCGCCGAGCGGGCCCGCCGCGGCGGCGTGGAGCGGGTCGCCGTCGTCGACTGGGACGTCCACCACGGCAACGGCACCCAGGAGTGCTTCTACGAGCGCTCCGACGTGCTCACCGTCTCCCTGCACATGCGCCACGGCGCCTGGGGGCCCTCCCACCCCCAGACCGGCGAGGCGGACGAGACCGGCCGCGGCGCGGGCGAGGGCTACAACGTCAACCTCGCGCTCGGTGTCGGCGCCGGCGACAGCACCTACGCCGACGCGCTCACGGAGATCGTGCTGCCGATCCTGCGCCGCTTCCGCCCCGAGCTGATCGTGGGCGCCTGCGGGCAGGACGCGAGCTGCTTCGACCCGAACGGGCGCCAGAACGTGACGATGGCGGGCTTCCGGCGGCTCGGCGCGATCATCGGAGAGGCCGCGGCCGAGCTCTGCGACGGGCGGCTCGTGCTCCTCCAGGAGGGCGGCTACGCCCGCACCTACGCCGCCCACTGCCTGCACGCGACGCTCGAGGGCGTGCTCGGCCTACCCGGCCCGCACCTCGCCGACCCGATCGCCTACATCCCCGACGACCCCTCGCGCGGCCGCGAGGGCATCGCTGCCGCCCGCGGGCAGCTCGCGGGGAGCTGGGGCCTCTAGCCCCGCGCGGGCGCCGCTTACCCCGAGATCCGCCGCGAGGCTGTCGAGGAAGAGCTCGCGCGCGCGGCCGAGCGTCGCGCCCGGCGCCTCGAGCAGCACTTGGAGCACGAGCCCGTCGAACAGGGCAACCGCGCGGTCGGCCAGCACGTCGACCGGCAGCGCGGGGCGAAACTCGCCCGAGTCGATCCCCTCCTGGAACGCCCGCGCGAACGGCCGGCGCCACAGGTCGTACGCCCGCCCCAGCGCCCGGCGCAGGCGCGCGTCGCGCGCGTAGGCGGCCCAGAACTGGAGCCAGCGCGTCCAGCGCTCCCTGAACGTGCGGGGCTCGAGGACGATGTCGACCAGCGCGACCAGGCGCCCCCAGGCGTCCCCGGAGCCGTCTGCCGGCGCCGCCCAGCGCTCGAGCGCGCGCTCCAGCTCGTGAGCAAACGCCTCGGAGAGCAGCCGCTCGCGGGTGCCGAAGTAATGCTGGATCGAGCCGACCGAGACGCCGGCCTCCTCCGCCACGTCGGCGAGCCGAAGACCGGTGACGCCACGGCGCGCGATCACCCGCGCGGCCGCGTCGAGGATCTGCGGGCGCCGGACCCGGCCCATGGCCGGACGGGGGCTCATCATTCGCCTACTTGCATTTCCCGGCGGTGGCGCTCACAATACGCGCCTGTTTCCCGTCAATACGATAGAGCGATATGAATAACGACGCGCGGGCCGACGGCCACATCGTCGTCGAGAGCGTGACCAAGCTGTTCGGCGACTTCAAGGCCGTGGATGCGATCGACCTGGCGATCGCCAAGGGCGAGTTCTTCTCGCTGCTCGGACCGAGCGGCTGCGGCAAGACGACCACGCTCAGGATGATCGCCGGCTTCGAGGAGCCGACCACCGGCCGGATCCTGCTCGAGGGAGCCGACGTCACCTACGTCCCCGCCGCCAAGCGGCACGTGAACATGGTCTTCCAGGCCTACGCGCTCTTCCCGCACATGACCGTCTGGGACAACGTCGCTTTCGGCCTCAAGATCAAGAAGGTCCCGCGCCCGGAGCTGGAGGCGCGGGTCGCGCAGGCGATGGCGACCGTCCGGCTCGAGGGGATGGAGAAGCGCAAGCCCGGCCAGCTCTCGGGCGGCCAGCAGCAGCGGGTCGCGCTCGCCCGCGCGCTCGTCAACCGCCCCGCCGCACTCCTGCTCGACGAGCCGCTCGGCGCGCTCGACCTGAAGCTGCGCAAGGAGATGCAGCTCGAGCTGAAGCGGATCCAGGTCGAGACGAAGACGACGTTCGTGTACGTGACGCACGACCAGGAGGAGGCCCTGACGATGTCCGACCGGATCGCGGTCATGGACCGGGGCCTCGTCGAGCAGGTGGCGGCGCCGCGCGAGCTGTACGAGCGGCCCGCGACCCCGTTCGTCGCCGGCTTCATCGGCGTCTCGAACGTGATCCGCCTGCGCCCGGACCGCCGTGAGGACGGGCTCGTGGTGATGGATACCGGCGAGGGCGAGCGGATCGTCGCGCCGGCCCCCGCGAGCGCCGCCGCGGGCGACCTGCTCGTGACGGTGCGGCCGGAGAAGGTCAAGCTCGACGAGGTGGGCGAGCCCGCCTCCCGCCTCTCGGCGACGGTCACCGATGTCGTCTACGTCGGCTCGATGACCGCCTACATCGTCGAGTTGCCGATCGGCGGCGAGCTCGTCGTCCACCGCCTGAACGACGAGGTCAGACACCGCGCGCGCCCCGTCGGCGTCGGCGACCGCGTGACCTTGCACTGGGCGGCCGAGGCGAGCTTCGTGATCGGCCCCGCCGACGCGACGACCGAGCGCGCCCTCGACGAGGGGATCGAGGCGCAGACCGAGGACTCGAGCATGGGGGCGGCCCCCTAGCCGCCCGCCACGAGAGGAGGGCTACGGGATGGAAGAAGGTAGGCTCAACCAGCGCGGCTTCCTCGCCCTGACGGGCGCGGCGAGCCTGGGGGCACTGTTCGCCGCCTGCGGCGGCAACGGCGAGGCGGGCGCTCCCGCGACCACCGAGGCGCCGCCCGAGACGGAGGCGCCGCCGGCCACGACCGAGGAGGCCCCCCCGGCCACGACCGAGGAGGCCCCCCCGGCCACGACCGAGGAGGCGCCCGCGGGGCCGACGTTCGATCCCGAGTCCGAGCCCGACGGCCCGATCGAGGTCTTCGAGTGGGTGGGCTACGACAACGCCGAGGACACCGCGGCATTCATGTGGAAGACCTACGACGAGGGCCCGTACGGGCAGAAGAGCCCGCTCAAGTTCACGTTCCTCGAGAACGACCAGCAGGCGCTCGCGAAGGTGGCCTCGGGCTACAGCCCGGCGCTGATCCACCCGTGCATCGCCTACTGGCGCGACTTCCACGCCGCCGGCCTCGTGCAGCCGTTCGACACCGCGCTCCTCCCCGACTACGAGGGCATTCCCGAGGCGATCCGCGCCGGCGGCGTCGGCGACGACGGGCTCGTCTACCACGTCCCCTTCGACATCGGCTTCTCGACCCTCACCTACCGCGCCGACAAGATCCAGATCAGCCCGGAAGAGGAGTCCTGGAGCATCCTCCTCAACCCGGAGTACGAGGGCAAGATCGGCATCTTCTCGGACGACATCGCGATCATCAAGATCGGCGCCCTGATCAATGCCGGCGAGCCGATCAACCCGAACCAGCTCACGACGGAGCAGATCCAGGCGGCGAAGGAGACCATGATCAAGGCGAAGCCCCAGATCCGCACGTTCTGGGGGGCCCAGGCGGACACGGTCAACGACTTCGTCAACGGCAACCTCTGGGCGACCTACACGTGGCCCGACGGCTACTGGAGCATCAAGAACCACGAGAAGATGAAGGACGTCGAGGTTCGCTACATGTGGCCGAAGGAGGGCCGGCTGGCGTGGGTCTGCGGGCTCGTCCTGCACGCGCAGACCGAGCAGCCCGGCCGCGCGACGATGGCCGTCGCAGCCACCAACACGCCGGCCGCCTCCGCGGCCCTGACCGACGTCTACCAGTACGGAGGAGCGCAGCAGGCGGGCGTCCAGGAGCTGGTCCAGAACAAGGAGTTGATCGCGGCGTTCAGCCTCGACGACCCGACGGCGTTCGCGCCGCCGCGGGCCTGGTTCGAGGAGTACCTGCCCAACCGCAAGGAGTACGTCGACGCGGCCGCCGAGGTCAAGGCGGCGTAGGGCGACCGCGCGGGGCCGCCCCGGCGGGGGTGGCCCCGCCCGTTCTGCCGGCGGGCACGAGTGGCAGCCAGGGCGACCACCGCGACACCCCTGATCGAGGCCCCGCGCCGGCGGGTGTGGGGTCGCCATGCCCGCGAGCAGGTGGCGGCCTATGCCCTCTCCGCGCCGGCCGTCGGCGTTCTGCTCGTCTTCTTTCTGCTCCCGATCTACTTCATCGTCCGCTACAGCATCGGCGTCGACCGGTTCGCGCTGACGGAGGCGGCGGCGGAGCTGACGGGAGAGCTGGCCGGCTTCTCGCTCGAGCTCTGGCGCGACTTCCTCGGCGAGGGCGCCGAGCTCGCGCTGCTCGGCAAGAGCTCCCTGGCGCTGCACCTGCCGATGTACGTGGTCGGCATCGTCTTCGTCGCGCTCGTCCTCGGGGCCGTCTTCGGCAAGCGGGTCTCGACCCGCTTCGGGGGCTACGTCGTCGGTGGCTCGTTCTTTCTCCTGCTCGCCCCGTTCCTGACCATCCCCGCCGGCAACAACCTCTTGCGGCTCGCGGAGCTCGAGTCGAACGGCGACTTCCTGCGGCTCTTCTTCCGCTCCGTGACGATGGCGACCACGTCCTCCGTCTGGGCGGTCGCGATGGCGTTCCCGATCGCGTACTTCCTCGCCTTCGGGATCAGGAAGTCGAAGTACACCTGGCTGCTCGTCGTGATCGCGCCGTTCCTGACGAGCTACCTCCTGCGCGTGTTCGCGTGGAAGCTGATCCTCGGCGACCAGGGGCTCGTCAACAGCGCGCTCTTCGAGCTCGGTCTCCGCGATCCCGACAACCCGCTCTCGTTCCTCATCTACAGCCAGTTCACGGTCATCCTGGTGCTGCTCTACGCGTGGGTGCCGTTCCTGATCCTGCCGATCTTCATCGCGCTCGAGAACATGGACCGCCGCCTGCTCGAGGCGGGCACCGATCTCGGTGCCAGCCGCCTGCAGACGTTTCGCCAGGTGACCCTCCCGATCGCGGCGCCGGGCGTCGTGGCCGCGTTCCTGTTCGTCTTCATCCCGTCGATGGGCGAGTACATCACGCCCTCGCTCGTCGGCGGCAACACCGGCTACATGTTCGGCCAGGCGATCTGGGTGCAGTTCGTGGGCGGCACCCTCAACTGGCAGACCGGCTCGGTGCTCTCGATCTTCCTGCTCGGCGTCGTCCTCTTCCTCACGTTCACGACCTCGCGGTTCCTGCGCCAGGGCGGGGGAGCGACCGCGTGAGCGGGCGGCGCCGCGCCAGCACCGATGTGGCGCTGTCGCCGGGCGGCCGGCGGCTGCTTTGGCTCTTCTTCGTCGGCTTCCTCGTCTTCCTCTACCTGCCGACCGTGATGCTCGGCATCTTCTCGTTCAACAGCTCGACCGTGATCGCGTTCCCGCTCGAGGGCTTCACCACCGACTGGTACGCGCGGGCGTGGGGCAACGAGGAGCTGAAGCGGGCGCTCGTGGCGTCGATCTGGGTCGGGCTGGCCGTGTCCTTCATCGCGACCCTGCTCGGCACGCTCGTCTCCTACGCGCTCGCCCGCCGCTCGTTTCGGGGCAAGTCGGTCGTGTCGGCGCTCGTGCTCGTGCCGCTCGTCGTGCCGACCGTCGTGCTCGGCGTCGCCCTGCTCGTCCTCTTTCGCCCGAACGGCCCCGTGATCCCGATCCCGCTCGGCCTCTGGGCGGTCCTGATCGGGCACGTCGTGATCGCGCTCCCGTTCGCGGTACTCCTGCTGCTGCCCCGGATCGCCTCGATCGACCGGCGGCTCGAAGAGGCAGCGCAGGACCTCGGCGCCTCGTGGCTCCAGGGCTTCCGCCGGGTGATCCTGCCGTTGATCACGCCGGCGCTGCTCTCCGCCTTCATCGTCTCGTTCGTGGTCTCGATCGACGAGGTCGTGATCGCGAGCTTCCTCGTCTCCGACCAGGTCACGCTGCCGGTCTACGTCTACGGCGGCCTCCGTCTCAACGTCACGATCCCGCTCTTGATGCCGATCGCGACCGTGATGATCACGGCCAGCTCGATCCTCGTCCTCGGCGCCGAGCTGATCCGCCGCTACGGCGAGCGGCGCCTGGGGGTGCGCACGTGAGACGCCTCGCGGCGATCGGGCTCACCGCGCTCGCGGCGGCAGGCTGCGGCGGCGCGGGCGCCGGCGAGCGGGGCTCGCCGCCCCCGGTGCCGGCGGCGGCGAGCGAGCCGACCCCCGCGCAGCTGGAGTTCCGCGAGCGGCTGCTCGAGCAGCTCGCGAGCGGCGAGTACGGAGATTGCGAATGCACCGGCGACGAGCGGGCCGCCGACCGCCAGGCCGCCGCCACGGACGCGAACGAGCCGTAGAGCCCGGAATGGGCGTTCCGGATCGGGCCGTCACCGGTACTGGCCGCGGGCACCTACCGGCTCGACTGCCCGCTGCTCGCGCTTGATACCCCCTGGCCCGGACGGCGAAGCAACCCGTGCAGCTCGTTCCCCCCGAGTCGATCTGACTCAGCGGGCGTGTCACGCGGTTGCCCACGCTCCCGAAGCGACGCCCGCTGCGATCCTGGCGGCGGTAGCGGGAGCGCGCGCGATCCCCTCGTGCCCGTGCCCGCAGGCGAGCACGAGCCCCCGGACGCCCTCGAGCGGGCCCTCGAGCGGCGCTCCGCCCGCGGCGAGCGGCACGGGTAGCGTCCGCCGCTCGAGCACCGGCAGACCGGCCAGCTCCGGGCACGCCTGCGCCGCCCGCTCGGGATCGGCGGCGACGAGCCTGCCGGCGGCGTCCTGGGCGACCCAGGCCTCCCCGGCGACGACCGGCCGCTCGAGCTCGAAGGGGGCGGGCTCGGTCACGAGCAGGTCGACCGGCTCGGCCCGGACGGGAACGTGGCGGCCGAGCGCGCGGCAGATCCGCCAGGAGGCGGCGCCAGCGGCGACCACGGTCGTCCCGGCCCGCAGCTCGCCTGCGTCGGCGAGGACGCCGCCAACGGCGCCCCGGCGGACGATCAGCGAGCTCGCTTCGCAGTGGGTGCGAAGCTCGACCCGGTAGCCGCGCGCCTCCTCGACGAGCGCGGCGGCGGCGGCGCGGGCGTCGAGCCGGCGCGCGGGCCACCCCTCCGGGAGCGAGCGGTCGAGCAGGAACGAGCCGCCGGAGAAGTGGTGGAGGTCGAGGTACGCGCGCGCGTCCACCCCGGCGGGAAGCAGCGCCAGCTCGAGGCCGGAGGCGCCGCCGGCTGTCGAACCGCTCTCGACGAGGCAGACGGCCAGCTCGCGGCGCGCGCACGCGACCGCGACGGAGAGGCCGACGATGCCCCCGCCGACGACGAGGACGTCCTTCATCGGGAAGGCCGGGCGAGCGCGCCGGCCGGCGCACCGCCCGTCAACGCGACCGCGAGGTCGCGAGCGGCGAGCCGGTAGGCGAGCTCGTAAGCCTCGGGCGAGTACCAGGCGGCGTGCGGGTTCAGGATCGTGCGCGGCCAGCGGAGGGCGGGCTCCCCCGCCGCCGGCGGCTCACGCGGAAGCACGTCGAGCGCGGCGCCGCCGAGGTGCCCGGAGGCGAGCGACTCGCCGAGCGCCACGTGGTCGACAAGCCCGGCGCGAGCGCAGTTGACGAGGTAGGCGCCCGGCCGCATCGCAGCGAGCGCTGCCGCGTCCACGAGCCCCGCGGTCTCCGCGGAGAGCGGCAGGTGAAGCGTCACGCAGTCGGCGCCGGCGAGCAGCTCGTGCAGGGAGGCGACCGGCTCGGCGCCCGCCCGGCGCACCTCGGTCGCCGGGACGAGCGGGTCGTACGCCCGCACGGTGAGGCCGAGCGCCGCGGCCCGCGTGGCGACCGCGCGTCCGATCCGCCCGCAGCCGGCGATGCCGAGCACGGCGCCGGCGAGGCGCCGCGGCGGGTGCGCGAGTACGTCCCACTCACCGGCGCGCACACGACGATCGAGCTCCGCGACACCGCGCAGGAGCGCGAGCACGAGCGCGATCGTGTGCTCGGCCACCTCCTCGGTGCAGTAGCCGGCGACGTTCGAGCACCAGACGCCGGCCGCGGCAAGCGTCTCGACATCGAGGTTGTCGAAGCCCGTCGAGTTGGTCGCGACGGCCTCGAGCCGAGGCAGCCGCGCGAGCTCTGCGGCCCCCACCGCCACCTCGGGGGAGACGAGCAGGCCGATCACGTCCCGCCCTCCGGGGCGGTCTGCCCGCTCGACCGAGACACCCGCGCCGCGCAGGTCCTCGATGGCCCAGTCGAGCGGCCAGGTCGGGTCGAGGACGAGGACGCGGCGCCCGTCAGGCACGGGCGCGAGCGAGCGACGGCTTCGCGAGCAGCTCGCCGCAGTCGAGCTCCCGGTAGGAGGCCGTGCAGGGCGGCCCGTCGGCGAGCCAGAGCCGCCGCGCGTCCACGTCGATGACGAGCGAGGCGACCGTGGCTCCGCGCTCGGCCTCGGGGAAGCGCCCGTCGGGATGGCAGCAGACGCCGTTTGGGTGGTTTGCGTGGTCGGCGAGCGCCTCAGCCAGAGCCTCGACGGTCAGCGGTCCGGACGCCTCGATGCGAGCGCGCAGCCGCTCGAGCCGAAACGGGCTGTCCGGCATCACCCAGAGTCCGACGTCGCGCCGGTCGAACGACGGCGAGACGAAATGGTTGGTGTGCAGGAGGACACCCCGCTCGGGGAAGACGAGGAAGAGGCGGGAGAAGTCGCCGGGGGCCGCCTCGACCTCGACGGCGAGCCCGTCCTCGTGCGCGATCAGGTAGCTGGCCGAGGACGAGCGCCGGCTCCGCTGGATCGTCGCGAGCGCGTCCGAGCAGCTCTCCGCGTCGAGGATCGCGCGCAGGAGGACGTGGTAGGGGACGCCCGGCTCGCCGCGGTCGTCGTCGGTGACGAGCGCGTTCGTCATGACCGCGAGCCCGCTCGAGTTGAGACCGGCCTTGGCGAGCAGCCCCGCCTCGACGACGGTGACGAACCCGGGCGCGTCCGGCTGCGAGGCCTCGAGCACGACCACGGTGTCGAACGAGTGGAGCAGCCAGTCCCAGTTCTGGCCGGCGAGCGTGTGCCCGTTCGCGCTGGCGGAGGGCAGCACCGCGAACGCGCTGCAGCCGTCGCGGAGCGGCGGAGCCTGCGCGTCCGCCTGGCGAGCCTTCGCCGCGAACATCACCTCCGTGCGGACGTTGAGCGCGAGCACGTCCCCGAACGGCACCGCCGCGCCCTCGGCGAGTCCGCGCAGCTCCTCGACGTACTTCCCGCCGAACGCGGCGATCGGGGCCTCGTAGGGCCGGGCGGCCGCGACGACCCGCTCCCAGCTCCAGCCCGCGTAGTGGCCGAACACCTCGGCGTAGGCCTCGAGCGAGCGCCGCACGCGCTCGCGCGCCTGCTCCCCGTACGAGCGCCCGCGCTCGCGGGGCCCGCCCTGGACGCGGACGTGCGGGTAGGTCGCACCCACGGCCGCACGGTACCACCACCGTCGCGCGGTTGAAGCGCCACGCCAACTGTGGTTCACTCCGATTCGTCTTACCGATTGAGGGCATCAGCGAGACGGGAGGAGACGATGAGGCATCCGCGTGAGCGACGGGGGCTCGACCGGCGCGACTTCCTCCGGACGAGCGCCGCAGCGGCGCTCGGCCTGGCCGGCTCCGGCTCGCTGCTCGCAGCCTGCGGCGGCTCGACAGGGGAGCCGGTCGCGACGGACGGCGAAGCGGTGACCACGGGGGCCGAGACTGCCGCGCCCGCAACGACCGAAGCGCCGGCGACCACCGGCGGCGAGGCTCCGTTCCAGCTCGCCCGGCCTGACTCCCCGGTGACTCTGCCGCTCTTCGACGACAATCCGCCGCCCGACTCCGGGCTCGAGCCGGAGAGCGGCCCGCTGCGGGTCTACAACTGGGTCGACTACCTCTGGAAGCGCAAGCTGAAGGAGTTCGGCGAGGAGTACGGCGTCGAGGTCGAGCTGACGACGTTCTACACCATGGACGAGGCGATCACGAAGCTGGCCTCGGGCGCGGTCGCGTTCGACGTCTTCTTCCCGACGCCCGACCGGATCGGCCGGCTCGTCGCGGGGAAGCTGCTGCGGCCGCTGAACCTCGACTACATCCCCAACCT
>WBZR01003716.1_pt1 | contig 13320 bp, 6 predicted proteins | sample 5204231 | NCBI WGS metagenome assembly WBZR01 (sample SAMN12412403, study PRJNA552823) | activated sludge metagenome | isolation source: activated sludge from anammox sidestream of wastewater treatment plant... | place: USA: Virginia | collected 2017-08 | reverse complement strand
GTTTTCCGGCGCTCGCCATGTGCAAGTAGATGCCGTTGAGATAATAGCGGGTCTCCTCGGTCGAGATCGCAAACTGCGTCTTGTCGATGAGCCGTTTCAGCTCCTTCGCGGCCAAGGAAAACCGGTGCGTCATCTCGCCCGCGGCGAGATCGGGAAAATCGCTTTCCGGCAAGGCTTGTAACGTGAATCGGGAGCGCCCGGCGCGGACGGACAAGGATGCGCGTTCGCTCGAGGATTCGAGCACGATCTGCGCCCCTTCCGGAAGCTTGCGCACGATATCGTAAAACATGTGCGCCGGAACCGTGGTTGCTCCGCCCGGCGCCGCCTCGGCGGGAAGCGTCTCGATCACTTCGAGATCGAGGTCCGTCGCCTTGAGCGCGAGCAGGGATTGATCCGCGCGCACCAGGACATTGCCCAGAATCGGAATCGTGTTCCGCCGCTCGACCACCCGATGCACATGTCCAAGCGTTTTCAGAAGCGCGCTGCGTTCGACGGTGACTTTCATCCCAGACCTCGTTGCGAGGAGCGCCGCCGCGCTCGCCGCATCAGCGGCTCTAAACGGCGGCCCCGGCGCTAAGTCAGGCCGGGACTAGAAAGTGGCCTGCTTGCGTCTGCGAGGCAAGCGTCGGCTGCCGTTCGGACCGCCCCGATCCACCTTTTCCGCTCCGGGATCGCCAAGCCGGGCCTATTCCTGCAGCAGCCGCTTCAAGAGGTCGATTTCCTCCGCCAAGACATTGTCATTGCCGAGGAGCCCCTCGATTTTGCGCACCGCGTGCAGGACCGTCGTGTGGTCGCGCCCGCCGAAGCGCCGCCCGATTTCGGGAAGCGAGCGCAGGGTCAACATCTTGGCGAGATACATCGCGATCTGCCGCGGTCGAACGACCGTGGCGGTGCGACGCGACGATAGCAGGTCGGAGCGGCTGACATTGTATTGGCGCGCCACGATCCTCTGGATGTCCTCGATCTTCACCCGCTTTGGTTCCGGGGGGCGGATGAGATCGCGAACCGCGCGCTCGGCCATCTCCATGTTGACCGGCGAGCCGGTCAGTTTGTTATGGGCGAGCAGGCGGTTCAAAGCTCCGTCCAGATCGCGTCCGTTATGGGTCACCGATTTGGCCAGGAAACTGATGACCGCCGCCGGCACGTCAAAACTCGGATGCGCGCTCTGCGCGGCGGCGATGCGGGATTTCAGGATTTCCAGCCGCAGCTCTTCGTCGAGCGACCCCATCTCGACCACAAGACCTCCGGCAAGCCGCGAACGAACGCGGTCATCCAAGCTTTCAAGATCCGAGGGCGGCCGGTCGGCGGCGACGACGACCTGCCGTCCCGCATCAATCAGCGCATTCAAGGTATGGCAGAACTCGGCCTGGGTCGATTTGCCCTGCAGGAATTGCAAGTCATCGATCACCAGCACGTCGATGCCGCGCAGCGATTCCTTGAACGCAATCGCCGTTTGGCTCTTGAGCGCCGCGACGAAACCATACATGAACCGCTCGGCGGTGAGATAGAGGACCTTGCGCTCATGGCCGGCGCCGCCGGCCCAGGCAATGGCCTGCAGAAGATGCGTCTTCCCCAGTCCTACCGACGCATGCACATAAAACGGGTTGAACATGACGGTGTCGCCGCGCAGCGCGGAAGCCACCTGCAGCGCCGCTGCATGCGCCAGGGTATTGGATCGCCCCAGCACGAATGTCCCAAAGGTCAGTCGCGGGTCGAGCGGGGAGCCGCCGAGCCCCTCGGCGCCTCCCTGAGCGCCGCCGACGGGTAAGCGTTCCGGATGCTCGGTTGGGCCGGGCAGGGCATCGCCCGCCACATCGAGGGGGCGCTCCGGCTTGAGCTTGGCGGCATGGCTGCGGTTGACTGCGGATCGCACCTCGATATCCACGCGGCGGGTCGGCGGATGCTCCGCGCGCCAAGCGGCAAGCACCCGCTCGGCATAATGCGATTGAATCCAGCTCCTGAGAAAGCGTGTCGGCACCGAATGACTGACGCAATCGCCCTCGACTGCTTCAAGTTCGATGCGGCCAAACCAGCTCGAGAAGATATCCTCTCCGAGCTCCACCCGGAGGCGCTGCTTCACTCGCGACCAGCAATCCTCGGCCGCAAACGGCGTGTTCTGGTCGAGTTTGGGCGAGTGCACGGGGTCGGCGTTTTGCGCCGGGTCGGATGCTGTTGTCATTGGATGCTCCGCAAAGGACGGCATCAAAAGAACATGACAGGTTGCCCGAACGCGAACTTCAGCGGGCTGGACAGGACGTCACTGTCCTGCTGGAAGCGAGGCGGTACGCGCCGAGAACTGAACAATGCGCGGCTCGGCCTCACCCTCTGACCAACGCTCTCCTCTTTTTCGATCAGGTTTGGCGCATGCTGCGGGTCGCCAAGCATGCGCGGCTCGCGCGACAAATAGTCTATTCATAAAGCCCCCTGCATGATCACGGCCGCCGCTAGAAGCCGTTATTAAAAACAACCCAAGTTTCCGTCCTGGTCTCCGCACGAAACCTGAGAAAAAGGATCAAGCGAAGTTGGCTGGCTTGATCGAACTCCATTGAGCATTCACCCCGGTTCCCTACGAATACTGTACCTTTTCAGAAACAACGTAGACAGTTCTTCGGGAAAACACCTTCACATCAAACAATTCTAGACTGATGACGCATTAGCTGATGAAGACACTACACTCCCGGCTGAAAAGCCCACAAGCGAGCGGCAAGTGGGACGGTCACACTCATCACGTCCATTCAAGTCGGAGCGCCATTTTAGCGCGACAGTTCAGCCATAATCAGGTCGCAAATAGTTGAATAGGCGGTGAAATTGAGATTCCACAAAAGCGGCGCGAGACCTTTCGGCGCTAAGACTGGCCGGCTCTGGCAAGCGTTCGGTGCAGACCGGCATTTCCAAAGTCTGACCTCGAACCCGAGTGTTTCTGGTAAGCAACTGAAATTTATTGAAATTTTCTGCTCCATCAACACGCGTAACCTTTGCTCTTGACAGCGCATCGAGGCGTTTGAATAAGCATTTGTATGTATGTATAAAGACGTAATCAGCTCAATTCAGCCACGCGTGTTGCAAATCAGCAACAAACCCGTGGCGAGGCAAACAGAAAAGGCTCGGCGCGCGCCGAGCCTTAAGAGCCTTTTAGATGAGCGCATGATCCCGAAAAGCGGATCCAGGCTCAGAAAAGATCATGCGCCAGTTAGAAACGCGCAGTCATTCGGTCCGAAAGTATCACGATTAGGCCTTCAGTTCGGCCACTCGCTTGGTGAGTCGTGAAATCTTTCGGCTGGCTGCATTCTTGTGCACGACGCCGTGCTGGGCTGCGCGCATGAGCTGAGGCTCGGCTGCTTGCAGCGCCACAAAGGCCGCATTGTGGTCGCCTGCGGCGATAGCCTCTTCCACCCGCCGAACATGCGTGCGCATGCGTGACCGGCGCGCTCGGTTGATTTCTGTCCGGCGCGCGATCTTACGCGCAGCTTTCTTGGCGGAAGACGTATTGGCCATCTTGTCCCGCGGGCTGACGCCAGCGTGCCGCTGGTTCAGGAACCGTCCTATGCGTCAAGGAAAACACCGGCGGCGAGATCACTCGCCGCGAGTGACGCGCTTATAGTCCAGCTCCTCCGGCAGCGTCAACGCCCAAGGCATCGTCCGGCCGTCTCGCATTTTCGTAGCCCTGGACGAGGCCGCCTCGATCCGGTTCGCCCAGCCTCGCCAAAGGCGGCATCAAGCGCGCCCAGGCGTCGTCATTGTGGACATGCGCCAGCAGCGCCTTGACGCCGGGCACGAGCGGCTTGCCCTCGAACAGCCCGCGGATGGCGAGCGCCCGCCGCAATGCGGCCTTGTCGTTGTGGTGGAAGCCTCGCGCGCAGAGGTCGGCGTTCAGATTGGCGGTGGCCGAAATGCACCCGGCGAATGGACCTGAACGCGCCTCCGTCAGCACGGCCTCGTTCGACGGAAAAACCTGGAGCTCGGGTGCAATCGCTGCGGCGGCCCGCGCATAGACGAGGTCGCCCGAAGAATCCTTGAGCCCCGCAATGCGCGCTCCCAACGAGCGCAGCAACCTGGAGATCACGGGCAGATTCCAGGCGACGCCGGACATCGAGGGGAAGTGGTAGAGATAGAGCGGGATCGGCCGCGCGGCTGTTGCGGCGGCGAGTGTTTCCACATAGGCGACAAGGCCGTCATCCGAGACGCCCTTGTAGTAAAACGGCGGCAGCACGAGCGCCCCCGCAAAGCCAAGCTCGGCCGCTTCGCGCGTGAGCGCGACGGCGTCGGCGAGGGCGGCGGCTCCGGTTCCGACCATCATCCGCTGCAGCGGCAGGCCGGCGTCGCGATAGGCGCGCATCACCCGCCGGCGCTGCGGCAAGGAGAACGAGGTCGCCTCGCCGGTCGTGCCAAGCACGTTCAAACCGTCGCAGCCATGCTCAAGCAGATGGCGCGCAAGCCTGACGGAGCGCGCGCAGTCGGGTTCGCAGCGCTCGTCCACCGCGGTCGCAATGGCGGCAATGACGCCCGAGAGGCCGGACCTCACCCGGTTCCCTCGCCAAGACCTGCGTCAGACATCAAGGGCTGAGGCGGAGGGGGCCCCGGATTGTCCCGCAGAAAGCGCAGGAGCTCGCCTCCGCCGGGCAGGACCTGCATCGCGCCGACGGCGAATCCATCTTCTCCGCCGGCGCGTTCAAGCAATGCGAGATCGCCGCTCGCCGGCTGCATGCGCAATTGCGGCACGCCCGCCTGGCATTTCCGCGCGCGTTGCGCGCCGATCAGCGCCGTCAGGGTCTCGGACACGCAGGCGAGGAAACCTTGTTGCGCCAGCGCCTCGTCGCCGCCCGCCCATTCGAACTCCGCCTGCGAATGCTGGCACATTCCGTTCACGAATCCGAACACGTAGCAAGCGATCAGGTCGTCATGCCATTCGAAGCATTCTGGGATGGCCGCGATCTTCTGTCCCAGCGCTGCGGCCGCCTGACTGAGGATCACCGCATGCGCCGTCGCGATGATATCGCGCAGCTTTCCGGACAGCGGCCGGGATCCGCGCGCGTCTCGCTCGCACCAATTCATCAACCCCTCCCCAGCCTTCATCCGCTGATGTTGAAGGCGGCAAGCGCGGCCATGTTGACGATGTCGGAGTCGCGCGCCGAGAGCGGCACGATCTGGATTGGCCGGTCCAGACCGACGATCAGCGGTCCGATCACCGTCGCGCCGCCGAGTTCCTGCAACATCTTGGTTGAGATCGACGCCGAGTGAAACGCCGGCATGATCAGGACATTGGCGGGTCCCGAGAGCCGGCAGAAGGGATAGGTGGCCATCAATTCGGGATTGAGCGCGACGTCGGCCGCCATTTCGCCGTCATATTCGAAATCGACGCGCTTCTGATCAAGGATGCGCACCGCCTCCTGCACGCGCGCGGCGCGATCGCCGGGCGGATGCCCAAAGGTCGAAAAAGCGAGCAACGCCAGACGCGGCTCATAGCCGAAGCGCCGTGCGACTCCTGCGGCTTCGACGGTGATCTCAGCAATGTCCTCGGCGTTTGGCATTTCCGTGACGGCGGTGTCCGCCACAAGCACCGTGCGCCCACGTGCGATCACGAGCGAAACGCCCATCGCGCGGTGGCCCGGCTTTGGATCAATGACGTGTCGGATATCGTCGAGCGCGACGGAGAAATTGCGCGTGACGCCGGTGACCATGGCGTCGGCGTCGCCAAGCGCGACCATGCAGGCGCCGAAATGGTTGCGATCCTGGTTGATGAGGCGCTGGCAATCGCGGAACAGAAATCCCTTTCGTTGCAGCCGCTCATACAAGAAATTGGCGTAATCCGTGTTCCGGCGCGACAGGCGCGCGTTGAAGATCTCGACGCCCTCGATCAATTCGACGCCGGCATGCAGGGCTGCCTCGCGGACGCGGTCCTCACGTCCGACCAGGAGCGCGGTTCCAAGGCCTTGCTGGACAAAGCTCACCGCGGCGCGGATGACCTGCTCCTCCTCGCCCTCGGCGAAGACGACCCTTTTGGGTTGCCGGCGCAGCCGCTCGAACACCCGCGCCAATACGCCCGCGACCGGATCCCGCCGCATCCGCAATTGATGGCGGTAATTGTCCATATCGACGATCGGACGCCGCGCAACGCCTGAATCCATTGCCGCTTTGGCCACGGCCGGCGGCACCGCCGAAATGAGCCGCGGATCGAACGGCACCGGAATGATGTAATCGCTTCCATATTTGGGCCGCGCGCCATAGGCGGCCGCCACCTCGTCGGGCACGTCCTCGCGCGCAAGATTGGCGAGCGCCTTCGTCGCCGCGATCTTCATTTCCATGTTGATCGTCGTGGCGCGCACATCGAGCGCGCCGCGGAAAATATAGGGGAAGCCAAGCACATTGTTGATCTGATTGGGATAGTCCGACCGTCCCGTCGCCATAATGGCGTCGTCGCGCACCGCCGCGACCTCCTCGACCGTGATTTCGGGATCAGGATTGGCCATTGCAAAGATGATCGGCTTCGCAGCCATCGACTTGACCATTTCCGGCGTCACCGCGCCCTTGGCCGACAGCCCGAAAAAGACGTCGGCGCCGATGAGCGCGTCGGCGAGCGAGCGCGCTTCGGTCTTTGCGGCGAAGGCGGATTTCCACTGGTTCATCCCCTCCTTTCGGCCCTGATAGATGACGCCCTTGGTGTCGCATAGGATCAGGTTCTCCGGGCGGAATCCGACGGCCCGCAGAAGTTCGAGGCAGGCGATCCCGGCCGACCCCGCGCCATTGCAGACAAGCTTCGTTTCCTTGATGTCCCGCCCCGTCAGATCCAGCGCATTGAGGAGACCGGCCGCGGCGATGATCGCGGTGCCGTGCTGATCGTCATGAAAAACCGGTATGTCGAGCATTTCGCGCAACCGCTGCTCGATGATGAAGCACTCGGGCGCCTTGATGTCCTCCAGATTGATGCCGCCCCAGCTCTTGCCCAGCACTTTGACGCAATTGATGAACTCGTCGGGGTCCTCGGTCGACACTTCGAGATCGATCGAATCGATGTCGGCGAAGCGCTTGAACAGGACCGACTTGCCTTCCATCACCGGCTTGGCGGCGAGCGCGCCGAGATTGCCAAGACCGAGAATAGCGGTGCCGTTGGTGATGACGGCGACGAAATTGCCCTTGGTCGTATAGTCGAAGGCGCGGCTTTCATCTTCGGCGATCGCGAGCACCGGGACGGCCACGCCCGGCGAATAGGCCAGCGACAGGTCGCGTTGCGTCGCCATCGGCTTGGTGGCGACGATTTCGAGTTTTCCCGGACGGCCCTGGCTATGGAAGAGAAGCGCTTCCTGATCGGTGAACGTCGGCCGCGATCGTCGGCCCTTTTGCGCTGATGACATTATGACCCCTGAACGCGCGCACCCCTGAACAGCCCCGTCAGCCGGTGCGGCAGGCGACGTTAGCGGAAGGAAACCCGCCTGCTCAACTCGGAAAGCGTGGAACGCCGACGATCTGATGGCCTATTGCGTCCGTCTTGGCAATCCCGCTCCACGACAGGCGCGCATGCCTGGCAATGCGTGAGCGGGCTCATGCGGGTCCTTTCCCCCGCCTCGCGGATGGACGATTTTCAACGCGCACCGCGATGCGTTAGTGTGGCGGTTCGGAAGTCCGCATCATTCTTGCCGCGAGTCCCAAATGCGGACTTCCGAACCAAAGCCACACTAGATCAATACATTTGCTCGTGTCCTTCGATTCCGAAATTCGCAAACGGGGGCGCCGCACAATGATGCGAACTTCGGAATCGGGACACTAGCGTCAGCCGCCATGGATATAGCCAATCCCGATCGCCCGACCGCGCCGAGCGCCGCCGCCCAAGGCCCGGCGCAATCCGGGCGCGCCACGCCGATGATGGAGCAGTATTTTGAGCTCAAGGCCGCCAATCCCGATTGCCTTCTGTTCTATCGGATGGGCGATTTCTACGAGCTCTTCTTTTGCGACGCCGAGACCGCCTCGCGCGCCCTTGGAATCGCGCTGACCAAGCGCGGCAAACATCTTGGGCTCGACATCCCGATGTGCGGCGTGCCGGTCGAGCGCGCCGACGAATACCTGCACCGGCTGATTGCTCTCGGTCATCGGGTCGCGGTTTGCGAGCAGATCGAGGATCCCTCCGAAGCGAGAAGACGCGGCGCAAAGAGCCTCGTGCGGCGCGACGTGGTCCGCATCGTCACGCCCGGGACGCTGACCGAAGATGCCCTTCTCAACGCGCGCCGCCACAATTATCTCGTCGCGCTTGCTCGCGCGCGCGCCTCCTCGCCCGAGGCCGGCGCGGCCTTCGCCCTTGCGGCGCTCGATATGTCAACCGGCGAGTTTCGCGTTCTGGAATGCGATGAAGTTCTGCTCGCTTCGGAAATAGCCCGCCTGGAGCCGGCCGAAATCCTCGTTTCCGATACGCTTTACGCCGACGCGCAGCTTGCTCCTTACTTGCGCACCTTGCCTTCCGTGACGCCGCTCGCCCGCGACGTGTTCGATGGAGCGAGCGCCGAGCGGCGGCTCTCATCCTATTTCGATGTCATCGGCACGGACGCGTTCGGCGCGTTTTCACGGCTCGAACTCACGGCGGCCGCGGCCTGCGTCACCTATCTCGATCGCACGCAGCTTGGCGTCAAACCGCCCGTGTCGCCGCCGCGCCGGGAGACCTCCCGCGATAGGCTGCAGATCGATGCTGCGACGCGCGCCAATCTCGAACTCGTCCGCACGCTCGGCGGCGAGCACAAAGGATCATTGCTGGCGGCCATCGATCGAACCGTCACTTCCGCGGGCTCCCGTCTTCTCGCGCAGCGCCTGACGGGGCCGCTCACCGATCCTGAGCGCATCAGCCGCCGGCTCGATGCGCTCGACTGGTTCCTGCACAATCGCGAAGCATTGTCGCAAACGCGCGCGGCGCTTGCCGCAGCGCCCGACCTTGCGCGCGCGCTCACCCGCATCGTCATGCGGCGGGCGGGGCCGCGCGATCTCGCCGCCGTTCGCGACGCCCTATCGGCCGCCGCACATTTGGCGGCATGTTTACAGAGCTTCCCCGGCATACCCGCCGAAACCGCCGCGGCGCTCGACCTCATGCGCGCGCCTTATGACTGGCTGCGCGAGATGGAAACGGCGTTGGAGGATCAACTGCCCGCGCACAAACGCGACGGCGGGTTCGTCCGCCAAGGCTATGACCCAGCGCTCGATGAGGCGCGCGCGCTGCGTGACGAATCGCGCCGGGTCGTGGCGGCCATGCAGGCGCGCTATGCCGAGGAGACCGGAATCCGCGCCTTGAAAATCCGACACAATAATGTGCTCGGTTATTTCGTCGAAGTGCCCGCCCAGCACGCCGAAAAGCTCGCTTTGGCGTCGGGCCGCGCCGCCTTCATTCATCGCCAGACGCTGGCCGGCCAGGTCCGTTTTGCGACCACGGAGCTCGCCGAGCTCGAATCCAAGATCGCCAGCGCGGCCGAGCGGGCGCTTGCGCTTGAGCTCGAGATTTTCGACCGGTTCGCGGCCCGCATTGCGGGAGCGGCGGCGGCGATCAGGGAAGCGGCGGGCGCGCTTGCGGCGCTCGACGTGACCGCTGCGCTCGCGACGCTCGCCGTTCAGCGGGGTTACGTGCGTCCTGAAATCGACGATTCGGTCGACTTTCGCATCGAGGCCGGCCGTCATCCCGTTGTGGAGCAGGCGCTTCAGACGGAGCGTGGACCGTTCGTCGCCAACGATTGCGATCTGTCGCCAGCCCGCGGATCGGTCGCCGGCGGCATTTGGCTTCTCACGGGCCCGAACATGGCCGGCAAATCGACTTTCCTGCGCCAGAACGCGCTCATCGCCGTGCTGGCGCAGATGGGCTCGTTCGTGCCGGCGACAAGCGCCCGCATCGGCGTCGTGGACCGGCTTTTCTCGCGGGTCGGAGCCGCCGACGACCTCGCCCGCGGCCGTTCCACCTTCATGGTCGAGATGGTCGAGACGGCGGCGATCCTCAACCAGGCCGGACCGCGTTCGCTCGTCATCCTCGACGAAATCGGCCGCGGAACGGCGACGTTCGATGGCCTTTCGATCGCCTGGGCCACGATAGAGCATCTGCATGACGTCAACCGCTGCCGCGCGCTGTTCGCTACGCACTTCCATGAATTGACGGCGCTCGCCCAGAAGCTTCCGCGCCTGCACAACGCAACCGTCCGGGTGAAGGAGTGGCAGGGAGATGTCGTCTTTTTGCACGAAGTGGCGCCGGGCGCGGCCGATCGCTCCTATGGCATCCAGGTGGCGAAGCTCGCAGGCCTGCCTGCGGGCGTCGTCGAACGCGCCAAGCTCGTTCTGGCTCAGCTCGAAGCGGACGACCGCATCTCTCCGGCGCGCCGGTTCGTCGAGGATCTGCCGCTTTTTTCGTCCGCAAGCCGCGCGCCCGCGCCGGTCTTGGACGGCAAGTCGGAAGCGATCCTGTCGGCTCTCGCCGCGCTCAATCCGGACGACATGTCGCCGCGCGAAGCGTTGGATGCGCTTTACGCCTTGAAGGCGAGAGTAGCGGCAGGCGATTGAGCGCAAGCGGGCATGATCGGGGGTCGCGGCCCTTTCGCCGGATGACAGGTCAACGGCTTCCGGCTATCGAGATGGAATGGCAAGCATGGGACAGGATGCCGAGCTGCCGCTATTCGATTCCGCGCGCATGAGCGGCGAGCTTGCGAAACTCACCACGGACTATGCGGGACGCGAGCGCGAGCTGCGCACGGCCGTAGCACAGCGTTTGAAGCTCGCCGTCATGGAAGGACGCGCCAAAGCCGAGTCCATGCTGCTGCGCGACCGGCATGGGCGGCGGTGCGCCGAACGTATCTCGTTAATGCAGGATGAGATCATCGGCCTCCTGTTCGACTGGGCGGCGAAGCAGCTTTATCCTTCCCAGGTTCCCTCCGAGGCCGAACGCATGACCGTGGTGGCGACGGGCGGTTACGGCCGCGGGTTGCTCGCGCCGGGATCCGATATCGACCTGTTATTTCTGCTCCCCTACAAGCAGACCGCCTGGGGCGAATCGATCGCTGAAACCATTCTCTACTGCCTGTGGGATATGGGATTGAAGGTCGGGCACGCAACGCGATCGGTCGACGAGTGCATCCGTCAGGCCAAGGCCGACATGACGATCCGGACCGCCATGCTGGAGGCGCGCTTCCTGGTCGGCGATCTTAAGCTGTTCGAAGAACTCGTCACCCGGTTCGATAAGAACGTAGCCCAGGGAACAGCCTCCGATTTCGTCACCGCCAAGCTCGCCGAGCGCGATGAGCGGCATCGGCGGGCCGGCCAATCGCGCTACCTGGTCGAGCCGAATGTGAAGGACGGGAAGGGCGGATTGCGAGACTTGCATACGCTGTTCTGGATCGCGAAATACGTCTATCGCGTGCGCGATGCCGACGAACTCGTTGAAAAAGGCGTGTTCGATCCGCCGGAGCTGAATCTGTTCCGCCGTTGCGAGGATTTCCTATGGTCGGTGCGCTGTCACATGCATTTCGTGACCGGACGCGCTGAGGAGCGGCTATCCTTCGACATTCAGCGCGAGATCGCGCGGCGTCTGGGATACACCGAGCATCCGGGACTGCAGGACGTCGAGCGCTTCATGAAACACTATTTCTTGGTCGCCAAGGACGTCGGCGATCTCACGGCTATTCTGTGCTCGGCGCTGGAGGAACACCAGGCCAAGCCGGTTCCGTTGCTCAATCGCGTGCTCGCCAAATTGAAGCCGCGCGGCCGGCGCGCCTTGCGCGAGCACGAGGACTTCATCGTCGAAAATAATCGCATCAACATTGCGAGCGCCGATGTGTTCCAGCGCGACCCCGTCAATCTCGTTCGCATTTTTCATCTCGCGCAAAAGCACGATCTCGCCTTTCATCCCGACGCCATGCGCGCATCGACCCGCTCGCTGAAGCTGATCAACCGCGATTTGCGCGAGAACGAGGAGGCCAACAAGCTTTTTCTCGAGATCCTGACGGGACAAGAGAACGCGGAAATCGTGCTGCGGCGAATGAATGAAGTCGGCGTGCTCGGCCGCTTTATTCCTGATTTCGGCCGCATCGTCGCGATGATGCAGTTCAACATGTATCACCATTACACGGTGGACGAGCACCTTCTGCGCTGCATCGGCGTTCTCGCCGAGATCGAGCGCCGCAGCTCGGATGAGCTGGGCCTCGCGAATGAGCTGATCCAGACCATTCATCCGCAGCATCGCACCGTCCTTTACGTCGCGCTCTTTCTTCATGACATCGCCAAGGGACGCATCGAAGACCACTCGACCGCGGGCGCGCGGGTTGCGCGCCGTCTTTGTCCGCGGCTTGGCCTGTCGCCGGCGGAAACCGAAACCGTGGCCTGGCTGGTCGAGAACCATTTGGCCATGTCCACGCTGGCGCAATCGCGCGATCTGTCGGAGCGCAAGACGATCGAGACCTTCGCGTCAATCGTTCAGTCGCTTGAACGGATGAAGCTTCTCTTGATCTTGACGACCGCCGACATTCGCGCGGTCGGTCCGGGCGTATGGAACGGGTGGAAGGCGCAGCTCTTGCGCACGCTCTATTACGAAACCGAACCGGTGCTGACCGGAGGTTTCTCGGAGGTCAATCGCGCGCGCCGCGTCGCGCTGGCGCAGGAGGAGCTCAGAGCCGCGTTGCCGGATTGGCCGCCCGAGCGGCTTTCGGCGTATATCGAGCGCCATTATCCGGCCTACTGGCTCAAGGTCGATCTTGCGCACAAGATCGAGCATGCGCGATTCCTGCGCGCGGCGGACGAGCAGGGCAAGACGCTCGCCACGCAAACGCGAAACGACCCCGCCCGCGGGGTGACTGAGCTGACGATCCTCGCCCCCGACCACCCGCGGCTTCTGGCGATCATCGCCGGAGCATGTGCGGCGTCGGGCGCTAATATCGTGGACGCGCAGATCTACACCACCACGGACGGCTTGGCGCTGGATACGATCTCGATCTCGCGCGAGTTCGAGCGCGAGCAGGATGAGGCGCGGCGCGCCTCGCGCATCGCCGCGGCTGTCGAGAACGCGTTGGCGGGAGACCTCAAGCCGCCGGATGTCATGCCCAAGCGCGGCCATGCGAAGGGTCGCATTAAGGCCTTCGCCGTCGAGCCCGACGTGATGATCAATAACCAATGGTCGAACCAGTATACCGTCATCGAGGTTACCGGGCTCGATCGGCCCGGACTTCTCTATGACCTGACGGCGACGCTGTCGAAGCTCAATCTCAACATCGCCTCCGCTCATATCGCGACCTTCGGCGAGCGCGCGGTCGACGTGTTCTATGTGACCGATCTCTTCGGAGCCAAGATCGACGCGCCGCTGCGCCAAGCGGCGATCAAGCG
>WBZR01001139.1_pt3 | contig 13329 bp, 12 predicted proteins | sample 5204231 | NCBI WGS metagenome assembly WBZR01 (sample SAMN12412403, study PRJNA552823) | activated sludge metagenome | isolation source: activated sludge from anammox sidestream of wastewater treatment plant... | place: USA: Virginia | collected 2017-08 | reverse complement strand
CGATCATCGCAGGGTGGCAATGTCCAAGCTGATCCACCGCGATTCCGGCGAGAAAGTCGAGGTACTCGAACCCCTCGCTGTCCCAAATGCGGGTGCCTTTGCCGCGAACAAAGACGCCGGGCTGGCGCTTATAGGTCGGGAGGACGAAGCGCTCGTCGAGCGCGATCAGTGAAGCGGCGTCCACGCAAACATTGTGGTGCGATTTGCCTCGAAGATGCAGGTGCGCAACTCTCGGCGCATTTCTTCCGTCCTAATCATCAGCAGGTCGAGACTCAGGTATAAAACTGCCTGCGGATTCGTCCGCGACATCTTGGAGGTGTTCAGAGAATGAAGAAGGTTTTTGCGATTCTGCTCGCTCTTGGTGCCATGAGCATCGTTCTGTCGGGTTGCAGCGGTGGCGGCGATGCCGCTAGCGGTGACGCCGGCAAGACCGATGGCGGCGCTGCCAAGACCGACGAAGCGGCCAAGACGGAGTAACTTCGTCCACGACTTGAAGGGCTCGCGCTTGCGCGAGCCCTTCTTTTTTGTCCGGTGTTAGAGCGCCTGCGCGATCGCCGCTTCGCAGTGAACACGAATCGTGTCGATCAACGGCAGTTCGAAGGGCACACCTTCCATCAGCAGCGGGATTTCGGTGCAGCCCATCACGATCGCTTCCGCACCTTGCCTGGCAAGTCCGCGCATGATCGACAGATAGGTGTCGCGGGTCGCGGGTAGAAACTCGTTCCGAGCAAACTCGCCGAAGATCGAATCGTGCACGAAGTCTGCCTCGGCTCCAGTCGGCACAAGGACGTCGATGCCGTGCTTCTCGCGAAGGCGACCACCGTAGAACTCTCCTTCCATCGTGTAGCGAGTCCCGAGCACGGCAACCCGACGCAAGTTCTGCGCGACGAGATGCTCCCCGATCGCGTCGACCAGGTGGACAAGCGGCACCTCGATCTTCGCAGCGACGGCGTCCGCACAGAGGTGCAGCGTGTTCGCGCAGATCAGGATGGACTCCGCCCCGATCGACACCAGGCTGTTAGCCCGCTCGATGAGCATCGTCTCGATCGCCTTCCAGTCGCCGGCTCGTTGGTGGACGGTCAGCTCTTCAAAGTCGAACGAGTGAAGCAGAAGGCGACACGAGTGGGCGCCTCCCAGCTTATCCTGTGTCATCTGGTTGAGGCGTCGGTAGTACTCCACCGTGCTCAGCCAGGTGGTGCCGCCCAGAAGACCGATCGTCTGCATCCGCTATCTCCTGAGATGGCCGATGAGGAGGGCCACGTCGACGGGCCGAACTCCGGGCACCCGCGAGGCCTGCCCGATCGTCTCCGGCTTGATGCGGGTCAGCTTCTCGATCGTCTCATAACTCAAGCTTCGGACCGTTTGGTAATCGAAGTCACCGGGAATCACGAGCCGCTCCATCGCCCGCTGCCGGTCCGCCTCCCGTTGTTGGATCTGAAGGTAACCGTCGAACTTGGCCGCGAGCTCGAGCTGCTGGCGTACCTCCCGATCGCTGACGTCGGGCGGTTCCTCCAGCCCCAGAGCAAGGGCGACCCGTTCGGCGTCATCTAGAGCGACCTCCGGTCGCCGAAGAAGTTCGAACAGCGACATCCGATTCCGAACCGGCCCGACCTCGAGCTCTCTCAAGATCTCGATTTGACCCGGGTGGATGGTCGTACGATCGAGCCATTCCCTGCCACTCTCGATGTTCGTACGCTTCTGGTCGAATCGCTCCCACCGGACGTCGTCGCACAGACCGACGGCGCGGGCGATCGGCGTGAGGCGCTGGTCCGCATTGTCGTGCCTGAGGAGCAGCCTGTGCTCGGCTCGCGCGGTGAGCATGCGATATGGGTCCTCGACGCCCTTCGTGACGAGGTCGTCCACCATGACCCCGATGAACGAACCATCCCTCGGGAAGGTGACGCTCTCGTCGTCGCGTGCGAAGCGCGCCGCATTGATCCCGGCGACGATGCCCTGGGCGGCGGCTTCCTCATAGCCGCTCGTTCCGTTCAGCTGCCCAGCTAAGAAGAGCCCGGGGCACTGCTTGGACATCAGGGTCGAGGTGAGCTGCAAGGGGTCGGCGACGTCGTACTCGACGGCGTAACCCGGGCGGATGAACTCGGCACGCTCGAGGCCGGGAATCGTCCGGATCGCCCGGAGCTGGGTCTCCGCCGGCAAGGACGTCGAGAACCCTTGCACGTAGACGGACTCGCCATCCCATTCCTCGATCTCGAAGAAGATCGGGTGGCTGTCCTTGTCCGCGAACCGAACGACCTTATCCTCGACGCTGGGGCAGTAGCGCGGGCCGACTCCCTCGATCTGGCCGGAGAACATCGCGCTCTCGTGAAGCCTTTCACGCAGGTAGTCGTGGGTCTCCGTCGTCGTGTGGGACTTCCAACAAGGGAGAAGCTCGCGCCGTGGGAACGGACGCTCGTTCAAGAAGCTGATTGCCCCGGCTTCAGGCTCGCTGTCCATGCGCTCCGCCCGGTCGAAATCGATCGTCGACTTCAGCAGCCTTGGCGTCGTGCCCGTCTTGAATCGGCGGAGGTCGACCCCGATCTCAGCGAGAAAGGCGCTGAGCCCGAAGACGGCTCGATCGCCATGACGCGCGGCGACCGTCTTGTTCTTCCCCTCGTGGCAAAGTCCATTGAGGAAGGTGCCCGTCGTCAGGACCACCGCACGACAGGCGATGCGGGAACTCCCAAGGTCGACTCCTGACACGCCCCCGTCGGACATCAAGACCCGCTCGACCTGCGATTCGACCAGGGTGAGGTTGGGCTCCGACTCCATGACCCGACGCATGAACGCGGGATAGTCGGACTTGCACACGTGAGCCCGAACGGTCTGAACAGCCGGGCCCTTGCCGGTGCCGACCCGACGAATGTGAGTCAGGGTGTGATCGGTGGTGATCCCCATCTGCCCGCCTAGAGCGTCGACCTCCCGGGCGAGGTGACCCTTGGCGGGACCGCCGATCGAGCAGTTGCAGGGCAGATGCCCGATCCGAGAGAGGTTCAGGGTGACGCACGCCGTGCTCAAGCCCATTCGCGCCGACGCCAGGGCCGCCTCGATGCCGGCGTGCCCTGCTCCGACCACCACGACATCGAACCGATCCACCCGCATATTGTGGCAGGGGTACTGGACCAGTCGGGTCGGAGTGTCAGGTCTCCCTTGGCCTGACGAAGATCCGACAGCGTTCAGGGACACACTGGATACAACTTGATCTCCAACTGTTCGAGGACGATGTTGTTGCCGACTTCCTGCCCGCTGCCGTGGCCGCATACACACATCGTCACCTCAGCACCCTCCTTGCTCTGGTTCCACTCATTGCTGGACAGACCCTCGATCGTGATCGCTGGAAACCCATCCCAGTTCGTGGAGCTCGGGGCGCGCACCGTGAAGTCTTTGCGGGCGCCCGACGAGGGATTCGGCTTGGTGACGATCGTGGATCCCTGTGCAACCAGTTGGGCTGCGTAGCCGATCACCTTCTGCGCGTTGAGCTGGTCCACCAGGCTGAAGGGGTTCTCTATCAAGTCGACGCAGAACTCGGCTCGGCTCTTCGCGGTGATGCTCCGGTGTTTCGCGTTCTTCGAGGCTTGGATGTCGAAGTGAAGCGACCTCAGGCCCGACCCCAGGGCTCCGACAGTAACCGTCGTGAGAGCCCCATCGAATCGCGGCCTCGGCGCCGGGGGTGCGGTACCCGTCCCGAAGCGACCCCTTGCATGATCGAGCCCGCTCGCCGGAGGGAAGAAGAAGATGGTCAGGGCTCGCGTTCTCACCGCGAACTCCGCGAGGAACGCCCCGTCGGGGAACGTCAGACTCGGCGCAGCGGCATCTGCTGTCGTGAGGAAGGCTGAACCAGCCGCTGACAAGAGCCCGACGCCTCGAGGATCGCCGTAGCCGAACTTGAGCCGGCCGACGATCGGTGGCTCGAGTGACCACGGTAGGGCGTCCAGACTGTCGAAACTCCAAAGCCGCTGGCGCTTCTCGAACGCGCTGATCGGATCCGTCAAAATCTCGACCAACTCCTCCCACCCCGTGCTGAAGTAGATCACCAGGTGCTCCTCGCGTGTGTCGTAGTCGAGCGGTAACACCGTCGCAACTCGCAGCACCGGTCCCGCAACTTTCGAACGCTTTTCGGACTTTCCTTCGCTCATCTCAAACCCAAATCATCATAACCGAAGACCGGCCCAAGATTGACTCGGAATCGTCGAGAGTGTTGAACGGTAACCTCGACTCATGCTCGTGGCAGCGCTCCTGATTGGCTCGAATAGCATCAAAGCCATCGATCTGGGCTCTGAGGCGTCCCGTCAGGTGATCGTCGATCGCGAGAAAGGCCAGTATCTGGGCCATCCCACGACGGTGTTGCTCGAGGATGGAAAGACGATGCTCGTCGTCTACCCGAAGGGTCACGGGAAGGGCCCAATCCAGTTGAAGCGGAGCGCTGACGGGGGCCGAACGTGGAGCAAGCGCTTGCCGACGCCCTCGAGCTGGACGACCAGCCTCGAGACGCCGACGATTCACCGGGTCATCGATCCCAAGACGAAGAAGAAGCGGCTGATCCTGTGGTCCGGCCTGTATCCGGCGCGGCTGTCTTCGAGCGAGGACGACGGACGGACGTGGACAGAGCTCGAACCAGCCGGGAACTGGGGTGGGATCGTCGTGATGGGCTTCGTCGAGCGGCTCAGAAACGGCGACTATCTCGCGATGTTCCATGACGACGGCCGGTTCTTCTCCGCCAACCCGCAGACGGCAAGCGTCTTCACGCTCTACAAGACCATTTCACGAGACGGCGGCTTGACGTGGTCGTTCCCGGAGCCCGTCTTCATGTCGTCCGACCTCAACGTCTGCGAGCCGGGCGTCGTCCGTTCTCCAGACGGGAAGACACTGGCGGTTCTCCTCCGCGAAAACAGCCGCAAGCACAACTCTCAGGTCATCTTCTCGCACGACGAGGGGAAGACATGGACGCTACCACGCGCGCTGCCGGCGACTCTGAACGGCGATCGCCACACCGCCAAGTACGCCCCGGACGGCAGACTCCTCGTGTCCTTCCGGGCGATGCCGTCGGAAGGGGAATGGAAGGGCGACTGGGTCGCGTGGGTCGGCACCTGGGATGACCTCGTCCGAGGCGGCGAGGGGCAGTACCTGGTCCGTCTTAAGGACAACCAGAACTCCTGGGACTGCGGCTATCCCGGCGTCGAAATCCTGCCGGATGGCACGTTCGTGGTGACGACCTACGGCCATTGGGCGAAGAACGAGGAACCGTATATCCTCTCGGTGCGGCTGAACCTGGCGGAACTCGACCGGAGGAGCGCCAGGGGCTGATCCCGCCCAACTTTGCTCGACTCGGAAGCGTTCAACCAGTCGGAGGACTCGCTTATGAAACCAGCCCCGCTTGCCATTGTCGTGGTGCTCGCGGTCACCGGATGCAGGTCGTCGGATCGGAGCATCCGCATCGCCGAGGGTCAGCTCAAGATCGCTGCCGCACTCCCGTTGCCGGATGACGTGGTTCCGATCGCGGCCTCACGGACAGGAGATCGGATCGCTCTTTTGGCCGAGTCTCCAGGGGGCGGCGAAACCAGGGTCGTTGTGATCGACACGGACACGCAAAGTGCGCTCGGAGAGTGCCGGCTCCCCAAGGACGCGAAGGCGACGCCGATGTTCGCCACCGACGGGCGATCGCTTTACGTCGACCAACCGGAGGGCTATGTGTCATGGAACTTCACGACCGGGGTCAAGACAGGCGTCTCCGCGAAGCGGCCGGACATCTCCGCCTTCGGGCTGATGGGCGAGGTCGGGTGGAACTCAGATCGCTCGATCGGAATCGCGCGGCCAACTCAAGGCACGGATTCGAAGGGTGCCCGACTCACTGAGCCTGGGCATATCGCGGTGGATGGTCGGAACGTCGCGGACATTCCGTTCGGCAGCAGCTGGGGCTTCGATTCGTACGGCCACGCGTGGTACGGTTCCGGCAAGACCTGGTTCAAGGTAAGCCGCGCTGGGCTGATCGAGAAGGGGAATCAGCCCGGCTGGCTGGTGCGTGATCAGACACGCGATCGGGGGGCGATGCACTTGCGCGACACCGAGCAGGAGATGGCCTACGCAGGTTCCTCGGCCTTCATCACCTGCGTTTGGCTGACCCACGACCGGTTCGTCGCCACCGGCCGTGGCCCGCAGCACCGAGCCGCGCTGGCCTATGCGGGTCCGGACGTCATCACATACGGTTTCCTACCCGGGCGGGACATGGTCTATGTCGTGACCCAGACCGGAAGCCTGCTCGTGCCTTGGAAGTTGTCCCCGGCCGAACCGTAACGCGTAGGTATAGTCCGACCATGAATCGATTCCGTGTCGGTGGGCTGCTGCTGGTGCTCGTCGCGACTCTGACGATCGGCGCCCAGCAGACGAAGTTGAGCGACGCCGAGCAAGCGATCGCGTCGCGGATCGGCAAGCTGCGGAGCCTCGACGACGAGGTGCGTGCGAAGGAAACGAAGGCGCTCGCACTCGATATCCGCCAGATGTCAGCGGGCAAGACCAAGGCCAGCCTCGCGTCGTCTCTCACCAACTTGGCAACCGAAGGCGATTTTGGCAAGGACACCTTGCAGGAGGTCGCGACGACCCTTGCCAAGGCACTCGACGAGTCTCCGATGCCGATGAACGGCGCAGAACCGGCATACGCCTACGTTCAGCTTGCGCAGCTTGCTCGGTACGAGCGGATGGCGGTCGACCTCGACTCTCCGTCTTACACAGCAGCGCTTGCGAAGCTCGACCAGTTGGAGGCGATCAGGGCGAAGGTCGACTTTACGCTGACGGATCTGAACGGAATGTCATGGACGCGGTCGGCGCTGAAAGGCAAGGTCGTGCTCGTGAACTTCTGGGCCACCTGGTGCCCTCCCTGCCGGAAGGAAATGCCCGATCTCGAAGTGCTCTACAACCGGTTCAAGGACAAGGGATTCGTGATTCTGTCGATCTCGGACGAGGACCGCGCGAAGGTGGAGCCCTTCATCGCGGAGCACAAGTACAGCTATCCGATCCTGCTCGATCCGGGCCGAAAGGTGAACGACGCCTACAAGGTGGACGGCATCCCGAAGAACTTCATCTACAACCGGGAAGGCAAGCTCGTGGCGCAGTCGATCGATATGCGGACGCAGCGGCAGTTCTTGGAGCTGCTGGCGGTTGCCGGGCTGAAGTGATAGGCTAGGCTGTGGAGTACCGGGTCAGCCGACACGCAGAGGATGAACTGATCATCCGCGACATTTCGCGAGCGCAGTTGGAGAGCGTGATGCAAGCTCCTGACCAGATTATCGACGGCGGACGGGGAACGCGGGTGTTTCAAGCAATCCTGCGGGGAACTCCCTTCCTACTCCGAGTTGTCGTATCATTCAGAGTCGAGCCACCGCTCGTGATCACACTCTACAGGACGACCAAGATTCAGCGCTACTGGAAGCCATGAAAGTCACTTATGACCCCGAAGTCGACATTATCCGCATCAGGTTTTCCGATGCAGCCGTGTTCGAGAGCGATGAAGAAAAGGAGGGCCTCATTTTGGACTACGACGCTGAAGGTCGGGTTGTGGGCTTGGAGATCCTCGACGCGTCGACGCGCACGGCCAATCCGCGGGCGATCGACTTTGCAATCGCTTCCTAGCGAGCCCACTGGCATCCACGTATTACGCTCGTGACTCCGCAAGGATGGGGCTCTCACATCGACGTTACTGTCCGATTCGCTTCAAGAACGCGTCCGACGAGCCGCCCTCGCTCGTTTGCCCGATCCCGTACTTCCTGATTTTGCGCGCCACGTTCCTTGCGAGTGGCGCATAGGCGTCGCTCTTCGGGTCGGTTCGCATCAGCCGTACGTAATCCAGCGCGAGCCGTGCCCGCTGCACCTCGTCGAGCGCCTTGGGATCGTCGATCACGCTGCGCTCGGCTTGGTCGAACCAAACGACACCGCGCGCAAGCACGTCGTCGTTCAAATACGGTGCGGACGGCGGGTCGTAAATGCGGGCGTGGGCCTGAACCGCTCTGCCGGGGCTATGCACGGTGTCGAGCCAACCCTTGATGAACGGCGCCGCTCTCCGATACACGCCTTCGACGTAGTCGTCGATCACCGCCTGAGGCTCGCGTGACGGGTCCCACATCAGCTTCGCGAGCAGGTACGCCTTGAGTTCGCTCATCTCGCCTCCGCCGCCGGGCGCATAGTCGCCCTCGTCGAAAAAGCCGACGACTCCGTTCGCCTTGAACAGCTTCACGTCACCCGCGATCTCGTCCAGGTTCGGGAGGGGCTGCAGGTAGTTCGCGAAGTTCGTCGTGTAGTGCCAGATGTAGATCTGGCTCGTGATCCTGCCCCAGGCCAACAGGTTCTCCAGCGGCGCCCTGTTTACCGCGCATGCGTCGAGGGCGTGGCCGAAGCACGCGCCGATCGGGGCGATCCTGATGCGAACATTCTTCCGAGGGCGCACATGCAGCGGCGGCTTCTCCGACCATTGATAAGCGAGGGTGTCGATGAGCACGTTCGGATGGGTCTTCCCGATCGTCTCGGCAACCTGGTTCACGAACCGGATCAACGGTCCGGAAGCAGCCCCTTCTTCCTTCTCGACCGCAGCACACTCCGGACACTGACAGTTCGCGTAAGTATCGTTCTGCGAGACGGAGAAGATGGTTGCGTCGGGGTTCTTGGCGATCCACTCTTCGACCCTGGCGATCGCGAGTTTGACGACATCTGGATTCGTCAGGCAGAGCTGGAAATAGCCCTTCTTCCGTTCACCCCCGATCATCGAGAAATACTCCGGATGCTTGTCGAAGTGCACCTCGGGAGGGCAAATTTCGTTGAATGTGTGCACGAACGCGCCGTACGCGACCTTCCCACCCACGGTCGCATCGAGACGCTGAGAGTTGCCGTTGGTCCGATTGCGGACCGCCCAATCCCGGTCGAACGCCTCGGTGAAAAATGGCTCCCGGTACTCGAAGCCCGGCTCGCCACGCAGATCCAGCCTTGGAAGCGTGATCGTCTTCTTCTTTGGCACCTTAGTGCAGCGCACGTTGTACCAGCGCACGCCGAGGACGTCTTCGAGCAGCGCGTAGCAGCCGTAGATGGCCCCACGCTTGGATCCGCCCGCGATCAGAATTCCGGTTGGGGTGGTTTGAATGCGGTAGGCCTCATCCCCGAGGGGCGGACGCCCCTCGCGGCGAGCAAGCACCGCGTCGTCCGCGATAACGATCAGCTTGCGAGTCGGTTCGCTCCAGCCAGCCTCGGGCTGAATGATCGGGAGCTTCGCGCCAGACATCTCCTGAATGAAGCGCTGGAGCTCTTGCGCCCCATGCTTCATCGAGGCCGACCCGCCCGGCGCGACGACGATCTTGAAGGACGAGCGCCCATTCTCGACGAGCCTCATTGGAGCCAAGCTGACGAGGGATAGTGCAAGGGCGATGATCACGGTGACTCATTGTACGTCCCGTCACGCGAGGCGCAAATGGAAGAGCCCCGCCCAGGGCGACTTGGGCGGGGCTCTCGGGTTCAGGCGAGCTTAGTTGCCCGACTTCTTCGGCTCGTCCCTCTTGGGGGCGGCCGCGGTTCCGCGAGTGTTCTCGTCGACGACCTTTGCGGTCACGAAGAAGACGATTTCGCTTCGCCTCTTGCTCTTGCTCGTGCGGGAGAAGAGCCTGCCGATGAGCGGTAGATCCTTGAGGATCGGGATGCCTCCCTCGTTGATCGTGTCGGAGTCCTGGATCAGGCCGCCGATCGCGATCGTCTCGCCGCTCTTGATGTTCATCGTGCTCTGGGCGATGCGCAGGCTGGTCTGCGGAAGGCTTCCGCCTCCCGGCACGTCTACGAAACTCGTCAACGTGCTGACCATCGGGCGCATGTCCATCGTGATCTGGCCATCGCCGCCCACGCGGGGCAGGATCGCCAGTCGAACACCGACCGGAAGTTCCTTGGTCGTCACCGTGATTCCGCTCTGGGTCGACTGAATCGACTCGATGTACCGGATGATGTCGCCTACGAACAGTTCGGTCTGCCGGCCGTCGACTCCGAGGAGGTTGGGCCGTGCGATGAGGTTGGAGTCGTTTGCGAGCGAGTCGAGCGAAGCGAGCACGTTCAGTGCGCCGCCGCCGGCGAAGCCCAGGGCTCCGCTGACGTTGCCCGCGGTGCCGGCGCTTCCGCCGACGCTCTGGTTCACACGAATCGACTGCACCGACCCTCCGGTCAGGAGGTTCCAATCGAGACCGACCTTGAGCGCGTCCTCCTTGCGGAGATCCATGACTCGGAGTTCGATCGCGATCTGTTTCGGCGCCGTGTCGATCACGTCCAGATACCGCTTGGCAGCGTCGAGCTTTTCCTTGCTCCCACGAAGCATGATCTTCATCGGGAAGGCGAAGGGCTCGATCTTGCGATAGGGCAGGCCGAGGCCCCAATCAGACCCGTTGTCGGGCGTGAGGAGCTCGGTCGCCTTGCCTTGGCCGCCGCCACCCTGGTCGCCGCCACCGCCGCCCTGGTCACCGCCACCGCCCTTCTGGGCGTTGGGGTCGTTCTTGTATTCGGCGGTCTGCTTGTACTGGCTCTTATCAGCCGCCAGCGCCGGATTACTCGCAGCGCCAGGCAGGATCGTCACCTGCAGGCCGGGGAACTGTGCGACCAGATCTTCGCGGAGGCTGCGGGGGTCGAGGTGCTTGACGTCGTAAACGACGTACTCGCCATCGCCTCCGGCAACCGTGTCGAGCGCCGCGAGCATGCCAAGAAGGTCTTCGACCTCATTCGCCCGGCCTCGCAGCGTCAGCGCCTGCTCACCGATCGTTTGTTCGGGAGTCGCGATGACTTCGACACTCCCAATCTTCGCCGAGTACGGCGATGTTGGGTTGTAGTTGGCGCCAGCGATCGTCTTCAACAGATTGACCGCGGTGGTGCCCTTCGGCGCATAGGTGTTGCGAACGAGCGCATTGCTCGTCGGCACCTGCACGCCCATGGCGTCGCAGATTTGCGCGTCGATCGACCGAACGGCCTTTTCGAGCATCGCAAGTCGCGACTTCGGACCAATCAGGACCACGTAGCTGTCCTTGACCTTGTCCTTTCCGGTCTTCGTCTCGACAGTCGTCGCCTGACCAGTTCCGCCTTCGGTCTTTCCACCGGAGGTCGACGTACCGACCGCGCTCGTCTGCTCGACGTTGATCTCCTCCGAAGGAAGAGAGATCTCGAACGATCCCGTTCCATCCATCGGGACGACCTTGAGGACGGCCGCCTTGATCTGCGTGCCCTCGCCGCTGTAGATCGGAACCACGCGGGTCTCCGAGTTGTCTTCGACCCTTGGGAACGACTTCAGCCGCTCGGAGCTTGCAGCCACGACGTAGGTCGAACCGCTCTTCGCATACTTGACGCCCGCGAGGGTCGTCACGAGGTTCAGAGCTTCTTCGACCGACACGTGGTCGAGGGAAACCGTGAGGTTGCCCTTCACTTCTGGAGAAGTGACAATGTTGACGCCGCCCTGCATCGCGAGAGCCTTCAGGATCTGCACGATGTCTGCGTTCACCATGTCGAGGCTCACCTGACGGCGGCCTCCCTGCGAAGGCGCAGCGGCCGGGGTCGATACGACGACCGGTGGAAGCTCCTTCGGTACCTTGACGGCGGCCGCAACCGAAGCCGGTTTCTGCTTCGGTTTGGCCTTCGCCTCATTGGGATTGCCGTCGACGACACCGACCAGGCTCTTCACCGTCGGCTTCTCGGGCAGGACGACGCCTGCCAGTCGGAGCACGGGTTCGGAACCGATCGGGACCTGACTCAGGTCTTCTGCGACGGTCGACTCATCGGTGTTGACGAGAACGGTCCATCCATCGGGTTTCTCGTCGACTTTGATCTTGGCGTCCTTGTCTAGAAGACGAAGGTGAACGCGGACCTTCGCGGGTTTCGCGGAGAACCAGCCGGACTGCACGAACTGCACTCCGCCGAAGTTCACGGTCTGCTTCTTAGCCTTTCCGGTGAGGTGGGCATCGAACTCCAGCATGTATGATCGTCCGCCCATTACGCGGAGGATCTTGGGCTGGGTGAGGTTCTCGCCCTGTACCTCGACCTTCAGTCCTTCGCCGACTTTCGACCATTGGACGTCGGTCAGCTTGCCTTGGGCAGCAGCGAGGAAGGCCATCGCCATCATCGAGCCGCCGAGGAGGAGTTTCTTCATTAGTTACCCTCTTGTTTCGTTTCGCTGGGATTCATCCCACCCACGGAGAAGGTCTTGGTCTTGCCACGATGGCGGACCGTCACCTTGCCCTTGGAGATCGAAAGCACTTGACTGTCGCCGTCGATGGAGCCACCGACGGGTACGACCTTTTGCTTCCCTTCCGTGTCCGTCACGACCACGCAGGGGCGATCGCCCAAGATGGTGCCGGAGACGGTATAGGGGAACTCGTCTAGATTCGGGAGCTTTCCTCCCGGTGTGATCGCAGGGCCGCCGCCTTCGGGCAGCACGCCGACCTGCGTTGGGTCGAACGGGAGCTGGCCACTAATCGAGCGCTTCGGGCGCTGGATCGGCGGAGCGATCTTTGGCGGAGCAGGGTTGTCGGGCCGAACAAGGGACTTGTCCCACTGGCGACCGTCGAACGGATCGCGCTTGCCGAGCCTGGCAGCAGCGACGAGGGCCGGATCCACTTCAGCTTTGGTCTCGTCGGCCTTGTCCGCCTTGTCTGCGTTCTCCGCTTTCTCGGCATGCTCGTCCGCTTGCTTGCCGGAAGGATCGGTCTCAGAAGCGACCTTCTCCGTCTTGGCGCTCGCAGTCTGCGGTTCGGTTGCCGCTGCGGCCTTCGGAGCAGGTGCCTCTGGGCTTCCTGACTTGATGAACTGGAACGCTCCAACGCCGATCATCACGATAAACAGGGCGGCGAGCGCTGCAATCTTCTTCTTGTCGTCCATTAGTTCACGTTCACCTTGTTGCGCGAGCTCAGGTCGATCGACTTCTCACCAGGCTTGGTCTCCTCGGTGTCGTCCTTCGCCCGGGCGTCGTCCGTCGGGAACAGATAGCTGCGCAGCTCGATCGTCACGTCCAACTTGGGAGCGGCGAACGTTTGATTACGGTTGTCGCTCTTGGGCTGCATCGAGATCGTGCGTGCGGCGACGATCTTCGGGAAGGTCGTCAAACCATCCACGAACTTCATCACCGCCCCATAGTTGCCACGTCCTCGAACTTCGATGTCGAGCTCGACGTAGGGCTTGCGTTCCTTTTTCGAACTCGATTCGCCGTCCGTCACCTTAGCGGCCGGCTTAACCGGACGGGGGACGGGCCGAACGCCGGTGACGTCGATGCCGCATTCCTTCCCGAGTTTCTCGAGCTCCTTGAGCATCGTCGGCACGTAAGCCATCTCGGGCACGCCCTGC
>WBZR01003712.1_pt1 | contig 13342 bp, 11 predicted proteins | sample 5204231 | NCBI WGS metagenome assembly WBZR01 (sample SAMN12412403, study PRJNA552823) | activated sludge metagenome | isolation source: activated sludge from anammox sidestream of wastewater treatment plant... | place: USA: Virginia | collected 2017-08 | reverse complement strand
GCTTTAAATCAATTGAACAACGAGATTACCCTGTAACAATGGGCATTCTTGTTCTTTCATCCTTTTTACTGCTGATAGGAAATATAATTTCAGATATACTGTATGCAATATTTGATCCCAGAATAAGATTTAAGTAAATATTAACAGAATTTAAAATTAAAAAACCACAGCTTAATTATACAACTGATCATTAATAAATGACAAAGGAAACAAAAAAAGAAAAAGTATCAATTTCAATATTCAGAAAACGGTGGCGCAAGTTTAAAACATTTAAACGCGGTTATTATGCATTTGTTGCACTTGTAATATTTTATGTACTCTCTTTTATACTTCCCTTGTTTATAAACCATACTGCCATATTGGTAAAATACAACGGCAATTATTATTTTCCGCTGTTTAAGAGCGGAATTTATGAATCAACTTTTTTTGGGCAGGATGGTTTTGGTGAAACCAACTATCGTTTATTGAAAAAATCATTTGAAGAAAGTAACAGCGATAACTGGGTATTAATGCCTGTTTATCCATTCAGTCCAAACGAAAATCTTCTTGATGAAACCGATGGCTCTCCGCCTCACTCACCAAGTACACAACATATATTTGGTACTGATGACAGGGCAAGAGATGTATTTGCAAGAACTCTGTATGGATTTAATATATCAATTTCATTTGCACTGGTTGTAACTTTTTTTGCATATCTAATAGGCGTTAGTATTGGCTCAATGCTTGGATTTTTTGGCGGCAAGGTTGATATATTTGGGCAAAGGATAATTGAGATATGGAGTACATTACCCTTTTTATATGTAATGATAATAGTTAGCTCAATATTACAGCCAAATTTTATACTTCTTGTTCTAATTCTTACAGCTTTCAGCTGGATGGGAATTACTTATTATGTACGGGGAGAGTTTTACAGAGAAAAAGCAAGAGATTATGTTTCTGCAGCTGTTTCACTTGGTGCTAAAAACAGAACAATAATTTTTAAGCATATATTACCAAATTCACTTACTCCAATAATTTCATTTGCACCATTTGCAATTGTTGCAGATATAACCGCGCTTGTTTCACTGGATTTTTTAGGTTTTGGCTTGCCTCCGCCAACACCAAGCTGGGGACAGCTTGTAAGGCAGGGAATGACAAACATAGAACATTGGTGGTTAGTTGCAATTCCGCTTGCAGCAATGTTTTTAACGTTAATAGCCATTGTATTTATAGGTGAAGCTATTCGTGAAGCATTTGATCCAAAAGTATATTCAAGGATGAGGTAACAATGAAGAAGAAATTGGTTGAAATAAAGAATTTAAGAACATACTTTTTTGTAGAAGCAACTGACAAACAATTAAAAACCTCATCAACTTATCAGCAGGAAGATTTTCTTAAAAAATTTTATGATGAAGATAAAAAACTTAAGGGAAAAGTACCTGCAAAAGCTGTGGATGATGTTTCGTTTGATATTTATGAAGGTGAAGTACTTGGCATTGTAGGTGAGTCTGGTTCAGGGAAATCGGTAACAGCATATTCAATAACACGTTTGATTCCTGACCCTCCTGGCAAAATTGTTGCAGGAGAAGTTTTATTCCGAGGAGTTGACTTACTAAAGCTTTCTTATGAGGAGATGAAGAAGTACCGCGGATATGAAGCAGCAATGATATTTCAGGAACCAATGACTTCATTAAACCCTGTTATGAAAATTGGCGAACAGATAACAGAAGTTATATTAACACATGAAAAAGTAAAAAAGGAAGAGGCAGAAAAAACTGCCGTAGAAATGTTAGAAGCTGTTGGAATTCCGGATGCAGCAAGAAGAATGAAAGATTACCCGCATCAGTTTTCAGGCGGTATGCGCCAAAGGGTAATGATAGCAATGGCTCTTGCATGCAATCCCTCGCTGCTTATTGCAGATGAACCAACAACAGCCCTTGATGTTACCATACAGGCACAGATACTTGAACTAATGGTTAATATCAAAAAGAAACGTGAGGAAGCTGCAATAATTCTTATTACACATAATCTTGGTATAGTTGCAGAAATGTGCGACAGAGTTATAGTAATGTATGGAGGCAAGATTCAGGAAGTTGGCGATGTATTCAGTATATTTAAAGATCCAAAACATCCATATACCAAAGGTTTACTGCAATCACTTCCTGATCCCTATAAAGATATCCAAGGTGAGCTAAAAGCAATTCCGGGAATTATACCTCATATCCTTGAGCTTCCAATAGGGTGCAAGTTCTGCACTCGCTGCACAGAAGTAATGGATATTTGCCGGGAAACCGAGCCTGAACTGATAGAAATCTCACATGGCAGGTTAGTAAGGTGCCATTTAATTTCAATGAATAAAGCTAAAAAGTATCAATCTGTAAAAGAGAACCAATGAATAAAGAAATCATAATAGAAGTTAAAGATCTGAAAGTAAAGTTCCCTGTTACAGGCGGAGTATTTCTTGGTAAGGTTGCCGAAGTTAAAGCTGTTGACGGCATAAGTTTTGAAATTAGAAAAGGTGAGACTCTTGGACTTGTAGGTGAATCAGGCTGCGGCAAATCAACAGCAGGCAAAGCAATAATAAACATTCTTAAATTCTCTTCACCTGATGTTGAAATATCGGGAGAAGTATGGCTGAATTCAGATGAAGGTGGAATTGATTTACTAAAGCTCAAACGCAATGAAATGCGAAAATACCGCTCAATGATACAGATGATATTTCAGGATCCGTATTCATCGCTTAATGCTAGATTAAATGTAGGTCAAATTATTGAAGAGCCAATGCTGTATCATACATCAATGCAAAAGAAAGAGCGTAAGGAAAGAATATCATGGTTACTTGAAAAAGTTGGGTTACAGGCAGAGCAGTCAAAACGCTACCCGCATGAGTTTTCGGGGGGGCAAAGGCAGCGAATTGGAATAGCCCGCTCACTTGCAACTAACCCCAAACTAATAATAGCTGATGAGCCGGTTTCTGCTTTAGATGTATCTATACAGGCACAGGTAATTAATTTATTACAGGAGCTTCAAAAGGAATTTGATTTGAGTATTTTGTTCATAGCCCATGATCTTTCAGTGGTAGAGCATATCAGCTCGAGAATTGCAGTAATGTACCTTGGCAACATTGTTGAAATTGGCGAAGGAAAAGAAATATATCATCATCCAAAACATCCATACAGCAGGGCATTGCTTTCGGCAGTTCCACTGCCTAATCCGGATTTAAGGAACAAAGAAAGGATAATATTAAAAGGAGATGTGCCAACGCCGCTTAATAAGCCAAGCGGCTGCGGATTCAGAACGCGGTGCCCAATAGTACAGCCCTCGTGTGCCGATGCAGTTCCACCGCTTGAGGAAAAAACTCCCGGACATTTTGCAGCTTGCCCATTTGTAAGTTAATTGAAACATAATGCACTTAATTTGCAATTTTTAAATTTCTTATAATTGCAATATTCATTTTTAATTTTTTATTACAATAGGTTCTTCAATCAGTTCCGGTTTGCTGCCATCTAAGGGAATAATAAAAGCATTATCTTTATCTCCCTGCATCCTTTCACGCCACTTGCGTGCTGCTTTTTCAATTTTAATTGGATAAATTGTAAGTGTACCCTTATTATCAATATGCATACGAATAAAATTTTTGTAATCGGGGCATTTAATAGCTGAAAATGCTTCATTATCATGTCTTCCAAAAATATTCATAGAAACGGTAAGGTAAATGCCCATATTTAATGCACCAAAGAACCAGCCTAATCCAAAAATAATCAAGGGAATAAAAGTAAAACCGGTAATCAGGTTTTCGTTAAATATTTTATTATTAATAAAAGTTGCAAACAGTCCAACGTAAGCTATGCTTAAGAGATTCATAAAAAAATGTGTTAACCCGCCAAGCCATTTATACAGCTTTGAGTGAGTATCCGTAAAAAAAACAAAACATACTGCAATAACACCAAGCCACAAGGCAGCCACCGGATTAATTACAAATGCCTTTAAAACCTGATTAAAGAATCCAAGAACATCGTGTGCAATTTCAAAATTTAAAGTAGAGCTAACTATCCATATTGTAACCAAGTAAAGGATTCCGGTAATAAAACCAAAACCGGGATTGGTAAACGGAAATAATAGGTTTTTCCACCCAATGAGTTTTGAAGTTTTTTCGTCAGGAAAGCTTTTTTTAAGTTTAAACTCTCTGGGCTTTTGTCCGGTTAGCTGCTGCTCTTCTGTTAATAGTGAAAAATCACTGCCATGAGTAGGATGAAGAAATGCTCCTCCCCCGCCTGCAGTTATTTTCTGCGTACAGCTATTTTTATTAGCGGGATTAACTTCTTCATGTCTTCTGTAATGATGCAGGTCGCCGGTTAAAAAAACTTTAACTTCGGCACCATTGGGTTTTAAAATTTCTTCCTGAAGATATATGAGATCAGATTCATCATAACTTGCACCATATTTTTTATACTTATGTGCATAAATCCAAACCGGTTCAGAGATACATAAAATTACTTTATCCCCTTGCTTCATGTGTTGATGAACAATTTCACGGAAGTAATCAAGCTGAGCAGTATCAATATTTGAGTGAAGCTGTCCATCGCTTGCCAAAAGCCACCAGTTCTGAGGAAGTTTTAAAGCAAAGTAACTGCGTTTTTGACGTGAAAACCATCCCGCAAATTTTCTTGTGCCAAGGTCACTGCAAAATAGTCTGGTAAACGCTTCAAGTCCGTCATACCAGTCATGATTTCCCGGGATTGCAAACACATGGGGCGATTGGGCAGATTTATCATCACCAAATGCCTGTTCAAAAGGGTATATGAGTCTTTCTTTATAAGCTTTTTTTGAAGGAGTGGGATAAACTTCATCGCCTCCAAAAACCAGCACTTCTCCCCTTTTAGTATGATAAGTATTTGAAGTGTCATTAAGTTTAAGTGAAGGTTTTGCAGCATAATAAGCCACAGAATATGTAGAATTCCAGCCATCGCCCGTATCTGCAATAAAATCAAGCCACAATTCATTGCGATTTGAATCCAAAACCGGCTCAGGTTTGTTATTATTAAGCACATATTGCTTAGTGTAGTCAAAAATTTTAATTTCACTGGAAGCCAGTGCAAGCATTAACCTTCTATCAGACTGCTCACCGATAATTTTTGAAACAATTGATTTATAAGCAGTATCTGCAAGCTGTTTCAGGTTAAACCAGCTCACTGGCGGTAAAAGTTTTATATTGCCTATTTTTTTAAACATAAGAATTACTTTTTGTTAACAATCATAACAAACTCGCTGCCGCTTTCAAGATGCTGATAAAAGAAATCATCAACCATAGCACGTGCAATAAAAACACCCCTGCCATGCAGGTCAAGAATATTTTCCAAATCAGTTGGGTCAGGAAGTTTTTCTATATCAAATCCCTCGCCTTCATCCATAATTACAATTTTCATTTGTTTGTTATCATGCTCAACATAAATTTTTACTTTCTTTAAAATATTTTCTTTATTGCCGTGCACAATAGCATTCATTGCAATTTCAGTTACAGCAATCATAAGTTTATTGTACTCATCATCTGATAAACCAAACTCCTTATTGGCAATCAGCATCAGGTTTTCAACTTCTTTGATATTCCTGCGTTCTGAGCTTATTTCAAGATAATGTTTTTTCAATACTAATTATAATTTCACAAAAACAATAAAAAAATGTTACAAAATTAACATTTAATTAAATACTATCAAAGTTTTTAAAAAATTTAACTTTAAAAATTCCAGCTTGCATTAAGGTAAATATTACTGTTTTCGCTGCCGGGTGAACCGTCACCATAGCGGTAATAGTCATAGCTGCCAATAAGCTCAATTACACTGCTATGTTTCCATTCAGCCCTAAGCTTGATAAACGGACCCAATGTACGGACATAATTATCAAAAACTTTTTCACCGTTCACATAATTGAACCTTTTTTGCTCAAACCAGCGGTAACCGGCAGATAAAGTTATAAATTTATTAAAAAAATAATTTAATTCAGAATTAATAATTTTATCCTCAAAATAGTTCACTGGATTTTGGGTAAATGCATTCCAGTTCAGCTCGCCGCGTTCGTAAAGTTTAACTTCACCGTAAATATCAGTACCAAAATGATTAGAAAATTTAACAATCATAGAATCTTTTAAATTAAGCTGGCGGAATGAATAGCTTTTTACAGTTGAAATCAGATCCTGAAAATCATAAACGGTGTAATTTGCAAGTACACTGAATGTTCCGATATTCCTAAAATTTTTAGAAGGTTCAAAATAATTTTTACTGGTAAATCTGATTATCCTGTTCCAGTTATTATTACTGCTTCTTTCAGAAAGGATATAAACTGTGTGATACAAATTAATATCAAATGAATTAATAATAATCAGATTGCGGAGATTATTGAACCTGTGTGCAATATAAACAATGTAGCCCAACTCATCTCTGTCATCAAAATTTTCTTCACTTTGAGTATCATATTTTAAAATTGAAGCACTGCCACTGAACTCAAGTCTGTTCATTAAATTAAAATTATAAAACAGATTAGAACTAAGAGTAAATATTGAAGTATGGTTGTTTTTAGCTTGTTCATTTTTTTCAATTATATTTACAAAATTACTGTTAATCCTTTCTTTATTTATTAGCAGATGTTTTTCATCACGCTCTCTGTAATATGCTTTTATCCTGTAATCAAGTTTTTTGAACTGAAAATTCATAGATACATCACCCGAAAAACTAAGTTCGTGAATATCTGTATCATAAATACCCGGCTGTGCATTAACCAAAACAGGTATATAAGTATTTTCCTTTGTAATTCTTCTATAGTCGGGATTTAAATTTACAACAACAGCCATTGAATTTGAAATTGAATAGTCAAACCTGTTAAAAAACTTAAAAATATTTTCAATTCGTTTTTCAATGTTATTTTTGACACCAAACTGCTGAATAGTATTTATATCTGCAGGAAAGTAAAAATCTTTTCTTACCCTTGAAAACACACCATCAAACTCGTTTTTAGCTACATTATTTTCAAATGGTTTTTCAAAATAAATCCTGGTGTAAAATAGACTTTTTTTTCTGGGATCAATGGTTTCATAACCCATTTTCAGCTGTCCATCAACCAGAAAATCTGATAAATTTAGATTATAAATGCTAAATTCACCTGAAAGACTTGGACCTTTGTTAAGTTCATCGTACTGGCTTTCAACTTTATAACCTGCATTAATTACCGAATACAGCTGTGAACCTGAAATAACATTATCATACATTGCACTAAGATAAGCCAAATTAGATGAAGACCCTTTAAGCTGAAACGATTTATCATCACTAAAAAACTGCCCAAGATAATTTGCGGAAACATTGATATGCGGTGCAATATCATAACCGCCGGTAATTTTTACATTATCAAAATCACGGAAAAGGTTTACATCAAGTTTTGTAACAGAAGATGAATAATAATTTTTAAGAACAATATTATACCTGTTTAATTTCTTATAAAAATTAAAACGGGAAATTAATGATGCGTTGTTTTTATTATTATCAAAATTAGTATAAAGGAAACTGCGGGTGAAATTAGAATCTATAAAGGTTTGCACATCGGTAAAATCACTTTGCGACGAAGAGAATTGGGGCAAAAATGCTGCCAATATGAGAAATATTGTTGTGGGTAATTTCAAAGCTGCATTGCAAAGAATTAATTTACTTTAAAAAAATATTTACAAATATTATTAGCCGGAAAAATTTTTAAAAAGTCCTTCAAGCTTTCCGGCAGTATCAGCTGAGCTGCCGTGAGTTTTCATGAGTTCTTCAAGTGACGAGGGATTATTCACATCAACTGCACCCTGATATGCTATGTTTCCTTTATTCAATATAATAACCCTGCTGCAAAGCTTAACTGCACTTTCTACCTGATGGGTTGAATAAAAAAAAGTACAACCTTTTGCTGAAAGATCCTTAACTATATCTCTGACCAAAAGTGTTGTATCATAATCTAAAGAATTTAACGGTTCATCCCAAATTATAATATCAGGATTATGTATTAAAGAAGAAATTAGCAATACTTTTTGACGCATACCTTTTGAAAAGGCATGCATTGGGGTATTAATTTCATCTTTCAGGTCAAACAATTCCATAAAACTGAATATTCTCTGAATATAAGTATTCTTATCAATATCATACATTCTGCATACAAACTCAAGGAAATCAAAAGGAGATAGGGAGAGAAAGAGTGCACCAGACTCAGGTACATATCCAATCATCCGCTTAACAGATTCGGGATTGGATTCAATGCTAAAATCGTTTACAATAACACTGCCGCTTGTTGGCTGAAGCATACCGCACATTATTTTAATAGTGGTACTTTTACCTGCCCCGTTAGCACCAAGATACCCGCAAACTTCACCGGGCTCTACATTAAATGAAATACCATTTAATGCTTTTACATTTTCAGAGTAAACTTTTACCAGATTTTCAACTGTTATCAATTTTTCTTATAATTTTTAATAAACTTTTTATAATTTATTCCGGAAACAAACGGACTATCAGGATCAATAAATCTGAAAAGCTTGTCAGCATTTTTTGTAATCCCAATTCGTTTTGTTCTTATTACACTATGTTTTCTTTTTTCAAATGGCTCTGCAATAAAAAGCTCATTACTGTTCAATTGAATTCCATTTTGTTTTGGACCAATTTCAAATGCTTCAGTCAGTTTTCCGGGTCCGCTGCAAAGATTATAAATATTATCAGTTCCGCGGTTTTTAATCATATTTTTAATGCCATTAACCGGCTCAATTGCTCTTATGAGCACACCGTGAGCTGTGCCTGATTTTCCAACTACTGCATTCATACAATAATGATTTCCATAAGTAAAATATACATAAGCAATACCGCCTTCAGAAAACATACTTCTGTTTCGCTCTGTCATGCCCTTATACGAGTGTGCAGCTGCATCTTTAGAGCCAAGGTATGCCTCGGTTTCTACTATTATACCAGAATAAAGTTTTTTGCCATTTATTCTAACCAGCAGCTTACCAATTAATGATTTTGCTGTTTTAAGGCAAGGCTGCAAATAAAAATCTTTACTTAACTTTTTGTAAACCAAAAAACTTCAGATAATCGTGAACAATTAATGAAAATATAATTAAGATTAACTATTAAACCGCTTTTATTCAAACAATCCTGCCTGCGATTTACCTTTCTTTAATTTAAGTCCTAAGTGTGAATATGCCAGATCAGTAGCTTCTCTTCCTCGTGATGTTCTGCGGATAAACCCTTCCTGCACAAGGAACGGCTCATAAACTTCCTCTATAGTACCGGATTCTTCACCAACGGAAACAGCAATTGAATTCAATCCAACGGGTCCCCCGTTATATGTATCAATAATAGTGGTAAGAATTTTTTTATCCAGCTCATCAAGTCCAAGATGATCAATTTCCCAGTTATTAAGACATTCATCGGCAATTTCTTTAGTAATTACACCTTTGTTTTTAACTACAGCAAGATCCCGTGTAAGTTTAAGCAGACGGTTAGCAATCCTTGGGGTACCGCGTGATCGTTTTGCAATTATCATTGCTCCTTCATCTTCAATTCTGATCTTTAAAATTGCGGCAGAGCGTTTAACAATATCAGCAAGTTCATCAACGTTATAGTAATTCAGGCGGCAGCGGATGCCAAATCTATCAAGCAGCGGAGCGCTTAACATACCTGAGCGTGTAGTTGAGCCAATGAGTGTAAATTTTTCCAATTGCAGACTAACACTTCTAGCACCCGGTCCCTGATCAATAATTATATCTAATCTAAAATCTTCCATAGCTGAATACAGATATTCTTCAATTACTTTAGGTACACGGTGAATTTCATCTATAAATAATATATCTTTTGCTTCTAGCTTTGTAAGCATTCCGGCAATATCACCGGGTTTTTCTAATACAGGTCCCGAGGTTGTAATTATCCGCGAGTCCATAGCAGAAGCAATTATATAGGCAAGTGTAGTTTTACCCAAACCCGGAGGACCGGTAAAAAGAACATGGTCAAGGGAGTCCTTGCGTTTTTTTGAGCTTTCAATTGAAACACCTAAATTTGTTTTTATTTTAGTTTGACCAACAAAATCATTAAAATTATGCGGACGCAGTTCATTAAGCATTTCCCTGTCACCGGTTTGCTCCATTGGTGATATTTTTCTGCTTTCTGAGTTTTGCACTAAAATATAAGTTTATTTATCATCAATTTTAATTGTTTTAATGGCAAGTAAATGCCATGTAACTCCGGCAGCTATTGCAGCAAGCAGGATTTTAATATAAACATTTGGTGCAGCAAAAATAATAGTTATTCCAATTCCGGTTAATAAAAATGCAATAGAAAATATTTTATTTCCAACCGTCATACCTTTTTTAATACGGTAGTTTGTAAGATATTTTCCAAAAAATTTATTGTTGTGCAGCCATTTATGAAATTTCTCAGAACTTTTAGCAAAACACCACGCTGCAAGAATGAAAAATATAGTTGTAGGCAGAAGGGGCAGAAACATTCCTAAAACTCCAACACCAACAAGAATAAACCCGCCAAAAATTAAAATCCATCTGATTACAGGATTTTGGCTGATGGAAATTTCTTTACTTAATTCGTTATTTTGTAACTTATTATTCATAAAATTCATTCAAATTTGAGGAATTATTATGATTTTTAAAAGGAATGTTCAAATCTCTAAAAAAAATTTAAAGGGCTGTAATAAACTAAATTATTACAGCCCTTTTTGAAACATTTACTGCTAATGTAAATTAAAGCTATTTAAAGTTATTTTGTTCTCTTAAATTCAATTCTTCTGTTTTTAAGCATATCCTCATCATTATCATTTGGAGCAATTGGTCTGTCTTCACCGTATCCAACAGTTGTAATCCTGCTGCCATCAATTCCTTTAGCTACAAGCCAATCTTTAACAGAATTAGCTCTTTGTTCTGAAAGTATCTGATTGCTTGAATTTGAACCGCGGCTATCTGTATGACCGGATATTTCAACTTCAATATTAGGATTATTCTTCATAGTATTATAAGCTTTCATTAACTTATCTTCAGAATCAGGAGTAATTCTTGCGCTTCCTGTTTCAAAGTTTATACCTTCAAGAATAATAACTTCACCTACCTTTATTTCTTCTTTTACAACATCATCAGCAGGATTTAAAGGATCGGTACCGCGTCTAACTTCTGTACCGTCATCAACACTGCCGTTATCGGTATCAGTTTTCAGAGGATCAGTTTTATACTTAAGCACTTCATCACCATCACCAAGAGTATCACCATCTGTATCAGTTTTTAAAGGATCAGTTTTGTAATCATTTACTTCCTGACCGTCTCCAAGACCATCACCATCGGTATCCTGCATTAACGGATTGGTGTTATATGTGTTTACTTCAGCACCATCTTTTAATCCGTCTCCGTCTGTATCAGGATTTGTGGGTTTTGTCATATATTTTTTAACTTCATCACCATCATTAAGTCCATCACCATCTGAATCAGGATTTTTAGGATCTGTAAAGTAAGTTTTTACTTCTTCACCGTCTTTTAATCCGTCACCATCAGTATCGGGATTTTCAGGGTTAGTTCCGTAAATATCTTCTTCATCATCATCATATAAACCATCTCTGTCTGAGTCTGTTCTGCCGGTTTTACCGGTTACTACAAGTCCAATACCATAATTAAACCAGCCGTCTTTAGGATCTCCAATGACATTTCCATTTATCTTATCTGATAATGTCATAGCAGTTCCAACCTGGAAATCAAGCAGTACCTGTTTAGCTAATTTAACTTCAAGACCTAAACCAACCGGGAAAAATGCATCCCATCTATCAATTTCATCAGTTGAATCATCATACGGATAATTGTAATTTGTAAAGCTGGGAATTTTTTCAAGTTTATGTTTAACCATTCCACCACCAAGATACAGATAAGGATTTACAGTTTTCATCTTTTTAGCAAACGGCTCAATTCTTAAACGAACATCAATAGGAATCAAATTAGCTTCAATTTTTCCTTCGCCATTGCCATTATACTGATCTTTTTGCTTCCATTTCATAAAACCGCCGCCAAGCTCAACATCAAAATATTTGCCAAGCTCAATAGCCAAAAAACCTCTTGCCATAAAAGAACTTAGATTTTTTACAAATTCACCGCTTGGTGAAATTACATTGTATTGAGCACCGCCTTTTACCTTATATCCAACGAATTGAGCATAAGAGCTTATGCTAAATACAAAAAATAACGTAAAAATTAGAATTTTTTTCATTTCACTCCTTTGTTAAATTTAATTGAATTAGTGGTAATTTAATTAAAAACTTACAAAGTTTCAACTCACAATACCGTATATAGGTTATGCTGAATTTTTACCCTATAATTTTCATAAAGATAAAAAATTATAATTTCTTTCTTTTTTAGTTGTTTTTTTTTAATTATAGCAATATTTTAAGTTCGATGAATCAAATAAAATCAGCGATTATTTTATTAATATTAAATTCTGCACTTTTACTGCAGGTTAATGCGCAATATGTTGGTTTTGGCAGAAATAAAGTTCAGTATAACCAATTTAACTGGCATATACTTTCCACAGAGCACTTTAAGATATACTATTACCCTGAAATGAAGGAACTTGCTGAAATTGGCGCAGCCTATGCGGAAGAATCTTACCGCATTCATCAGCAGAATTTTAATTACAGCTTAATTGATACAGTTCCCATAATATTCTATTCAAGTCCAACACATTTCAGAGAAACAAACACTACACCGGGACTGATTCCTGATGGTGTTGGCGGATTTTTTGAATTTATTAAAGGAAGAGTTGTTATTCCATTTGACGGCTCGCTTGGTAACTTTAAACATGTTATTAGACATGAGCTATGCCATGTATTTATGACTGCAAAAGTTGCAAATACCTTACGGCTGCACCGGCAGCCTGCAGAACGTCAATTGCCGTTATGGTTTATAGAAGGTCTTGCTGAATACTGGTCAAATAACTGGGATGCAACTGCCGAAATGGTTATTAAAGATGCTGTGTTAAATGATTATATGGCTGGGCTTGATGACTGGGAAAGATACTACGGTACTTTTTTTATGTATAAATTGGGGCAGAATGTACTGGAATATATTGCAAATAAATTTGGAGATGAAAAGATACTTCTGCTGATGGAAAATGTTTGGATGAGCGATGATTTTTCCGCAGTGATGAAAAAAACCATTGGTAAAGATTATGAGGAATTTGATGCAGGCTATTTGTATGACCTTAAGAAGAAATATTACCCTGATCTTTCAAAAGAGGATGCGCCATCAATGAAAACTACTTCACTTTTTTCAGATGGATTTGGTCATAAGCCGGCGTATTACAAGGAT
>WBZR01003710.1_pt1 | contig 13348 bp, 9 predicted proteins | sample 5204231 | NCBI WGS metagenome assembly WBZR01 (sample SAMN12412403, study PRJNA552823) | activated sludge metagenome | isolation source: activated sludge from anammox sidestream of wastewater treatment plant... | place: USA: Virginia | collected 2017-08 | reverse complement strand
GGTGGACATCACCAACGGCAAGTTCGTGTTCTCGGCTTCCGAAGCCTACATGATCGAGGACGGCCGGGTGACCTATCCGGTGAAGGGCGCGACCCTGATCGGCAACGGTCCGGACGTGCTGACCCGCATCGGCATGGTGGGACACGACCTCCGACTCGACGAGGGCATCGGCACCTGCGGCAAGAACGGTCAATCGGTGCCGGTCGGGGTCGGGCTGCCGACGGTCCGCATCGACGGGCTCACGATCGGCGGGACGCGCGCGTGAGTCGGCGCGCGGCGGGCGCGGCGATGGAGGCCACGCTGCGCGGCGTGCTCGAGCACGCGCGCCGCGCCGGCGCGACCGGCGCCGACGCCGTCTTGGTCGAGAGCACCGCGTTCGCAGCCGGCGTCCGCCTCGGCGAGATCGAGAAGCTCACCGACGCCCGCGAGCGCCGGCTCGGTCTCCGCGTCTTCGCGGACGCGAGCGTGGCGATCGCGGCCACCGCCGACCTCTCGCCGGGCGGGCTCGCGCGTTTCGCCGCCGACACCGTCGGGCTCGCGCGCGTGACCGCGCCCGACCCGCTCGCGGGCCTCCCCGACCCGGACGCGCTCGCGACCGAGGCCCCCGACCTCGATCTCTACGACGAGGCCGCCGACGCGCCGAACCCCGACCACGCGCTCGCCCAGGCGCGCACCGCCGAGCGCGCCGCGCTCGCGGTCGACCCGCGGCTCGCCAACTCCGAGGGCGCCGAGTTCTCGCAGGACGCCTCGACCGTCGCCTACGCGTCGACGCTCGGCTTCGCGGGTAGCTATCGCCGTTCGAGCTTCCATCTCGGCGTCGAGCCCGTCGCGCGCCACGAGGGCGGCATGCAGCGCGACTTCTGGTACGCGCGCTCCCGCCACCTCGCCCACCTCGAGGACCCCGTCGCGATCGGGCAGCGAGCCGCCGCACGCACGCTGCGCCGGCTCGGCGCCCGGCGCGTGAAGACGCAAGAAGCCCCCGTCGTCTTCGAGGCGCCGGTGGCGGTGTCGCTCCTCGGGCACCTGGCCGGGGCGGTGACGGGCCAGAGCCTCTATCGTGGCACCTCGTTCCTCCTGGGACGGCTCGGCGACGCGATCGCGGCCCCCGGCCTGACGGTGGTCGACGACGGCCGGATGCCGCGCGGCCACGGATCGCGGCCGTTCGACGGCGAAGGCCTGCCCACCCGCCGCACCGTGGTCGTCGAGCGCGGCGTGCTGAAGAGCTACCTCCTCGACACGTACTCCGCGAAGCGCCTCGCCTTGGCGTCGACGGGCAACGCGGCCCGCGCGATCGGCGACGCGCCGAGCGCCGCGCCGACGAACTTCTACCTGGAGGCTGGCCCGCACGCGTTCGAGGCGATCGTCGCCTCGATCGAGCGCGGGCTCCTCGTAACCGAGCTCATCGGCTTCGGCGTGAACGCCGTGACCGGCGACTACTCCCGCGGCGCCGCCGGGCTCTGGATCGAGCACGGCGAGATCGTGCACCCCGTCGAGGAGATCACGATCGCGGGCAATCTCCTCGACATGTTCCGCGACGTCGAGATGATCGGCGACGACCTCGAGTTCCGCGGCGCCATGGCCGCGCCCACGCTGAAGATCGGCCACATGACGATCGCGGGAGCCTAGCGGGATGCCCTTACCGCCCTCCCCGCCGTCCGCCCCCCCTCCCGAACCGCGCCGCTCCACCTTCACCGCGAGCCTCGGGCTCGCGCGTGGCCAGCTGGTCGTCTACTTCTTCTTCGCCGCGCTGATCTTCCTGCTGTGGCAGCTCTACGCCGTCTTCTCGGGCTTCCTCGTCCCGATCGTCTGGGCAGCGATCCTCGCGATGCTGTTCTTCCCGCTCTACCGGGTCGTGCTCCGCTGGTCCGGCGGGCGCGAGACGGTCGCGGCGCTGTCGCTGACGCTGCTGATCACGGGCGGCGTCCTGCTGCCGACGATCTCCCTCTCGAGCGTCATCACCCGCGAAGCGATCGCGCTCTATCAGCGCACGAGCGAGTACGTGAGCTCGGGAGCGCTCGCCGCCGACGTCGAGCGCCTCCAGCAGTCGCGGCTCGGCCGCTGGATGCACCGCCTCGAAGGCTACGAGATCGACTGGAACGCCGTCGCACGCTCGAGCATCGATACCGCCGGCGCGCGGATCGTGGCGCAGGTCACGTCGGTCGCGAAGAACGTCGCCGTGTTCCTCTTCGACTTCACGATCATGGTGTTCACGCTCTTCTTCCTCTTCCGCGACGGCGAACGCATGTACCGCGCGCTCCGCGACATGATCCCCATGGACCCCGCCCACAAGGACGCGATCTTCAGCGTGCTCTACCAGACGCTCTCCGCGGTGACCCAGGGCATGGTCGCGACCGCCGTCGCGCAAGGCGTGCTCACCTGGGTGGCGCTCTGGGCCCTCGGCCTCCCGTACACGGCGTTTCTCGGCGTCGCCGCCGGGGTGCTGTCGCTCGTTCCCTTCGTCGGCGCGGCGGGCGTGTGGATCCCCTGCACCGTCTACCTCGCGGCGAGCGGCGACGTGTTCCGCGCGCTGATCCTCCTCGCCTACGGCTCCGTCGTGATCAGCATGGTCGACAACGTGCTGCGGCCGCTCCTGATCGGCGGCCAGACCCGCCTCCCCACCCTCTTCCTCTTCTTCGGCATCCTCGGCGGGGTGCAGGTCTACGGCGTGCTCGGCCTCTTCCTCGGGCCGGTGCTCCTGGCGATCGCGATCGCGTTCATCCGGATCTACCAGGAGCAGTTCGCGACGGTCGAGTACGAGCGCGGCGTGACGGCCTGACGCCGTCGCGCCGCCGGCGCGATCGCCTCGGGCGCAGCGTTCGCTACTTGCGCCAGGCCTCCAGGCCGGCGAGGTCGTGGATGCTGGCGCGCTGATTGAGCCGCTGGATCCAGCCCGCGACGTTCTTCCATTCGGGGTCGAGCTCGACGCCGAGCGCGCCCAGGATCACCACACGCGGCGCGAAGGCCACGTCGGCGAGCGAGAACGCTCCCCCCGCCAGCCATTGGCGCCCGGCCAGCGATCCGTCGATCACGGCGAGCATGCGTTTCACCTGCTGGCGGGCGTTCGCGAGCTTGTCCGCGTCGCGCTCGCCCTCGGACTTCTTGAGCTCGTTCATGATGATGCCGGTCACGGGAATGAAGGCGTTGTCGGCGTAGTCCTCGAAGGTCCGCACGCGCGCGCGCGCCGAGGAGTCGGCGGGCAGGAGCGGAGGGTGCGGGTACTCGTCCTCGAGGTACTCGTTGATGATCGTCGAGTCGTACACGATCATTTCGTCGTCGATCAGCACCGGCACCTTGCCGAAGGGGTTCAACTTGAGGAATTCCGGACGCTTCTGCTCACCGGCCTTCAGGTCCACCGGCACGATCTCGAAGCTCAGATCCTTCTCGGCCAGAACGATCCGGGTCTTCTGGCAAAACGGGCTCTCTGCAAAGTCGTACAGTTTCAACATTCGGACACCTCGCCCCAACCGTGTGTCGGACCGCCCATCCGGCAGCCCTCTGAATCGCGTGACCTTATGGGAAACGGCGCGCGTCCGCAATTCTGAGGGCGCAGTTTTTTCGTCGGTTTCTTCGAGATTTCCGCGCGTCGCGGAGAGAGAATCCGCTCAGGGCAGGTGTCGCCAGGCGTGATACGAGCTGCGCACGAGCGGCCCCGATTCGACGTAAGCGAATCCCATTCCGCGCGCCTGCTCGCCGAGCTCGGCGAACTCCTGCGGCGCGACGTAGCGCTCCACGGGCAGCTCCTCCATGCTCGGCCGCAGATACTGACCGAGCGTCAGCACGTCGCAGCCGGCCGCGCGCACGTCGGCGAGCACCGCGAGCACCTCGTCCCGGCGCTCGCCGAGGCCGAGCATGAGTCCGGTCTTGGTGCGCACGTCCGGGCGCAAGGCCTTCGTCGCCCGCAGGATCCCGAGCGAGCGCTCGTACGCGGCGCCCGGCCGCACCCGCTTGTAGAGGCGCGGCACCGTCTCCGTGTTGTGGTTCAGGATGGCGATCGGCGCCGCGACGACCGTCGCGAGCGCCGCGCGGTCCCCCTGGAAATCGGGAATCAGCACCTCGATGGCGCACGCGGGCACACGCGCCTTCACCGCAGCGGCCGCCGCCGCGAAATGCGCCGCCCCGCCGTCCGGAAGATCGTCCCGGTTCACGGACGTCATGACGACGTGCTTCAGGCCGAGGCGCGCGACCGCCTCCGCGACGCGCCGGGGCTCGTCGGGATCCGGCGGCGGCGGCGTGCCGTGCCCGACCGCGCAGAAGCGACAGGCCCGCGTGCAGGTGTCGCCGAGCAGCATCACGGTCGCCGTGTGGTGCGACCAGCACTCGCCGAGGTTCGGGCAGCGCGCCTCCTCGCAGACCGTGTGGAGGCCGAGCGCGCGCACGGTGGCGCGCGTCTCCGCGACCGCCTTCCCCGTCGGCGCACGGCTCTTGATCCAGTCGGGATGGCGGCGCGCGATCGTCACGCGCGCGCCTCGCCGCCGGCGACGCTCCCGAACACGCGCAGCGTCTCCTCGACGACGAACGCCTCGACCTCCGCCATCGCCGGACGAGCGCCGGTCGCCTCCTCGAGCGACGTCACGCCGGCGTCGGCGAGGCCGCACGGCACGATCGCCGCGAACTCGCGCCGGAGATCGGCGACGTTGAGCGCGAAGCCGTGCATCGTGACCCAGCGCCGGATGCCGACGCCGATCGCCGCGAGCTTGGCGTTCTCGAGCCACACGCCGGTGAGCCCGCGCCGCCGGCGCGCCGCGAGCCCGAAACGGGCCGCGACGGCGATCAGCGCCGCCTCGAGCGCGCGCAGGTAGCGGTCGACGTCGCGGCCGCGGCGACCGAGATCGAGGATCGGATACCCGACGAGCTGGCCCGGGCCGTGGTAGGTCACGTCGCCGCCGCGATTCACGCGCAGGACGGGGGCGACGGGGAAGAGCACGTGGCGGGCGTCGCCGCGGCGGCCGAGCGTGATCACGGGGGGATGCTCCACGAGCAGGAGTTGCTCGGGTCCGCCGGCGAGCACCCGCGCGCGGGCCGCCTCCTGGACGGCGAGCGCCTCGCCGTAGTCCCGTCGCCCGAGGCGACACACCTCGATGCGCGGGCGCTCCAGCCGCGACGCGGCGGCCGCGGCGTCGCTCATGCGACCGCCAACCCGATCGGCTGCTCGAGCAGGCGCTTCAGCTCCTCGAGGAATCGTCCCGCCATGACCCCGTCGACGATGCGATGGTCGCACGACACCGTGACGAACATCGTGTGCGCGGCGGCGACGACGCCTGCCCGCACGACCGGCCGCTGCTTGATCGCGCCGACCGCCAGGATCGCCGCCTGCGGCGGATTGATGACCGCGGTAAAGGACTCGACGTCGAGCATCCCCATGTTGCTCACGGTGCAGGTGCCGCCGGAAAGATCCTCGCTCGCGAAGCGCCCCTGCTTGGCGAGCGCCACGAGCCGCCGCGCCTCGCTCGCGATCTCGCCGAGCGAGCGCTCGTCGGCGCGGCGCAGCACCGGAACGATGAGCCCATCCTCCACCGAGACCGCCATGCCGAGGTTGACCTCGGCGTGCAGCTCGATCGCGCCGTCACGATACGACGCGTTCAGGCGCGGATGCCGCGCCAGCGCGCGCGCCGCCGCCTTCAGCACCATGTGCGTATAGGTCACGGGCGCCTCGAAGACCGCCTCCTTCTCGAGCGCGGCCTTGAGCCGCACCGCTTCCGACATGTCGATCTCGGCGGTGACGGCGAAGTGCGGGACGTCCCGGAACGACTCGCTCATGCGGCGCGCGATCGCCTGCCGCATGCGCGAGAGTTCGCGCCGCTCGGCGACCGCGGCCTCGCGTGGCGCCCCGGGCCGGCGGACGGCGGGCGGTGCAACGGCGGCGGCGGGCGCGTCCGGAGCCGCGGCCGCGACGTCTTCGGTCACGATCCGTCCTCCGGGACCGCTGCCGCGGAGCGACCCGAGATCGACGCCGCGCTCACGGGCGAGCGCCTCCGCCGCGGGCGACGCCTTCGCCGCGCGACGGCCGCTCGACGGACGCTCCGTCCGGACCGGCGCCGCCGGCTTTCGCCCGGCCAGCGCCGACGCCCCGGCGCCCCGTCCCGTCGCGACGGACGTCGGCCGCGCGGCCGCCGCCGGCGCCGGCGCCGGCGGCTCTCCCGCGGCCGGTGGAGCCGCCGCCCTCCCGGCGCCGGCCACGTCGATCACCGCGAGCACCGCGCCGACCGCCGCCGTCTCGCCCTCCTGCACGCGGATCGCGTGCAGCACGCCGCTGTCGGCGGCCTCCAGCTCCATGTCGGCCTTGTCGGTCTCGACCTCGGCGATCACCTCGCCCGCCGTGATCCCGTCCCCCGCGCGCTTCAACCAGCGGAGGATCTTCCCCTCCTCCATGGTGTCGCTCAGCTTCGGCATGACGACGTCGATGGTCACGGGGCGATTATAGAAGCCGGCAGCCGCCTTCGAAACCTCTGGCCGCACGCTCGCACCTACGCGCTCCCGCGCGCTGCCGCGGCGCACGGCGCGAACGACCGACGGTGCCACGGCGTCGGTCCGTGCGCGGCGAGCGCCCGCAGGTGCTCCGGCGTCGCGTAGCCGACGTGGCGCGCGAACCCATAGGCCGGATACAGGGCGTCGAGCGCCTGCATCAGGCCGTCGCGATGCACCTTGGCGACGATGGACGCCGCCGCGACCGAATAGACGATCGCGTCGGCCCGGACGTAGCGCGTCTGCGGTGCGTCGAGATCGGGGATGCGGCGCGCGTCGACCACGACGTGATCGGGAGCGAACGGCAGCGCCCCGACCGCCCGCCGCATCGCCTCGAGCCCCGCGCGATAGATGTTCAAGCGGTCGATCTCCTCCGGATCGACGACGCCGAGGCCGACGCCGAGCGCGGTCTGCCGGATGGCGGCGGCCGCCTCCTCCCGAGCCGGCGCCGGCAGGCGCTTGGAGTCCGCGATGCCCCGGAGCGGGGTGGCGTCGGCCGCAAAGACGACCGCCGCCGCGACCACCGGGCCCGCGAGCGGACCCATGCCCACCTCGTCGACGCCCGCGACGCGCACGAGACCCGCGCTCCAGAGGAGCCGCTCGACGTACGGCGCCGTCTCGTGCGGCGCCCGCGACCGCGCGGTCGCGGGACGCGCCGCGCCCAACTTCCGAGTCCCCACCGCGTCCTCCTACGCCTCGCGGGTCTCACGCGATCCCCGCACTGTCAAGACGCACCTCATCCGAACGCGCGCTCGCCGAACCACCAGAGCGCCATGACGAGGATCGCGCCCGAGGCGACCGCGACCAGCGTTCGCCGGTGGGCGCTCCGCTCGATCGCGGAGATCGCCGGGAACGTCACGAGCACCACCGCGAGCTGCCCCGCCTCGACCCCGAGGTTGAACGCCAGGAGGGACGCGATCAGCCCTTCCCGCGGCAGGTGCAGCTCGCGGAGGATCGACGCGAAGCCGAAGCCGTGCATGAGTCCGAACGCGAACGTGATCCGCCAGCGCCCGCGCGGCCGGTCGAGGAGCAGGTTCTCGAGCGCCACCCAGGCGATCGAAAGCGCGATGGCGCTCTCGACGAGCCGCGCCGGCAGCGCCACCACGTCGAGCACGGCGAGACTCAGCGTCACGCTGTGCGCGACCGTGAACGCGGTCACCACCGCCACGAGCGACCGCAGGCCGCCCCCGACGAGCAGGAGCGCCACCAAGAACAGGAGGTGGTCGTACCCCGTCGCGATGTGCTCGACGCCGAGCACGAAGAAGCGACGGAACGCGGGCCAGACCCCCACGCGCGCGGCGTCGAGCACGACCTCGTGGTCGGTCGTGGTGAAGACGTGCTCGGCGAGCGCGCCGCCCGCGCGGATCGTGGCGAGATTCTGCCCCTCGACCGCCGTCAGCGCCGGGAGCCGCACGACGACGCGCACCGGCGTCACGTCCGGACACGGGCCCGTCAAGCGGAACCGCACGAGCTCGTTCGGCTCGACGGCCGAGTCGCTAAGCGTCAGCGGACAGGGCACACCGCCGGCCTCGACCGCGAGCGCGGCCGCGAAGCGCCGGGCTAGGCGCGGATACCGGCTCCGCACCTCGGCGTCGGTCGTGACGCCGTCGCCGTCGACGTCGGCCGCAAGGTCGTGGACCGAGAGCACGAGGTCGAAGCGCACCTCGCCGTTCGCGATCACGACGTCCGTGTAGCTGATCCCTTGCTGATGCGCCGCGACGGGCGGCGCGGCGATGAGGCCGGCGATCAGCACCGCGGCGAAGCGGATCACGCAAGCGGGCAGACGGCGCGCCTCAGTGCTCGTGCAGCGACTCGCCGAGGGCGAGCTTGCAGAGGCGGCGCACCTGCGGATCGGCGTGGCTCCGTTCGAGCGACTCGAGGATCTCCTGCCCCTCCGGCGTGCCGCTGCGCTTGAGCGCGAACGCGGCCGCGGCCTGGGCATCCGGACGACCGTGCTCCAGGACGGCGTGCAGCGCCTCGATCGCCTCGGGTGCCGCGATCGCCGCGAGCGCATCGGCGGCGGCGAGCACCATCGGCTTCTCGGCCGTCGCCATGGCGTCCGCGAGGACCCGCACGATGCGCGCGTCCTGCACCCTCCCGAGCGCCTTCGCGAGTTCGAGCCGGACGTTCGCGGAGCCGTCGCCGGCGAGCACCTCGGCGACGCGGCCGAGCGCCTCCGGCGTCCCGACCTTCACGAGCCCGCGGCAGGCCGCCAGGCGGAGCGCGTCATCCCCGCTCCGGCTCCAGCCGAGGAGGCGGTCGCTCGGCGGCACGCGGTCGAGGGTCACGAGCACGTCGAGCGCAACGGGCTGGAGCCCCCCGGCGTCGCCGAGCAGCCCCTCGGCCACGTCGGCCATGCCCGGCGCACCCGCGCGCGCGAGCCGCACCATCACCGCGGCGCGCTCGGCGAGCGGCGCGCGGCCGTCGCGCAGCCAGCTCGCGAGCGGCGCGAGCCGACCGGTGTCGAGCAGCGGAACCAGGGTGCGACGCGACGTCATCGCCGCGAGCGCCTGGCCGCTGAGCTCCCGGTGCGGCCCGACCAGGGTCGAAACGAAGAAGTCGGCGCTCGCCTCCCCGTCGTCGCGCACCGCGACATAGCGCGCCACCCGCTCCGCGACCGCCGGATCCCCGAGCCAGGCCACCTCCGCGGCCGTGTCGAGGCGCCGAGTCCAGCGCCAGTACGTGCCCTCCGGCAATGCGTTCCGGAAGCTCGAGTAGTCCGGCAGGGGCACGGCGAGCACCAGCGTCTCCATGCCGACCGCGAAGTAGGGCCTGGTCGTCGGGAAGAGGATCTCCTGAGCGAGCGCGATCGCATCGCCGGGAGCCGCCTCCCCTTTCAGCGCCCGCTCCACGCGGAGCCGGAAGACCCACAGCTTCGCCGCGTCGTACGAGGCGACGGCCTCGACCTTCCCTCGCGCTACGAGGACGGACGCGTCGACGTCGGCGAACAGATCGGCGGCGTCCGCGGCGCCCGACCCGAGCGCCAGCACGAGCCCGACGCACGCCGCCACCCACGACGCCCGCGGCGCCGGGCACGATCGCATCATGCGCAAGGTTCTACCGGGAGCGCTCCCGGTTGGGAACGCCCCCGGATCGCCGAGGCGGCCTACGGAAGCGCGACGCCCTTGTAGAGGCCGTCGCCCTCGAAGTCGACGAAGATCGGGTTCGCGATGGCCAGCGCCAGCACGCCGCATTGATTCAGGTTGCCGTCGGTCAACTCGGCGAGCGTCTGGTTCGTGAGGCTACATGTCCCGAGGAACGTGCACTGTGCGTTGTTCGTGCACGGCTTGCACGGATTGCCGGTGCACGCCTTCGGCACGATCGACTGCGGATTCATCGGGAAGAGCGGCTTCGACAGGAGATCCGACCCGCGCACGACCACCATCACCCAGGAATCCTGCGTGATGGTGAGCGGCTGGCTCGAGGTCGACTCCAGGCGGAAGTCGCCGTTGACTCCGACGGTGCTCTTCACGGGGTTGAGCGTGAAGTTCGGCGTCGCCGTACAGACCTGCTTCACGCCGCCGACGAAGTTCGGGGACGTGGGCACGCACGAGGGCGAATTGTTGACGTAGATCTCGATCCGGTCGTACTCGGCCCAGGTCGGACTCTGGATGTCGACGTGCACCGTCGCCGACCCGAGGGTCGCCGGGACGAGCAGGGGATCGGCGAGATCGTGGCTCGCGAGGGCCCCGCTGTCGCCTTCGACGCTGACCCGCACGAACGGGCCGCTCGTGCAGACGTTGCGCCCCGCGTTGACGCTGTCGGCAAGATCGGCCGGATCGAGCAACGCCGGATCGTCGGTCGCCGAGGCCAGCATGTTCCGCGGCCCGCCCGCCTGGACGATCGTCGTCGAGTGGGTGTCGGAGTCGCAGACGATGCCCTTGCGCAGCAGCGGGTGCGTCGAGTCGAAGTTGTTGAGCATGCTGATGTAGTCGCCGAGGTTCTCGCCGAGCGCCGCCGCGTTCTGTTCGCGGCTGCTCTCGATCCAGAGCTCGAGCGCGGTGAGCTCGTCGCTGTAGAGATTCGTGACCAGGGGATTCTGCCGGATGTTCGCCGGCGGCGTGCTCGATTGTGGCGGCGCCACCGTCGAGTCGATGCCGGAGGTGCGGAAGTACCCGAGCGTCCCGCTGTTGAAGTGGTTCGCCTGTACCACGATCGCGTTGTGCGGCGCGCCCTTGGCGACGAGCGCCATCTCGTTGATGCTCAGGTCGTAGCTACCGTCGGACGGATAGCCGAGCCCCGGCGCGACGCCCGAGCGACCCCAGTCGATGGAGCCGCCCGTCACGCTCGCCGGATCGACACTCGTCATCGGGTAGGAGCCGAAGTGGCCGCTGTCGAAGTAGGTGCTCTCGTTGCTGATGCCGGTCTTGATGAGCGACGACGCCCCGAGCGCCGCCACCTCCGCCGTGAGATCTTCCTTGAAGTCGTGGTCGCTCGCCACGAAATAGTCGACGCCCTCGGCGAGCATGGTGATGATGCGCTCATTCTTCGAGACCGTCGAGTCGGGGCTGTTGATCAGGTGGACGTGGTGGTCCGCCGACACGAAACCCGTCGTATCCACCACCGGAACCACGGACGCGACCACCACCTGAGGCGTCGACGCGTCTCCCGCGACGACCGTCAGGTTGGTCTTGCTGATCGAGTACTCGGGACCGTGCGACACCACGATCTGGTAGTCGCCCGGCTGGAGCGCGAAGACCGGCGTGCTGCCGCTCGGCCCCGCGAACTGCACCTGCGGAAGACCCGGGATCGCGACCTTCTCGCGCGCGTCGTAGCCGAAGAGGTTGCCGTAGGCGTGGATCGATCCGAAGATTGTCTCGTCGATGCCGGGATCGACCGTCTGGGTGACGCCCACGACGGAGATCTTGGCCGCGATCGGGTCCGAGGTGACGCCGTTGGTCACGTCGACGCGGACGAAGCCGGTCGCCGGCACGTCGAAGTCGACGACCGTTGCCTTCTTGATCGAGACGACGTGGTGCTGCGGCGTCGCCCCGCCGCCCTCGTAGGGATACCCGGGGATCTTCACCATGAGCCGGTAGTCGCCGACCGGCACCGTGCCCTGGTAGAAGCCGCCGTCCTTCGTCTCGAAGACGTCGATGACGGCATACTGCGACAGACGCGCCCCGGGAGCTTTCACGACCGAGACCCGCGCGCCGTCGACCGGCACGCCACCGACCTTCACCGTGCCCTGGACGTAGGCGGTCTTGAAGCTCTCGGGGATCTCGCCGCGGGCGATCAGCCTGTGCCGCGCGTCGAGGATCCGTCCCATGCCGTTGTCGGACACGGCGAACCATCGCGTGAAGGAGTTGTTCCCCCCCACGGGAACGGTCAGGACCCCGGCCGGCTTGCCGTTCTTGCAGGGCCCGATGTCGATCGCCTGATCGGGCGGCTCGCAGTCGGTGTTGATCTCGCAGACGACGTCGCACGCCGGCTCGCCCGTACCGCCGCACGGCACGCCGCCCGAACTCTTCGAGCAGACTCCCTGATCGCCCGCCGACAGGATCTGGAGCAGGCTCTGTCCGTAGAGCGGCACGACGACGCCGGACTGCGTGAACGCGCTCGTGTCGTAGGCCAGCTGCGGGATGAGTCCGTACGAGACGCCCTGCGAGTCGCCGAAGCCGAACCAGCCGAGGTAGTTGAACGGGTACGGCGCGAGGTCCGGATTGGCGACCGGATTACCGCCGAGCCGGAGCGCCCCCTCGCCGAAGCCGAGGCCGGCCGCCACGACCTCGAGCTGGCCACCGCCGCTCGTATAGTCGCCCATGTAGAGCTCGAGCCGCTTCGTGCCGTCGTTCTGGACGATCGTCTCGATCTTCACGAAGTCGTCGCCCGGGTTCAGCGTGTACTCGTTGCGTACCGTGACCGGGATGTTGTTGTCGATCGCGAACGGCGGAATCGACAGCGCTCCCGAGAACCCCTTGATCGCGACGGCGGGATCGATCGGGTCGAAGAGGTCGTCGGGGCCGCTCGTCTGGATGACGGCCGGACCGCCCGTCAAGCCGTCGCTCACGACCGAAATGCTCGTCGGGTTGTCGGTGGACGAGACGTTGATGAGCGGCGTCATGCCGAGGAAGTTGTCGCGGCCGGGTCCGCTGGCGCGCTGGAAGTCGGCATCCATCAGGTGGCCGCCGTAGGTCAGCATGAAGCTGAACTCGCGGCCGACGTCACGGATCACGAAGCGCACCTTGTCGTTTTCGATCAGCCAATCGCCGACCCGACCCATGGCGAGCGGACCGCCGATCAGCTCCGAAACGTTCGCGATCTGCTTCGCCGACGCAATCGGCATCGTGGCGATGCTCGGGTTCGGGGCACAGGTGAACTTGATCGTGTCCTTGTCGGCGACGAGGCTCGTAGCGGTGGCGACCGCCTGGATCTGCAGCGTCGCCTTCTTGATGCCCTTCTTGAGGGGCACGACGAACGGGCGCTCCTCGGAGCACACGTTGGTCGACGCAGTCGGCACGAGGGCGTCGAGACCGAGATCGACGTTGCGGAAGTTGTCGCGCGCGAACGGGTTCTTGTCGGGACGGGTCGCGTCCTTCGCGCTCGGCTTCTTGAGGAGATAGGTATCGGCGTCGCTCGGCGTGCAGGTGAAGCGGCCGTCGACGACGTTCACGCACGCGCCGACCATGAAGGTGCACTGGCCGGGGGTGCCGTCCGCGTCGCACGCCGGATCGTTGTCGACGCAGACGATCTTGTTCGTCGGCACGCCCTTCTTCGGGTCGACCGGCGGCACCGGCGAGATCGACCACTCGAGCGCGCCGCCGATCTGCATCGCCGCGAGCGACGCCTCGCCGTGCCGGCCGAGCATGATGCGGTCGACGACGAAGACGAGCGTCTGGAGGAGCGAGTGGACGATCGCGGGCAGCGCGAGCCGGCGGACCTCGCG
>WBZR01002533.1_pt2 | contig 13349 bp, 8 predicted proteins | sample 5204231 | NCBI WGS metagenome assembly WBZR01 (sample SAMN12412403, study PRJNA552823) | activated sludge metagenome | isolation source: activated sludge from anammox sidestream of wastewater treatment plant... | place: USA: Virginia | collected 2017-08 | reverse complement strand
CCCGCGGGGTCCATCGCCTGGGCCCTCACGCCCGCGCCGCCGGGGACGACGTCGGTCTCGCGGAGCGCCGGCACGAGCTCCTGGAGCGCCCGGACGAAGAGCCGGCGGCTGAAGGAGCGTCCCATCTCGCCGATCCCGGTCCTCCAGTGCCGCCTCACGAAGGGCCAGAAGCCGGGCGTCGTGGCGACGCCGATCGCGTCCCGGAGCGAGAAGCTCGTCCGCGAGTACCCCTCCCGCGCCAGGGCCAGGACGGCGTTCGGCCCCGCCTCGACGGCTCCGTTCAGCTTCCTCGTGAAGTGGACGCCGAGGAACGGGTACGCGGGGTCGGGGACGGGGTAGATCAGGTTCCGGACGAGGAACCGGCGCGCGGGGCCGAGGTCGTAGTACTCGCCCCGGAACGGGACGATGGCCAGCCCGGGGTCCACGCCGCACAGCCGTGCGAAGCGGTCGGCCTGCAGCCCCGCGCAGGCGACGACGAAGCGGGCCGAGACCTCCCCGGCGGGCGTGAAGAGGACGGTCTCGCCCGAACGCCGCAAGACCTTCGTCACCCGGGCGCCGGTGGCCACGGTCCCCCCGGCGGACTCGACGTCCTTCTGGAACGCGCGACAGACCTCGACGTAGTCGACGATCCCGGTCTCGGGGACGTGGAGGGCGGCCTGCCCGGCGGCGTGCGGCTCCAGCTCCTTCATCTCGCCGGCCGACAGCCGCCGGACGCCGGCGAGGCCGTTGGCGCGCCCGCGCGTGGCCAGGTCGTCGAGCTGGGCGAGGTGGGCCGGCCTCGTGGCGACGACGAGCTTGCCGGAGACCTCGTGCGGGATCCCCTTCTCCTGGCAGTAGGCGACCATCGCCCGCCGCCCCTCGGCGCAGAGCCGGGCCTTCATCGAGCCGGGCTTGTAGTAGAGGCCGGAGTGGAGGACCCCGCTGTTGTGCCCCGTCTGGTGGGCGGCCACCGAGCCCTCGGTCTCGAGGACCGTCACGGTCGCGTCGAAGCGGAGGAGGAGGGCCCGCGCGGTGGCGAGGCCGACGATCCCGCCGCCCACGACGGCGAGGTCGGTGGCCGGCGGGAGCGGGGAAGTCGGGGAAGGGGGCAGGCCCGCGCTCCTCTCCGGAGTCTACTCCGGGGGCGAGGCCGCGTTGCGGCATCATGGCCTGGCCGTGGAATGCGCTCCAGACGCGGCGAGGCCCGCGCCCGAATCGCCCGGGTGGCGTGAGCCGCGCCGCCTCCTCCTGGCGTTCCTCGCCCTCCAGCTCGCGCTGAAGCTGGCGCTCCTCTGGCAGTACGCCGCGCGGGACCCGTTCTTCTCGTATCCGTTCTCCGACGCCCGGGTCTACGACGTCTGGTCCGACCGGATCCTCGCCGGGGAGCCGTACGGCCCCCGCGCCTTCTACCACGCGCCCGGCTACCCGGCCCTCCTGGCGGGAATGAAGCTCCTCACGGGCGGGTCCCGCTCCGGTGTCCTCCTGATCCAGCTCCTCGCGGGGACGGCGACGCTGGCGCTCCTGGCCGCCGTCGCCACGCGCCTCGCCGGACCGTGGGCGGGGCTGCTCTCGGCGGTCCTCGCGGGACTCCACGGTCCCCTCGTCTTTCACGAGCTGAAGCTCCTCCCGACGACGTGGGTCCTGCTGGGGGACGGCGCGGTGGTCCTGGCCGCGGTGCGCCTGAGGGATCGGCCGACGGCGCCCGCCGCGGTCGCGACCGGTCTCGCCTCGGGGCTCCTGGTCGTCCTGTACCCGGCCCGGCTCCTCCTCGTGGCCCTCGGAGCGGCAGCCTGGCTCCTCTCGGCCCGGGGGCTCCCGCGGGCGCGGCGAGCCGGGCTGCTCGTCTTCGCCCTGGCCGCTTCGGCCTCGATCGTCCTGCCCGTCGCGGTCCGGAACCGGGTCGTCGACGGGAGCTGGGTCCTCGTCAGCGCCAACTTCGGTGACACGCTCTACCAGGGGAACAACGCCTGGGCGACGGGGAGCGTCGGCACGACCCCGGAGCTCCCCGCCAACGTCGCCACGCAGAGCGCCGTCTCGCGGCGGGTCGCCGAGGAGGCGCTGGGCCGTCCCGCGACCTCGGCCGAGGTGAACCGCTTCTGGGTCCGCCGGACGCTTCGCTGGATCGCCTCGGACCCGGGCGCCTTCGCCCGGCTCCTCGGGAACAAGGTCCTCGTCAGCGTCTCCGGGCTCGACTACTTCGACATCTACTCGGTGAGGATGGAGCGCGAGAGCTACCTCCCGCTGCTCGCCCTCTTCCCGGTCACGTTCCTCCCGCTCCTCGCCCTCTTCCTCCTGGGCGCCGCCCTGCCGGGGTCGAGGCCCGGCCTCGGCACGGTCTGCGTGCCGCTCCTGGCCAACCACGCCGTCCTCTGGCTCGTCTTCTCCCAGACCCGATACCGGCTCCCTTCGGTCCCCTGGCTCGCCGCGGCGGGGGCGATCCTCCTCGTCTCGCCACCCCCCCGCGAGACGTGGCTTCGCGCGAGGACGGTCCTCGCGGCCGCCGCGGCCCTCCTCCTCACGGGGCTGGTTGCGGCGCGGGACAGGGTCCAGGGGCCCCGGATGCCCGTCGACGCCTTCTACGTCTCGGCCGGCGACGCCCACGTCCTCCAGGGCCGGTGGGGCGAGGCCCGCCGCCTCCTCGAGGCCGGGGTCGCTCGAACCGGCGAGCCCAGGCTCCTCTTCAAGCTCGCGCAGGTCTGCTACGCCGGCGGCGACCCGGTGGCGGCCGCGGCGGCCCTCGGCCGGAGGCTCGAAGCGGCTCCCGCCGACCTCGACGCCCTCGACCTCCTCGGTCGGATTCGCTGGGGCGCGGGGGACCTGCCCGGGGCGGAGGGGGCGCTGCGGCAGGCCGTGGCGCTGGCCCCGGACAGCCGCTTCCACCGGCTGAAGCTGGCGGAGACCGTCGCGCTTCAGGGTCGGACGGGCGAGGCGCTGGTCCTCCTCGACGGGTTCCTCGCCCGCTGGCCGGGCGACGCGGAGGCCCTCGCCCTCAGGACGTCGCTGGCGACCCCGGGAGCTCCCGGGCCAGCGCCAGGATCTCCTCCCGGATCGACTCCCGCTCGCTGAGGAGCCGGGAGAAGGCGCGCTCCCGGAGGGCGAGGAGGCCGAAGGCGCGGGCCCCGGCCGCGAAGGCCTCCAGCCGCTCCTGGACGGCGAGGGCCGCGAGCGCCGAGGCCGGAAGGAGGAGGAGGAGGGCCGCCGCCGCCCACGGACCCGCGGCGTGGTACCCGGCGAACGCCGCCAGGGCCCAGGTGAGCGGGTAGAGGAGGAGGGCCGCGGCGAGCTTGACGGTGGCGACGACGGCCTCGTCGGCGCCGAAGAGCCGCCGCGAGAGGAAGCCGCAGAGGTGGTAGGCCGGGGCGTGGAGGAGCGCGCCCGGAAGCGCGAGCGGCAGGAGGAGGAGGACGAGGGCGGCCGTCCTCGCCGTCGCCAGCGCCACGCGCGCGGGACGGTAGCTCCCCGGCGACAGGTCGCGGGCCGAGAGGCCGGCTGCGTCGAGCGTCGCCGAGAGGCGCCGGAGCCGGCGCAGGAGTCGCGCGGTCTCCGCGGGGCGCCGGGCGCGGAGAGCGGCGTACCCCGCGAGGAGCCGCCGCTGGAGGTCGAAGCTCTCGGAGAGCCCCGGCTCCTCGCCCGTCAGGACCTCCTCGGCGCGGGCAGCGAGGTCGAGGGCCTCCCGCTCGTCGGCCTGGAGCGTGACGGCGTCGAGCGCCTCGCGGATCCGCCCGGTCAGGTCGCGGACGGGCCCGGCCGGGGGCTCGCCCGTCTCCTCCTCGAGCGGGACGTGCGGAGCCGGGAACGGCTCGCCGACGACGAGGAGGGCGTCGCTCCGGAAGACCGATTTCCGGGTGAAGAAGAGGCCGATCGGGACGACGAGGAGGGGCGACCCCTCCCCGAGCGCGGCGGAGGCGCCGAGGGCGATCCTTGCGGCGCCGGTCTTCAGGGGCTTCAGCCGCGCCTCGTCGTGCGACGTCCCCTCGGGGAAGAGGGCCAGGACGCCGCCCGAGGCCAGGACGCCGCGGGCCCTCTCGAACGTCTCGCGGTTCCGGGCCGGGTCGCTCCCCTCGTCCTGCCGCCGGAAGACCGGGATCGAGTCGAAGGCGCGGACGAAGAAGCCCACCAGCGGCATCCGGAAGAGCGGCGCCTTGGCCAGGAACGAGACGCTCCGGGGCACCTCGCAGAGGACGAGGAGCGGGTCGAGGAGTCCGTTGGGGTGGTTCAGGACGAGGACCGAGGGGCCCGTGGCCGGCAGCCGGTCGAGGCCGGACGTCTCGACGCGCCGGAAGAAGAGCCTGACCGCGGCCCGGAAGAGCCGGACGAGGAGGGCCCTCACGCGCGCGTGGCGGCGCGGGCGTGCCGCTCGCCGCGCAGGGCGGCCCCGGTCCAGATCAGCCCCGCGACGAGGATCGCCACGGGGACGAGGAGGACCGCGGTGCCGAGCGACGTGGCGTCGGAGAGGGCGCCGATCAGGGGGGGAGAGGGGACGTCGCCGAGGAGGTGCATCACGAGGATCGAGAGCGCGACCGCGGTGGCCCGCTCGGTCGGCGCCACGACGTTGACGATCGCCGAGTTCACCGGCCCGGTCGAGACGAACATCAGGAGCTCGGCCACGATCACGGCCGGCAGGAAGACGGACTTGGCCGGGGCCACCAGCGCCACCACGGCGAACGGCACGGCCAGGAGCGTGGCGACGCCGGAGACCCAGAGGTAGGCCTCGGGCGTCCGCCGCAGGAAGAAGTCGCCGAGCCAGCCGCCCGCGAACGTCCCGACGAACCCGGTGACGACGACGATCCCGCCGAACGTGACGGTCGCCTCCGACTGGGGGAGGCCCCGGACGCGCTCCAGGAACGACGGCATCCAGAACGCCATCCCGCCGATGGCGAAGGTGTAGGCCGCGTAGCCGAGGACGGTCAGGGCGAAGGGGGCGTTGCGGAGGAGGTCCCGGTAGGCCGCGAGGACGCGCGGCGCGGGGCCTCCGGCGTGGGCGGCGGATTCCTCGCCGTCCTGGGCCCCGCGCGGCGGGTCCGGGAGGAAGAGGCAGAGGAGCGCGAGGGCGAGGCCCGGGAGCCCCGCGACGTAGAAGGCGGCCCGCCATCCGAACCGCTGGTCCGCCCAGCCGCCGAGGACGTAGCCCAGGGCCGACCCGATCGGGATCGCGCTGAAGAAGACGGCGAAGACCCGTCCCCGCTGGCTCTTGGGGTAGCAGTCGGCCAGCAGGCTCGGCGAGATCGTCCCGTAGGCCGCCTCCCCGATCCCGACCGCCGCCCGCGAGACGAAGAGCCCCAGGTAGCTCGTCGCCCGGCCGGCGAGCGCCGTCGCCACGCTCCAGATCGCGACCCCCAGGGCGATCAGGCGGGGGCGGGACTTCCGGTCCCCGAGCGTGCCGAAGAGCGGGGAGGTCGCCATGTAGACGACGACGAAGCCCGTCATCAGCGACCCCGCCTGCGCGTCGGTCAGCCGCAGGTCCGACGCCTTCAGGCTCTCGACGAGGGCCGAGACCACGAACCGGTCGAGGTAGTTGAAGAGGTTGACGAGCGTCAGGACCGCGAGCGCCCGGGCGGCCAGGCGCCGGTCGAGCGGGGCGGGGAGGCCGCCCGCAGGGGGATTCGGTCCGGTCATGGGCGCGCCGATTCTCCGCGCGGAGGCCCTCGGCGCCAAGGGGCCTCCCGGGGCGGGCGCCTTCCGGCTTGACGCCCCGCGGGGCGGAGCGGATAACGGGGCGTCCCTGCGGAGGAGGTTGCGTGCATCCGGACCGGCCCGCGCTCGTCGTCCACGGCCACTTCTACCTGCCGCCCCGCGAGAACCCCTGGACCGGCGCCGTCGACCGGGAGCCCTCGGCCGCCCCGTACGAGAACTGGAACGAGCGGATCCACGCCGAGTGCTACCTGCCCAACGCGTGGGCGCGGGTGGTGGACCAGTGGGGGCGCGTGGGGAGGATCGTCGACAACTACGCCCGGACGAGCTTCAACGTCGGCCCGACGCTCATGGCCTGGCTCGAGCGGCACCACCCGCGGACGCACGAGCGGATCGTCGAGGCCGACCGCAGGAGCGTGAGCGAGCACGGCGGGCACGGCAACGCGATCGCCCAGGCCTACAACCACGCGATCCTGCCGCTCATGAACGCCCGCGACCGGCGGACGCAGGTCCTCTGGGGGCTCGCCGACTTCCGCCGCCGCTTCGGCCGCGAGGCCGAGGCGATCTGGCTGCCGGAGACCGCCTGCGACGACGCCACCCTGGAGATCCTCGTGGACGCCGGGATGCGGTTCGTGATCCTGGCGCCCCAGCAGGCCCAGCGCGTCCGCCCGCTCGGCGGCGGCCCCGACTCCTGGCGGGACGTCTCCGACGGCTCGGTCGACCCGACGCAGGCCTACCGCTGGCTCTCGCGCGACGGGTCGGGGCGCTCGATCGCCCTCTTCTTCTACGACGGGCCCATCGCCCGCTCGATCGCCTTCGAGGGGGCCCTCTCCTCCAGCGAGGGGCTCGTGGGCCGGTTCGCCGCCGCCTCTCGTGGCCCGGGGCGGATCGTCCACGTGGCCACCGACGGCGAGACGTACGGGCACCACTTCAAGTTCGGGGACCGGTGCCTGGCCTACGCGCTCGACGTGGAGGCCCCGGCGCGCGGCTTCTGGCGGACCAACTACGGGGAGTTCCTGGACCACTTCCCCCCGGCGATGGAGGCCGAGATCCGGCCCGGCCCCGACGGGGAGGGCACCTCCTGGAGCTGCGCCCACGGTGTGGGGCGCTGGCGCCGCGACTGCGGCTGCCAGACGGGAGGGCGCGAGGGGTGGAGCCAGGCCTGGCGGGAGCCGCTCCGCACGGCGTTCGACCTCCTCCGCGACGGCGCCGCCGCCTTCTTCGACGAGGCCGCCCGCGACTTCTTCGACGACCCGTGGGCCGCGCGGGACGCCTACGTCGAGAGGGTCCTGGAGCCGTCGGCGCCCGCCGCGCGCTTCCTGGAGGCTCAGGCGGGGCGGAAGCTGGACACGGCCGCCCGCGCCCGCGCCCTCCTCCTCCTCGAGTCGCAGCGGCACGCGATGCTCATGTACACGAGCTGCGGCTGGTTCTTCAACGACCTGGCCGGGATCGAGACGGTGCAGGTCCTGAAGTACGCGGGACGCCTCGTCGAGGAGCTGAAGGCCCTGGGCGCCGGGTCGCCCGAGGAGGGCCTCCTCGACGTCCTGGCCCAGGCCCGCAGCAACCGGCCGGGGGAGGGGAACGGGGCGGACCTCTTCCGGCGGACGGTGGCGGCCTGCCGGGTGGCCCCGCAGGGGGTCGCCGCGCACCTCTCCTTCGCCAAGCTCGTCGACCACCACCCGGTCACGGGCGACCTGGCGGGGTACCGCTTCGTCCTCTCGCGGCTCTCCCGGCACGAGGAGGGGCGGCTGAAGCTGGCCACGGCGCGCGTGGAGCTGGAGGAGGTGGCCACCACGCGCCGGTACGACTTCGCCACCGCGGCCGTCCACCTCGGGGGGGTCGACTTCTACTGCGCCGTCCGCGGCTTCCCGGGGAACCGCGCGTACGACCGGATGACCGACCGGCTCGGCGACGACTGGCGGTCCGCCTCGCTCCCGGCCGTCCTCCGGAGGGTCGCCGAGGACTTCGGCGCCGAGGAGTTCGGCGTCGAGCAGGTCCTCCCCGAGGGGCGCGCCCTCCTGTTCGAGACGGTCTTCGGCGACCTGGACCGTGGCGTCTCGGAGCAGTTCGGGCGCCTTTACGACGACAACCGGCGGATCATCGAGCTCCTCCGCAAGGGGGGCTTCGAGCTGCCCCCGGCCCTGAGGACGGCGGCCGAGTTCGCGCTGGCGCGGCGGTACGAGGACGAGGTCCTGCGGCAGGACGGGTCCACGGACCCGGCGGCGTACGCCGAGGCGATCGCCGTGGCCGAGCAGGCCGACCGGCTGGGGGTGACGATCCGGCGCCGGCGCGTGAGGGAGGCCTTCGAGGCGAGGGTCCTCTCGGCCGTCGACGAGCACGTCTCGGACCCCGGCCCCCGGACGGCCGAGGCCGTGGCCACCCTCCTCGTCCTGGCCGAGACGCTCGGGGTCTCCGTCGGCCTGGAGAGGGCGCAGGAGGCGCTCTGGCCGCTCGTCTCGGCCGGGGGGCTCACCGAGGAGCAGCGGGCGCTGGCGACGCTCCTGGGGTTCGCCGTCTGAGGGAGACGCCGGCGCCCCCTCGCGCGATCGGCCGGGCCGAGGGAAACTCGGCGCATCGGGGAGGACACAGATGGCTCTCGACGTCTACCACCAGGTTCTCGAGGGGATCCACGAGGCGTGCGGCGGCAGGACCGGGCAGCTCGTCCACGTGGTCGAGGTGCTGCGGAAGCTGAAGCTGATCGGGAACCGGGAGATGATCCTCTCCCACCTGCTGCACGAGGGGTGGATCGCCGACGCCCCGAAGACCGACCACGTCTTCCTGACGCCCTGGGGGGCCGAGGAGCTGGAGAAGACGCGGCGGAAGCCGTCGGCCGGCGGCTCGACCCCGGAGGACAGGGCTCGCGAGGCCGCGCGGATGGCGCGGGAGCTGGTGGGGCTCCTCGAGGAGTGGGTCGAGAGGGGCCCGAAGAAGCCGCTCGTCGAGAAGACGAGGAAGGCCCTGGCCGCCCTCTCCGAGGCCGTCGAGGACCTGGCGAGGTGAGGCTCCGGCCGCTCGCCCTCCTCGTCTTCCCGCTCCTGGCCGCCCGGGCCGCCGCCACGGAGCCGCCGGCCCCGGCGCCCCCGGCCCCAGACGCCGAGGCGGAGACGCTCGCCTCGTGGATGACGGGGACCTTCGACACGTTCGACCAGGTCGCGCGCGACGAGGCGGCGAAGGCCCCGTACCGCCACATGCGGGCGGTGATGCAGATCCTCCCCCTGGACCTCCCGGGCCTCACGGCCGGGACGAACGGACGGGCCTTCTACGTCGAGCAGGCCTCCGCCGACGCCCTCGACAGGCCGTACCGCCAGCGCGTCTACCTCCTCTTCCGGCGGGACGGCGCGCTCGTGAACCGGATCCACCGGCTGAAGGACCCGGCTCCCTTCGCCGGCGCCGCGGCCGACCCCTCGAAGCTGAAGGCCCTCGCCGCGGACCAGGCCCTCCCCGAGGAGGGGTGCGACCTGGTCTGGGCCCGCGCCTCCGGCGAGCTGTACGAAGGGGCGGCCGGGCTCGGCGGCACGTGCCGCACGGCCTGGCGAGGCGCCACGCGGGCGGTCTCGCTCGTGAAGATGACCCCCTCCTCGATCACGAGCCTCGACGTCGGCTTCGACGACGCCGGCGTCCAGAAGTGGGGGCCGCCCCCGGGGAACGTCGGGCACGTCTTCGTGAAGCGGGGAAGCGCGCCCGTCACGAAGGCGCCGTAGGCGCGGCACCCTCCTTCGGCCTCTCCAGCCGGGCGACGGCGTGGGCGAGGTCCTCGTGGGCCCCGACGAGCAGGAGCGTGTCCCCGCTCGCGACGACCAGGTCCGGCGGCGCCGGGGCGTACGGCTGGCCGTCCCGCAGGACGGCCGGGACCGCCACGTGGTCCGCCTCCAGCCTCAGGTCCGAGAGCGCCACCCCGTCGGCCGCCGTGTCGGGGAGGACGAGGAAGAGCTCCGTCGTCCCCGCCGCCATGATCGCCGAGAGCCTTCGCCCCGGCACCACGCGAGCCTCGGGGTCGCGCAGGCGGCGGTAGGTCTCGTCGCGCAGGAGCCGGATCTGGGCGGCGACCACGTTGCCGGGGACGTGGAGGAGCCTGAGGACCCGCGCGACGATCTCGATGGAGGTCTCGAACTCCTCCGGGATCACCTCGTCGGCCCCGGCCTTCCGGAGGGCGTCGACCTCCGAGAGGTACCGCGTCCGGACGATGAGGCGCGCGTCGGGGCCCCTCTTGCGGCAGGCCAGGAGGACCTGACGGGCCGCGTCGGGCTCCGGGATCGTGACGACGACCCCGAGGGACTGCTCGACGCCGGCGACCTCCAGCCACTCGGCCCCCGTCGCGTCGGCCCGGATGACCCTGACGCCGTCGTGCCGGGCGAGCGAGGCGCGGTCCGGGTCGGCCTCGACGACGAGGTGCCCGACGCCCGTCTCCAGGAGCGTCCGCGCCACGCTCCGTCCCGACAGGCCGTACCCAACGACGACGACGTGCCGGCGGAGGGGCTTCTTCTCCTCGGCCTCCTCGCGCGGGGCCTCGCCGACCGGCTCGGGGAACCGCGGGGCCAGCGCGGAGCCGAGGAAGACGAGGAGGGGCGCCAGCGCCATCGTCAGGACGGCCACCGCGACGAAGACCTGCTGGTCGGACGGCGTCAGGAGGCCGAGCGGCCGGCCCGCCTGCGCCAGGACGAAGGAGAACTCGCCGACCGTCGAGAGGGCCAGCGCGGCCCGGAACGCGACCCGGTGCGTGGCCCCGGAGGCCCGGAGCGCCAGGCCCGCGAAGAACGCCTTCAGCACCAGCACGGCCGCCGTGACGCCCGCCACGAGGAGGGGCTCGTCGAGGAGGAACCGCGGCTCGAGGAGCATCCCGATCGAGACGAAGAAGAGGCTCGACAGGACGTCCCGGAAGGGCCCGAGCGTGGCGGCCACCTCGTGGACGTGCTCGCTCTCGCCCAGCACGATCCCGGCGGCGAAGGCCCCCATGGCGGCCGAGACCCCCGCCTCCTCGGCCAGCGCCACCAGCGCCAGGACGACGACGAGCACCCCGCCGGTGAAGCCTTCGCGGCTGCCGAGCCGGGCCAGGGCGTCGAGGACCCTCGGAGCGACCGTCCGCGCGACGGCCACGAGGGCGGCGACGCCGAGGAGGGCGAGCCCGACGCGCCCCAGGACCGAGCCGAGGCCGGGCGCCCCGGGCGAGGAGGGGGAGAGCGCGGGGAGCAGGAGGACGAGGGGGATGACCGCCAGGTCCTGGTAGAGCGAGACGGCCAGGAAGCGCCGGGCGTACGGGGCGGTCGACTCGTCGCGCTCGGAGAGGATCGGCAGGAGGACCGCCGTCGAGGAGAGGGAGACGAGGATTCCGAAGAAGACCGCGATCCCGGGCCTCTCGCCGGCGAGGACCGCGATGCCCGCCACGGCCGCGGTCGTCAGCCCCAGCTGGAGCGTGCCGCCGACGAAGGCGGTCCGGCCCAGGGTGAGGAGCTTCTCGAGCGGGAAGTGGAGGCCGACGAAGAAGAGGATCAGGACGACGCCCAGCTCGGCGATGACCGAGACCCGCTCGGCCTCCTCCAGCCAGCCGAGGGCGTGCGGGCCGATCGCGACCCCCGTCAGGAGGAACCCGACGATCGACGGGAGCTTCAGCTTCCGGCAGACCCAGAGGACCGGGAAGGAGGCGACGAGGACGACCGCCACGTCGCGCAGGAAGGGGCCGCCGAGCACGAGGGCAGTATAGGAGCGGCTTCCTTCGCGTCCGGGGGCGGCGCGTGGGATCCGGGGCCCGTGCGACACTCCCGGGCGTGAGGGAGGGCGAGGTGTGCGCGCAGGCCTCGGGCCGCCGGGCGCGGACGGCGGGGCTCGCCGCCGTCTTCCTCCTCGCCCTCGCCCTGCCGGCCCCCGCGCCGGCCCAGTGCCTCCTCCAGGGGGCGCCGTACTTCTTCGACCCGCCGTCGCCCTCGGGGTGGCCCCCGAACGGGTTCGAGAGCCGCTCGGACGCCTACGGGCTCTTCCAGACCTCCGCGGGCCGCCGCCTGGCCGTCCGGGCGACTTACGGGTACGTCGTCTACGACCTCGCGGTCCCCGACCGCCCCGCGCAGCTCGACTTCCACGACATCCACGTCGTCCCCGGCTACGAGCGGAGCGGCGACGGCCAGTCCACCGTCAACAACATCGGCGTCGCGGCCGACGGCTCGCGCCTCCTGGTGGCGTACAACGACACGCACGGCACGCTCGTGATGCCGCCCGACCAGCTGAGCACCTCGCGGTTCACCTTCGGCGGCGACTTCTTCCCCTCCTGGACCACGTTCGGCGGGGGCCTCGCCGTCGACGTCCTGCCGTCCGGGCGGACCCTGGCCTACGCGCTGCCCCGCGGCGGCCTCTACGTGGCGGACGTGACGGTCCCGCTGACCGGCGGCGCACAGTACACGCCCGGCGCCTTCCCCCGCGAGGCGGTCTCCACGACGATCGCCCCCGTCGGCGTGCAGCTGAACAGCCTGCAGGCCGTCACGGCCGGCGGCAAGCACTACGTCCTCTACTCCACCGGCGCCAGGGTGGTCCTCCTCGACGTCACGAACCCGGGGCCGCCGCCGGCCTCCATGTCGTCGGGCTTCCTCTCGCGGGTCTTCGAGGCGGCCGACTTCGGCTTCCCGCTCGGGACGACGGTCCTGAACCTCTCCGCCGCCGAGCACCCCGTGAGCGGGGAGCTGCACCTCCTGGCCGAGGGGCGCCTGTCGACCGGGCCGTCGGGGGGCGTGGTGCTGGCGAAGGCCTCCGTCGGCTCCGGCCTCGCCGTCCTCTCGCGGTTCGACCCGCCCTCGCCGTACGACGTCTCGCCCGCCCAGCCGTTCGGCGCCTCCGTCCTCCTCCCGACCGCGGACGACCTCCTCGGCTTTTTCTGGGAGAAGGCCACGGACGGGACGATGAAGCTCTTCTCGCTGGCCGCGAGCGCCTGGGAGTCGGACCTCTCAGAAGACGTCGCCTTCACGACGGCCGACGGGCCGTACGAGAAGGCCAGCGTCATGCGCGGCTTCCGGAACGGGAGCGCCGTCTACCTCTACACCGGCAACTACTCCAAGTCGTGGGCGATGAAGCTCTCCTGCGTCTCGCCGACGGCCCCGGCGGCGCCCGAGCTCCGGGTGGAGCCGGACCCCTGCCCCGGCGCCTCGCCCTGCCCGCTCGCGGAGGGGGCGACGGTCTACCTCGGCGACCGGCTGAAGGTGAGCGCGTCCGTCTCCCCGCCCCCGGACGTCACGCCGCTCGAGGACTGGCGGTTCGACTGGGACTTCCACGTGGGCGACCCGGAGGACGACGGGGCCGCGTACCCGCGCCTCGCCGCTCCCGACCTGGCGTTCCCGGGGGACGGCGCCAAGCCCCCGTCCAGCCTGACGCTCGTCGGGCCCTGCGACCCGAAGGGGAACCCCTCCGCCGTCCCCGCGACCGGAGCGGGCTGCTGGGCCTCGGTGCTGGGGAACGGGGACCACGGCGGGCCGGACTTCGTCGCCCCCGTCACGCGCGAGCAGGAAGGGACCTACCGGACCCTCTCCGTGGCGCTCGAGGCGAGGAACGCGAACAACGCCGCGGGAACGGCGGGCCTGACCCGGCGCGGCCTGCGCTTCACCGTCCCGCGCGTGAGGCTGGCCGGCTCCACGGTCCTCCGGGGCGAGGCGCTCGTGGACGGCTCCGACGGCCACCCGGTCGCCGCCGGCCACCGGTGGCACTTCGGGTCGGACCCGTCCGCCCCGGCGGGGGAGACCCTCGTCCGCGACACCGCCTGCGAC
>WBZR01003709.1_pt1 | contig 13350 bp, 9 predicted proteins | sample 5204231 | NCBI WGS metagenome assembly WBZR01 (sample SAMN12412403, study PRJNA552823) | activated sludge metagenome | isolation source: activated sludge from anammox sidestream of wastewater treatment plant... | place: USA: Virginia | collected 2017-08 | reverse complement strand
TTATATCTCAAAGCCGTATATTAAAGCTCAGCTTACAAAGCTGTTAAATGAAGCACTTAAAAAATAATTCGTGAAAAATTACCACAGTTTTTTCATCTCTTAATTGAAAGAAAACATCTCAATCATTATCCTCGCTTAATTTGCCGGCCAAACTTGTAATTACAGAAGTCAATTTATTTTGTTATACTTTTCAAGAGCAAAAATATTTTTAAGCAGGGGAATTATATTTGATTTAATTTTTAAACAGACTGATAGACCTTAAAAATCAGATCAACAGGTGATTCGGAGTAGCCAGGACTTATCTCAGCAGTACTCCCACATCCATCAAGACCAGATGAAGAATTGCTTTTGAAAAAATTATGCGCAGGAACAAACTAACCGTTGCGATGACAGATGAGCTCCGGATCGCAACCCAAGGTGAAAGAAGACATAGTAACACTCCTAATTAGTTAGTATTACTTTTCTTATACCATTTATTATTTGTGAATAAACAATCAAAAAATCTTTGCGATTGGGTATCTCTCGTTATTATTTTAACAGTAATGATTGGAAAGTTGCTGACACTATGAGCAAGTCCAGCGAAGAATCCTTCCTAAGAGCCGAGTTGGTGATTAAGGTGAATATTTAATTAAGCATTTTATCATCATTCAGGGAGGTTATTATGCTATTTGATAACATTTCAGAAATGAAATCGTTTGGCTTTTTTGGTTTCGAAGAGATTCAATCTCTAATGAATAACAATTGCACAAATGTTCCTGATCGAAAAGGAATTTATTTTGTCCTCAGGAATGAAGGACCTAAAGAATTTCTTTCAAATAGTGTTGGTGGCAATTTCAAAGGAAAAAATCCCACTGTTCCTGTTCAGACTCTCGAAGACAAATGGGTAGATAACACTCTGGTTGTCTATATTGGGCAATCAGGAGGTGGATCTTCTGATGCAACATTAAATAAACGAATGAAACAATTTATGAAATTTGGTCAGGGACAACCTGTAGGTCATTGGGGCGGTAGGTTGATTTGGCAGATAAAGGATAATAAAAAACTAAAAATATGTTGGAAGAGTTTACCAAATGATGACCCAAGAGAAATTGAAAGGAATTTAATTCAGCAATTCGAAAATCAATACAATAAAAGACCTTTTGCAAATATAAGCGGATGATTATTAACTGGGAGATAATAATATGGTAAGAATGATTCCTTCTGAATATTCTGATATGAATAAAAGTGAAGCTGAAAAACATCTCTACTATAAGCTCAGCGAATCCTTTGGAGAAGATTGGACTATATTTCATTCATATAGTATTGAGGGACGAAATAAATCCAACAAAATAATAGATGTCGAAATAGATTTTCTGCTAATAAATAAAGAATTAGGAATACTTGTTTTAGAGGTTAAGGGCGGTCAAATAAAATGTGAAGCAGGCAACTGGTATCAAAACAGCCAACCTATGAAAGACCCTTATAAACAAGCTTTAAACAATAAATATGCTATCAAGAATTATTTAAAAAAATATTTCAACGCTGAGCCTCCATTCGCTATTGGACATTCAGTTTGTTTTCCGGATTCATTTTTACCATCCGAAGACATTTCTAGTACTCATAAAGACATAACATTAACCGGTTTAAATCTGAACTATATTTCCGAGTCACTTTATAACATAATGAAAAATCAAAAATCAATTGATTATAAGATTGATTCAAAAATGTTTAAAACTCTTGAAAAAGCTTTCTCAATAGTATTTGATTATGGTTGCAGCATCGCAGATAAGTTTGGTTTGGAAGAAAGAAAAGTATTCAGTCTGACAGAGCAACAGTGTGAGTTTCTAATTTTTATTTCCGAACATAAGAAAGTACTCGTTAAAGGTTGTGCAGGATCTGGGAAAACCGTGATGGCTGTTAAAAAGGCTAAACAATTAGCTTCTCAAGGTAAAAAAGTTCTGTTGTTATGTTATAATGTAATGTTGTCAGAAAATCTTGCATTCGAGACCAAAGATTATCCAAACATTACGGCAAAAACATTTCATAACTTCTGCGGATTTGAAATAGACAAAGCGGGATTGGAGACTGGACCAGCAGCCACAACTGCTGATTTTTTTCAAAGAGAGCTGCCGGAAAAATTTATGGAATTATTAGAAAAACATTCAATCAAATTTGATGCTGTTATAGTAGATGAAGGGCAGGACTTTAAAGAGGATTATTGGATCTCAATTTCTGAGTTGGTAAAAGAAGATGGTCACTTTTATGTATTTTATGATCCCGATCAGAACATATTCAAATCTGACTTGAAATTACCGGATTTGGGAGATCCTTTTTTATTAAATAAGAACTGCCGTAATACGAAGAAAATATTTAATGAACTAAAAAAGTTTGCCTCAATGGAGATAAGAATTAGTGATGAAGCTCCTGAAGGTACCGATATAATTTTATGCGAACTAAAAGATAAATCTCAACTCCGAAATAAGTTAAGCCAGATACTGCACAATCTAATTTCAAATCAGAACTTAAAAGAAAAACAAATTGTGATTCTGGGGACCCATCGATTAAACAATACTTCACTAGGTGGTGATAGGAGTATCGGAAAGTTTACAATTGTTGAAAATGGATTCGCAGATACAAATACAGTACCATATTACACCTGTATGAAGTATAAAGGATTGGAAGCAGATGTAATTATACTTTTAGATTATGAAGATGAAAGGTGGGAAAATGATGCTGTCAAGTATACTGCAATTTCAAGAGCCAAACATATGTTGTACATTTTGAAAGTTATAAAATAGATTCGGTAGGGAATATTGTTAAAAATAATTTGAATGATGGTAGAAGAAAATAATTAGTAAGTAATCAGATGAAATTGTTAGTCTTAATTAATTCCCTTTTTATAATTTGCATTGTATTAATTGAAAATCATCGCACTTCATAAATAAGCATTGTTGACTATTTGAAATTATACTCCATCAATATTTTATTTACTGGGTTCAAAGTTGGTTAGAAATAATTAAAATCCATTTTTATTAATAGAATATTTAATTTCATGAAGAAAAAGGTTATTAAAGTCGGAAGTTTGTTCGCTGGCATAGGTGGATTCTGTAAAGCATTTGAATATGAGGGAGCGAAGGTCGTTTGGGCAAATGATAATGATCCTTATGTTGAAAAAACATATTCACTAAATTTTAAAAATAGATTTATTTTAAAAAATATTTATGACCTGTCAGTTCTAAAGGACAATCTAACTCCGGTTGATATTTTGACTGCTGGATTTCCCTGCCAGCCTTTTTCAATAGCTGGTTATCGGAAAGGGTTTGATGATCCTAGAGGGAATGTTTTTTTTCAAATTATAAGATTAATAGGGGAATTTGGAAATAAGAAACCTAAAATTTTATTTTTTGAAAACGTAAAAAACTTTAAACAGGATAAATATTTATTAAGAGTTATAGATGAATTAGATAAGGCTGGTTACTGGTTTGATAAAAATTTTGTAAAAGTTCTGAATACTTATGAACTAACGGAATTACCTCAAAACAGAGAACGACTGTTTATGATAGCTCTTAATAAAGATTATTTTGAAAATATTCCACCTTTATTTCCTGAGAAGAAAATCATAAAAAAAGTTAAGCCGTATGATTTTTTGGATTCTAAAAAGAAAGCCGATCCAATTTATTATTTTAAAAGGAATTCTAAATATTGGCAGTTATTCAAAGAAAAAATGGATGAATTTGATCAGAATAAAAAGAAGAACATCTATCTGCTAAGACGATGGTACGTTCGTCCTTATTTAAATGGATATGCACCTACACTAACTGCAAATATGGGTACAGGTGGTCATAATGTGCCAGTAATTCGAGATAGGTGGGGAATTCGGAAATTTACTATTCAAGAGTGTGCCTCATTACAAGGATTTGATAATTCTTGGTTTAGAATTCCTGAAAATGTATCAAATACGCAACTTTACAAACAAATTGGAAATGCAGTTAGTGTTCCCTTAGTCAGGCAATTAGCTAAAATTTGTTGCAGTGAAATCAGGAGAATAAATAAAAAAAAATAGTATCCAGTTAAATTATTACTATTTGAGGTACTTGAAAATATGGCTGATACCATATCGAAAAAACATAGAAGCTGGAATATGAGCAGAATAAAATCTGCAAATACAAAACCTGAACTTAGTGTTAGAAAAGAACTGTTTAAACGAGGTCATAGATATCGGTTAAACGGAAAAGTTAATAGGAAAGTTTTTGCAAAGGGTATACTGCCAGGAAAACCTGATATTGTTTTAGCTAAATATAAAAAGGTAATTTTTGTAAATGGTTGTTTTTGGCATCATCATTTAAGATGCAGAAGAGCAACTTGGCCCAAAACGAATAGAGAATACTGGTTAACAAAAATTAGAAATAACATTAAAAGAGATAAAGAAAATATAATTACACTCAACAAATTAGGATGGGATGTTGTAGTAATCTGGGAGTGCGAAACAGAAAATATTAAATTGCAAAAAAAAATAGATACGATAATTAAGAATTTGAAGAATTAATTTATTGAATGAAAATAAAAAAAAATAATTTGGTTTTAACTTAATGAACAAGCTAATTAGAGTCTGAAACAATTTTATAATGAATTTGAATAGAAAATAAAGATTAAAATCGAAAGATTATCCAAGGAACTATAGTCAAATGGTGCAGACAGAAAAAGTAACTCCGAACATAAGTAATTTTGTTAAATCTCTCCGAGATGTGGGTTACTCGTATGAGATAGCTGTTGCAGATATTATCGATAATAGTATAACTGCTAAAGCGGCTAATATATATATATATACTGTACCTGAACCAGAAATAGTACTTGCGATTCTTGATAATGGCATTGGAATGAATAATCAGGAATTAGTTGAAGCAATGAGACTGGCATCTAAAAATCCTGAGGACAAACGGGAGAAAAATGATTTGGGGAGATTTGGGCTAGGACTTAAAACTGCATCATTTTCCCAATGCAAAAAGCTCACAGTAATATCAAAGAAGAATAATAAAATATCGGCCAAGCAGTGGGACTTAGATTTTATTTCGATGAAAAACGAATGGCTTCTTATTTCACCTCCAAAATTTGATCACTTTCCGTTATTTGAGGAGCTTAATAAACAAGACTCCGGTACGCTTGTAATATGGGAGAATTTAGATCGATTTCAAAAGCAGACTTATTCAGATAGTATCGATAAATTACGAAAACATTTATCACTTGTATTTCACAGATTTTTAGATGGTTCAGCAGTCTTTAAACGATTAGATATAAGCATCAACAATAATCCGGTTAAACCTTTTAATCCTTTCAACAGTGAACACCCTGCAACTCAATGTCTATCTGAAGAAAAAATAAAGCTGCATAATTCTGAGATAACAGTTTCGCCTTATATTCTTCCCCATCATTCCAAATTATCGCAGCAGGAATATGAGCAGTATTCCACCGAGGAAGGTTATACAAAATCACAAGGATTTTACTTATATCGTGCTAATAGATTACTCATTTACGGTACATGGTGGGGTATGCACAGAGCCATAGATGCTCATAAATTGGTTAGAGTAAAAATAGATATATCAAACAGCAGAGACGATTTATGGGGGATTGACATAAAAAAATCTACAGCAGCTCCTATAAATGAAATTAAAACTGACCTCAAAAGAATTATCAAGCTCATTACCGAAAAGGGATCCAGACCTTTCACTGGAAGAGGAAAAAAAATTAAAGATAATGCGGTAAATAGATTCTGGCATCTAGTTCCCGTAAATGGTGATCTTAGATTCGCTTTGAATCATTCTCATCCATTGTATGAACACCTAAATATCAAATTAAAAAAGAGTGATTTTGAGATGCTTGATATTTATTTAAAAGGTCTGCAACAATATTTACCCCTTGAAGCCATTCAGGCCCAGCTTCAGGAGAACCCTCATCAGATTAATCAGGAAGGTATATTAGCCAAAGAAGATATTGAAAATCTTGTATTAAAATTAAAATCTGCGGGCTTAAGTAAGGAATACATTGATAGCCTTTTAAAAACAGAGATATTTAAGGATAATGAGGAACTCTTATTAAATGAATAATTACCAGCTTATAAAAGATTTTATTTTTGAAAAACTCAAGAAAAAACAGCAGCAAACAAGTATACTTGAGATAAGCGATATCGATGAAGAAATTATCGCTGTGCAAAAGTTGATTACTATACCTGAAGCAATTACTCTAATTTTTGGTCAGCCTATTCTGATAGATAAGGAGGATGACTGGATTCGAATGAAAAGAGAATTGGAAACGCACTTTGATGTAAAAATGGAAGGCGGTAGTTTAATTCAGGGAAAGGAGCAACAGCAGCGTGATACTACCTGGTGGTCAGGATTCCAGAAGCAGAAGAACGAAAATTATTATTGGAACCGGTACAGAAATTTTATTGGCAGTTTTTTTCCTCCTGAAGTTGTTAAAACTATTGACACAGATACCGATGTGGTTATGGATAACATTGAAAATCCATTGCTTGATTCATTTTCGCGATACGGTATGGTTGTCGGTCATGTTCAATCAGGCAAGACTGCTAACTATTCTGCCTTAGTTTGTAAGGCTGCAGATGCAGGCTATAAATTTGTTGTTGTAATTGCCGGCGGAATAAATAACCTGCGCAACCAGACGCAAGGAAGACTTATTGAATCTTTTATTGGACAGGATAGAGGCAACCAAGTGGGAGTCGGCATCGGAAATTTAAGAAGGGATAGACTTCCGATCAGCTTGACAACCATTGAGAGAGATTTTAATAAACAGGATGCTGATAGGAATTCTCAAGGACTTAACTTTGATAATATTAGTGTTCCAATTCTTCTAGTTATTAAAAAAAATACGAAAACCTTAACCAATGTTATTACGTGGCTTGAGAAGCAGTATAAAAACCAAGTCGCTAAACATGCTATGCTGCTGATTGATGATGAGTCTGATTATGCTTCAATTAATATTAGAGAAGAGGAAGATCCTTCCATAATAAATATGAAAATCAGAAAGCTTTTAAGCCTGTTTTATAAAAGTGCATATGTGGCCTACACCGCAACACCTTATGCTAATATCTTTATTGACCATGAAGCCGGTAAAGATGATATCGGTAGAGATCTATTTCCTAAAGATTTTATCTATGCACTAGATGCTCCATCCAATTATTTCGGTGCAAGAAAAATATTTCTGGACGACTCTTACAAACATTTAATAAGTATAGAAGACTATTTGGATCACATACCGCCAAAACATAAAAAAGACTTTCCATTGCCTTCAATTCCACAGAGCTTATATGAAGCAATTCGTCTCTTCATATTGAATATTGCTGTGAGAGGATTGAGGGGCCAACAGAATAAGCACAACAGTATGCTTATTCACGTGACTAGATTTACAAATGTTCATCAGAGAACCGCTCTACTTATTGAAAATTATGTCTCCGATATAAAAAAGGACATTAGTGCCTTTGGGAAATTATCTAATGCTGAGCAACACAGTCAGCTTATTAAAGACTTTAAATCAACCTATGAACTCCGCCATTCCGAAATAGAATTCAGCTGGGCAGAGGTAAAAAATAGCCTATGCTCAATTATTGAATCAATTCTTGTCCGCGAAGTTCATCAGCGTACCAGAATTCCTCTTGAGTATCGCAAAGACATACCCACTAATGCAATTGTAATTGGTGGTACCAGTCTTTCAAGAGGTTTTACACTCGAAGGACTAAGTGTAAGTTATTTTTTGCGCAATACTGTTTTCTATGATACACTTATGCAGATGGGTCGATGGTTCGGGTATCGTTCAGAGTATGAAGATCTTTGCAGAGTATATCTGACTTCTGCGATGATTGATAATTTTGCCTACATAATTGATGCTACTGAGGATTTGATAAATGATTTTAAAGTTATGGCTGAGGCGAAAAGGACACCAAATGATTTTGGATTAGCTGTAAAACAGCATCCCGATAGCATACTTCAAGTGACAGCAAGAAATAAACAAAAAAATGTTAAAACATTTGTCTTCAGCATGAAACTGGATGGAAAAGCAAAAGAGACAAGCTGGCTTTCGGATAATGCAGATGCAAAACAAGCAAACTTGTTAGCGATTGAAAACATACTTTCAGGTTTTAAAAACAAAGTTCCTGAAAAGATTAATGATAATTTTCTCTGGAAAGAAGTTAACAAACAGTTTATTCTAGATTTCTTAAATCAGTTTAAATTTTTCCAAAGCGATCCTTTCGGAATCAATACTCGTATGCCACTTGAGTTCGTTAGAAAATACGTTGAGCAAAGAGATGTTAATTGGGATGTTGCACTCTACAGCGGTATTGGAGAAGAGTATCGGATCGGGGATATAAAAATAAAAAAAGAGCGCAGAGATTTAGAACAAAGAGTCGGGCATTATGAAATTAAACACAGACAGGTTTCCTCAGGTAATGCTGAGGCTATTGCATTGCCAAAAGACCTGAGAAAAAAATTAGGAAGTAATCGTAAGGAAACCAGAAATGCATTAAAAAATCCTCTTTTAATGCTTCATATTCTTCAAACAGAGGAGGAGCCGAATTTAGCCGCATTTGGAATGAGTTTCCCCGGAAATGTACTTAGTACTGATGAAACAATTAATCTTACAATAAATACAGTTTATTATCAAAATTTATTAGCTGATGATGAGGATGCTGATGACTAGCGAAATTAAAAACCCATGGGTGAGTATGCCTGAATCTTCTAGAAGACGAGTTGATTCAGATACACCTCATAATATATTCTGGATAACAGATCTGCAGGGTAACTATGGCTTTTGTCTGCAGACAAAAAATATATTTAAAGACACGGACCAAGTCGTTTCGCTAAAAGGAATTACTGTTATAAAAAGGAATACACAAGAACATAATGGAGAACTGTTTCTAATACTTAACAAAAAAGAGGATTGGCAGATTTTTCACACTCTCTGCGAGGATTTAGTTGCAGTGACTCACCGTTATGATACAGACGAAAAAATGATTAGTGCTGTGGAAATTAGACTTAAGAGATGGCAGGATTTGCTGAAGAAAAATCAAGGCAGAGAAATGACACTGGAATTGCAGATGGGTCTATTCGCTGAACTATTAACTTTAAGAGATATCATTGCTGAGAAATATGGTATTAGAAGTGCAGTTATTTCATGGGTCGGTCCAGAGCTTGATAAGCAGGATTTTCTGCTGGATGATTTAGTTATCGAGGTCAAATCTTATCGAACTTCAAAAGGTCCGGTAGTTCATATCTCATCACCTTATCAACTTTTTAGTGAAAAAATTCCCCTTTATTTGTTATCATTTAGTTTAACACGTATAGAAAAAGGTAACTCGATAGAGGATATTGTTGTAAGTATCCGGAAAATTTTGGAAAAAGATTCAGCTGATTATTTAGACATGTTTAATAATAAACTAATAGAATACGGCTATATTCCCGAACTTATAACTGAACCATTATTCAGATTCATGGTTGATTCAAAAAGAAGTTTTTTTGTTTCAGATGAATTTCCAAAGATCTTGCCGAGTATTATTAAAAGTCAAATTATTTCAATTAAATATTCAGTTGATTTATCTAAATGTATTGAGTACGAAGTTGAGTTAAAAAATATTTTTAACAAGTAGAAAAATTATGATTACCCTTGAAGAATTCCACCAGGATTTTCTGCAGTCGATTTTATCAGATGCAGAAAGCAGAGGCCTGATGAAGCCTCAGTCATTTTTTGAAAATGTTTGCGAAGAGCTTGCTAATATCGGGGAGTTGACAAAGAATTATACTGTAGCTGAGTATACTAAAAGGGGACTTGAAGTATACGGATATGATTATGATGATGAGCGGAATATTTTATCTCTACTGGTTCACCAGTTTTTTCAGGAAGACCAAATACAGACCTTAACTCAGAATCATATTTCTGTTAAGTTTAATAGGCTTAAAGTATTTCTCAGTAAGTGCTTTAAAGCTATGTATAAGGAAATGGAAGAAACTTCCGAATCCTACTCCATGGCGTACAACATCTTTACATACTATACTAGAAATAAAATCAGCAAGATCCGATTTATAATTTTAACAGATGGGAAAGCAACACGAAATTTATCTGAATTACCATCAGAAGAAATTGATGACATAAATCTTGAATTTCGTGTGGTTGATATAGAGTATATTTATAAGATTTTCCTTTCGGAATTTACTGAGGGCGATTTTGATATTGAAGCGGACCTGCCCTGCTTGAAAGCCCATACAGGCTTGAATGAATATCAGTCTTATCTTACTGTTCTTTCTGGAGATCAGTTGTATGATATCTACGATAAGTTTGGACAAAAGCTTTTAGAACAGAATGTGCGAACTTTTCTTCAGTTTAAAGGCAATGTAAATAAAGGATTGAGAAATACCATAGAGTATAAACCTGAAATGTTCTTCGCTTATAATAACGGCATTACTGCTACAGCATCTGAAATTAAATTTAACTCAAAAGGTAATATCGCAGTAATGAAGAATTTTCAGATAGTAAACGGTGGTCAGACAACATCAGCTATTTATGCTGCAAAGAAGAACTCAAAATTAGATATTTCAAATGTATCGGTACAGATGAAATTATCAGTGGTAGTGGATAAAGACAAGCAGAATGATTTTGTTTCTAAAGTTTCCGAATATGCGAATACACAGAACAAAGTTAATAAATCAGATTTCTTCTCAAACAGTCCATTTCATAAGGATTTTAAAGATTATTCGAAAAGGATATGGGTTTCTGCTGTCGCAGGTTCTCAAAAACGAACGCATTGGTATTACGAGCGTGTTAGGGGAGAATATCTCAATGAACAGGCATATTTAACTCCGGCTAAGAAAAAACAATTTCAACTGGAAAACCCCAAACATCAGATGATTGATAAAACCTTCCTTTCAAAAAGTGAAAATGCCTGGCTTCAAAAACCAGATATCGTTTCTAAGGGAGCTCAATACAGTTTTTCAGCATTTGCTGAGGATATAACAAACAAGCTTGAAGAAGATAATAAAGCGATTACCGAGAATTACTTTAAAGAGGCGGTTGCTCGTGTGATTTTATTTAGAGCAGCGGAAAGAATTGTAACAAACTCTTCTTGGTATGATGGAGGATTTCGTGCACAGACAGTAGCATATACAATATCTTATTTGTCTTACTTAATAAAAAAAAAGAATAAGTATCTCAATTTTAATCTTATCTGGGAAGCTCAAGAATTACCTTCCAAACTAGAACACACACTGGAAATAATATCCGAGTCAGTTTATCAAAGTCTAACACATCCTCACGAAGGTTATGCGAATGTTGCTCAGTGGTCTAAGACTTCAAAATGCTGGGAAAATATAAAATGTATGACAGTAAGTATAGCGGTTGATAGTGGGCTTCTCATTGATAAGGAAGATATTAAATACATTAAAAAAGACGATAAATATAAAAAGAAAATCGACAGCGGCATTGAAATTCAAATGAAGGTTTATGGTATAAATCTGAATCGCTGGAAAAAACTATATGAATATTATAATAAATATGAGGCTGATCATAATCTGTCATCTCTGCAGATAGATATATTGCAGAAGATGGCAAAGGGGATGATTAAGATTCCTTCGGAGAAGCAGTCAGCGATTTTGTATAAGTTATTTGAACAGGCCCGAGATGAAGGAGTAAACTTATAGATTTCTGAGTTTGAGATTAGTGTTTGTCACACTCACATTAAAATATAAACGGACCAGATCATCATGATTTTTGAATAAAATTATTTATTTGAAGATTTTCATATTATAAAACCTTCGGTTTCAGGTTTACTCAAAGACTCTTATATCAAAAAAAGAGGTATAAGAATTATAAGAAAATTAAAGGTACACAATATGAACATAGAAAAAATTTATACAGCATTCAATAAAGATCCAATGAATTCGGCTCTTGGAATTGTATGTGCTGTATTATAATCGCAAGTTTATGAAGTCGAGATTGATAATATTAAAGTTAGTTCAGTAGAAATCTTTGAGAACAAAATTCCATAATTGGAAGAAGTTGCAGATCCATTAAATTTTAAGTTATTCAAAAACAGAATGATTAAGCAAAAATTTTCAATAGCTTTTACTGATTTTCATAAAGTAGTTTTTCCGGAGTATAGAAATGATTAGTAGTAAAAAGGCAGAAGCAATTGGCAAGGTCTGATACTTGCAAAAGAATTGGATTCTGAGAGAAGTGAATATCTTAAACTACAAAAAATACTTAGCTCAAGGATTTAATTTCAAAAACTGGTAAATGGTACAATGATGTTCAGTAGTTAAGCAAAAAAAGTATTTCTGAATTGAATAAGATCTCAGGGCTAATTAAGTACATTACCAAATTACCTCTGCTGAGTTTCAATTAAGAAGACAGGATATGATTCCTTTTGAACTTTTAGATGAGATAATAAGACAAACTTGAACTAACTCAATTAGTTTTGCATCCCGAAGTTCTTTTAAAAAATTGCGGAGAGACAGGGATTCGAACCCCGGAAGGACTTGCATCCTTAACGGTTTTCAAGACCGCCGCATTCAACCACTCTGCCATCTCTCCGATATTTAATTAATTATTCCTAAACAATTTTCCCCAAAGGGATCACTTACGCAACAAGAGACCGCCGCATTTCCCGCCTTTGTCGGGATAAACAACCTTTACCCCGCAACTATGCGGGGACTCTGCCATCTCTCCGATATTTAATTAATTATTCCTAAACAATTTTCCCCGAAGGGATTACTTACGCAGCAAGAGACCGCCGCATTTCCCGCCTTTGCCGGGATAAACAACCTTTACCCCGCACAACTATGCAGGGACTCTGCCATCTCTCCGATATTTAATTAATTATTCCTAAACAATTTTCCCCGAAGGGATCACTTACGCAGTAAAAGACCGCCACATTTCCCGTCTTTGTCGGGATAAACAACCTTTACCCCGCAACTATGCCGGGATTCTGTCATCTCTCTGAATTGTTTATCAGACTCTTAAATGCCCTTCCTCCTTTGTAAGATTTAATTTGTTTCTCCCTTTCGAATGCATCTGATCTGAACGAATAATTTTCAACATAAACTAAAGACCAAGGAGTATAAGCTTTTGTTGATATAACTTTTCCTAAATTATGTTCATCAATTCTTCTTTTAAGATTTGATGTACATCCCACATAGTATCTTTCTTGTTTTTCACTCTTTAATATATAAACAAAATACATATCAAGACCGCCGCATTTCCCGCCTTTGCCGGGATAAACAACCTTTACCCCGCAATTATAAAGTGATTTTTTGTCCTCTTGTGTTTAGAGAAAATCACAAATTTGAGTGCCAAATATAATCATACTTGCTG
>WBZR01001635.1_pt3 | contig 13352 bp, 10 predicted proteins | sample 5204231 | NCBI WGS metagenome assembly WBZR01 (sample SAMN12412403, study PRJNA552823) | activated sludge metagenome | isolation source: activated sludge from anammox sidestream of wastewater treatment plant... | place: USA: Virginia | collected 2017-08 | reverse complement strand
ACGCCTTGTCCGACTCCACCGTGATCAGCGACTGCTCCACTTCCACCCGCTCGCCCGGCTTCACCAGCACCTCGATCACCTCGACATCCTTGAACTCGCCGATGTCGGGCACCTTCACTTCGATCGTCTGGCTCATGGGCGACTCGTCGCGATGGGGGTTCGAGGGTGTGACCACTACAGCACGGCACGCCGGAAATCGGCAAGCAGTTGTGCAAGGTACACGCTGAAGCGCGCGGCGGCCGCGCCGTCGATCACGCGGTGGTCGTACGACAGCGACAGCGGCAGCATCAGCCGCGGCTGAAAGGCGCTGCCGTCCCAGACCGGCCGCATCACCGAACGGGTCACCCCGAGGATCGCGACTTCGGGCGCGTTGATGATCGGCGTGAACGCGGTGCCGCCGATGCCGCCCAGGCTCGTGATGGTGAACGTGCCGCCCTGCATCTCCGACGGCGCGAGCTTGCCCTCGCGCGCCTTCGCGGCGAGTTCGGCGCTCTCGCGGGCCAGCTCCAGCACGCCCTTGCGATCGGCGTCGCGGATCACCGGCACCACCAGCCCGGCAGGGGTGTCGGCGGCGAAGCCGATGTGCCAGTAACGCTTGAGCACCAGCGATTCACCGTCGAGCGAGGCATTGAAGTCGGCAAACCTCTGCAGTGCCGCCACGCACGCCTTGATCAGGAACGCGAGCATCGTCACCTTGATGCCCTGCTTCTCGTTCTCGCGGTTCAGCTGCACGCGCAGCGCCTCGAGTGCGGTGATGTCCGCCTCCTCGTGGTGGGTGACGTGCGGGATCATCACCCAGTTGCGGTGCAGGTTGGCCGCCGAGATCCGCCGGATGCGCGCCAGCGGCCTCGATTCGATCGGGCCGAACTTCGCGAAGTCGACCTGCGGCCAGGCGAGCAGCCCGAGCGCGGCGCCGCCGGCCGCGGGCGCGGTGCCGGCGGCGGGTGCACCGGCCTGCGCGACCACGTCCTTGACCCATGCACGCACGTCGTCGTGCAGGATGCGCTGCTTCGGTCCCGACCCGCGCACCCGCGACAGGTCGACGCCAAGCTCGCGCGCGAAGCGGCGCACCGACGGCGATGCGTGTGCCTTGACCACCACCGCTTCGGTGCCATTGCCCATCAGGCTCGCAGCAGGCGGCCCGGGACGTGCCGCCACCGCCCGGGGTGGCGCGGCAGGCGCCTTCGGCCCCGCCTGTGCAGGCGCCGCAGCGACCTGCACGGGCGACGCTTGCGCTGCCGGTGCCGGCGCGGACACCGACGCCGCCGCAGCGGCGGCCGGCACAGCGGGCACGGTATCGCCGGCACTGGCGTCGAGCTCGAGCACCGTCGAGCCCCGCGACACCCTGTCGCCGAGCTTCACCTTCAGCGCCTTGACCACCCCCGCCGACGAGGACGGAATCTCCATCGACGCCTTGTCCGACTCCACCGTGATCAGCGACTGCTCCACTTCCACCCGCTCGCCCGGCTTCACCAGCACCTCGATCACCTCGACATCCTTGAACTCGCCGATGTCGGGCACCTTCACTTCGATCGTTGCCATGTCGACGTTGCCTCGTGAAGGAGCGGGTCAGGCGTGGTGCGGATTGGTCTTGTCCGGATCGACCCCGTACCTGCGGATCGCTTCGGCAACCTTCTTCGCCGCAATGGTGCCCTCTTCGGCCAGCGACTTCAGTGCCGCGATCGTGACGAAACGACGATCGACCTCGAAGTGCTCGCGCAGCCGGTAGCGGAAGTCCGACCGTCCGAAGCCGTCGGTGCCGAGCACGTGGTAGCTGCGGCCGCGCGGCAGGAACGGACGGATCTGGTCGGCGAAGATCTTCATGTAGTCGGTGGACGCCACCATCGGCCCCTGCGTCTTCTCGAACATCTTCGCGACGTACGCCTGCTTCGGCTTCTCGGCCGGGTGCAGCAGGTTCCAGCGCTCGCAGTCCAGCCCGTCGCGGCGCAGCTGGGTGAAGCTGGTGATGCTCCAGACGTCGCCCGCGACGCCCCAGTCCTGTTCGAGCATTTCCGCCGCTGCGAGCACTTCGCGCAGGATCGTTCCCGAGCCGAGCAGCTGGACGCGATGCTCGGCCTTCTTCGTGCCGGGGCGCAGCAGGTAGCCGCCGCGAACGATGCCTTCCTCGTCGCCCTTGCGCAGCCCCGGATGCGCGTAGTTTTCGTTCATCATGGTCAGGTAGAAGTAGACGTTCTCCTGCCTGCCGACCATGCGTTCGAGGCCGTGGTGGATGATCACCGCCACCTCGTGCGCGAACGTGGGATCGTAGGCCACGCAATTCGGGATGGTCGAGGCCAGCACGTGGCTGTGTCCGTCCTGGTGCTGCAGGCCCTCGCCGTTCAGCGTCGTGCGCCCGGCCGTGCCCCCGAGCAGGAAGCCGCGCGCCTGCATGTCGCCGGCAGCCCAGGAGAAGTCGCCGAAGCGCTGGAAGCCGAACATCGAGTAGTAGGTGTAGAAGGGAATCATGATGCGGTCGTTCGTCGAGTACGACGTTGCCGCGGCCAGCCACGAGCAGAACGCCCCGGCCTCGTTGATGCCCTCCTGCAGGATCTGGCCGGCCGCGTCCTCGCGGTAGTACATGACCTGGTCCTTGTCGACCGGCGTGTACTTCTGCCCTTCCGGCGCGTAGATGCCGAGTTGCCGGAACATCCCTTCGAGCCCGAAAGTGCGCGCTTCGTCGGGCACGATCGGCACCACCCGGGGTCCGAGCGTCCTGTCGCGAGTGAGCGCGGTGAGCACGCGCACGAAAGCCTGCGTGGTCGAGATCTCGCGCCCTTCGGCGGTCGGTTCGAGCACCGCCTGGAACATTTCGAGACCGGGGATCGCCAGCGTTTCGCTCGCCCGCCGACGCCGCTGCGGCAGCGAGCCACCCAACGCGCGGCGCCGCTCCATCATGTACTTCATCTCCGGGCTTTCCGCATCCGGCAGATAGAACGGGAGCTCGGCCAGCCGCTCGTCCGGAACCGGAATGCTGAAGCGGTCGCGGAACTCGCGGATCGAATCGGCATCGAGCTTCTTCAGCTGATGCGTCGGGTTCTTCGCCTCGCCGGTGCGGCCCAGGCCGTAGCCCTTCACCGTCTTGGCGAGGATCACCGTGGGCTGGCCGCGATGGTGATAGGCCGCGTGAAACGCCGCGTAGACCTTGTGCGGGTCGTGACCGCCGCGGTTCAGGCGCCAGATGTCCGCGTCGGTCATTCGCGAAACCATCTCGAGCAATTGCGGATGCTTGCCGAAGAAGTGCTTGCGCACGAACGCGCCGTCGTTGGCCTTGTAGGCCTGGTATTCGCCGTCGAGGGTGTCCATCATCACGCGCTGCAGGATGCCGTCCTTGTCGCGCGCGAACAGCGGGTCCCAGTACGAACCCCAGATCAGCTTGATCACGTTCCACCCCGAGCCGCGGAAATCACCCTCGAGCTCCTGGATGATCTTGCCGTTGCCGCGCACCGGGCCGTCCAGGCGCTGCAGGTTGCAGTTGACGACGAAGATCAGGTTGTCGAGCTTCTCGCGCGAGGCCAGGCTGATGGCACCGAGCGCCTCCGGCTCGTCCATCTCGCCGTCGCCGCAGAACACCCAGACCTTGCGATTGCCGGTGTCGGCGATGCCGCGCGCGTGAAGGTACTTCAGGAAGCGCGCCTGGTAGATCGACATCAGCGGGCCGAGCCCCATCGACACCGTCGGAAACTGCCAGAAATCGGGCATCAGGTTCGGGTGCGGATACGAGGACAGCCCCTTGCCACCGGTCTCCTGCCGGAAGTGATCGAGCTGCTCCTCGGTGAGGCGCCCCTCGAGGAACGCACGACCGTAGAAGCCTGGCGCCGAGTGCCCCTGGAAGTAGACGAGATCGCCGCCGTGGCCCTCGTGCGGCGCGTTCCAGAAGTGGTTCATGCCGGTGCCGATCATCGTCGCCAGCGACGCGAACGAGGCCAGGTGTCCGCCGAGATCGCCACCGTCGGGCGGGTTGTGCTTGTTGGCGCGCACCACCATCGCCATTGCGTTCCAGCGGATGTACGAGCGGATGCGCTCCTCGTAGGCGGCGTTGCCGGGCGACGGCACCTCGAGGTGCGCGGGGATCGTGTTCACGTAGGCGGTGTTCGCCGAAAACGGGATGTAGGTGCCCGAGCGCCGCGCCTTCTCGATCATGCGCTCGAGCAGGAAGTGCGCGCGCTCCGGCCCCTCACGGTCGATGACCGCCTCGAGTGCGTCGAGCCACTCCTGGGTCTCGACGGCGTCGGCATCCTGCGGGTCATGGGCGGCCAGCGGCCGCGTCGGAAGCGCTGACATGGAAGTACCTCGTTTCGTCGATGGATCGCCTGGTCGATTCTAGGAACCCCCCTCCCAAATGACAAGGCGAAGTTTTATATTGCGATATTGTATTGCATGATACAGGATTCAAGGTGTCCTCGCCGGCGTCATGCGCGCCGACCATCGTCGGGCACGCTGCCGACACTCGGTACACTGCCCGTTCGCGCCATGAAAACGCCGAACGACCCTTCCGCCCGACGTGCCGAGCTGCGCGCCATCCGTTGGCTGACGCTGACGCACGCCTTCGGCATGGGCCTGTTCGTGCTGCTGATGGCCACCTTCTTCTGGTACCTGCGCACCGTCGAGGTCGACCAGCAGAAGCAGGCCCTCTACCGGGACATCGCCAGCGCGCAGACGGCATTGCGGCGCGAATTGCGCGACGACCAGGACGAAGTCGGGCTGGTGGCCGAGGAATGGATCGCACGCGCCCGCCGCAGCGCCGGCGCCGCCGCCCGGGCGGTCGAGGACTTCCTCGCACGCCGCGGATCGGCCGTCTATGTGGCCCTGGCCGACGCCGAAGGACACGTCACCTGGTCGATGGCGTCGCGCGGCGCGATGCCGATCGGAGCGCGCGCGCGCGGCGCGGCGATCACCGACCCGGCCGGGCAGGACGCGCTCGCCGAGCTTCACCAGCGCCAGCGGCCGGTGTTCACGCAACCGTTCTCCAGCGCCGCGAGCGACGTGCTGGTCGAGCTTTACGCACCGGTCTACGATGACTCCGGTTTCACCGGCGCGGTGATCGTCGGCTACTCGCTGAACCGCATGCTCGGCGGCTCGCTGCTGCAGACGATCCGCGATCGCTACCAGTTGTCGATCGTGGACCGCGACGGCAACAGCCTGGTCAGCTCGTCGCTGTTCGAGATCGATCTCGCGCACCTCAGTCACGAGTTGCCACTCGATCCGCCAGGACATGGCGTGCGACTGCGCGCGTTTGCCTACGACATGCAGCCGCACCTGGTGGACCGCTCACTGGTGGCGGCGGTCATCGGGCTGTCGCTGGCGATCCTCGCCACGCTGCTGATGCTCTGGCGACACGCCCGCCGGCGCCTGTTCGCCGAATACGAGCGCGACCGGCTGTTCACGCTGTCGCCCGATCCGCTGTGCGTATTCGAGCTCGATGGCGCCCTGGTGCGCGGCAACCCGGCGTTCGAGAGCGTGCTGGGCGGCGGCGAGCGTCGCCGGCGCATCGACCGCTGGGTGCATCCCGACGATCGCGAACAGGTCGCGACCGCCCTGGCGCAGATCGCGGCACCCGGAGCTTCGTCGGCGAGCTTCGAGGCCCGCTTTCGCGCGCGCGATCCGTTGGGCGCCACCGAGCCGGACGCACCCGCCGGCACGGCAGCCTGGCGCTGGCTGCACTGGCTGCTGCGCCGCGACGCCGACGCCGACGCGCCGCGCCCGCTGCTCTACGCGGTGGCGCGCGACGTCACCGAGCGGCGCAACGCAGAGCTGGCGCTGACGGCCGAGACCGCCTTTCGCGAAGCGATGGAAGACTCGATGCTCACCGGCATGCGCGCTTTCGACATGGGCGGGCGCATCACTTACGTCAATCGCGCGTTCTGCCGGATGGTCGGCCTCGACGCGCACGAACTGGTGGGCGCGCTGCCCCCCTACCCGTACTGGCCGCCCGGCAACACCGAAGCCAATCACGAGAGCCTGTCGCGGGTGCTGCGCGGTGACGCCCCCGCCAGCGGCTTCGAGGTGAAGGTGCGCCGCAAGGACGGCTCGCTGTTCGACGCACGGATGTACGTCTCCCCGCTGATCGATCGCCACGGCAAACAGACCGGCTGGATGACCTCGATGACCGACGTCACCGAACCCAAGCGCATCCGCGAGCAACTGGCTGCGGCCCACGAGCGCTTCACCACGGTGCTCGACGAACTCGATGCGGCGGTATCGGTCGTGGCGCATCCCCCCGACGGCGCCTTCGACCGCGCCGAGTTGCTGTTCGCCAATCGCATGTACCGGCAGCTCTTCGGTACCGACAGCCGCCGCCACGAAGCGCTTCTCGCGGCGCGCGACCTCGAAGCCGCCGACGACGGCCCGACCGAGATCTTCGACGCGGCGCTCGGGCGCTGGTTCGAGGTGCGCGGGCGGCAGATCCGCTGGGTCGACGGCAGCGCGGTCGAGATGCTGGTGGCCACCGACGTCACGCGCCGGCGCCACGTCGAGGAGCAGCAGCGCGAACAGGACCGCAAGCTGCAGCGCACCTCGCGTCTGGTCACGATGGGCGAGATGGCCTCGTCGCTCGCGCACGAACTGAACCAGCCGCTGACCGCGATCGCCAACTACTGCATGGGCCTGTCGGCGCGCATTCGCGCGCGCGCGGCCGCCGGCGCGTCGATGGCACCCGACGAGTTGCTTGCACCGCTGGCCAAGACCGCGGCGCAGGCAGCGCGCGCCGGCGAGGTGATCCGGCGAATCCGCAACTTCGTCAAGCGCAGCGAGCCCGAGCGGCGCCGCTGCGACATCGGCGTGATCGTCGCCGATGCGGTCGGCCTGGCCGAGATCGACGCGCGTCGCCTGGGAATCCAGGTGGTCACCCGGCTGCCCGCCGAAATGCCCTCGCTGTCTGCCGATCCGATCCTGATCGAGCAGGTGCTGCTGAACCTGCTGAAGAACGGCATCGAGGCGATGCGCGACGCACCCGCCGATCGTCCGCACGTGATCACGCTCGCCGTCGAACTGGCCGACGGCCACGCCGAGTTCAGCGTCACCGACCACGGAAACGGCCTGCCGCACGACGCCCGCGAGCGCCTCTTCGAACCCTTCTTCACCACCAAGGCCGAGGGCATGGGCATCGGGCTGAACATCTGCCGTTCGATCGTCGAGTCGCACAAGGGCCGTCTGTGGGCCGAGAGCGCCAGCAGCGGATGCAGCTTCCGCTTCACGCTGCCGGTGCCATCCAGCATGGCCGTCGTCGCCGACACCGTATGATCACCTGTGTCATCCTGCGCCCCATGATTACGAGCCATTCCCCCGAATCCGGGCATCCCGGGATCCCGCCCGCCGGCACGACCGGGCTGGTCTACGTGGTCGACGACGACGAGGCGGTTCGCGACTCGATGCGCTGGCTGCTCGAAGCCAACGGATTCGAGGTGTGCAGCTTCGCCAGCGCCGAGGCGTTCCTGGCGCATCTGCCCGATCCCGAGCCGGTCGCCTGCCTGCTGCTCGATGTGCGCATGCCCGGCATGACCGGGCTGGAATTGCACGAAGAGCTGGTGCGCCGCGGATCGGCGCTGCCGCTGATCTTCATCACCGGGCACGGCGATGTTCCGATGGCGGTGTCGCGCATGAAGAAAGGTGCGCACGACTTCCTCGAAAAGCCGTTCAGCGACGCGCAACTGCGCCAGCTGGTCAGCGACTGCCTCGCCCGCGCGGCGGCCGCGAAGCGCGAATCACGCGGCGAGCGCGACGCCAGCGAGCGCATCGAGCGGCTCACCGGGCGCGAGCGCCAGGTGCTCGAGCTGATCGTCGCCGGCCGGTTGAACAAGCAGATCGCCGACGACCTGGGCATCAGCATCAAGACGGTCGAGGCGCACCGCGCCAACATCATGGACAAGCTGGGGGCGCGCACCATGGCCGATCTGATGCGCATCGCGCTCAGGGCCGGCGCCTCGCGCGCCGACTGACCGGCTCGTAGCCGGAAGTGTCGCGGGCGCGTGCGCGCAATGCGCGCGCCAGCGCCTGCACCGCAGGCGAGCCGGCCAGCGGGCGCACGCCACCGAGGTAGTACAGCTCGGTGCCCACCGGCACGAACCCCAGTTCGAACTGCGCCGCCGCGGCGCGCAGTCCGAAACCCGCGTCGGCCGCGCCGGCGGCGACCGCCGCGGCCACCGCGAAGTGCGTGAACTCCTCGCGCTCGTAGCCGCGGATCTCGCGCGGGCCCAGTCCGCGCTCCGCGATCAACCGGTCGAACCACGCACGCGTACCCGCGCCGCGCTGGCGGTTCACGAAGCGCAGTCCGGTGCGCGCGAGGTCGGCCACGTCGCGCACCCGCAGCGGATTGCCGCGCGCGACGATCAGCCCCTGCTCGCGCCGCATCACCACTTCGACGAACAGACCCGGATCGTGAAACGGCGCCGGCCGCGCCCGCGGCGACGGCAGCGGCTCCGGGAGGTGAAACCCGGCCAGCTCGACCTCCCCGCGCGCGAGCGCGGCCAGCGCGTGCTCGGAGCCCACGAAACGCACGCCGATGCCGGCCGTCTCGTCGGCCGAGACCACCTCCTGCAGCAACAGGTCGTGGCTGGCGGCCAGCCGCAGCGGTGCCGGCGCTGTGTTGCGCGCCAACGCGTCGAGCGCTGCCCCGAGCGCCTCGGCCGGTGCCGCCATCCGGCGCGCGGCCTCGCGCTCGAAGCGCGCCCCGGCGCGCGCCAGCACGGTGCCGGCCTCGGTGAGGCGGGTGCCGTGTCCCTTGACCCGCTCGACCAGCACCACCCCGAGCAGTCGCTCGGCGCGCTCGAGCTTGCCCCAGGCATTGCGATACGACACGCCCAGCGCCACTGCCGCGGCACTGACCCGTGGTGCCGCCTCGAGCGCGCGCAGCAGGCGCGCAAGTCCGCACAGGTCGAGCGACTCGTCGCCGACGCTCATCGCAACACCGTGGGTGAGCCGCAGCATGCAGATCGTGCATATGCAAGTGATTGCCGATTCAATCATACTGCCGGGCATTTGCCTATACTGCCGCGGTGTTCACGCAATCGCTTGTGCAGGCGATCGGCCTGCTGCAGTCCTTCGAGAGCGACGTCCTCGAGATCGTCGCGCTGTCGCTGCGCGTGAGCCTCACTGCGGTCGCGACGGCCACGCTGATCGGACTGCCGCTGGGCGCGCTCGTTGCGGTGACGCGCTTTCCCGGGCGCGACGCCGTCGTCGTGGTGCTCAACACCTTCATGGGACTGCCCGCGGTGATCGTCGGCGTCGCGGTCTACCTGCTGCTGTCGCGCAGCGGGCCGCTCGGTCCGCTCGGACTGCTGTTCACACCGACGGCGATGATCATCGCGCAGACCTTCCTGACGACGCCGCTGATCGCCGCGCTCGCGCGCCAGACGGTGGAGGACGCCTGGCGCCAGCACGGCGAAACCTTGCGCTCGCTGCGCGTGCCGACGCTCGCGCGCGTGCGCGTGCTGCTGTGGGACTGCCGCTTCTCGCTGGTCGCCGCGGTGCTGGCCGGCCTCGGAAGAGCCATCTCCGAAGTCGGCGCGGTGATGATCGTCGGCGGCAACATCGACCGCGCCACGCGCGTCATGACGACCGCGATTGCCCTCGAGATCAGCAAGGGCGACCTGGCGCTGTCGATCGCACTCGGCATCGTGCTGATGAGCCTCGTGCTCGCGTTGAACATCTTCGCCAGCGGCGTGCGCGCCGCGGCCATGCAGCGCCATGGACACTGAGCCGCTGCTGGGCCTGCACGCGGTGTCGTTTCGCCCCACCGGACGCACCGTGCTCGACGCCGTCGACTTCGAATGGGACGAAGCCGTACGCGTGTGCGCGCTGATCGGCCCGAACGGCGCCGGCAAGTCGGTCCTGCTGCGCACCGTGCACGGCCTGCTCGAGCCCGACGCAGGCGAGGTGCGCTTCGAGGGTCGCCCGCCTCCCGGCAAGGGGTTGGCCTTCGAAGGGCAGGCGCTGGTCTTTCAACACGCGTCGCTGTTTCGCGGCACCGCGCTGGAGAACCTGCTATTGGTGCCCGACCCGCCGGGCCGCGCGCGACGCGAACGACGCGTGCGCGCGCTGCAGATGCTCGACCGCGTCGGATTGCGCTCGCTGGCCGCAGCGCCGGCCCTCAAGCTGTCCGGCGGCGAGCGCCAGCGGCTCGCACTGGCCCGCGCCTGGCTCACCGAACCGCGCCTGCTGCTGCTCGACGAGCCCACCGCGAGCCTCGATCCGTCGGCCACCGAGCAGGTCGAACAGTTGATCGGCGACATCCGCGCCTCGGGTTGCCGGGTGCTGATCGTCTCGCACAACCTGGGCCAGGCCGCCCGGCTGGCCGACGAAGTCGTCTTCATCCACCACGGCCGGCTGCTCGAACGCCAGCCTGCCGCCGCGTTCTTCGAACGTCCTCGCACCCGCGAGGCCCGCCACTTCCTTCAGGGAGCACTGCCATGGCAACTGACCGCCGCCTGACCACCCGCCTCGGCACGCGCCTGGGCGCCCTCGCCGGCACGCTATGGCTCGCTGCCGGCCTGGCCGCCGCGAGCGCCGTGCAGGCGCAAACGTCGATCACGGTCGCCTCGACCACCTCGACCGAGCAGTCGGGGCTGTTCAGACATCTGTTGCCCGCCTTCGAGAAGAAGACCGGGATCCAGGTGAAGGTGGTCGCGGTGGGCACCGGCCAGGCGCTCGACATCGGCCGACGCGGCGATGCCGACGTCGTCTTCGTGCACGACGCGAAAGCGGAGGAGAAATTCATCGCCGAGGGCGCGGGCGTCAAGCGCTTCGAGGTCATGTACAACGACTTCGTGCTCGCCGGCCCGAAGAGCGATCCGGCGAAGGTCGCCGGCGGCAAGGACATCCTCGAAGCGCTGCGCCGCATCGCCACGGCTGGCGCCCCGTTCGCGTCGCGCGCCGACCGCAGCGGCACGCACGCGGCCGAGTTGCGCTACTGGCAGGCCGCCGGCGTCGACCTCGCCCCGGGCAAGGGCAAGTGGTACAAGGAGACCGGCTCCGGCATGGGTCCGACCTTGAACACCGCCGCGGGTCTGAATGCCTACGTGCTCACCGACCGCGGCACCTGGCTGTCGTTCAGGAACCGCGCCGACCTGGCGATCCTGGTCGAGGGCGACAAGCGGCTGTTCAACCAGTACGGCGTCATGCTGGTGAACCCGGCGAAGCACCCGCAGGTGAAACAGGAAGCCGGCCAGAAGTTCATCGACTGGCTGCTGTCGGCCGACGGGCAAACGGCGATTTCCGACTACAAGGTGAACGGCGAGCAACTGTTCTTTCCGAACGCCGCGCATTGAGCCAACCGGCACCCTTCCCGACCGATGTCGTGTTACAGTGTGCGGCTTCGCGCCCGTAGCTCAGTTGGATAGAGTACCTGGCTACGAACCAGGGGGTCGTGGGTTCGAATCCTGCCGGGCGCGCCAGTCAAACTGCTTTCGGATCAAGCGCTTGCCACCAGTGATGGGGCAGGCGCTTTTTTCTTCAGCAGCACGATTCCGGGAGTTTTCCGGGACCCCTCCCCGCACACCCGCTCCGCGGCCTCGACCAGGTTCGAGAGCTCGGCCGCCGAGTAGTGCGTGGTGATGCGCCCCGAGCGGTGCCCGAGCAGGTCCTGGCGATCCTCGAACGACACGCCCACCGCCCGCAGGCGACGGCCGAACGTGTGCTTCAGATCGTGCACCCGCACCTGCGGCAGGCCGGCGCGCCTTCTCGCCGACTGCCACGCGGTGTTGTGCATGGTCTCGATCGGGCGGCCCCGGTAGACGAACACGTAGTCGGGGTGCCCCCCGCGCACGCTCTCGATGACCGAGCGCGCGACGCGATTGAGCACCACCAGCCGGTCGTCGCCGTTCTTCACCCGGTGGCCCGGGATCAGAAAGACGCTCGTCTCCAGTTCCGGCACCGCCACCTCCCAGTCCCAGCGCAACCCGCACACCTCCCGATTCCGACAACCGGTGTTCACCTTGAAGAGCGCCATCCGCGCGAGGTGCAGCGGCAGCTCCCGAAAGAGCCGGGCCTGTTCCTCCCAGGACAGCGGATACGGCTCGGCTGCGTCCGCCACCTTCAGCAGCTTGATCTTCGGCGGGGCGGCGAGCCAGGTGAGGCTGTGCTCGTCGATCCACTCCGAGGCGGCCACGTTCAGGATGTGGCGCACCGCCGCGAGCGCCAGATTGATCGTCTTCGCCTTGTTGCCCTGGCGCTGCCGCACCTCGATGAACGGGCGCAGCGTGCCCATGTGCACCGAAGCGATCGGCAGATCGCCGATGAACGGGTCGACGTGCTTCAGGGCCCACGCGTAGTGACCGATCGAGCGCAAGTGCCGGTTCTCCGTGAGGAATCGCGTCGCAGCCTGTCGGAAGCTGCGCGCCGGTCGAACACCGAATACCGAGGCTTGCCGCGCCTCCTCGAGTCTCCTGATCAGGTACTCCTGCGCCTTGCCGAGGTCGCGCTCGCCAGTGCTTTCGCAAAGTCGGCGGCTCCGGATGCGCTTGTCGATGTGCCAGATCTCGCCTTCGCGGACGAGTCCCGGCATGCGTTTGCGTCCCATATCAACTCTCCTTTCGGTTGAGCGGGACGCCCGTTGCGCCGCTTATGCTGCTCCACCCAGGCGTCGAGTTCAAGCCGGTCGAAGGCGAGCCGGTCGAAGGCGATGCCTTGGGAGCCAATGGGAATTTCGGTGACATGGGGGCGGACTTCGGCGTTGAAGCGGTTGCGGTCCATGCCCAGGTAGCGCGGGGCGTCGCGGAAGCGGATGAGCCGCGGGAGCAGCATGAGCCGCGCGAGCGGCATTGGCTCGTCCCTGGTCGGCGCGCTCACCGTGCTTCCCCGGTTCGGTGTGCTCGCTACGGGCGGTCGGTGGCCAAGGGGACATCGCCACGCGGCTGCCCCCGGATCATCTCGTGGAGAGCGTCCTCCTCGATGCGCACCAGCCGGCCGACGTAGTGGGCACGCAGACGCTTTGCGGCGATCGCACGACGCAGCGTGCGGATGGACAGTCCGGTGATTTCGCTCGCCTGCGCGAGCGACACGTAGTGGCGACGAACGGGTGACGTGGGGAACATCGGAGCCTCCTCGGTTCGGCGACGGGCGTCTGTTCCGCCTGTCGCTCCAAGGCCTATCGTGTTCCCGGTGGGACGGGTGGACTAAGCCTAAAAACGGCAGTTAGCCGCTCGCCAACCCGATCGCCGGCACCTTTTTCGGCGGTCCGATCGCAGCCAGAATCTGTTTGAGATGCTCGCAGCAACGGTGCCAGACCGATTTACCATTCAACTGCTCCGCAGCTTCTTGCGCCCAGCCCTGCAACAGCCGCGAGACGCGCACAAGCGCGTCGCGCGCTTTTTCGAACTCTGCATGCATCGACGTCAACGTAATCGTCGTCTGGCCCGCAT
>WBZR01003706.1_pt1 | contig 13356 bp, 11 predicted proteins | sample 5204231 | NCBI WGS metagenome assembly WBZR01 (sample SAMN12412403, study PRJNA552823) | activated sludge metagenome | isolation source: activated sludge from anammox sidestream of wastewater treatment plant... | place: USA: Virginia | collected 2017-08 | reverse complement strand
AGGGGACACTGCTCGACGTCGGCGGCATGGAGGATCATGTGCACCTGTACTTGCGCTGGCGGCCGGACGAGTCGATTTCAAATCTGATGCGAGTCGTGAAAGCGCGGTCGTCGAAATGGGTCCATGAGACTATTCCGAGACTCGCCGCGTTTGCGTGGCAAGAGGGCTACTCCGCATTTTCGGTCAGCAAGTCACAGGAAGACGTGGTTAAGAAATACATCGCAAATCAGGCCGAGCATCATCGGCGTGAGGATTTTCGATCGGAGTTGCTGCGATTGCTGAGGGCGCACGGGATCGAGTTCGACGAGCGGTATGTGAGTGATTGATTGATACGTCGTGCGCGGTCGAAGAATTCCTCCGCCCCTGACCGGGGCGGGTCGCGCTGCGCGATTCTTTCCACGGGTTGCGCTCGGCGGCTAGCGCCGCCTTCGCTCCACCCGTGGCTACATTCCAGCGCCCCCCTTCGGGGGCTGAATACAAAACTCTACGAAACCTAATTGCTAAAGGCACTCAGGTGTGGGGTGCGAATGGGAGGAGCATCAGACTCAGGTGCCGCAGGCGCGAACGTGGAGCAAGATTAGTTACATGGAGCCCATTCTGACCATGACCCGCGAGGCGCCGCGCGATGCACACTCCAGAACCATCGACACGTTGGTCCGTTGCCCCTTCCGCGCCTCAAGTCTCAAGCCCCAGCCCCCCAATTTCGACGTTTCGATTTTTCGACGTTTCCACCAAAAACCACCCAAAACTCGAAGCGCCCCAACTCACGCCCGTCACAGGACTTGCCATCGTCCGGCGAGGCCTTGTGTCACCTTATGTCATTTCAGTTTTGAGGCCCGATCACGGCGTAAAAGCGCCCGGCGGCGGCGGCTCGAGGCCGAGCGCCTGGAAGGCCGCGGTGATTTCCTCTTCCAGGATTTGCAGGTACTGCTGGTTCTCGATCGGGTCGCGATTGATCACGCCGTCCAGCCAGCCGTTGACGACGTTGCGATACATACCGGGATCGAGAAACGCCTGCAGCGCATGTTCGCCCTGGGTGACGAACATGAACTTGGGCGCCGGAGCGAGGTCGAAGACTTCCTTCGCCCCGGCGAAGGGCGTGACATGATCGCCCGGCGAATGGATGAAGAGCTTGGGCTCGGTGACCTGCTGAATCCACTTCTTGCTGTCGAGGTCCGGCGTCGAGGCGGCCTCGGCGATCCAGTTGGCCAGACCAAAGACGGGCAAATCGATGCCGAGATTCTCCGCGAACAACGTCGGCGTCTCGTAGAAGACCATCATGCTCTCGAAGACGACGGCGGTCAGTTCGCGGTCCGCTGCCACGCGCGCGAGGACGCCGGTGCCGAGGCTGATGCCGTAGCCCACGACGACGTCGCTCTGCGACTTCGCGTAGTCGATCGCGCCATAGGCGCTGTCGAAGAGACCTTGCAGCGTCGGCTGGCCGGGGCTTTCGCCGAAGCCGGTGTAGTCGAGCAGGATGAGGTCCCAGCCGTTGTCAGCGAAGAGCGGGAGGCTCACGACGTAGCGGCTCTTGTTCGCATCGTTACCGGGAATGGTGACGATGATGCCTTTTCGCTCGGGCGAGCTGGTGCTGACGTGCCACAGGCTGATCTCGTGGCCCTGGGGCGTGAGGACGGTCTTGGTTTCATAGGCATAGCCGAAGTCGGTCGGCAATCGGCGGATCGTGTCGGAGGGCTTCAGAATCAGGCCGTCCAGCGCGCCGCACTGGCTGCACGCCGCGATCGTCAGGGTGCAGAGCAACATCACCTTCTTTTTCACAAAATGCTCCCGAATACCAGAGTTCAAACCGAGCCCGATGGACTCCAGTATATCGGCGGATGGCGAAGAACGAGTAGGGGGCGTGGCGGACTAAAGAATGAACTTGCTGAGGTCTTCGTCCTTGACGATTTCGGCGAGCCGGTCATTCACGTAGGAGGCGTCGATGACGACCGCCTTGCCGGACATCTCCGGGGCGTCGAAGGAAAGCGACTCGATGACCTTTTCCATAATGGTATGCAGCCTGCGGGCGCCGATGTTCTCCGTCGTCTGGTTGACATTCGCGGCGATCTCCGCGAGGGCGTCCACGGCGTCACTGGTGATACGCAGCTCGACGCCTTCGGTGGCCATGAGGGCGACCTGCTGCTTGGTCAGAGCGTTCTCCGGTTCGGTGAGGATGCGGCGGAAGTCTTCCTTGGTGAGATCGTCGAGCTCGACGCGAATGGGCAATCGCCCCTGGAGCTCGGGCATCAGCTCGCTCGGCTTGGCGCTGTGAAAGGCCCCGGCCGCGACGAAGAGGATGTGGTCGGTCTTCACCGGTCCGTGCCGGGTGTTGACGGTGGAGCCCTCGATGATCGGCAGCAGGTCGCGCTGCACGCCCTGGCGGCTGACGTCTGCGCTGCTGCTGGACTGCCGGTTGCCGCAGAGCTTGTCCATCTCGTCGATGAAGACGATGCCGCTGCTCTGGGCGCGCTGAATGGCCATTTCTTTGACCTTGTCCCGGTCGATGAGCTTCTCGCTCTCCTGCGCGAAGAGAATCTTTCGCGCCTCGCGGATCGTCACCTTGCGGTCCTTCGCCTGCGAGGGCATCAGCCGGTCCATCAGGTCCTGAATCTCCGGGCCCATCTGATCCGGCCCCATGGTAGTGGCGAACATGCCCATGGGAGCGATCTTCTGCTCGATGCGAAGCTCGACCATTTTTTCCTCGAGCTCTCCGGCGCGGAGCTGGGCGCGGAACTTTTCCCGGGTGCGCTGCCGGCGACCTTCGGCTTCCGAAACGCCCTCCGGCGAAGACATTTCGGCGGGCTGGGGAATGAGTTCGTCCAGCAGCCGCTCTTCCACGAGGTCGGTCGCCTTCTCGCGAACCACTTCGGTCTGTTCCTGCTGGACCATGGCGATGGCCAGCTCGAGCAGATCGCGCACGATCGAATCGACATCGCGCCCGACGTAGCCCACTTCGGTGAACTTGGTCGCCTCGACCTTGAGGAAGGGCGCGTCCACCAGGGCGGCCATGCGCCGGGCGATCTCGGTCTTGCCGACCCCGGTGGGGCCGATCATGAGGATGTTCTTGGGGCCGACCTCTTCGCGCATCGCTTCGGGCAGTTGAAGCCGCCGCCAGCGATTGCGAATGGCCACGGCGATGGCCCGCTTGGCGGCGGCCTGACCGATGATGTACTTATCGAGTGCGGCGACGATTTGTCTGGGTGTTAATTCTGCCATGCTCTATTGCTCAATGAATCGAGGGTGTGTCGCGGGAGCGGACGGCATTGCGGCCGAATCGGTCGCAGCGGCATCATGTCCGCGTTTGAAACATGATAGTGGGAGGGCGCGGTCAGGGCTGCGGTTTATTGCACTGTGCCCGTTCGATTTCGGTGATTTTGTCGATGCGTCCCTGATGTCGCCCGGCCTCAAACGGCGTCTTGAGCCAGACCTCGACGATTCGGCGCATAAGGGCGTCGCCCACCAGATCGGCCGGCAGGCAGAGGACGTTGGCGTTGTTGTGGCGTCGCGACATCTCCGCGGTCAGTTCATCGTGACACAAAGCGGCGCGGATGCCGTGGAGCTTGTTGGCGGTGACGCACATGCCGATGCCGGTGCCGCAGAACAGCACGCCGACCTCGCACTCTCCCTTCTGCACCGCCAGGGCGGCGGAACCGGCGGGGTCGGGATAGTCGCAGGACTTGGTCGAGTCGGTGCCGTAGTCAACGGCTTCGATGCCCATTTCCCGCAGGACCGTTTTGATATGATTCTTGGCGTTGAAGCCTCTGTGATCTGCGCCGAGCGCGACTTTCATGGGAGCACCTCAGGGAGTCTTTCGCGCAGAGCCGTGGTGATGCGCTCTGCCGCGGTTTCGTAGTCTTCGATTGTACCACCGACCGGATCAGAGATATCCCCCCTGGAATCGAGCTGCGCCGCCTTGGCCGGGTCGCCTCGATTGAGACTGCGGACCACCTCAAGGTGGTGGCCTGCCATCGTGTAAATGAGGTCCGCCGCATGGATCAGCTCTCCGGCCAGACTTCGGGAACGATGGTTGCTGATGTCAATCCCCCTTCGGCGACAGATCTCAACCGCCTCCGGCGTGGCCCTTCCGCCGTCCATCGCCAGGGTACCGGCGGAACTCACACGGACCCCGCGGCTTTCGATCTCCGCCGGCGCACAGCCCAGCTTCTCCGCGATGAGCTGTCGCAAAATCCCCTCCGCCATCGGCGAGCGGCACGTGTTCCCCGAGCAAATGAGAAGGACCTCCAACGTCGCCAGTCGCCGGATGGCATCCGCGTCGATCGCACCGGCTCGAACGATCCGGTAGTCATCGCCGACCAGGCTGACAATCGTGGAGGCGTACTTGAATCGGCAGGGCCCGGCATCGAGCAGGACGTCGATGCTGTCGTGAAGTCGCTCGCGCACGGCGTTCGCGTCGGTGGGTGCGGGCTCACCTGCGAAGTTGGCGCTGGTCGCAATGATCGGCGCCTCCACCTTGGCCAGCAGAGCCGCGCCGTGCGGATGATCGGGATAGCGAATGCCGACGCTGCTTTCGGAGTAGATGGACTGGATGCCGCTTGGACTGAGACTTGAATAGACGGCGGCCTCCGTCGCATCGGGCACGGGGAACACCAGGGTGAGCGGGCCGGGCCAACCCTTGCGACTCAGTCGCCGGGCAATGGGCGACATGCGCGGGACGAATTTATCGCAATCCGATCGGCGTCCAATGTGAACGGTGAAGGGCCGTTCGGCGGCACGGCCCTTGAGCTTGCGAAGGCGCTGGACGCTCTTCTCGATTCCGGCGTTGACGCCGAGGCCGTAGACCGTCTCCGTCGGAAAGGCCACCAGCGCACCATCCGCCAGGGCCGCCGCCGCACGACTGATCGCGGCCGAACTCGACGCGCCGGGCTCAATAGAAATTGTCTCAATTGCCATCGTCTTAGGAAACGCTCCCGCGAGATTATCGAACTGAGCCGTCGGTGCGTCAAACGGCCATTGATCATAGCGATGCACAGCGTCGATGGCGCTATTGTGCCGGGGACACGGCGACGCGGTTATAATCACATCGTGAGCCTCATTTATCTCGACAATAACTCCACAACGCGCGTCGCGCCGGAAGTCGTCGCGGCGATGTCGCCATTCTGGGAACGGCAATATGGAAATCCCTCAAGCATTCATCGAGCGGGTCAGGCGGCTCGTCATGCGATTGAGATGGCTCGCGAGCAAGTGGCCGAACTGATCGGGGCCAAGTCCCGCGAAATCGTCTTCACCAGCGGCGGTACCGAGGCGGACAATCTCGCCATCCTCGGCACGCTGGCGGCGTATCCGACGAAGCGACACATCATCACGACATCGGTCGAGCACGTCGCGGTCCACAGCCTTTGCGAACGGCTGGCCGGCGAGGGCTATCGCGTGTCGTGGCTCAAGGTGGACGAGAAGGGCCATCTGAGCCTGGATCAGCTCGAAGCGGAATTGTGCGACGAGACGGCGCTGGTCAGCGTGATGTATGCCAATAACGAGACCGGCGTGATCTTTCCAATTGAGAAGATCGCCGCCGTTTGTGGAGAGCGAGGCGTTCCGTTTCACGTGGACGCGGTTCAGGTCGCCGGAAAGCTCCCGATCGACGTGACTCGCCTTGGCGCAAATCTTCTGAGTTTCTCGGCGCACAAGATTCACGGGCCCAAGGGGGCCGGCGCTTTGTATGTCGGCAGAAGGACGCGTCTTCGCAATCAGCTTGTGGGAGGGCATCAGGAGCGAGACCTCCGGCCCGGCACGGAGAACGTTCCCGCGATCGTGGGTTTTGGTGAGGCGGCGCATCTTGCGTGCGAGCGGCTGAAGACCGACGGGTGGGGGAGGGTCGCCGCCTTGCGCGATGAGCTGGAGCGCGGCATTCTCGCGGCGGTGCCGTTTGCGCGGGTCATCGGGGACGCGAGTTGCCGCGTGCCGAACACAACGAACATCGCCTTCGAGGCGCTGGAGGCGGAGGCGATTTTGATCGCGTTGAGCGAGCTGGACGTGTGTGCTTCGAGCGGCTCGGCGTGCAGCAGCGGTTCACTGGAGCCGTCTCATGTGCTTAAGGCCATGGGCATCGACGAGCGCGCGGCGCACGGGTCGATTCGATTCAGTCTTTCCACGGAATCAACGGAGGAGGAATGTCGGGCGGCGGTCGAAATCGTTAGGCGGGTCGTTTCCCGGCTGGCGGCGCTTCAGTAGCGGTGGCCGACGGGTCTTTGGGTGGGAAGGTGACGGAGCGTACGGTGAGGGCTCGACCGAATCAGGCGAAGACTCTCGCCGAGACTACGTAGAACAGAATGGCGACAATCGAGGCTGTCGCCAGCATGTAGAGCGACAGACGGTAGTCTGAAACCTCGTCGATCCAACCAGTTAGCCGCTCCGTCGTTGAGAGGAACTCCGGCGCATGTCCTGCCATTTCTCAGACTCCTTCTGAAAAGCTTCGGACTGGCATAATCTTAGTTATCGGCTGTTAATTGTAAAAGGCCATAAGGGAATTCCCTATGCCGGCTTCTAGGGCTGCTAAAATTGTGAGTAAGCCCGGAAACGCTGATAATGTTCGCCATGACTCAGGCCAGATCCAAGCGACTTCGCAGTCTCATTTCCTCCAAGACGGTGCAGATGCCCGGCGCATTTAATGCGCTGACCGCTCGGGCGATCGAGCGGGCCGGCTTTGAGGCGGTTTACGTTTCCGGTGCGGGCCTTTCCAACGCCGTCTTCGGACTTCCTGACGTTGGTCTGGTCAGCGCGACCGAGGCGGTTGAGCATTCCCGGCGAATTGTGAATGCGGTGACGCTGCCGGTCGTGGTCGATGCCGACACCGGCTTCGGCGAGGCGATCAACACGGCCCGGACGGTTGCAGAGATGGAGGCCGCGGGCGTTTCGGCGGTCCACCTCGAAGATCAGGTGCTGCCCAAAAAGTGCGGGCACCTGGACGGCAAGGAACTGATCCCGGCCGAGGCCATGGCGGAGAAGATTCGGGCCGCGTGCGCGGCGCGCAGCGACAAGGACTTCATGATCATCGCGCGAACGGATGCCAGGGGCGTGACATCATTTGAGGACGCGGTCGATCGGGCTCGCCGTTATCTCGACGCGGGGGCGGATGGGATTTTTCCCGAGGCGATGCAGAGCGCTGAGGAACTGGCGAAGTTCGCGGACAAGGTGAAAGCACCGCTGCTGGCCAACATGACCGAGTTCGGCAAGACCCCGCTGCTGACGCTGAGTGAGCTTTCGCGGATGGGGTATAAGATGGTCATTTATCCGCAGACGGCCCTTCGGGTTGCATTCAAGGCCGTCACGGAGATGCTGGCGGAACTTCATCGCGACGGGGACCAGAATGGCTGGCTCTCGCGGATGCAGACGCGCAAGGAACTGTACGAACTTCTGGATTATGATGGGCTAAATGCCATCGACAAGGCCGCCGTGCAGGGAGCGACATCATGAGCGAACTAAAGTTTAAGCCGGGACTCGAGGGAATGGTTGCCGGGCAGACCTCCGTCGGCGAGGTGACGCAGACGAGCCTGCGGTATCGCGGCTACGACATCGCGGACGTCGCCGAGCACTGCTGCTTTGAAGAGGTGGCCCATGTGCTGCTTCACGGCGAGTTGCCCAATGTGTCGCAGTTGAAGGACTTTCGCGCGAGGATTCAGGCGTCGATGACGTTGCCGCCGCCGGTGGCGCAGGCAATCGCGGCAATTCCAGAGAAAACGCCGCCGATGGACGTGCTTCGGAGCGTGGTTTCCCTGTTGGGGCATTACGATCCTGATGCCCAGGACAACTCGCACGCGGCGAATCTTCGCAAGTCGGAGCGATTGCTGGGTCAGCTTGCCGCCGCGGTCGGCGTCTGGTGTCAGAAGGTGAGCAAGGTTCCCGTCGTGAAGCCCGATGCGGGCAAGACGCACGGGGCCAATCTGCTGGCGATGATGACCGGCAAGTTCGGCAGTGAGCTTGCCGGGCGGGTGATGGACGGCACGCTCGTTCTCTATGCCGAGCACGAGTTCAACGCATCAACGTTCACGGCTCGTACCATCGCGTCAACGCTCGCGGACATGCACTCGTGCATCAGCGGGGCGATCGGCGCACTCAAGGGTCCGCTGCACGGTGGGGCGAACGAGGCCGCGATGCGGCAGTTTCTCGAAATCGGCAAACCCGAAAACGTCGAGAAGTGGTTCCGCGATCTTCAGGAGCACAACGCGAAGAACCCGAACAATAAGAAGCTCATCATGGGCTTCGGTCATCGCGTTTATAAGAGCGGCGATCATCGGGCCCACATTCTTCGCGAGTGGAGCGTTCAACTGACGAAGGAGACCGGCCAGACGCACTGGATCGAGATGGCCGATCGGCTTCAGGCGCTGATGCTCAAGGAAAAGAACATCCACCCCAATACGGATTACCCCGCCGCCCATGCGTATTATCAGATGGGCATTCCGATCGACCTGTACACGCCGATCTTTGTCTGCAGCCGGGTTTCCGGCTGGTGCGCTCACGTCATGGAGCAGCACGAAAACAACCGCATCATCCGCCCGTTGTCGGAGTACATCGGCGAGCCGGAGCGCAAGGTGAAACCGATCGGGGAACGCTAGGAATTCGCACACTTCGAAGGAAAGCCGGCCGTCCGAGTGATTGATCAGAGACTGATGACGACAGGGCGGAGCGTCGCCGGATCGGCTCACCCGCCAAGGTTATCAATTGTTTGCAATTACGCTTCGCGCTTGGGCTTGGCATCGGCCATTGCCTTGCCGGCGAGGACTTGGTCCGTAATGTCCTGGGTGACGCCGGTGATTTTGATCACGCGTCCGGCTGAATCGATATAGGGCTGCCCCCATGCCCGCATGTGACATTCCTTTGCGTCGGCTTGCATCGTTCTAAAGGTGACTTGATAGGGCGTGCCGGAGGTCATTCCGCCGCGCACGGTGTCCTGAACGCGGGAACGGTCGTTTGGGTGAATGGTTTCGACCCATTGGTCGAAGCTCATTTTCTGGCGCTCCGGCAACTCACCCAGATTCTTTCGCCAGTTGTCGGTGACCTCAACCTGATCGGACTTGGGGTCCCAGGTCCAGGTGCTGATCCTGGCAATATCCTGTGCGATCTGCAGCCGCAACTGAGTTTCCCGCAGGGCGTCTTCGGCCTGCTTTTTCTCGGTCAGATTCCGCGTGACCCTTGCGTAACCGGTTTGAACTCCCTTCGCATCGCGGATCGGTGTGATGAGGGTTTCCGCCCAGAACATCCTGCGGCCTTTGGCGAGGCGCCAACCCTCGGATGCATACCGCCCCTTTGAATCGGCTATGCGGAGCGATCTGTCGGGCATTCTGGCGGCGAGGTCTTCCGGCGTAAAAAAGACGCTGAAGTCACTGCCCATGATCTCCTCCGAGGTGTAGCCCCAGATACGATGGGCACCCTCGTTCCACGTCGAGACGTGACCTTTCAGGTCCAGCATGTGAATGGCGTAGTCTTGAATCGCATCAATGAGGAGCCTGAATCGCTCGTCACCCGCTCGAATCTGCTCGGATGCGTCCTTCGAAGGAGTGATGTCGAAGTTGACTCCGATCATCTTTGCGGGTCGATCTTCAGCGTCAAGCAGGAATTTTCCCTTTGCGGCAATCCAGCAGGTCTGGCCGTTATCCGGTCGAACAATTCGGAACTCGGTGTCGAGATTTCGGCGTTCCTCGGCCGCCGTCTCCGCGGCTCGCTGGAACCCGGGTAGATCCTGGGGAAGGACCAACTTGTAGAACTCGGCGGAACACAAAGGCGGATTGTCCGCCGGGACGCCCAGCACTTCGGATACACGCGAGCCCCAGGTGACAGCGTCGGCCTGTACGTCCCACTCCCAGGTCGTCATGGCGCCGGCCTCAAGCGCGACCCGGAGTCGCCCTTCACTGGCACGAAGGGATTCGGATGTTCGGTGGATGTTGCGGAAGAGCGGCGCGATGTATGCCAGGGCTGTGACGCTGCAAATTGAGATCGCGAGGGCAACGAGTTCGGCCGCGGGATCGGGCGGATGGGACATATCGCCCATGACGAGTCTGAAAAACGTGATTCCCCGGCGCACGGCCATCAGGCCCAATGCGGTACCCAGGAGGATCCATCCGTACCGCGGGCCGACCAGTCGCGTTAATCGAAATGAGATGAGCGAGGCGGCGATCTGCAACGCCAGCGATACGCCCATGAGAACTATCACTTAAAGAATACTCCAGGCCCTTTCAATACGAATTGTGTGCCCTTTTCCGCTCGTCGACTCCTCTTGTGCGACGGGATTCGGTGGCCAGGGACGCCCCGAGCCTTCTCCGAAGTCCAGGAAAACACGCCACAACGACGTTTGTTCAAAGCAGAGCGGGCGAATCAACCAGGTTCAGACCGCCCAATCGAGTCCGCCTTCCTAAGAATCGACCGTCGACCGACGTGTGTTCCGTTATCCTGCTGAAAAAATTGTACACATGGTGTTCATGCTTGCAATTGCTCGTTTTATCAGAGCCAGGATTTCTTGACGATCGAATCGAATCCGAACTCCATCCGGACCTTTGAAGTCCGCAATTGGCGCCGGTCAGGGGGCGACGGTGTCAGCCGGCGACGGCACATGTGCAGTCCACTTCGAGCAGCGCCCCGGGGACGACGAAATCCTTCACGACCACAGTCGAGCGTGCTGGGCGCGGCTCCGGGAAAATACTCATGTAGACTTCGTTGAACTGCTTGAAGTCGGCGTAGTCCTTGAGGAAGCAATTACACTTGAGAACCTGGTCGAGCGAAGAGCCGGCGGCCTCCACGGATGCCTTCAGGTTCAGGAGTGTGTGCCGGGCCTGGGCCTCGAAGTCCTCGGGCATGACGGCCTTGCCGTCCTTCTGGATGACGCCGACGCAGCCCGCGACGAAGACGATGTTCCCCAATTTCGTCGCCCGGGAATAGGCGGGACTGGGGCTGCCGGGGACGACGACGCGTTTTGTGGAGCTCCGGTCGTCCGGCTCGGCGTCTGCATTTGTCGCGGTAGCGCTGATGGCGCCGCCGGCGATGGCGAACATGGTGGAGTTGGCGAGAAACGTGCGACGATCGGTGGAATCGGGTCTTGTGCTCATTTGCGGCTCCTGAGTGCAGATTTCATGCAAATCGAGGACAACATCATATGCGATGCATTCTGAGCGTCGCCACGCCTCCCGCATGGACCAATTCGCCGGCAGATTGGCGGAAAACAGTTCGATTCGCTACCATATTGGGCTGCGAATTTTTTCGGCGTCGACCGCAGCCACCACAGGAGACGCCCCCCAAGACCTGATTATTGCGAATCGACGGGAGCTTCATGCAAATTCGAAACGTCGCCATCATTGCCCACGTTGACCACGGAAAGACGTCGCTGGTCGATTGCCTGCTGCGGCAAAGCGGTAACTTCCGCGAGGGTACCATGTCGGGCGACTTGATCATGGACTCGAATCCTCAGGAGCGCGAGCGCGGCATCACGATCTTCGCCAAGAACTGCGCGATTCACTACAAAGACTACAAGATCAACATCATCGACACGCCGGGCCACGCCGACTTCGGCGGTGAGGTTGAGCGGGTCCTGAAGATGGCCGATGGATGTCTGCTGGTCGTTGACGCCTTTGAAGGTCCGATGCCGCAGACGCGGTTCGTGCTCAAGAAGGCGTTTGAGTATCACCTCAAGCCGATTCTGGTGATCAATAAGATCGATCGGCCGGACGCCCGTCCGAAGGATGTGCTTGACGAGACGCACGAGCTTTTTCTCGATCTGGGCGCGGATGAAGAGTGCCTCGATTGGCCGGTGCTCTACTCCAGCGCGAAGAACGGCTTTGCGAAGAGAAAGCTCGATGATCCGGACGACAGCATTGAGCCGCTCTTTGAGGAGATCATTCGCAGTGTCCCACCGCCATCGGGTTCGACGGATCACTCCGTGCAGATGCTGGTCGCCTCGCTCGACTATTCCGACTACGTCGGCAAGATCGCCATCGGCCGCGTCTTTAACGGCGTGCTCAAGAGCGGCCAGGAGATCATGCTCATCTCCCGCGACGGCCATCGGAACAAGGAGAAAATCGACCAGGTCTTCAGCTATGAGGGCCTGGGCCGCAAAAAGGTGGACAGCGCCGAGTCTGGCGACATCGTCGCGCTGACGGGCCTTCCCGACGTCGGCATCGGCGACACGATCACCGACCCCTCGGACCCGCACCCGCTGCCGATCATTCCCGTGGACGAGCCGACGTTGACGATGGTGTTTTCGGTGAACACGTCACCCTTTGCGGGCAAGGAAGGGGAGTTTCTGACGACGCGGCACATTCGCGATCGGCTGATGAAGGAATTGCAGTCCAACGTCGCTCTGCGCGTCGAGGACATGACGCAGAAGGACACGTTTCGCGTCTCCGGGCGCGGTCTGCTGCACCTGGGCGTGTTGATTGAGTCGATGCGCCGCGAGGGGTACGAGCTGATGGTAGGTAAGCCGAAAGTGATCTATCGGGAGATCGGCGGCAAGAAGTGCGAGCCGATCGAGTACCTGGTCGTGGATGTGCCCACGTCTCACTCAGGCTCGGTCATCGAGCTGGCCGGCATGCGCCGCGGCGAACTCATCAAGATGGAGACCAAGGACAACCAGTGCCACCTTGAGTTCACCATTCCGGCACGGGGCCTGATCGGCCTGCGGACGCGCATGCTCAACGCGACGCGCGGCGAGGCGGTCATGCACCACTCGTTTTACGAGTACGAGCATTTGCGCGGGGCGATCCCGACGCGGCATGCCGGCGTCATGGTGGCGATGGAGACCGGTCGGGTGACGGCCTACGCCTTGGAGAATCTCTCCGATCGCGGCATGATGTTCGTGAAGCCGGGCGACGAAGTCTATAAGGGACAGGTCGTGGGCGAGCACTGCAAGGACGACGACATCGACGTCAACGTTTGCCGGCTCAAGAAGATGACCAATGTCCGCGCCGCCTCGGCCGACAAGACGGTGGTGCTCAAGCCTGCCCGGGAGATGAGCCTGGAGGCGATGCTGGAGTACATCGAGGACGACGAGTGGGTCGAAGCGACCCCTAAGAATTGTCGCATGCGCAAGCGGTTGCTGGATGCGGTGGAGCGCAAGCGGGCATTTCGGGACGAGAGCAAGGTGGGGGGATAGCTGATTGGATTATCTCAATTGAAGTCTGTTCGGTGTGGCTTTCTGAGGCCATACACAAGAAAAACCGTCAGTATCAAAATGCTGCTCGCGGGCTCTGGAATATGAACGACCCAGGCCTCGCCGCCAAAACCCGAATGGATACCGTAACCGACGATGTAGTGTTTCACGCCAAATGAGACAGTCGGCACTTCCGGTATAGTGATGGATGCTCCGAGTCCCCTGAGGGAGAACCAGCTTCGCAGGTTCCCCCTCAGACTCCCCCT
>WBZR01003705.1_pt1 | contig 13359 bp, 13 predicted proteins | sample 5204231 | NCBI WGS metagenome assembly WBZR01 (sample SAMN12412403, study PRJNA552823) | activated sludge metagenome | isolation source: activated sludge from anammox sidestream of wastewater treatment plant... | place: USA: Virginia | collected 2017-08 | reverse complement strand
GTTCACTAAGTTTTTTTCGTTGTGCTACTTTGTGTCTTTGTGCCTTAGTGGCAAGAATATTTTTCGCCACGAAGACACTAAGGCGCCAAGGTTCACTAAGTTTTTTTCGTTGTGCTACTTTGTGTCTTTGTGCCTTAGTGGCAAGAATATTTTTCGCCACGAAGACACTAAGGCACCAAGGTTCACTAAGTTTTTTTCTTTGTGCTACTTCGTGTCTTTGCGTCTTAGTGGCAAGATATCTCAAATACTTATTTCAATCAACACCGAAGTGCCTTTGCCCTCACCACTCTGTACATCAATTTTTCCTTTCAAAAAATCAACCCGGTTTTGAATATTGCTCCAACCAATGCCATTTGCATTTTTTATTGTGGCAATATCAAATCCTTTGCCGTCATCTTCTACCGTTACCGATAAAAGTTTTTCTGCTTTTGCATACTGCGCCTGTACCAATAAATTTTTAGCTGCCGCATGTTTAATCGTATTGTTTACCAACTCCTGCACAATACGGTAAATGGTTACAGCAGTAGTTTGTTCAATTTCAGTTTCATTCAACCCCATGGAATGATAACTGGTGTGTATGACACCGCTTCTGTCTATTTCATTACAATACTCTTTTAGAGCAGTATCCAATCCATATTTCACTAACACTTCGGGCATCATATTGTGTGCCACCCGGCGCATTTCTCTGATGGAGCTGTCCAGCATATCAATGCTGCGTTCAAAAGCCTGTGCGTTGTCAGGCGTCATGATTAAATTGCCTTTCATATTGCTTAATGAAAATTTAATGCCACTGAGCATGCCACCCAATCCATCGTGCAAATCTTTGGCAAGGCGGGTGCGTTCCTGTTCTTCTCCTTTTAGAACAGCCTCCGTAGCGGTGAGTTGTTTTTCTGTTTCCAATTCATCTATCCTTGCCTGTTGAAGTTTTTGGCGGTTTTTGTAGTTGCGATAACTTAATAGTGAAATTAAAAGTAAAGCAACAGCGCTGCCGGCAAGTATATAGTTAATTGTATTTTTTTGACGGAGTTGTACTTTTTGTAGTTGGATTTGAGATTCTTTTTTTTGTGTTTCAAATCTTTTTTCCAAAAGCAGCGTTTTGTTTTGAACCTCCTCGCCTGTCAATATATTTTCAATGCTCTTTGTACTATCCAAATACCTTTCTGCTCCTACAATATCGTGCATGGCAAATAGAATGCTGGACATTAATTTAAATCCTTCCACTTTATCTGCCTTCATATCCAGGCTGTCGGCAATTTTTAAAGATGCAGATATGTATTCTTTTGCTTTTGCAAAATCCTTTTGTAACAGATACAGGAAAGCCAATCCTCTCCCTGCCGCTACTTCGCCATTTGCTTCGCCTATTTCCCTGCTCAATGCCATTGCATTTTCAAAGTTTGTCTTCATGCCTTTGGTATCATAGCGATGAAAATAGATATTTCCAATCCCAAGGAAGCAGGTAATCTCCATTAATTTGTGCCCGTTTTTTTTCCCAATCTCAAGCGCCTCGTTATAACAAACCAGGGCAGAGTCTGGATATCCGAGTGATTGGTAATTATTAGCCAGGTTTACCAATGCCTGCCCCAGTTCCAATTCATTTCCTGCTTTTCTAAAATATTGTGCCGCAGATTTGCCATAAGCCACCCCTTTGGCATACTGATACAGATTTAAATAAGTATTCTGCATCAGGTCATTCATCCGGGCTACATAATATTCGTTATTTATTTTTTCAAAGTATTGCTTTGCGGTTTCATAATAAAAAACGGCACTATCATTCTGTCCTAAATAACTAAAATTATTACCGGTATTTGCCATCGCTTTTGCGGTGAGCAAATCATCTTTCAATGCTTTTGCTAATTCAATGGCTTGTTTATTCAGCATTAAAGCACTGTCATAGGCTCCTTTAGAATTTAGTATTGCAGTATAGTTTGCGGCAAATTTGATAATACCTCTTTTATAATTGAGCCGTTTACTGAGGTTGCCGGCTTGTAAATAATAGATGCCGGCCTGATTGGGGTCATTATATTCAATTTCGTTGCCAATATCAATTAACAACAACACTTTTGCAGTATCTTCTTTGGCTACTGATAATTGTTTCAACAGGCTATCCTTCTTCAATTCGGATTGTGCTGTTGAGTTTAAGTGAGCAACAGACAATAAAGCCAGTAATACTATAAGTGGTTTTGTCATTTTACAATAGTTCATGCTACCAATGTACAAAAGAAAGGAATCATTGGGAACGGGATATCATCTTTTTTAATGATTTTTTCTTTGTGCTGAAACAGGGTTTTGCCACAGATGCACAGATGAAAAACAATGTTTCTTAAAAGCTATCTGTGCATCTGTGGCAATTAATCCCTTTAATCATTACCCGTGCATCCCTGTCTGCCGAAAGACGGGTGTGGCAAATTTTTAAAATCATCTTTTTTCATGATTGACCGGTTGTGTACCCTGGTTTAGTTTTATCCCATAAATTATCAAACAAATGAAAAGGATATCTCTCCTGTTATTTAGCGTATTTTTTGTTTCCGGGCTTATGGCTCAGCAAACGGACATATATGGCAATTTCATCAAAAGCGATGGAACGAAAATAAAAGGCACGTCTGTGGCAATAGGTTACGAAGGCCGGATAATCATTAGTAATTATACCGGCGGTTCAGATAATAGCGGCATTATAGAAATAGAAGTGCCTTCCGGTGCTTATGTGGCCGACTTTCGTAACCTGATGAACACTCAAACCTCATCCGGTACTAAGACTGCGCTTGCACCAGTTTCAAGAACTACTGTGGCGCCTCAGACTCAAATAAAAGCTAATATTAACAAAACTCAGATCATTCCGCAATCATTGACACTTAAATCTGTTGAAATAACCGTCATAAGCCGCTTCGGCAATCAAACGAGTGGTGATCCGGCAAGTAAAATTATTTTGCAGGATATCGCCGTGCAAAGCGTTACCGATAACGTAGCTACCGGCACCAGTAAAATAAAACTCAAGGCCACCCGTATTGGATGGGTATATTATACCTACGAACAAACCAGCAGAAAACTCTCCGGTTCTTCCAAATCGGGATGGGATAATGCTGCTGGTAAAGCATGGACTGACTTTTAAATTATAAAACAAATAGTGATTGGTGCTCATGCTATAAATGCCACGAAGGCGCCAGGACACGAAGGTTCACTATGGTGTTTCTTTGTGCTACTTCGTGTCTTTGAGCCTTTGTGACAAAAATAAAAATCACCTTTTTTAATGATTGCCCAAAATGGCCTCATCCTCTACTTTTAGAACATTGATTTTCGTAACAATAGGACTTGTTTACTTACATCATTTCCGCAATTATTTTAAACAAACATTCAATGAACACTACAAACAATCCGCAACAAGCCAACAACAGCGATAGTAAAAACATCGCTATCATCAGCTATCTTACACCAATAGGCTGGATAATAGCCTATGCAATGTATAGCAGCAATAAGTCTTCTCTTGCCATTTATCATCTGCGGCAAACATTGTTACTTATGATAGTCGCATTGGGCATTTATGCCATTCAAACTACGCTATTATTCGTTCCCCATATTGGCTGGATGGTTACAATACTTTCCATGGTTTTGAACTTAAGCCTGCTGGTATTATGGGGGATAGGGTTGATAGCCGCTGTAAATGGAGAAGAAAAACCGATTCCACTGGTTGGAGAAAAAGCACAGCAACTTTTCATAAAAATAAATTGATACAACCGGTAGTATTTATGAAAACGTTATCCTTCTTTTCCATATTGGCTTTAATCATTTTATTAATGGCATCCTGCAAAACGGTACCCGTAACCGGTCGCAGGCAATTGAACTTAGTGCCTGATGCCATGATAAAAGCCCTTGCCCTTACCGAATACGATTCGGTGGTAAGGCATAGCGCTACTCTTTCACAAAATGACGAAAGAGCACAAATGGTAACAGGAGTGGGCATTAAGATTCAGCAGGCTGTAACATCCTATATGCAGCAAAACAATATGAGTAAAGACCTGAAAAATTTCGCATGGGAGTACAATACTATAAATGAATCCACTATCAATGCGTGGTGCATGCCAGGAGGCAAAGTGGTAGTGTACACCGGTCTTTTGCCTGTAACTCAAAATGAAACCGCTTTGGCAATTGTGATGGGACATGAGATCGCACATGCCATTGCGAGGCATGGCAACGAACGCATGAGCCAGGGATTGGTAGTCAGCCTCGGCGGATTGGTATTGCAGGAGGCGCTAAAAGAAAAGAAACAGGAAACACAGGCTTTATTTCTTGGGCTATATATGGTTGGCTCTAACCTGGCCTTTTCATTGCCCAACAGCCGGATGCAGGAAAGCGAAGCGGACAGACTGGGGTTGATATTCGCTGCTATGGCGGGTTATGACCCCAATGAAGCCATTCCTTTTTGGCAACGCATGGCAGCAGTCAGCAAAAATAAAGTACCGGAATTTCTTTCCACTCATCCTTCGGATAAAACAAGGATTAAAAACCTGTCGGCTTTAATACCGGAAGTAAAAGAAAAATATTATCACAACAATTAATTAGTCAATTTTAAAATTTTAAAAAACATGAATCGCATCATTATTCTTCTTATTTCACTTTGTATGTTCAGTTCCTGCCATTTCAGTAAAGGCGTTAAAAAAGATTTGAATACAGGCTTATCCGCTACCTACAATGGCTTTGAGGTGGATGATATTTATTTAAGTGATGGCAATGGTACAAGGTTAAGTAGCAATAAAGTAACGCTTGGCATACCCGTGAAGATAGTTGCATCGGGGGTTAAGAATTATCGCCTGAAAGAACAAAATGCTTATCCTGGTTGCACGATTATCCTGACTGATAAAAATAAAAAGGAACTTTTAAATCTGCCTGATGCTTTTGAAGGCCAAGAGGGATTGGCGGCCACACAGGCAACTGAATTAAAGGCAACCTTAAATACAGGAGAGCCAATGGTAGCGGGCGAAACCTATCATTTATATGTCCGGTTTTATGATAAAGAAAATCCTGAAAACGAAATCGTATCGCAGGTGGATATAATGGTACAATAAAAAATAAGTTCTGTTTTTAAAGAATGTAACTGTGGTAAAAGTTATTGCCATCAAGGCACTACGACACCAAGGTTCACTAAGTTTTCTTTGTGTCGCTTCGTGCCTTTAAGCCTTGGCGGCAAGAAAAATAATCATGTTTTTAAATGATTGACTGGCGCTTTCAATTATTACAATTTTGGATTGTAAATATCAGAACTCATTTTCAACTTCAATGAATTCATCACCAATAAAAAAAACAATATGAAAATTATTCTCCTATTATGTTTCTGCTGCGTAGGCTTTACACACGCTAATGCGCAGCTTCTAAGCAAAATCAAAAAACAGGCCGATCATACTGCTGAGGTCGCTAAGACCACAACCTCCAATAAAATGGATGAACGTACTGCTCAGGCAGTTTCTCAAAAAACAGATAAGCTGATGGATAAGATGCTGTCTGCTAAGATTAGTTTTAAAAAGAAAAAAAAGCAGGCACAAACACCAGCAGCCGATTCTTTAGTAGTTGTTACACCAAATACAGACGCTCAATCACAAAAGGACAACTAAATTATTAATCCGATCAACTTTTTAAAAAATGAAACAAACACTATTCTTTTTTTTTTATGGATATTGGCAACCGTTGCCAATGCTCAAATTAATAAGAAAGTTACAAGCACTACACCTGTACTGTCGCCCAAAATAATAAGTAAATCTCCAACCAACACCATACCATCACAAACAACAACAACTCAGGTAACAAATGAACAGAAAACGGTCAACAGCACACCGGCACCACCGCAACCTCAAGCACAAACACTACCTGCATCGGCTTACAAATTGACCAAAGTAAGAGTGAAGGTGCACAGCGGCGCTGATAAAAAGGAAAGCCCTTCCGAGGTGGTAATGCTGTTGGGTATAAATAATCAACAATGGCTAAAATACTGTGTATTTGCACAATAGAATATGAAAAATGAAATGCCTGCAAATACCGATGTAGAACAAGGCCTGGTTAAATATACCAACGCCAACATGGCAACACATTTTTATCTGTAATTTTAACGTAGAAGTAATTAAATAAATCTATAAACACTAAAACAATGAAAAAGATTCTTTCCCTTTTTGGCGCCCTAATGATTTTTACAGGGCTTAAAGCACAAACTACCTCTGTAAAAAAAGAAACTACACAGCAAAAGTCTGTACCCACTGTTAACAACAATGATTCGGCAAAGGCATTAAAACTAACCGATACAGAATCACAGAAAATTAATAAGAATACTAAAGCGGTAAAATTGACCAATCCAAACTTACAAAAAGGCGGGGCAGGTACTATGCATTTTAAAGGTACCAGCACCCCCTTTAAAAAGTAGGCCTTGTTTAGTAAAAGAATTATAGAAAAGGCAACTGGTATTGCTCCGGGCAAAAGCAATATCCATGGCATCGGTGTTTTTGCTATCAGGGAATTTAACGCTGGAGATATAATAGAGTTTGCACCCTTAATATTTTTGGACAATACCGAAAGAGAGCAATTGCAAAACACAGAATTATTTAATTATTACTTTTTGATTGGCAATAGCAAAACACCGGTAGCTCTTGGTTTGGGCATGGCCTCTTTATATAATCATGCAGTGATTCCCAATGCCGATTATAAAATTGATTTGAAAAAAGAAGTTCTGGTTATTAAAGCCTTGCAGACAATAAACCCGGGAGAAGAGATTACTATCAACTATCACGGCAAAGCAGGAGAAGATGCACCCGTCTTTTTCAAAGAGAATAAAAATGAGCAAGCAACTGTATCTTAAAAAAATACAAGGTAAAGGGCGAGGTGTTTTTTGCAGGCAGCGCCTTATTCCGAATGAAATGATTGAAGTGGCACCGCTTCTCATTATTCCTGCTGAACAAAAAACCTTGATTACGCAATCGAAACTTGCTGATTATTTTTTTAACTATTGTACAGACGATGAGCCTGCATCTGCGCTGGCCTTAGGTTTTGGCAGCTTATACAACCACGCCCAATTTAGCAATGCCGACTACCGGATAGATTATGAAAGTAACTGCATTGAATTCTTTGCAATTGAAAACATTTTACCCGATACGGAAATCTGTATTAATTATGGTGGTGAATATGCAAAAGATTACACCGAGTGGTTTGCATGCAGGAATATTAAGTATAAAATATAAAGGCAATTTTTCAAAAAATCATCTTTTTTAATGACCACGCTCCCTTTATACTTATTCTATTTTTACAGTACTAATTTCTAAATTAAATACAATGCTAAAACATCTTTGTTGGTTTATTGTTCTTTGTTTTTGGGGTTTACAAATAAATGCCCAATACAGTGATCAGGAGTTAAACAGAGATTCAGTTGTAGGCTGGAAATATATCAGTAACCCCATCAATCCTAAAGCAGTTTATAAACCCATCAAAAGTCAGTACGGTTTTACTTATTCAGCATGGCAGCAGCAGGCTTCAGATGTGTTGATAAATTGGATACAGCAATCTTACCTGCCCCGCGGGATGGTGATGCGTACCATTGCAAAAAATGATCAGCGCTGGTATGTAGATGCCAATGGGCCATTGCAAAGCTATGGTGTAAACTTTTTGGGATACGATGCGCATTTTGTAAATGGTAAAATTGACCTTCATTGCTGCGAACAGGGGCTAAGATTAGTAGCCGGGTTCAATGATTTTCCGGGTGCATATATAAAAGGCTTTAATCCCGGTGGTATGTCTTTTTTTGCAGAACAGGCTTCGTTCAGTACCGGTGACGATGAAAAAAAATTATCCGAAGAAGGAGTTGATAAAAAAATTCAACCGAATGTATATCCCTACCGCACTTACCTTGACCATTTTCATAACAATGGTCAACCCTTCAATAAAATTGGAATCGTCATTCCTAAAAATGGCGAATGGCCTTTTAAACCGGTATTGGTAAAAGATGCCATTGCTTTTTATAAACAGCAATTGGCTGCCTACCCCGATTTGCTGAAGTATGATTACGATTACCGTATAAAAGAAATTAACGAAGCCGTAGAACGTTTAAAACCTTATTATAATGAACCGGCAAAAATTCTTAACAGAACTATACTTACTGATGATAAAGAACATTCGGCTATAAGCCCTGTTGATATTATCAACGGAAAAAATACAGACAAAACATTTCCAGAATATTTTATACTCGTTTCCGCTACACAACAAACCATTGACCTTACAAAAAAAGACAGTCCGCTTTGGGTATATTTCAATTTAACACCAAAAAATATGGAGATGCAGGGTATCATTTCAAAGTTTGATACAAAGTTTGGCACAGGAATACAATACCAGGTAAATACATTATTGAATAATCTGAATTTTGATTACATCGCTAAATGGCTTTCCGACCCGGCTAAAATGAAAGGTATTGCTTACACACCTGCGAAAGCACCTGCAACAACTTCGGGCAATAATATAACTGCACCGGTAACTGTTTCCACAACTGCATCATCAAAAAACAAAGACCCTTTTACCATTTTGTATGAAGACTTTGATGGCTATGAAGCCGGAACTTTTTCTGCGAAAGGCTGGCATACTTACGGTCATGATGGGCATAGTTTTGAAAACGCCACTTTAAATACTATAAGCGGGCAACCAGGCAAATGGATTTCTATTCCGGATGCATATACTTTCTATCCGGATTTCTCAAAGCAGCTTCCTGCAGCATTTACAATAAGCTACGATGTGTATTTTGGGAGCAATATTTCAAATAAGAGAACACCTCTTTATTTCAGGATAGATACTAAAGACCCCAATCCTAAAAAAAGTAACCCGATAGATTTACACGACATCAATAGGGAAGGTTTTCAATTTGCAATAGCTATGAGTGGTGAAGGAGAAACCAACAAAAGATACATGAGTGCCCACATAGATGAAGTGAGCAACAAAATAAACACTACTCCCTTTAAAGCAAAAGATATTGCACATATCAGCATTTCAATAAATGGCACTTCCATTGCCGTTTTAGTAAATGGCAAGGAAGTGAAACGTGATGATAACGCATTGCCCGCCGGAAAATCTTTTAAGAGGATTGGCTGGTATTGTGGCGATCCGGGTATCTACCTTGGAAATATTTATGTGAAGAGCAACCCTGCTGTAAAATAAGAAATATCAATGCCACAGATGCACAGATATAAACCACACCAGTTTACTTGTTTAATCTTATGTAGTAATTAGACCTTCTTAAAATTCCATCTGTGCATCTGTGGCAAGTAACTACTTAAAATATCATCTGTGTATCCCTGTCTGCCGACAGGCAGGTGTGGCCATAAAATCTTAAAAATATCATCTGTGCATCTGTGGCAATATTTTAAAAAACACATTTACAACTTTATCATTACAATATCAACCGCTTATAACTCAATTTCAACTCACCAAAGTTCACAATCAATGCAATCCGATTATCTGAAACCTTTAGATAGTTGATTGCTTGTGCTACATGTTCATCCGCTATTGTTTTAACACCCTTCACTTCAAGAATAACTTTATCAAAAACAACAAAATCAGCATAAAATTTATGTGGCAGAATAATGCCTTTATAATTAACCGTGTATTCCTTTTCTCTTTCAAAAAGAATTCCTGCATTTCTAAATTCGTATTCTAGTGCATCCTTATAAACAATCTCCAGAAAACCGGCACCGAGTTGATTGTGTACCTCCATACAAATGCCAATAATTTGGTAGGTCTCGTCTTTTAAGGGAAAGTTTTCGTTCATGATTATAGGTTTTGAGATGAATCAAAATTAAATATTATTGCCACAGACACACAGATAAGCAACAATGCAATTTGCATGTTTTATAAACGAAATTAAACTTCTTAAAAGCTATCCGTGCATTCATGGTAATTTTATTCTTATAATATCATCTGTGCATCTGTGGCAATTAATTTCTTTGAATATCATCTGTGCATCTGTGGCTATTAATTTCTTTGAATATTATCTGTGCATCTGTGGCAATTAATTTCTTTGAATATCATCTGTGCATCTGTGGCAATTAATTTCTTAAAATATTATCTGTGCATCTGTGGCAATTAATTTCTTAAAATATCATCTGTGCATCTGTGGCAATTAATTTCTTAAAATATCATCTGTGCATCTGTGGCAATTAATTTCTTAAAATATCATCTGTGCATCTGTGGCAATTAATTTCCTAAAATATCATCTGTGCATCTGTGGCTATATTTCTAAAAATCATCTTTTTTAATGATATCCCCACATAGTAAACCAAACTACTTTTATTACAAACAATTTATAAAATGAAAAAGATAATACTTCTTCTATTTATGCTTCCTGTAATGGCCGTAGCACAACAAACTCAAAACATGGAAGATGCCATGAAGAAAATGGAAGAATTAAAAAAAAATATGACTCCGGAACAGCGAGCCATATTGGATAAAATGGGCATTGATAAAACCATGCAAACTGCCCAGAAAAATATGCAACAGGGAAAATCAAGTGCAGTGATGATGCCCACCGGCGATCCTAATAAAATTCCGGAAACAATTTCCAGTTTGTCCATACCTGCGACACCAACTGATAAATCAAAATTGATAGCATATCTCAAGCCCATATTTTCTGAAACACAGAAAGCCATGAAACCGGATCATGTACAATCAGTTGAAGGGTTATTGAATCAGGGCAAACTAACAGGGCAAATGGCAATGGTGTTTTGGACGCAAAATGAATTGGATAAAGCATTGTATCTATTGGAAAATGCCTGTATCACCAATCCCGATGATTATTTGTCATTAAATAATTTAGCTGCACTGCTTACCTTGTCCGGCTATGCACATAAGGCATTACCGCTTTTATTATATGCACAAAAATTTGTGCCTGAGAGTGGCACGTTGCTCAATAATATCGGGCAGGCTTACCTGAGTTTGGGATATGTAGATAAGGCCAAATCCCTTTTAATTTCTGCTTCATCAAAAGATACAAACAATGCAGAGACTTATCGTTCACTGGCACTCATTGCACAGAAGCAAGGCAACAATACACTTTGCGGCAGTTATCTTGAAAAAGCCATTGCACATGGCGGCGCTACATCAGAAGCTATCAACCTGTTGAATTCCGTAACACCCGGAAAAGATATGTCGGAATTTATTCGTAACCGCTTCAAACAATTTTATAAAGATCACAGCATTACCAAACGTTTTATTTTACCGCCAATACCTGGTTCCTATGAAGAAGCAGTGGACAAGTACCCGGAAATTGATGCCTTTTTTAAAGACCTTGATGCCACTATTAATGCAACTTCAAAAACAGGAAAGGAATTGACAAAAAAATATGAAAATCAAGTGCAGGATAACCAGGCAAAAAAAATGGCACAGATTCAGCAAATGATGGCAAATGCAGGTAAGCCCGGATTTGCCCAGTCAATGCAGGATATGAAATCTTCAATGAGCAATCCGTTGATGGCACAGGGAGCGCTCATGATGTCAAGCATTGACAATCCGCAGTTCAGTAAATCATATTTCTCCAGGATGAAAACAGAAGCTGCAAACAGACTGAACAGTGAAAATGAATTGAAGCAGGCATTGAAAAATAATTTTGACAACAAGATAAACGCCTTGTTGAAAGAGAAGAGTACATTAAAGGATGGCGAAGGACAAGATGCAGCCAATAAGAGAATGGAGCAGATTGAAAAAGAGGTATGCAAGTTACAACAAGACAGGCAGCAAAAATGGTTAGAGAAAAGCGCTGAAATAAATGAGCAGTATATCCACAATATGGAAGACCTGCTGAATCAGCGTTTGCAGGAATATCTTTTCTGGAATACTGTGGTGATGCAATCCCTGCAGGATCCTACGGCTGTCAACTATCAGTTTTATGTACAATATATGAAAGACCTGTATAGTTTTAGATCATTGTATCCAATTTATGTTGATGGTGGCTTATCAAAACCCTGTGGTGATTACTTAAAAAAAGACAATTCTACCAAAGGGAAAATACACGATTGGGAAATGGAACATTGTGAAGTGGATTTTGGAATTGACCTGATGGTTACCGGCGCTAAAATGAATTGTGAAGGATGGTCAATTTATGCTGATTTTAAATCCGGCTCATTTAAATATGAACGCAGTATTGATCCTGTAACCTGGCAAACAACCGGCCATAGTATATCGGCAAAGGCAGGCAAGGATAAAGAATTTGAGATTGGTAAAATAAAGTCAAAAATTGGTGCTTCATTAGAAACGACGATTAAGTTTGATGGCAATATGAATCCGGTTGATTTATCGGTGAAAGGCACAGTTGGTGCCGAAGTAAGCGGTCCTAATGGCGGCAAAGCAGGTATGGACTTATTCACAGAAGAAATCAGTGTGAGCAGTGGTTTCAATGCTGCCGGTCCTTCTATACCTGGATTTGGAAGTGATTTTTTGAAATAATGCAAGTTTAATTTTTTTGCCACAGATGCACAAATGAAAAACAATGTTTCTTAAAAGCTATCTGTGCATCTGTGGCCATTAATTTCCTTAAATATTATCTGTGCATCTGTGGCTATATTTCTAAAAATCATCATTTTTAATGATACCCACACACAACTCCCTCTTCTACTTTTACGTCATAAATCATCATTATGAAACCAATTCTTCTTTCATTCATTTTTGCCATGCTTACTGCTAATCTCTTTGCTCAACAACAAACCTTTGACATTGTTTCCTACAATGCTCCAAAAGACTGGTCGGAAAAAAAAGGTGAAGGCAATATTTCCTATTCCCGGATTGATGGCGCTTCCTGGGCGCAGATTGCCATTTATCAGCATCGCAACTGTGAAGGAGACATACAAACTGATTTTGATAAAGACTGGAATGAATTAGTTGCATCCAATAAAACTATTGACGCCCCTGAAAAAACAGAACCGAAAACAACAGACGGCTGGACGGTGATGAGCGGAAGTGGCGTATGGAAATATAACGATGCGAATGTGGCTACCATTCTTACCGTTTATTCAAACAATAAAATTTGTGTCGCTGTCTTATGCAACGCTACTGCACAGCCTTACCTGAAAAATTATAAAGATCTGATAGCTTCTGTAGATATAGATGCAAGCTCTGTAAGTAATACAAATACTTCAACAAATAATGAACCCAAATCTAATTCTAATACGAACACAAGCCATTCTTCCATTGTGGGTTTATGGACAAATTATATTCTTGAAACTACCGGATATAATGTAGGTGGAATGCCACAATACACCGCCGGTTATCTGAGAAAGGAATATCAGTTTAATGCAAATGGCACTTACACATTTCGCAACAAACAATGGCTCACCAAAGCTGCGGATATTACATTCTTAT
>WBZR01003704.1_pt1 | contig 13360 bp, 12 predicted proteins | sample 5204231 | NCBI WGS metagenome assembly WBZR01 (sample SAMN12412403, study PRJNA552823) | activated sludge metagenome | isolation source: activated sludge from anammox sidestream of wastewater treatment plant... | place: USA: Virginia | collected 2017-08 | reverse complement strand
GAACTCGAACGCGACGGCACTCTCGCCCTGCGGCGTCCTGAGGGCGAGCGCGATTGGCGCGTAGGTCGGCGCGAGGGCGACAGCGGTCAAAGGATGAACCCGGAATCAAGCGTGGCCGGGTTGGCCAGCTTGTGCTTCGACGCTTCAACTGCATTAGTTGTGCCAGCCCGCTTCGAGCCCGTTCACGGGGCGTGAACTGGGCGTCGCGCCTGCAAGCGGCAGGGGTTTCCTATGCCGGCAACTCGTGCCGAGCCGTGCGAAGCGCCGACGCCACAGTCGAGAAGAGCTCTGGCAGGCGAAAGGGCTTCGGAAGGAACGACGCGATTCCATCGCCAACGCCGCCTTCGGCCGGCGAGTGCGCCTCGGCGCTGCCGCTCATTACCACCACCGGCAACGATGGAGCGAACTTCCTCAGCCTGGTGAATACCTCGGCGCCGCTTGCGCCCGGCAGGGTGAGGTCGAGCAGGACCGCCGCGACTTCTTCATGCGTCCGCTCGAGCAGTTCTACGCACTCGAGGCCATCGCGCGTGAGGCAAACCCGGTAGCCGTTTTCTTCGAGCGACATGGCAACCATATCGCCTATGGAGGGTTCGTCCTCGGCCACGACGATGGTTGGCGGTGTACGGGTGCTGGATCGCAGCAGGGGGATGCGGATCACTCAAGTTACTCCGGGAATGGCCGAGAATACGTGGTGTCAGGCACTGACGATGTTGGCAGCGGGCGTCCCGGGCAGGCTCCCCGGGACGCCTGCGTCATTGAGGGAGCGCCGGGAAGAACGCGAAGGCCGGTCGGCAAAGGGCACGGCAGATGCGGACACGCCCGGGCACTCGCTGAACTGCCCGCAGCCGGGCACCACGCCAAGCGCCCGCAGTTCGCCGCGAACCACGCGAACGAGCGCGTCTGCATCGTAGAGCAGGAAATCCCGTTGTGCAGAGTCCATTCGACTAGGATGGCGGCAAGGTCGCGTTCATCGCGTCAATCTTTTCCTTGAGGATCTGAGGCGTGAAGGGTTTCACGATGTAGTTGTTCACATGCGACTCGAGCGCCGAGACGATGTCTTCCTTGGCCGATCGAGCGGTGATCATGAGGACGGGCAGGTCCCGGCGCGAAGGCAACGCCCGGATCGCCTGCGTTAGCTCGAGCCCCGTCATCTTCGGCATGTTCCAGTCGGTAATGACGAAGTTGATCGAGTCGTCGAGCTTCTCGAGCGCCTCGGCGCCATCGGAGGCCTCGACGACGGCCTGGAAGCCGATGCGGTTGAGCGAGTTGACCACGATTCGCCGCATCGTGGCGCTGTCGTCAACGACGAGAAACTTCATGGCAGGCTCGGGGCCATTCCGACGCGCTCAAGGAGCCGCATCACAGGTCACCGCTGGCAAGAATGCGCCGGGCGACGGCATCAACGACGCGAAGGTCGTTGTAGGTGCCGTCCGAGATCCGGGTTCGTATTGCATCGAGTTGTTCGCCAGGCAGTGATGCCGCGTGCGCCTTTGCGCGCGCCGTCTGAGACAGCTCGACGCGGTCGCCGGCGGCGGGTCGTGAGGCAGCGTTGGCTGCAGCATCGCGCTGAGTCCCGGCCTTCCGCTGCTCGAGGCGGCGGGCGGCTTCGAGGTCCAGGCCGGCATCTGGTGAAATACGTGGCCCAACGTTCATCCTGTAGTCTCCTCCGTCGGTGGCGGAAGGACTGGACGCCCTTGCCCGCACCGACTCGTCCAACGGTAATGTCCAACTGCCGCAGCTACGGACACTCGTGACGCCACGAACCGTTCGTGGCGCCGGTATACGGCGGTGAGCACATCTCCCAGCACGCGCCCCGGCTCTCCATCCGCGCCTCGTCCCGCCGACGCAGCCGGATCGCGCCCGGAATCCGCCGCGTCAGCTTTGGCGGACGAGGCACATGCATGGCGCAGCAGGTCGGGCCAGCGTTGAACCGGAGCGCCTGCCCTTCGCGAATGGAAGCCGCTCATGGCTCTAGCATCGTCAGCTCGCCGCCGGACTTTAGCGCTTCGCATGGGCGCCCTCTGGCACGGAACGTGCAAACACCTGTCGAGAACCAATTCAACCCCCGAGGAAGCACGGTGCGAATCACCGACAACCAGGTGGCCAGCCACACGCTGGAGTCGTTCAGCACGGCGCGGGGGCGGATGGACGCAGCCCAACTCCGTGTCACGACTGGACATCGCTTCGACAAGGCATCGGAAGATCCCGTAGCGGCAGGATCGGTGATCAAACTCGCGTCGCAGTCGCGTGCAGTGACCCAGTACCAGAGGAACATCGGCGCCGCGACGTCGCGGCTCAACCTCGAACAGGGTTCGCTGGATCAGTTGACCGACCTGTTGACGCGCGCCAAGGAACTGGGAGTTGCCGGCGGCACGGATACCGTCAATGACGCCGGCAGGAAGGCGATGGCGGCGGAGGTAAACCAGTTGCTGGCCCAAGCCGTGCAGATCGCAAGTACGAAGAGCGGCGGCGAATACATATATGGTGGCGACCGTTCGACGACGGTCCCGTACAGCATTGATACGAGCGGGCCGGTATTCCAGTTCAGTGTTGCGACGCCGGCGCCGAGCGGAACAAGGTCCATGGAAATCGGCGCATCGCAGACCGTGACCGCTGGCCGCGACGGAACGCAGATATTCGGCACCAGCTCCAGCGGGACGCTGGCGGCGCTTCAGAGTCTCGCTGCCGCACTGGAGTCCGGCGGGCGCGGGCAGGTCGCAGCGGCTCTGTCCGGGATAGATCAGGCGCTGAGCGGCGCGCAGGCGATGACGGCCGAAACCGGCGCGAGAATCAATGCGCTCGACGCAGCGTCGAACAACCTGCGAGCGCTGGCCACCCAGTTCACGGCCAGCGCATCGGACTTGCAGGACGTGAACATGGAAGAGGCGCTTTCCGACCTCGTGAACCGCCAAACCGCGTACCAGGCGGCGCTGGCAGCCACGTCGCGCATACTGAACACATCACTGACGGACTACCTGCGATGACAGCCGCCGTCCAGCTCATGCCCGAGCCAACGCGCTCGATAGACTCTCACCTGCTTGGCTCCGTCATGGTCACGGAGAGCCGCGTCTTCGGGTTCCCCGACGGCCTACCTGGCTTTCCGGCGTGCCGGGAGTGGGTGCTCGTGGATACCGGGTCGCCCGGGTGCGCTTGGCTCCAGTCCACGAACGAGCGAATGGTCACGTTTTTCGTCGTGGATCCGTTCCTGTTCGTTACTGGCTATTCAGTGGACCTCCCCAACGAGCAACTGACGCGGCTCGCGGGAACCGCGACATCGGACGGCATCGCGATACTGTGCATCGCAACGCTGTCAGGGTCAGCCGGAGAAGGCGCGACCGTCAACCTCCAGGGTCCGCTGGTGCTGGACGTGCGTACCCGGCTCGGCGCCCAGATGATCATCGCGGACAGCAAGTACGGACTGCGCCATCCGATTGACTTGACCGGGATCCGCTGATGGCGAGCAGCCGCCAGCGTCGTCATCGCAACGAAGCCGCGACGCAGGCGGTCCGGACGGTAGCCGCGCACGATAGCCGCATCGGTGTGGCAAAGCCCCACGTTGACGCGCTCCTGCGCGAGTCAATCACATGTCACCTGAGAGGTGATCTCGACGGCGCCGCAGCCGGCTACCACAGGGTGCTCGCGCATGACCCCGCGTGCGCGGGAGCCCTCAACAACCTCGGCGCGATCCTGGCGGGCAGTGGGCAATACGAGGAGGCCGCGAAGCTGTTTCGCGAGTCGCTTGCGCTCAACCCTGGGGATGCCGAAGCGCAGCACAACCTGGGACTGGCGATGGCAGCGTTGCAGCGGCCGGCGGAAGCGATCGAGGCTCTGTCGGCCGCCGTGGCCAAGGACGCGGGGCGCGCCGCGTGGTGGACGGACCTCGGCAACGTACTTGTTGGAGAGCAACGCTGTGACGAAGCGCTGGCTGCGTACGACCGCGCGGTCGCGATCGAGCCCGGCAACGCGCCCGCGCTGGCCAATCGCGCCATTGCGCTTCGCGGCCTCCGACGACTCGATGAGGCCGCGGAGGCAACACGCGCGGCACTGGCGGTGGATCCGGCCTACGTAGACGCGCTCAGCAACCTGGGGATCATCGAGAAGGAGCGCCGACGGTTCGATGCTGCGCGCGCGGCGTTCGATGAAGCACTTGCCCATGCGCCCGGGCACGCGATAGTCCGCGTGAACCTTGCGGTCCTGCTCATGGAGATGAACAGGCACGCGGAGGCCGAAGCGATCGCGGCGGGAGTGGAAGCCGAATACCCGGGGCACCCGGAAGCGCTGAACGTGCTCGGCAACTGCGCCCTCGAACGCGGGGCGCTCGACGAGGCAGAGCGGCTGCACCGCGCCGCTCTTGCCACGGAGCCGGCCAATCGAAACGCAAGCTGGAACCTCGCGGTGCTCGACCTGCTGCGCGGCGACTACGAGAACGGATTCCGCGCATTCGAGGCCCGGAAGCGGTTGATCTCGGTCGTCTTCACACGTCGGCAGTTCGACGTCGCCGAGTGGGACGGCTCGCCACTGGACGGCCGCTCGATCTTCATCACGGGCGAGCAGGGCGCGGGGGATGTCATCCAGTTTGCGAGGTACGCCAATGAACTGAAGGCCCGCGGAGCCGGGCGCGTGACGCTGGAATGCCCTGCGCCGCTCGCGGGAATCCTGAAGGATTGCCCTGGCGTGGACGCCACCGCGTCGCCGGGCGACGTGGTGCCGCACTTCGACACGTACGCGTACCTGATGAGCCTGCCGATGCTCTGCGGCACCACGCTCGAAACGATAGCGTATCCCGGCGGTTACCTGGCGCACCCTGCGCGGGCGGTGGGCAAGCGGGTCGCGGCGCTGCGTGGCCGGCTGCGCGTCGGCGTGGCGTGGGCTGGCAACCCGGCACACCAGCGGGATGCGATCCGGTCGGTGCCGCTGAACCTGCTCCGGCCATTGTTCGACTCAGGCGACATCTCGTTCGTCAGCCTGCAGAAGGGCCCTGACGCCGCGCTGCTGTCGGGACTCGATACGTCAGGCAACGTGCTGAACCTCGACGACGACCTCCACGACTACTCCGACACGGCCGCGGCGATGGCCGGCCTGGACCTCGTCATCACGGTTGACACATCGGTCGCGCACCTCGCCGGCGCGCTTGGCGTTCCTACGTGGATACTGTGCCCATACACGCCGGATTGGCGCTGGCTGCTCGGACGCACCGACTCTCCGTGGTATTCGTCGGTCCGGCTCTACCGGCAGCCGCGCCCCGGCGCATGGAGAGAGGTGATCGCCAGCGTACGCGACGACCTCGGGCGGCTTCGCGACGCAGCGCCGGTTCGCGCAGCGCCGGTTCGCGTGCGCGAAGAGATCGAGATCAGTTGGCCTGTTGGATTGCAATCCGGCTGGGGGACGTACGGCATGCACCTCGCGCTGGCGCTGCGGCCCAGCGAACGCGTGGAGCCGGTTCTTCGGTCGGCGCCCGCGTTCGAAGGGATGTCGCCCATCCAGCAGGCGGCCGCAGCGCGCCTGCGCGTGGCGCGGCCGGCGGCGGGCAACGCGCGGCATCGGCTCATTGCCCTCGGGAACCATGCCGTTGGAGATTCCTCCGCGGCCACGCCACGCGGGAACGCGCACACGGGGGTCATTTTCTTCGAGGACACGGCCTGGGATGCGGCCGCGATTGCCCGCGCCAGGAGTTACGACGGCATCATCGCTGGCTCAACGTGGAACGCCGAGTTCCTGAAGGCAATCGGGATTACGAATGTCTCGCTGGTGCTGCAGGGCGTTGACCCTGCCGTATTTCATCCAGCCCCACGCGCCGGACTGCTCGGCGACCGATTCCTGGTGTTCAGCGGTGGGAAGCTCGAATACCGTAAGGGGCAGGATATCGTAGTCGAAGCGTTCCGGCGCTTCCACGCCCGCCACGACGACGCGGTACTGGTGACCGCATGGCACAACATGTGGCCGCAAACGATGGCTGGGATCGAGGCCAGGGGATACGTGGACGGCCTGCCCGAGATCGCCGATGGCCGGCTTCGCGTGGCGGAGTGGCTGGCGCGACAGGGGGTGCCGCTGCACGCCGTGCTGGACCTGGGCCTGCAGTCGCACGCAACCATTGCCTCGGTGCTGCACGAGGTTGACATCGCCGTGTTCCCGAACCGGTGCGAAGGCGGCACCAACCTGGTCGCGATGGAAGTCATGGCCTGTGGTGTGCCAGTCGTGCTCTCGGCCAACACTGGCCACCTCAACCTCATAGGCGCGGATACCTGTTACGTGCTCGAACACCAGGCGCCAATCACGACGGCTCCTGCGCCGTACACCGGAACGTTCTGCTGGGGCGAGTCGGATCCGGACGAACTGGTCGCGCATCTCGAGGCCGCGTACGCCGATCGCAGCGGTGCGATGAGGCGCGGTACGGCTGCTGCCGCTCTCATGCAGGAACTGCCGTGGCAAGGCCAGGCGGAGCTGCTGGTTGCAGCGCTCGGCATCTCCTGATCCGGCAGGCGGGCCGGATAGCACGTTTTGCCGGCAACGGCCGATCCTAATGGTACCCATACCCTAACGGATCGGTGCGCCCTACGCATGCCTACGGATACTGAATCCGGCACCAGCATACTCGTTGCGCGGCAGCCGTTGTTCGACCGTTCGCTCGACATCATCGGCTACGAGTTGCTCTATCGCGAGAACGCGCTCGCGACGGCGGCCGATTCGCACGAACTCTCGATGATGACCCACGTGACGCTCGCGAGCGCGGTGCTCGGTATTGGCCTGGAGCCGCTCGTCGGCTCCACCCCGGCGTGGATCAACCTGCCGCAGGATCTGCTCGAACAGGACCTCTGGCACGCACTCGACCCGCGCCGCTCGGTTATCGAGGTGCACGAGACCACGGAGCCAACGGAACCGGTAGTGAGCGCACTGCGGCGGGCGCGCGCCGCGGGGTACTCGCTCGCGCTCGACGATTACCTGCCCGATGGCAAGACGGCTGGTCTCGTCAGCGAGGCGCAGATGGTCAAGATCGAGATGACGTACGATCATGACTTCATGAGGCATACGGTTGCCCAGCTGCGGCGGGGGCATCCCCTGCTTCTCGTGGCGGAGAAGGTCGAGACGCCACACGACTTCGAGTTCGCTTACGAACTCGGCTTCGATCTGTTCCAGGGATGGCACTTCGGGATGGCCGAGACGGTGAGCGGCCGCGACATGCCGCCTGTGGTTGCGTCGGTGGCCACCGCGATGCAGCGGCTCCGCAACCCTTCCGCCACGGACGCGGACATCGAAGCCAGCTTCCAGGCCGACCCCACGCTCGTGATCAAGCTGCTTCAGCTCGCCAACAGCGCCAGCTACGGTTTTCGCAACGTCACGTCCGCCCGCAAGGCGCTGCAACTCCTTGGCCGCGGCAAGCTGTACCAGTGGCTCGCAATCCTGCTGGTGGCGTGCGTGCCCCGCCGCTCGGGCGTTGACGACGAGCACCTGCGCATCGCGCTCGAGCGCGCGCGCTTCTGCGAGCTGATCGGCGGACGCATCCCCGGGGCGGAAGATGCATCCGCGTATTTCCTCTCGGGGCTGCTTTCGCGCATGGATGCGCTCATTGGCGTGCCGATCGCGACGGTGCTCGACCGCGTGCATGCGCCGCAGCAAGTGCGGCACGCGATACTGGAGAGAAGCGGGGTCATGGCAGAGGTGCTGCGCCTGTCGGATGCCGTGGAGCGCGCACAGTTCGCCGATGCGCGCAGGCTCGCAAGCGTGCTTGGCGTTGACGCGCAACTGCACGCTGCAATCGTTGAGAGCGCGACCTGGGCCGCTGACACCCGCGCCAGCCTCGCCTGAGAAGATGCGCGCCGTTCAAGTTGCCGCATGGCGCCCCGATACTGATTGGTGTCCTCCCTGCACTTCCGCGGAGAGGCCCGGGAGAACGGAATCTCCCGTCAACCAGCCAATGGAGTAGGCCATGCGCATCAACACGAACGTCTCGGCACTGCAGGCAGCGCGCAATCTCGGCAACGTGAGCAAGGCGCTTGCCGCCTCGACGGAGAAACTGTCGAGCGGTTTCCGCATCAACAAGGCCGCGGATGACGCTGCCGGACTCGGCGTCGCGAACGTCCTGCGCTCGGACATTCGCGCTTACACGCAGGCGTCGAGGAACGCGGAGCAGGTGAACTCCGTGTACGCCATCGCCGAAGGCGCGGCGAGCTCGATCCAGAACATGCTCGAGCGCATGAAGGAACTCGCGGCCCAGTCTGCGTCGGACAGCGTTGATTCCGCGGGCCGGTCACGCATCAACGCCGAGTTCAACGCACTGCAGTCGGAGATCGGCCGTACCGTCAGCATCACGAAGTTCCAGGGCCAGACGCTGCTGAACGGCGGCTTCGGCGCGACGGTTGACTCGGCCTCTACCGCCATTGCCACTGCCACCGCCGGCGTGTACGACGTGCAGATCAGCGGAGCCGCGACGGGTTCCTACACGCTCTCGGCCGCGGCCAGCGTCGTCACCCTGACGAACGGGACGCTCTCGCAGACCCTCGGCGTCACCGCGGGCAAGAACCAGTCACTCAACTTCTCGCAGTTCGGGATCACCGTCCAGACGAACACGACCGTAGGCGCCGCGACGCTCAACGGAATGAACGTCACCGTTGGCGGCGGAGCGGGGACCTTCCTGGTTGGCGCATCGGGCTCGTACACAACGAACGACGTCATCACGGTCACCGGCAGCGCCCTCGACCTGAGGACGGCGACGCTCGGGGTGGACGCGTCGGTGGTTGACACGCGCGCCAATGCCGCGACGGCCTTGTCGGCGATAGACTCGGCGATCAGCAAGGTGAACTCGGCCCTCGGCGTGATCGGCGCAGGCCAGAGCCGCGTTGACAACGCGATCTCGAACCTGAAGACGACGATCCAGAACTACTCTGCGGCCGAGAGTGTGATTCGCGACGCGGACATGGCCGAAGAGATGACGACCTTCTCGAAGAACCAGATCCTCTCCCAGGCCGGCATAGCGATGCTCGCCCAGGCGAACCAGTCGGGCGCAGGCGTCCTGCGCCTCCTCGGCGGCTGATGACGCGCAGCTTCACGGCGCCGCATGGCGCCGCAGTCCCCCGGGGCCGGACACGGCCCCGGGGCGGCTCGTTTCCGGAATAAACAATGAGCGACACAGTCAGCACGATCAGCGGCCTCAGCAGCGGCATCCAGTGGCGTGACCTGCTCGACCAGATCAGCGCGGCGGATCGCGCGCGCGCGCTGGGGAGCATCACAACAGCGCAGGCCTCGGTTACGGCCGCGCAGAAGGCCTGGAACGACTTCAGAGCCGTCGCGGCGAAGCTCTCCTCGGCAGCAACGGCCCTCGCAGGCGCGGACTCGCTGCGCCGCTTCACGGCCGCCGCCAGCACACCGCTGTCGGGCATCCAGGCAGTTCGCGCAACGGCAACGGCCTATGCGAGCCCTGGCTCGTTCGCCGTGGAGGTCCGGAGCCTGGCCACTGCCGCGAAGCTCGGGAGCGGCACGTTCGACTCCGCGACGACGGCACTCGGCATTTCCGGCACGCTTGGTGTCAATGGCCGCTCGGTAAACGTGTCCGCCGGTGACTCGCTCTCGTCGCTCCGTGACAAGTTCGCAGCGGCCAACGGTGGTGATGCGTCGAGCGGCGTAGGGGCCGCGATACTGCGTACGGCGGCAGGGTATCGCCTCATCCTGACGAGCGAGGCAACCGGTCGCGCCGGCATAGACCTCATTGACGACGCAGGCGGGACGCTCGCGGCACTCGGGTTCACTGACGGGACTGCGTCGGCGAATCTGGGGGCTAATGGCGCAGTGCAGTCGGCGCGATTTCGCAGCGCATCGGCCTCGGTCTCCGGCCTGCTTGGTATGGACGCCCCGGCCGCGAGCACGATCCTCGCGGCCGGCAGTACGATCGCCATAGACGTCGCCAACGACTCGCTGAACGACATAGTCGAGCGCATCAACGCCGCGCTCGGCGATGCGGGCGCCGCACGCGTGGTGGCCGAGACGATTGGCGGGACGGCGTGGTACCGGATCGAATCCAATGTGACGTTGAATGCGGATCCGTCGGGAGACCTCGCCGACAGCGCTCGCGCGCTGACGCTGCTCGGAGCGATCAGAGGCGGCCAGGGAGGAACGGCGCAGGTGGTACAGTCGAGCAATGCCTTTGGCGATGTGGCCACCGGCCTGGACGCCACTGGCTCGACGCTGGCTACCGACCTTGCCGTGAGCGGCAGTCCGTTGGGCGTCGCCGCCGGCGACACCTTCCGGATCAGCGGACGCACGGGCGACGGACGGATCGTCGCGAAATCCGTGGCCATCACGTCGTCCACCACGGTGGACGACATTCTTGCGGCGCTCAACAGCGCCAGCGACGGATTTGGTTCGGGGACGCGAACCGCGTCGGCATCACTCGTCGGCGGCCGGATTACCCTGACCGACGGCACCGCGGGCGAGTCGCAGCTCGCGCTGACGATGTCGGTCGAACCTTCGGGCGGCGGCGCGATCGGCTTGGGCAGCTTCACGACCGGCGGCGGCGGGCAGGCGGGCAGCAGCCGAGTCCTCGTAGCTGGCACCGATGCGGAGGTCTGGATTGACGGGCAGCGCATCCAGGGGAACTCGAACACGGTGACGGACGCGGTTGCAGGCGTGACGTTGAGTCTCCTGGGCGCCGCGCCCGGCGAGCCGTTCACGGTGTCGGTCGGCCTCGACACAGCAGGGATCAGTGGGCTCGTCAGGGAGTTCACCTCGGCGTACAACGCGCTGCGTTCGTTCGTCAAGACGGCGACGGCGTCGGGCGGATCGCTGGCCAACAACACCACCATCCGCGCTATCGCAAGCTCGCTGACATCCAACCTCACCGGGCCGGTTGTCGGCCTGGACGGTTCGTACACGACTGCCGCGATGCTGGGTATGCAGCACGACGCGAACGGAGTGCTGACACTGAACGAAGGAGCGCTGGCGGCCGCGCTCGCCACCGACTTCGACGGCGCGCGTGCAGTGCTATCCGCACGGGTCGCACCGTCGAGTTCCTACGTGTCGTTCGAGGCGACTGGGCCAGGCACGAAGCCAAGCGCGACGCCGTACGACGTAAACATCACGCAGGCGGCCACGCTTGCGGAGGTCACGGGCGCCACGTGGGCGAACTACTCCACGGCGGGCACGCCCGATACCATGACAATACTCGATGCGGCAACCGGCAAGTCCGCGAACGTCGAGTTGCGTAACGGAGATGGGATCGCGACGGTTGCGGCGCGGCTGAATGCCGCGTTCGCGTCGTCCGGAATGCGCCTCGCGGCATCGGTCAGCGCTTCGCGGCTGAAGCTCGAGTCCAGTGACTACGGATCCACCGGCGGCTTCACGGTCGCGTACGTTCCAGGCACGGGCGACGGAACGGCTTCCCTCGGCATTGCCGCCCGCGCGTACAGCGGTCTGGACGTGGCCGGTTCTATCAATGGGACCGCCGCGACCGGGAGAGGACAGGTTCTCACCGGAGCAGCCGGGGACGCCACCGACGGGCTTGCGCTCCGCTACACGGGCACGACGACGGGCGCGATGGGCACGGTGCGGGTCAGCCTCGGGGTGGGTGGGGTCATCAAGCAGATGGCCGAGGCGATTGTCGCCGCCGGCGCAGGCAGCATAGACCAGCAACTCCAGGCGCTTTCTTCCCGCGCGGATGGCCTCAGCAACCGCGCATCGCGGGCGGAGACCCTCCTGGCAGCGCGGCGGGCGGCGCTGACGCGACAGTTCGTGGCCATGGAAGCGGCAATGGCCAAGGCGCAGTCACTGGGGCTCGCGTTGAGCAGCCAGTTCAACGCCATGCAGAAGTAGCCAGGGCGCGCCGATACTCAGGGTGACCACCACGGAGACACAGTTGATGCCCCTGCCAGCAAGTGCCCACGCGTACCGCGAGATGGAGGTGCTGTCTGCATCTCCAGGGCGGCTCGTCGTCATCACGTTCGACGCCATCCTGAGCGCGCTAACCCGCGCGCGATCGGGATTCACGATGGCAAACGACGACGTGTCACTTCCAGCACTCGACAAGGGTCGCCTGCTCATCGGGGACCTGCTCGCATCGCTCGACCGCGATCGCGGCGGCGAGATAGCCGGGAGCCTGGCGTCAATGTACGTGTATTCGCTGGGCGAGCTGACGGAACTTGGCGTTCATCCGAACCTCAGCCGGCTGGACAGGATCATCAGCATGTTCCGCCAGCTGCGTGACGCATTCGCCGACGCAGCGCAGGCCCGCGCGGGTATCGCGGCGGCGTGATGGACGGTCGCTCCGCCGCCGACCAATTCGAGCACCTCGCGGGCGTGCTCGACGCCGCCCGCGACAAGGTCAACGACGACATCGAGAGCGCAGCGGGGCTGCTGGACTCCGTGGATCGCATGGTGGAGCGCGTCACCCAGCGCCTCAGGCTGGAAGGGGCGTCCGTGGATACCCGCACGCAAGCAGCGGCCGAGCGCGTTCGGCGCAGCCACGCCGAGCTTGTGCACGTGCTGGAGGGGCGCGCCGCGTCGCTCCGCAACGAACGCGCCGAACTCGAGGCCGTGGCGCAGGCCGTGTTGCGCTACGGCGGGCTGTCAGCGGCCCACGCAAGCATCGTAGACCGGCTCTGCTGAACGCGGCAGGACCGCGGCTCCGCCGGCGCTTCGCCCGAACGACGCGGCGGCCGCACGCCACGCACGCTCGAACCGCTCGCGGAACGCCTCGACCGAAAAGAGGCGACGAGCCGTGTCGCGCGCCATGCGTCCCATGCGTCGTGCGAGGGCGATGTCGTCACCCAGGCATTGTGCGTATTCGCGCGCCTCCGCCGGAGTACGGGCCTGAAAGCCATTGACGCCGTGCACCACGGGGGACGTGGGGTGCACGTTGGTTATGAGGGGAAGGCCGGCGGCGAGGCCCTCGACCACAGCCATGTTGAAGCCGTCCTCATACGCCGGATCGGCTGTGTGCACCTGAAAGCGATGGCGCGCGAACATTGACCTCAGGTCGTCCCAGTCCCTCGCAGCCGAGACGCCAAGGTCCGGATTGTGTCCGACCAGCGTAAGCCCGACGGAACCGAACGCTTCCGCGTGGAAGTCCCAGGCGAGGAAGACCCGCTTTGACGTGACGTGGTTCGCAACACGAATCCCCGCCGCTGCTGCGTAGGTTGGCTCGTAGTAGTCGGCCGGATCGGCACAACAGTAGAGTGGCTCTCCGTGAACGCCCCACGATTCGCCCTTGGCTGGCGTCACGCCCACGGCATGGCCCCCGACCGACTCCAGGTACGTCGCCAGCATTGCCGACATGGACTGAGGATCGAACGTCGCCCCTTGCTGCGCCATGCGCCCGTGCAGTGTCTCGTGCAGGACGAGCAGCTTGGGAACCCGCAGGACCGCAAGGTCCAGC
>WBZR01001103.1_pt2 | contig 13363 bp, 12 predicted proteins | sample 5204231 | NCBI WGS metagenome assembly WBZR01 (sample SAMN12412403, study PRJNA552823) | activated sludge metagenome | isolation source: activated sludge from anammox sidestream of wastewater treatment plant... | place: USA: Virginia | collected 2017-08 | reverse complement strand
AAAATCCATCAAAGGTAAAGTTAAAAAAGTGAATGGTGTTAAAGATGTAATTGCAGACCACACAACAAATATTGTAAAGGCATCGTTTGATCCTGCGTTAACCAATACAGATGCAATTAAAGGAGCAATAGAGGCAGCAGGTTATAAGGTAGTTAGCATAAAATAAATATTGATAAACAGATATTACCTTACAATTGAAAAATAAACTAAAACTAATTGTTAAAAATCTAAGCCCGGCAAATAAACCGGGCTATTTATATTAAATTAAAACCTGTTAAAACCTTAAAAAGATATTAATCAAACAAAAGAATTAATCTGAATTTAATTTTACGCCTTAACAGGAGTTTCATTTCCGGCTATTGGTTTAGGATCATTTATTTTCTTTTTCCTTTTAATCTAAGCATAACATCATCAACCCAGCTGAACATTGCAGGTATTACAACAAGTGTAAGAAACGTTGCAACAGTAAGACCGAAAATAATTGCTACACCCATAGGTCTCCAGAAAGCAGTATTTTCTCCTCCAATAACCCAGCTTAAGGTTCTCCAGTCAAAATCTACACCGGTAGTTAAGGGCACAAGTCCAAGAATTGTACAAGCTGCTGTTAAAAATACAGGACGCAGTCTTATAACACCTGACTGCACTAAAGCTTCATCGCGCGAAAGTCCCCGTTTTTCAAGTACTTTCTGGAAGTCAAGAAGCACAATTGCATTTCTAACCACAATACCGCCAAGAGAAATTATTCCGATTCCTGTCATCATTATACCAAATGGTGTACTTGTTACAAGCAAACCAAAGAATACACCAATAAGTGAAAGCAATACCGAAAACATAATTATCAATGGAGTACTTAATGAATTGAACTCCATTACCATAAAAAGGAAGATAAGCAACAGAGAGGTAAGAAATGCTTTACCAAGGAATGCTGATGCTTCCTGCTGATCTTCATTTTCACCTGTATATGTAATTAAATAATTATCAGGCATTTTATAATCCTTAAGTCTCGCTTGAACATCTTTTAGCACATCATTTCCAAGTCTGCCTACAGCATTTGCTGAAACAGTAACTACACGTTTTTGGTCTTTACGGTTTATTTTTTCAAGCCCGCCTGAAAATTCTGATCTTGCAACTGAAGTGAGAGGAATATTAACACCATCACGATTTGTGATGTAAAGGTTTTCAATTGATGATACATTATCACGCTGAGTTTTATCAAGTCTAACAGTAATATCATATTCATCTTCACCTACTCTGTATTTACTTGCTTCAGTTCCGTTTATTGCAGTTCTTATAGTTGAAGCAATTGAAGCAGTGTTTAGTTTGTATAATGCAGCTTTTTCACGGTCAATTGTAATTTTTATCTCAGGTCTTGATTCTATATAATCATCTTTTAAGTCAGCAATGCCAGGAACATCTTTTATCTTTTCTTTAATTTCATCTGCAATTTTCCCAAGTTTTACAAAATCATCTCCGGATATTTCAATATTAACAGGCGGTCCGGTAGGCGGTCCGTTTGATTGTTTTTGAATATCAATATCTCCACCGGCAATGCCTTTAAGAGCATTGCGGATATCATCCATTGCTAAAAATGAGCTTCGTTTCCTATCGAGCTTATCATAAAAATTAACCGTAATAGTACTTTTATTAGAAACTGACCCTCCAAAATCCATTGGATTACTTGATGAACCGACATTTGAGACATAATATTCTATATCATCATAAGGTTTAATTTTCTGTTCAATTATCTTTGTGAATTCATTGGTTTTTTCAATATTTGTTCCGCTTGGCATAACAATATTTATATTTGCTTGTCTTGGCTCAACATTAGGGAAAAACTCTACTCCGTTATTAAACATACCATATATAATAAAAGATATTATTAAGAGTGCAACTGTTGAGCCGATTGTAAGAAATCTATGCTTTAGAGCAAAGCGGAGAACTTTTTCATAGGAATTAATAACAGCTGTAAAGAATTTTTCATCAAAATGCTCTATGAATCTGCTAATTGGTCTGAATTTTTTCTTTGCATCTTTTTCCTTTTGCTTTTTAACATTAATAAATACCGCTGCCTGAACAGGACTAATAACCATAGCAACAAACAAAGAAGAGAAAAGGCAAACAATAAGCGTTATAGGCAAGTAACGCATAAACTCACCAACTAATCCCGGAAAGAAAAGCAGCGGGAAAAATGATGATATAATTGTAAATGTAGCAATTGTAACCGGAAAAGCTACTTCACGTGGTCCTTCAAGAGAAGAATCATAAGGAGAGTAACTTTCTTTTTCCTGCAAGCGGAAAATATTTTCCATCACAACCACAGCGTCATCAACAATTATTCCAAGCACTAATATAAGGGTAAATAGAACAACAATATTTAAAGTAACACCCATTGCATTCAGTATAACAAATGAGATCAGGAAAGAAAGCGGAATAGATGTAGCAGTAAGTGATGCAATTCTAAAGCCAAGGAAAAGAAAAAGGACACCAACAACTAGGACAACACCAGTAATAACTCCGTTTTCAAGCTCATGAACGGTATTTTTAATTGATTTAGACTGATCACCGGTAAAGCTGATCTTTATACCGTCAGGAATACTTTTCTGTTCAACTTTAACAAGGTCTTTTATTTCATCTGCAATTCTGACAAGGTTTTCACCGCTTTGTTTTTTTATAATAATAGTTACAGCATCCTCACTGTTTTCTCTGGAATAAGTTGTTCTTTCCTTATATCCGTAAATCACCTGAGCAACATCTCTGATATAAATAGGATTGCCGTTTAAATCAGATTTAACAATTAAACTGCCAAAAATATTAGGGTCTTCAATTTCACCCGGTACGCGGATAAGATAATTTAGATCTCCAATATCAACACTTCCGCCGGGAATATTCAGGTTTTCGGCAGCTATGGTATTAGTAATATCATTTAAGCTTAAGTTATAATATTTAAGTCTATCGGCATTAACATTAATCTTTACTTCTCGTTCAAGTCCGCCAACAACCTCTGCACTTAATACACCCTGCACACCTTCTATCTGATCGCTTAGGTGATCGGCAACTTCCTTAAGCTTTGCAAGACCGTAATTACCTGCAATATTTATATACAAAATTGGCTGCTCAGAAAGATTCACCTCAGCGATTACAGGTTCTTCAATATCTTTAGGCATATTGGTTTTAGCAACAGAAACCTTATCGCGTACTTTTTGCAAAGCATCATCAATTTTAACATCTGGGTTAAACTCAACTGTAATTGATGAAAAGCTTTCCCTTGAAACTGAAGTTATCTGCTTGATATCTGAAATTGCCTTTACCTGTTTTTCTATTTCCATAGTTACAAGCTTTTCAATTTCTTCCGGTGATACCCCAACATAAACTGTAGAAATAAATACATAAGGAATCTGTATAGATGGCGAAGCTTCACGGGGAAGTGAAACGTAAGCTGAAATTCCAGCCAGAACTATTATAAAGCTGAAAATATATACTACTACTTTATTATCTACAAATAATTTAAAAAATTTCATAATCTCTTTTTGAGTGTTAGTTAGATTTTACTGGACAACCTGAACTTTATCGCCATCCTTTAAAGACTGGAATCCATCAGTAATCAGTTTATCACCGGGGTTTAATCCGCTTTCAATAAGCACCATATTATTGTTTCTGCCGCCTAATATAAGGTCACGTTTTTTTGCAATATCTCCTTCTAAAACAAAAACGTATTGTACATCACCATAATCAATAATAAGATCCTGCTGTATAACAATTGCATTATCTTTACTATACTGTGAAATCTGAACATTAGCATTCATTCCCGGTTTAAGAACTCTATCTTTATTATTTAATAGTATTTCAATTTCAAAAGTCCGGCTGGCACCAATTAATGCAGGAGAAATGTAATTTATTTTTCCTTCAAACTCCACTCCAGGCAGCACATCAATAGTAACTTTTACAGTCTGCCCTTTTTCAACTTTTGTTAAATACATTTCAGGTACACCAGCCGAAATTTTTACAGTTGAAATATCAATTATACTGAATATTGGAGAGCCCGGGGCGGACATTTCGCCCTTATTCATAAATTTATCATCTACAACTCCGCTGATAGGTGAGCGTACAAACCCTGATTTAAGTCTTTCCTTCAGAATATCAGCTCCTCTAACTGCTGCTTCGTACTGCCATTTAGCTGTTAAGTACTGTATTTCTGTGGTAGCGTTATCTTCATATAGTTGTTTCTGTTTTTCATAGTTCATTCTGGCAAGCTCAACCTGAGCTTCAGTCTGTTCTAAAGTAGCAATCTCAACATTTTTTTTAATACGGGCAAGAACTTCACCTTTTCTAACATAACTGCCTTTATCTTTAGTTAAATATGTTATTACACCGCCCTCTTCTGAAGATACTTTTGCCGAGGTAAAAGGTTTGATAGTCCCCACAACTTTAAAGTTATCATTAAATGCCTGCGGTTCAATATCTTTAACTTTTACAAGAGGAAGTTTTTTCTCCTCAGTTTGATCTTTGGTTTCACTGCCTCCTTTTGAGCAGCCTGTTAAAACAATGGCTGCAAGAAAAATTATCATTAAGCCAGAAATACCGGTACTTATTTTATTCATATATAATATGTTTATAAATTTCTCTTTCATCTTTTTAAATGTCAGTAAAATAACTGCAAATTTGCAGTTTAAATTTTATTATTTTTCAAGCAGCTGTTCAAGATCACTTCTTGCAACAAGGTAATCATAAATAGCCTGAATATAAGCCAGCTTAACCTGACTTAAAGCGAACTCAGCATCAACAACATCAATTTGATTAAGAACCCCGCTTTTATAACTAATTAAAGCAAGGTCATATCCTCTTTGAGCTGTGTTAACAAGTGCTTGCTGAGAACGTATTCTGTTTTTAGCATCTTCAATTTTTAATAGAACGCTTTGTGTCTGGGTTTTTAAAAGTTCTTTTGTTTTCGCAATGGTTTCTTCTGTTTTTTTTACTTCAATTATTGATTGATCTTCTTTGTAAGAATTTGCAAAAAGATTCAAATTCCATGTTACACCAATACCAGCAACAATAGAATTATAAAACCTGTAGCCGGTTATCGATCTTCCGTCATTTTCGTTTGCCTGGCTTTGCCACTGTCCAAATAAGTAAAATTTTGGAAGATAATTTGCATAGTCAACATCTGCAAGCTGTTCGTTTATTTTTCTGTTTAGCTTAAGCTGGCGTATAGCTGCATTATTTTCAGAAATTTTATTTATCAGGTCATCGGTTGAACCCCAGACCTCAGTGCTATCATAAGATAATGTACCCACCGCATCAATAGCCGTATTATCTTTTAAACCAATGCTGTTTTTTAAAAATTTTTTTGCAATCTCAAGGTTATTTTGCGACTGAACAAGCTGGGGCTTAAGTGTTTCAACCTTAACCTTTGCTCTGATATAATCATATTCCAGGGCAACACCTGCTTTATATCTGGCTTCAACAACCCTTAAATTCTCTGCTGCATTATCAATACTCTGCTGATTCAGGACAATTACTTCTTTTAAAAGAAGTACATTATAAAAAGCTTTCTTTACATCAGTTTTAATTTTTGTTTCAACACTATTTACATTTTCTTCCTGAATTTTCTGGTAATATTCAGCTATTTTAATACCATTAAAAACGGGTGTACCTAAAAAAGGAATAGGCTCGGAGACGTCAATAGTGGTTGTAATACTATTATCCGAGCCTATTTCGTAGTTTTGCCCGAAGATATTTATAGTCTGTTTACGAAAAGACCTTGTGTATCTTGAGCTAAAAGTTAATGAAGGAAAAAGATTTTCGCTGTAAACTTCACTAACCTGTCTTTCAGCTTTTAATTTATCTAACTTTGCTAATATGTAATCAGAATTGTTCTTTTTTGCAAGATTTATTGCATCAAATAAAGTAAGATTTTTTACCTGTTGTGGAAATGATACAGTAGTAAAAACTGCAAAAAGGAACATTGAGGTAATGTATTTTTTCATAAATAAATTATGATTTAAAAATTTGTTCAAATAAAAAATATTAATAATTTTAAAACGTTGTCAAATGGATCTGCGGTAAATAACGCATTTATTTATTTAGACGGATAACTTTGAAATACATTTTCAAAAAGCTTTTTGTTATTTGAAAATTTTTCTTTGCCATGTTCTGTTAAAAATCCGTTAAAAAAAATCTCTGCAGTCATTCTCATAGCATCGTGAAAAGAGTATTTGCTGTTTAGAACAAAATCAGCATGAGTAACTGCTTCTAATGCTCCGTTCATTGCTGCAATAAGAATATCTAAGGGAACATGCTCAACAACTTTTTCTTTCTTGCCCTGCTCTAAAAGTTTTGTTAGTAATTTAGTTACCTTTTCCTTTCGTATGCGGTCAAACTCTTTTCTTAAATGAGGAGCATGTATTTCCAAATCACGGAACCAGGACGGAGAACAGTTTATTGACATGCTTTTTTGCTTATTAAGAATATTGATAAATTTTGTAATTGCATCATCATCACTTTCTGAAACTTCTTCAAGAAATTCTTCAATAAGGTTAATACGCATTGCACATACTTCCTGAAGCAATGATTCTTTTGATTCAAAATGTTTGTATATGGTCTTTTTGCTCATCTGCAGGTCTTTTGCAATTTCATCCATAGTGGTCTTGTAAAAGCCCTCTGTAATGAACTTAGCATGAGTAAAATACAGTATCTTATCTTTTTCGGTAACTTCTGCCATATAAAATAAACATCAAAGAAATGGAAACTTTTCTCGTTTCTTAAGTTTCCAAAATAATTAACAGAAACTATTTTGTCAAGTGTTAAATTAATATTCTGAAAATTCTTAAATAATTAGCATATATTTGTATATAAATGGAAGTGCAAGAGTACAAAATAAAGAAAAAGGCAGCTGTAATTTCGCTTGTTATAAGCTTCCTGCTTTTTTTTGGTAAAATTGGAGCATACTACCTTACAGGTTCTGCGGCAGTACTTTCTGATGCTTTGGAATCTATTGTTAATATAGTTGCTGCATCATTTGCTCTATATAGTTTGCTGCTGATGAACAAACCTGCTGATAATGAACATCCTTACGGGCATGGTAAAGTTGAATTTTTTTCAGCGGGTTTTGAAGGGGCTATGATTATTATTGCAGCAATCGCTATAATTGCTTATGCAATAAATGATATTATTTTCCCAAGAGAAATTTCTTCACTTGATACAGGAGCATGGATAATTACAGGAACAAGTATTGTAAATCTGCTATTAGGTTTGTATTTAATAAGAACCGGCAAAAATACAAAAAGTCTTATTCTTATAGCAGATGGAAAGCATGTGATAACCGACTCCATAACAAGTTTTGGTGCTGTTGCTGCTTTAATTCTAGTATTTGTAACTGAAATAAAGATATTTGATCCTCTTATTGCAATTATTTTAGCACTTAATATATTATGGACAGGCAAACACCTTGTGCGAGAGTCAATTGGGGGGTTAATGAATGAAAATAATGATAAAATAATTGCAAATATTGGAGCCGGACTTGAATCAGAAAGGAAAGATCACGCAGACTGGATTGATGTGCACAGACTTAGGTACTGGAAATCAGGTGATAAATACATGATTGATTTCCATTTGATAGTACCCTATTATAAAAACGTGGCAGAAAGCCATGAAACAGTTGCACTTGTAGAAAAGAATATAGTTAATTCACTTGGTACAAAGCAAACAGAATCATTAATACACTTAGACCCCTGCAATCCCCGCTGCTGTCATATATGTAAAGTGGTGGATTGCCCTGTACGTAAGGAGCCATTTTCGCTTTATATTAAATGGGATGCAAAAAAAATAAAATCACTGCCCGCATTTGATATTGATGAGGCAGATAAATAAAAGGTATTACAAAATAGTTTATTAATATTTTTTTGTAATCAGATAAACCCATCTTGCTTTATCAACTCTTAAATCATACTCTTTTACTTCATTTATTCTTATTTTTGTATAGCAATTCTGGGTTTTCAGTTTCCAAATAATCAGATGAAATATCCCCTAAAATCTAAGTATATACTGGCAATAGATTCAGGCGCTACTAAAAGCGAAGCTTTGATATATCCGGTTGGTGCACTCCCCTTAGCCCCCAATATGTTAAAAGAGAGGAAAAAATTATACAAATATCCCTTTATTAATCTGAACCTTTTGGGATTTGAAGAATCTTTAAATAGACTTAAAAAAATTGTTACTTCAGCAGAAAAATTTACAGGTAAGGGTAATATTACACAAATAACAGCAGGTATTTCAGGTGCTAGATATGAAAACGACAGAAAAAAACTGCAAATAGCACTTAGCAAAGCAACAGGAATAAAGAATGTAATAATTTTGACTGATACTGAAATAGCTTTAGCTGCGGAATTTAATTCACACGAAAAAAATTGCGGAATACTTATTTCTGGAACCGGCTCTATTCTGTATTACAGAGGAAGTACAGGCAAAATAAACAGAATTGGCGGATGGGGCAGATATATTGGGGATGAAGGAAGCGGTTACTGGATTGCAAGAGAAGCATTATATAAAGTTACCAAACATTATGATAAAAGATTAAATGCAAATATTCTTGCAAAAGTTTTGAAAACCGAATTTGGAATTGATGAAACAAATATAATTCAGAAGGTTTATCATAATGGATTTGATATATCAAAACTAACAAAACATGTTTTTAAGTGTGCCGAAAAAGGCGATAAAATATCAAAGGGTATAATTAAAGATGCAGCAGAAAATCTGATGACTCACTTTATTCCCTTAAAAATGCAAAAGTTTACAATCGCATTAACGGGTTCTTTGTTAAGAGAAGAAAAACTATTGGCAATAGAGCTAAATAAAGCTGCAAAGAAAAATTTCCCCAATATAAAATTTATAAAACCAAAACTTAAACCTGTTTGGGGAGCAGTAAAAACAGCTGTACAAAATATTAAAAAACATAAAGTGATAACAGGAAACAAAGAGAAATTGTAAATTGTAATTCTTAATTTTTAAATGCAGGCAGATAAAATAATAATAATTGATTTTGGTTCACAATACACAAAGCTAATTGCCAGAAAAGTAAGAGAGCTTCATGTTTATTCAGAGGTGATTGCATGTAATGCTGATATGAGCGGGTTATTATCCGATAAATCAATTAAAGGAATAATACTCTCAGGCGGTCCGCAAAGTGTTTATATGAAAAATGCGTATTTACTTGCGGAATTAATACTTGGATTAAAAAAACCAATACTTGGTATATGTTACGGGTTACAGCTGCTTTCACATCATTTTAAAGGCAGTGTAAAAGGCGGAAAAACAAGAGAGTTTGGCAAAACAAACATCATACTTTCATCACATAGCGGAATATTATGGGGCGTTCCCAAAAAACTTTCGGTTTGGATGAGTCATAATGACCATATTAAAAAGCTGCCTGCAGGATTTAAAGCTACATCAAAGAGTGAAAACGGCTTGATAAGCAGTTTTGAAGCGGTTAAGCAAAGGATATACGGAGTGCAGTTCCACCCCGAAGTAAACCATACAGAGTATGGCAAATTGATTCTGAATAACTTTCTTTTTAAGATTTGCAGAATAAAGTATAAATGGCAAATGGGTTCATTTATAAATGAGAAGGTTAAGGAAATTAAAGAAAAGGTTAATGGTCAAAAGGCAATCTGTGCAATGAGCGGCGGAGTTGATTCTGCAGTTGCCGCATTTATGATACATAAAGCAATTGGTAAAAACCTTATTTGCGTACATATAGATAACGGCTTGATGCGAAAAAATGAAAGTGCAGAAATTGTAAAATATTTTAAGAACAAAGTTAACCTAAAATTTATTGATGCATCAAAATTATTTTTAAGCCGGCTAAAGGGTGTTACTGATCCAGAGAAGAAAAGAAAAATAATCGGCAAAACGTTTATTGATGTGTTCCAAAAATTCGCAAGGAAGCAATCGAAAGGCGAAGATAAAATTATATTTCTTGTGCAAGGCACATTGTACCCCGATGTAATTGAGTCATCATCATTTAACGGACCAAGTGTAACAATAAAAACACATCATAATGTTGGCGGGCTCCCAAAATCACTCAAGATGCAGCTTATAGAACCATTCAGAGAGCTATTTAAGGATGAAGTTCGTGCAATTGGCAAACTTCTTAAAGTACCGGAAATTATTTTAGGCAGACACCCATTTCCGGGTCCGGGTCTTGCTGTAAGAATACTTGGTACTGTTACTAAGGATAAACTTGATATATTACGCCAAGCAGACTATATTTACAGAGAAAAACTTTACAAATTGGGACTTTATAATAAAATTTGGCAGGCATTTGCAGTATTACTGCCTGTTTCAACAGTTGGTGTTATGGGTGATAGCCGGACTTATGAGAGGGTATTAGCATTAAGGGCAGTGGAAAGTATTGACGGAATGACTGCTAATTGGTTTCCAATGCCGGTAAAAGCACTGGAAGAAATTTCAACAGGGATAACAAATAAAGTTACTGGCATAAACAGGGTGGTATATGATATCAGCAACAAGCCGCCATCTACTATAGAATGGGAATAAATAAACAAAAAATACAAATACCATTTTACAAATACAAAATTTACTGCTATATGGCAGGTATAATATTTTTTATTTGTCTGAATTCTCACATACTATATTCTCAAAATCAGGTAAAAATCGGTGTGGCACTGCCATTATTTTCTGATTCACAGGATGAATCAAATAAAGAGCTGGGTAATGAAATATTAGACGGTATTAAGTTTGCACTACTGGAATACAGCAAAAGTGCTCCTGTAAAAATTACGCTTGAGGTTGTTGATACAAAGCGTGACCCGGTTCTAGCGGCTGATTTAATTCGCAGTTTTGGAGAAGATGAAAGTATTACAGGAGTAATAGGACCGGTTTTCAGCAGTGAGTTGACTGAAACGGCAGTTTATGGGCAGCAATACAGCTTACCAATTGTTTCACCAACGGCAACCGGTGATGAACTTGCGGCAAATTACAATTATGTTTACCAGCTTAATCCAACTTATGAAGTACGCGGAAAGCTGATGGCAGACTACCTTGTTAAAAAGAAAGGTATGAAGAATTTTGCCGTAATTTATGAAGAAAATTACGGAGATAATTTCCGTAAACACTTTGAAAAAGAAGTAAAAGCACTTAGCGGTAATATTCTTGTTTCTCAATCATACAAAAAAAACCCTCAAAACATTACAGAACAGCTTTCAGCTATTACAAGTTATATTAAAGAAAATGATCTCTATATTAATGCAGCAAACCTAAATTTGACACAAAGAAAAAAACTTGAACTTTCCGGGGTTAGGGCATCATTGCTGGATTCCTCAGTATCTATGAATATGGATTTAAGCATTTATTATCTGTTTGGGAAAAATGCCAAAAAGATTATAGATACTATGAATATAAAGCCATACAAGCTTAAACCAGAGTCAGTAAAGTTTATGCAGGGAATAATTGATGCAATTTATATTCCAATTGCAAATCCAAATGAAATAAACGTTATAGTTCCCCAACTTTTTTCTGACGGACTTGGAATGTTTATTGCAGGTACGGGTGACTGGAACAATGAAAAAATACTTGAAGAAAATAAAGTATATCTAAAAAATGTTGTGTTTGAATCAGAATACTTTCCGGATAAAAATAATGCAGCATATATTGAACTAAATGATGCAGTTAAAAAATCAAAATACAAACTTACAAAAAACTTTTTATTTGGTTATGATACAGGAAAGCTGATCTTTAAGCTTATTGGAGATGGAGCAAGGTCAAGGCAAGACCTTAATACAGAATTGAAAAATCTGGTAAATTACGATGCAATTAAATCAAAAATTTCATTAGATTACCACGGAATTAATTCAGAGCTCAATATTCTCCGTTACGATGATGACGGGATTAAACTTATTGAAAAATATAAGCTTTCAAAATAACCGAAAATTGTATAAATTTTTATTATTAATATTCATTTCAGCATCAGCATTACATGCTCAATCTACCGATGATTTGCCGGATGAACTTCCTAAAAATCTGAATCAGAAGCAATGGGAGCTTATCAGAGATCTTTATGCGGTTGATGCAATAAAACTTTTGGCTAAAATGGATACATTGCAGCATGAAATTGACAGTTTAAAACAGCTTTCTGAGTATTATGAAAATTTAAATTGTGAAGCTGAATTGTATAATATAGTAGGTGCAACAAAGGTGGAAGTTAATGAATACAGAAGAAAGTTTGAAGAAGCTGAAAATTATATTACAAGCAGTAAAAATTCACCCAATGATATTTCAAAGAATTATTTTAATACAATAAACAGTTCAAAGATAAGCTGTCTGCCTGAATTTCATGACAGACTTTTAAGTTTAAAAAACATACTAGAAAATTATATACCTGTTGTTCAAAAAAATAACAATGCTGATACATACACAGTAAAAGATGGTGATAATCTTACTTCAATTTCATTAAAAATGTATGGCACAGCAAACAAGTGGGATATAATATGGAACTTCAATAAAGAAGAAATAGATGACCCTGATTTTTTATATCCTGGTCAGATAATAAAAATCCCTTGATAATTTTTGTAAAAACACAATATTTTTTGAATTCAAAACTGTATTAATTTTAGGACACTTTCTTTAAATATATTAAAAATTAAAGTTTTTCTAAAGATATTACTGTATATTTTTTTAGAATAACCCTTGACAAATAAAATCAAAAAATGTATATTTGTTATGTTAATTAACCAATTTTATTATAAACCAAGCCAATTTAATACAGGAGGTATTTCAATGGCAAGATTAAGAAGCAAGCTTTATATGCTCTTGATCGCAACAATGTTCACCGGATCAGCATTTTTAGTTGGTTGCGGCGGCGGTGTTGACGAAGAGCAAATGGAAGCTTTAAATAATCTGAAAGCAGAAGTTGAAAGCTTACGCACTCAGGTTAAAGCTAAAGAAGATGAAAAAGCTTCTTTACAGAAACAAATTTCAGATAAAGATGCAAAAATTAAAAAGTGCAATGACGATATGGCAAAAACCAAGTCATGCGTAGACGGGATGGGTAAATAATAATGAGATTACATAAATTATTTATTTTATTCTTCTTAGCATTAGGTTTAACATTAAACAATGCTAACATTTTTGCACAGGATGATGATGATGATGATGATGATGATCAGCAGATGGAGGAAATGGATGAAGAAGAATGGCAGAGACAAATGGACGAATTAAACGCTGAAAAGACTAATTTACAGTCAAGATTAACCGCTTTAACAAGCGAAATCGATGGCTTAAAACAGACCTCAGCTAACAAAGATAAAGAACTCGATAAATGCGAGTCAGATCTTTACGCTTTAGTTGGTAC
>WBZR01003703.1_pt1 | contig 13367 bp, 12 predicted proteins | sample 5204231 | NCBI WGS metagenome assembly WBZR01 (sample SAMN12412403, study PRJNA552823) | activated sludge metagenome | isolation source: activated sludge from anammox sidestream of wastewater treatment plant... | place: USA: Virginia | collected 2017-08 | reverse complement strand
AGTATGCGGTCGAATCCAACCGGAGGAGGCGTTCGACAACGCCATAGGCCTCGCGCTCGTGAGCGGTCAACTCGCGGGGCGACTGGACGGACTGGTTCTTAGCCAGACGCTCGAACCGTTCCATTCCCAGGATCGGGTTGTCGTGTCGACCCTCCAGGTTGTTGGAGACGAAGTAAAGGACGGAGCTCTCGTACCAGCCGCGCAGGCGGCTTGGCGCCCCGGGCACTGCCAGCATTGCGTCCGAGCGTTCCAGCCGGTCTCCGAGTCCGAGCATCATGAAACGCTGAACATGGCGTTCGAAGAGGTCCCTTCTCGAGGCGACGAAGTCGACCGTGCAGGCGGGCGCCATGAAGAGCAGGTCGAGCTTCCCGTCTGGGTTCCAGCGATCGAGCGCCTCGAGGAAGTGGCCGGCAAAGATCGCTCCCGCCGAGTGTGCGATGACGACTAGGTTCAGATGGCGCTCCTTCCATAGCGGGACGAGGGCCTGCATGAGCCGGTTCATTGCCGCTTCAGGATCGGTCGGGTCGTTCGACTTCCGCGCGAATGCCTTCATTCGCGACCACATCGCTTTGGCGACCGCGCGCGTGTTGCGTTCGAGGCGGCGTTCGGTCTCCCCCAGCGGATGGGGGACGTCGGCCGGCTCTGGCGGGGCATCGGACCGAAAGCGAAACCCGGTCCGGCCAGACGGGGGAGGAAAGAGCGTGTAGCCGGGTCCAGTCTCCCAGCTGACGTAGATCGGGTAGCCAACGTCCGAGAGTGCGGGATGGATGGCCTGCGCGGTCTCGATAGACGAGCCGACTGAGACGAGGCCACCGTGGAGCACGAGAACCACCGTGTGCGCCTGACTGTAGCGAATTTTGCCGACGAGCTCCTCAGGAGTCGACACGCTTCGGGCTTCGGAAGGAAACTTGCCCGCGACCGCGAGCAGGATGTGGTCTTGAACAAGGGTCGCGGCGGTGGTGAGAGCAGCGATAGCGACGAGCACATGCATCATACGCGCGGAAACCCCACTCGGGATCGCACGTAAGTAGAATGGAGTCATGAAGAAGCTCGGATTTTTGGCGTGCGTCGCAGTCCTAGCCGGCTGTGGAGGGTCGAACAGCGGCGTCAATCCGGGGAATGGGCTTTACGGCGCTCCCGCGAGGGACGCAAGGGAGAGGGAGAGCCTCGTGAACACCGCAACGAAGGACCTCGCGAACGGCCCAGCCGCCAAAGTTGCTGAGGCAAGCGGCGGGTTTGGCATGCGGCTCCTTCAGGAGTCGCCGAAGACGGGCAATGCGGTGGTTTCCCCGCTCAGCGTCTCGTCGGCCCTGTCGATGGCACTCAACGGCGCAAACGGCGAAACCCAGCATGAGATGCTCGAGGCGTTGGGCTACGGCAAGCTCGCGCCGACCCAGGTGAACGAGGCGAGCCGCTCGATGCGGATGCTGTTGGGGAACGTCGACCCTTCCGTCCAGCTGCGCGTCGCGAACTCGATTTGGGCGAAGGAAGGCCAGCCGTTCTCCGAGGCGTTCCTGAAGGCCAATGAGGACGCTTACGGCGCAAAGACGACCCGTCTCGACTTCTCGTCGGCCGAGGCGCCGCAAGAGATCAACCGATGGGTCAAAGAGGCCACCGAGGGGCGCATCGATACGATCGTCGACAAGATCGAAGCCAACATGGTGATGTACCTGGTCAATGCGGTCTACTTCAAAGGCCAGTGGCGAACACCGTTTGAAAAGGAGTTGACGAAGGACGGGACGTTCACGAACAATGAGGGTGAGAAGGAGACCGTGCCGATGATGGCGGTTACCTCCCGATTTGGGATCCACGAGGACAAGGGCTGGAAGGCGATCAGTCTGCCGTACGGAAACGGACGCATCGAGATGGTCGTTGTGCTTCCGTCCGGTTCCATCGACGACCTCGTGAAAGGTTTCGCCGCGAAGGGGCTGCCGAAGTCGATCGGGGAGGTCGAGGAGAAGCAGGTTTCCCTCAAGATGCCCAAGTTCACCGAGACGTTCGAGGAGTCGCTTGTCGAGCCGCTGAAGAAGCTCGGAATGAAGCTCGCGTTCACCGACAAGGCCGACTTCTCCTTGCTTTCAACCGACCCCCTGCTGATCTCGGAAGTGAAGCACAAGACGTTCATCGAGGTGGATGAAGTGGGGACGGAAGCGGCGGCGGTTACCAGCGTTGGTGTCGCAGCGACGTCTGCGCCCGTGGACAAGCCGGTCGAGTTCGTCGTGGATCGTCCCTTCGCCTTCTTGATTCGAGAGAAGCAAACTGGGCTCGTGCTCTTTGCGGGAGCGATGCGATCGATTGCTCCACCCGCGAAGGGCTCCCAAGCCTTGGGAAAGTAAACTGGGTCGATGCCCGATCGATACGAGCCCGCCGCCTTTGAAGCCAAATGGCGCAAGAGGTGGGCGGAGGCCGACCTATTCAAGACCCGCGAAGAGCCAGGACGGGAGAAGTTCTACTGCCTCGACTTCTTCCCGTATCCCAGTGGAGCGGGCCTGAGCGTCGGGCACTGCCGCAACTACATCCCCAACGACGTGATCGCGCGCATGAAGTTCATGCAGGGATGGAATGTGCTGCATCCGATGGGCTTCGATGCGTTCGGCTTGCCCGCTGAAAACGAGGCGATCAAGCGGAAGAAGCATCCGGCCGAGATGATCGACCAGTACGCCGCGACGTATCGGCGTCAGATGGACCTCGTGGGGATCAGCTACGACTGGTCGCGCAGCTTCAAGTCGAGCGACCCTAGCTACTACCGCTGGACGCAGTGGATCTTCGAGCTGCTCTACAAGCGCGGCCTCGCCTATCGTCGCGACGCTGAGGCGAACTGGTGCCCCAAGGACAAGACGGCACTGGCGAACGAGGAGGTCGTCGGCGGACTCTGCGAACGGTGCGGGACTCCGGTCGAAAAGCGGCGCATCCCTCAGTGGTTCTTCAAGATCACCGACTATGCTCAGCGGCTCCTCGACGACCTCGACACGATCGATTGGCCGGAAGGGATCAAGGCGATGCAGCGAAACTGGATCGGCCGCAGCGAAGGCGTCGAGTTCGAGATGAAGGTGGTTTTCCCTACCAACTCACCCTCGCCCGCCCCCGAACCTTCGACCGAAGATCAGCTGGCCGCCTTAAAGGCAGAAGTCGCGCAGGAACCGGGCGGCGTCGTGCCTAGCGTCATCGCCGAGAAGATCACGTATCTCGAAGGCAAGTTGGGACGGAGCATGCAGAAGGTCGGGCTCGATCCGATGCCCTTGACCCATGCCGACGACTTCTCGATTAAGGACAAGCCTTTGGCTTTCCGAGTCTTCACGACGCGGATCGATACGATCTACGGGGTCACGTTCTGCGTCCTTTCGCCCGAACATCCGCTCGTCGACGAGATCGTCAAGCGGGTACCGGAGCGAGCTACGGAGGTCAAAGCCTACGTTGAAGAAGCCCGTCGCAAGACCGAGCTCGAGCGCACCGCCGAGGATCGAGAGAAGACCGGCGTCTTCAGCGGCGGTTACGCGGTGAATCCGGCGAACTCCAAGCAGGTTCCGATTTGGATCGCCGACTACGTGATGATGGGCTACGGCACCGGCGCGATCATGGCGGTGCCTGCCCACGATCAACGCGACTTCGAGTTTGCCGAGAAGTTCGAGATCGACGTCTTACCGGTCATCAAGCCCACCGACGCGTATCTGCGAAGCTCGGGCGCCGCAACGCTCGAGGCGTATCTCGCCAACCCGAAGGCGTTCAAACCGGTGTTCACCTCGAAGGAGTCGACGATGATGAACTCGGGGGGCTACGACGGGATGACCTTCGAGGCGGGCACCCAGGCGCTTGCCAAGTGGTTCGAAGCGACCGGCACCGGGGAACGCAAGGTGCTGTTCAAGCTCCGCGATTGGCTGATCTCGAGGCAGCGCTACTGGGGCAGCCCGATCCCGGTGATCTATTCGAAAGAAGGCGAGATTCAGCTCGTGCCCGAAGATTGCCTTCCGGTTCTCTTGCCGGACGTCGCGTCGTATGAGCCCGGCGAAGATGGTTCGTCACCGCTTGCCGCGATGCCTGAGTTCGTCAACGTGACCGACCTGGACGGCCGGTTGGGCCGCCGGGAGACGGATACGATGGGCGGGTTCGCGTGCTCGTCCTGGTATTTCCTCCGCTTCTGCGATCCGCACAACGACGAACGTGCGTGGGACGCCGACAAGGTCGCTCACTGGATGCCGGTGGATTGTTACGTCGGAGGCGCCGAGCACGCGGTCATGCACCTGCTTTATGCGCGGTTTTGGACCAAGGTCTTGTTCGACGCGGGGCTGGTGCCCGTCCAAGAGCCGTTTGCCAAGCTGCGGAATCAGGGCCAGGTGCTCGCCCTCACCCCATACAGGTTGCCTGACCCAGACGAGACCCTTGAACCTGGTGAGGAGGGCATCCTGGTCTCGTTCGAAGAGGCCAAGGAGATCCCCGACGACCGCAAGTTCTTCCGGTGGGCCCGGATGAGCAAGTCCAAGGGCAACGTGGTCACGCCCGAGGAGGCGGTGGACGCCTACGGTGCGGATGCACTCCGCGTCTTCGAGTTGTTCGTCGCTCCGTTCGAAGCCGACGTGCAGTGGTCGAGCGAGGGCATGAGCGGGATCGTCCGCTTCCTCGGTCGCGTCTGCAAGCTTGTTACTGATCTGAAGCCGCACTACGATCCTGAGTGGCGGAACGCGATCGGTCTCGAAACGCTCTCCGATCGCGCCTCGAGCATCCGCCGCGCAACCCATCAGGCCATCCAGAAAGCCACCGAGGATATCGAGACGTTCGCGTTCAACACCTATGTCTCGGCCATGATGATCTACGTCAACAAGCTCCAGGAGCTGACGAAGGCGCCGCCTGACGGTCGAGGCACGTCGCTGGCCTTGTCGGAGGCGATCGATTCGATCGTGCTGTTGCTCGCGCCTGCCGCTCCTCACACGTCCGACGAACTGTGGGAGTTTCTCGGTCACACCGGGTTCACCTATCACGAGCAGTGGCCTGACCACAACCCCGAGCTTGCGGCAGAGTCTCTGCTGAACGTCGCCGTCCAGGTCGGCGGAAAGCTCCGCGACACCGTGCAGGTTGCCGCAGGAGCGACGAATGATGCCCATCTGGCCGCAGCGAAGGCTTCTGCGAAGGTCCAGGCTCACCTGGAAGGCAAGCGGATCGTCAAGGAAGTCGTCGTGCCGGGGAGGTTGGTGAACCTCGTTGTCGCCTAAGAGTCTCGTCGCAACCGCGTGCGCCTCGATCGTGCTCGCCTTCGTGCTGAGCTTACTGATCACGCGTGGACAGGGCGGTGACCGCGGGCGTGTGATGGATCCGCCGGTCATCCGCTCCTCCGCCGAGTCGAACGACTACCTGGCGAAGGCGGAGAAGCTCTCGCTGAAGCTCCTCGAGAAGCAGGCCCAGGGAGAAGCCCTCACCGAGACTGAAAAGGACGACCTAAGGGAGGCCGCCAACATCTTCAAGGGCATCATCGCGTTTGAACCGCGCCGGTTCGCCCCATATTACGGAGAGGGCCGGATCCGCTACGCGCTGGGCGAGTATGAGGCGGCGGTGGATTTGATGTTCCAGTGCATCCAACTCGCTCCGCCTCCGAAACCGAAGCCGCCGATCGAGGTCGTGCAGATGGTCGCCGACGCGCATTACATTTCGTCGCGCAGCTTGTTCTTTCTGAAGCGGTACGAGACGGCCGCTCGCGCCGGCGAGCTGGCCTTGACACTGGCTCCCAGCTCCCCCGATTACGCGGTGGCCTGGGCGGCGGCCGAACTTGAACTGAAGCATGAGACGAAGGCGCAGGAGCTCATCATGCAGGCGCTCCTCGTCGATCCCAACCACAAGGAAGCGCGCCGGCTGGCGAAGTTCCTCAACATGGACCTGAAGGACCTACCAGCCGGGCGAAAGGTAAACTGACCCCCTCGCGCGCGGCTGTAGCTCAGTGGATAGAGCACCAGTCTTCGGAACTGGGTGTCGGGGGTTCGAATCCCTTCAGCCGCGCCACTTTCGTTCCTCAGACTCTTGGCTTTCGAGTCTTTCGGGGGGAACTGGGTGTCGGGGTTCGAATCCCTTCAGCCGCGCCACTTTGGTTCCTCAGACTCTTGGCTTTCGAGTCTTTCGGGGGGAACTGGGTGTCGGGGGTTCGAATCCCTTCAGCCGCGCAAATCTTCCCTCTATTTGACCGTCGCCGACGCGAACTCGTCTGCGCTCGAGATCGCGTTCGATTTGGCCCAGCTCGTGTTGTTGAACGTCAGGTTCAGCACGTAGAAGCCGTTCGACTCGGGGTGCCGCTGGCTCTCGTTCTGGAAAATCGCGGTGTAGTAGCCCGAGTAGCCCGTTGCGTTCTTGCTGTTCTCGACGAGGCCGTCGTGATCGTCGTCGTTGCCGGCGAGGCCGGTCGCGACGAGCTTGTATTCGTAGCGCAGGAACGTGCCCTTGGTGCCTTCTCCCGACGCGGGGGGCGCACCGGCATTCCACAGTCGCGCGTAGTCGCCCGGGTTGGTGGTGCTGGGGTAGCTCGCGCGTTGACCCTTGGCTTCGACCGTGAACGTGTCCTTGTTGCGGCTCCAGGAAGCCTTCTGGTTCTGCCAGTTCGACGCGTCGGCGTCGTACATCTGGACGAATCCCTCGTTCTTGTTGTTCGGGTTGCCCCATCCCTTGTGGTTGGGGTCCGGATCGGTTGTGGCGTACCAGTTGGTCAGGATCGCGTTGTATTCGCCGTACTGGCCGCCCATCGCCCTCGCGACGTACAGCGAGCCGTCGCGCTGAGGGACGGCGATCGGCCCCGTCCGCGGATTCTTGCCGGCGACCGCGTCGCTGAACGAGTTGTAAACGGTGATCGATCCGGTGTAGCCCCAGCGATCGCTGCTGGCGAGGAACTTCTCCGGCGCGCCCGCGAGGGGCGCGAGAACGGTCAAGGCGAGCGTGGTCAACATGGTGTTGCTTTTATCTTAGCGCGAATCAGCCCGAGCTTCCGAGTCGTGGATTACCAGGATTCCACCGTCCCTCCCCCAGACACGATCATTCCGAGGGAGGGGGAACGCTCCTAAAACGTTCCGTAAAGGCGGTCGCCGAAGTCGCCGAGGCCGGGCAGGATGTACCTGAGGTCGTTCAGGTCTCGATCGAGCGCGGCGGTCACGATGTCTACATCGGGGTGGTCGCGTCGCAGGCGGTCGACTCCCTGTGGAGCGGCGACGACGCACACCATCTTGACGACCTCGCCTCCGTGCGCCTTGATCAGGCTGATCGCTTGCGATGCGGAGCCGCCAGTCGCCAGCATCGGGTCGATGCACAGCACAAACCGGTCGGACAGGTCCGGCAGCTTGCAGTAATAGCTGTGGGCGACGGCGGTCGCATGATCGCGTTCGAGGCCGATGTAGCCCACCTTGACGTCACGAAACAGGCCCACGATCGGCTCCAACATGCCGAGGCCTGCTCTGAGCACGGGCACCGCGGCAAGGCCTCGTGCGAGGACGCGTTGCTCGGTGCGCTCCAAGGGAGTCTGGACGTGGGTCGAACGGGTCGGCAACTCGCGGGTCGCTTCGATGACGACCAGGGTGGTCAGAGCGTAACAAAGGTCGCGGAACCGCTCGGGAGGCGTCTCGGCGTCGCGTAAGTGCGCCATGAGGTCGGCGGCCAGCGGGTGATCGAGGACGTGCAGAACTCCCACTACTCGATTGTATCTTCGCGCCTGGCGACGCGTCCCGCGCATCGGATAACCTCGACCTGGCATGCGGATCGGGGTGGGGTCGGATCATGCGGGTTTCCGCTACAAGCAGCAGATCGTCGAGCGGCTCCGTGCGAACGGCTACGACGTACGCGACTATGGAACCGACTCAGACGAGTCGTGCGACTATCCGCTGTTCATTCGCCCGGTCGCGGTCGACGTCGCCAAGGGGATCCTCGATCGGGGGATCGTCCTAGGCGGCTCCGGGAATGGGGAAGCGATCGTCGCGAATCGGGTGCCAGGGGTTCGGTGCGCTCTGGCTTGGAACGAGGACTCCGCGCGATTGGGAAGGGAACACAACGATGCGAACGTCCTCTCGCTGGGCGAGCGAATGATGTCGCTCGAGACGGCCCTCAAGTTGGTCGAGATCTTCCTGGAGACCCCGTTCGAGGGCGGCCGACACGCACGGAGGGTCGCCCTCATCGATCAACCTGCCGACGTCACTTCGCGATCTTGAACTTGACCCCTTCCTTGATCTGCTCCCCGATGTAGAGGTCGACGCGGTAGTCGCCCACCGGCCAGCCAGTCGCCGGCTTGGACAGTGAGAAGTTGCCCGTGTTCAACGGAGGACCGACGGTCAAACCGGCTTCGTCGATCTTGTAGTTCGGTTCGATCCCCTCCGACTTCTCGCAGATCCAGACGCCCTTGATTTTGGAGCCGGCAGGAAAGCCCTCGAGGCCGAAGAACACCCAGATCTTGGGGGTGTCCGTGCTGAAGGTCGCCTTCGGAGCTTTCGAGGTCTCATCGTCGGTCAGCACGATGTCCTTGTAGGCGGGGCCGGAAGGCTCCTTGGATGCGGAGTCGCCGCCACTTGGACTCGAGCATCCGATGACGAGGGCTGCGAGAAGTGCAAGGCTCGCGTACTTCATGTGACCATTATGCGTCGCGATCACTGCTTCAATCTGGTGGGTTCACCGTCCTAACTTGTGAGCCGATGGTGGAACAGAGGGAACGAGGGAGCAAGCGATCAACCGGGGCCGGCACCCCGAACTGCGGAAGCCACCCACAATCTGTACATATTTGTCAAGTTTTAGAGATTTCAGCCCCGCTCACGTGTTCGCTTGAGGTAGCTTAAAAACGATGACCGCAACGATGGGCCCGATGAAGTTCGGAGATCTCCAAAAGGGGATGAAGGCTCGCGTGGTTTCGATTCCCGACACGCCTGAGAACCGTCGGCTGCGGGAGATGGGACTGAACGAAGGGGTCGAGTTCAGCGTGGCGAAGTTGGCCCCGTTCGGGGACACCATCGAGATCCGACTCTTGGGCTATGCGCTTTGTCTGCGCAAGAACGAGGCTGCAGACATCCGCGTCGACCTGTTGGCTTCGTGAGCCCGGACGCCCCTCAGTTCGTCGCGATCGTCGGTAACCCCAATGCGGGGAAGACGACCCTCTTTAACGCCCTGACGGGCAGCAAGCAGAAGGTGGGCAACTACCCTGGCGTGACGGTGGAGCGCGTGAGCGCCTCGCTCTCGCTCGACGACGGTGTGGTCGAGTGCGTCGACATCCCCGGGCTCTATTCACTCGAAGCGCAGTCCGCCGACGAGCAAGTGGCGGTCGATGCGATCTTCGGCCGTGGGCCAGATCCGAAGCCAACGCTCATCGTCTGTGTCGTCAACGCCGCGAACCTCGAGCGCAATCTCTATCTCTTCTCCCAGCTTGCGGACTTCGAGCTGCCGGTGGTCGTCGCCCTCACGATGGTGGACGTCCTGCAGCGGGACGGGAAGGCGATCGACCCTGTGAAGCTTGCCGGACTCCTGGGAGTCGACGTGGTGCCCGTGGTCGGCCACAAGAGCGAGGGGCTTGCGGAGCTCCGGGAGACGATCGCGCACAACCTGGAGTCGCCGAAGACGCCGAGCCGTGAGTTCGGCTTCCCGGTCGAGCTCGAAGCGAAGGTCGCGTCGTTGCGTGAACGCCTCGCGCGAGCGGGCCTCGACGTGGCCAGGCGCGACGTTCGAACCGCATTGCTCGGCGAACAGAACGAATTCTCGGAGTCCGTCGGAGAGATTCCCGAGATCGGAGCGGCGTTCCAGGAGGCAAAGAAGGAACTCGAAGCCGAGGGACTTCCGCCGACGCTGGAGGTCTCCAACCGATTCCAATGGGCGGGAATGGTCGCGAACGCGACGATTCAGCCGGTAGGCGCACCCCGCCGCACGACCAGCGAGAAGATCGACCGAATCCTGACCCATCGGGTGTTCGGCTTGGCGATCTTTGTCGCGGTGATGTACCTGGTCTTCCAGGCGATCTACACGTTTGCCGGTCCGCTGATGGACTGGATCGAGCTTGGATTCGGATATGTCGGAGACCGCGTTGGATCGTGGCTCGAGGGTGCTCCCGTGCTGAAGTCGCTCGTGGTCGACGGAATCGTCGCGGGAATCGGCTCGGTCGTCGTGTTTCTCCCCCAGATCCTGATTCTGTTCCTCTTCATCGCGGTGCTAGAGGGGACTGGGTACCTGGCAAGAGCGGCGTTCCTCATGGACCGGCTGCTTGGCTGGTGCGGCCTCAACGGGCGCGCGTTCATCCCGCTGCTCTCGAGCTTCGCCTGCGCGATTCCTGGCATCATGGCCGCCCGGGTCATGCCCGACCCGAAGAGCCGCTTGGCGACCATCCTGGTGGCTCCGCTGATGAGCTGTTCGGCTCGACTGCCGGTGTATCTCGTGTTGATCGGCGCGATCATCGAACCACGATACGGGCCCGGATGGGCGGGCTTCGCCTTGTTCGCCATGCACTTCCTCGGCCTGTTGGTCGCGATCCCGGTCGTGTGGTTGCTCAACCGGGGCATCATCCGTGGACGGAAGCTCCCGTTTCTTCTCGAGCTGCCGCCCTATCAACTGCCCAAGTGGAGAGACGTCTGGCTGGCGATGTACTTCCGTGGCAAGGTCTTCCTGCAGACCGCCGGGACGATCATCTTCACGATGTCGGTCGTCATCTGGGCGCTGTCGTACTTCCCGCGATCTGCCGAGGCTGACGAACGCTATCGGGAGGAGTTCGTTCGCCTCAACCCGGTGAGTGAGTCTGTCGATGAGGACACTCGCGAGTCTCTCATCACGAGGCAGTCGGCCTACATCGACGAGCAAAGGCTCGCGCACTCCTACCTTGGCAGTTTCGGGAGGTCGATTGAGCCTGTCTTCCGGCCGGCAGGCTTCGACTGGAGGATCACGACGGCGATTCTGTGCGCGTTTCCGGCCCGCGAGGTGGTCGTGCCGTCGCTTGGAATCTTGTTCGCGGTGGGCAACGAAACGGAGGCCGAATCACCGCGCTTGCGCGATGCCGTTCACGACGCGAAGTGGCCGGATGGCAGGCCCTTGTTCACCCCTTGGACCGCAGTCGGGCTGATGGTGTTCTTCGCGCTCTGTGCCCAGTGTATGTCGACGTTGGCGACGGTGAGGCGGGAGACGAACTCGTGGAAGTGGCCTTGGTTCATGTTCGCCTACATGTCCGGCCTAGCCTATCTCGCGGCGATCTTGATTCACCAGGTGGGGCAATGGGTCGGTTCGTAAGCGCTCTCGCACAGGCAAAGCCCTACTATCCAGGTTTCCGCGATCTGAACTTGTTCGCGGTTGCGATCTACCTCATCGTCTTCCTGTACTTGATCTTGATCGGCACGATCGCCTACCGCGTACGCTCGACGATCGCCAAGCTCGAGGAGGTCGATCGGATCGTGCGCGCGGCGGAGAAGGCGGGAGCAGGTGATGAGGATGCGATCGTGCGTGCTCGCTTGGACCGGGACGCGCTGGCTGCAGAGTACGAGCGGCTTACGGCGACGTCGCCGGGTCGGTGGTTCAGGCACAAGGAATGAAGCTCGCTGAAGCTTCGCGCATCCCTGGGACTCGCTGAAGCGTCGCCCTCCCGCATTGGGCCCACCCTGTGGGACGTCCAAAGAATCTCCGACGTAGATGAACGTACGGGCTCGCGTTTCCGTGAGTTACAATATCCACAGAGGAGGCAAGAAACGTGAACGACAACGACGATAAGAACGTTCTGCTGTACATGCTTGCGGGAGTTGGGCTGGGCGCCATCATTGGAGCCGCCGCCGGACTGCTGTTCGCCCCGAAGGCTGGTACCGAGACCCGAGAGGAACTCTCGAACAAGTTCAAAGAGCTGAAGGGCAAGACCGAAGAGTGGATCGCCGAGCAGAAGGCGAAGAAGCACAAACTCGACGGCACCATCGAATCGGCGCTCGAAGAAGTCGGCGCTTGATGTAAGCTACGTCGGCCATGATCGGCTGGCGAGTAGTCTTATGGGCGGCCCTCGTTGGGGTCGCCCTCGCGTTTTTATACGCGGTCCGCGGGATTCTCCTGCCGTTCATCCTTGCCCTCGTGGTCAGTGCGGTGCTCGACCCGAGCATCCGTAGGCTCCAAAGGCGCGGCTGGAACCGAAAACGCTCCGTGATGACGGTGTCCCTGGCCTTCCTGGGGGTCATCCTGGCCCTCGGCATTTGGCTTACGCCGGTGGTCAGCGCGCAGGTCCTCACCCTCAAAGAGAAGTTCGACACCATCACGACCCAGCTTGCTGCGAAGTCGGGCAGCGATAACTACTTCATGCGTTGGAATCCCCGGTACCAGGGCGGAGGAGGCACCAACGGACAAATCGATCAGTGGTTCGCGTCGAACCGCGACCTCTTGCGGCGGATGGGCTTGCCGACGACGCGGCGGGAGGCGTTCTCCGAGTATGTGGAGCCGCACCGCCAGGAGATCACCAAGGCGGTCGAGACCTTCTTCGGCGGAGTGCTCGGGGTCGTGAGCGGTCTCGGGTCGAACCTGCTGCTTCTGTTGTTCGCTCCAGTCTTCGCGATCATGATTCTGCTCGATCTCGATCGCCTGAAGGTCAGGGCGGCCTCGATGATTCCCCCGGCGATTCGAGCGGATACGGTCGCCCTTGGGCAGGACGTGAGCGACGTCTTCGTGCGGTATCTGCGCGGGGTGTCGATCGTGCTCGTCTACTACGCGATCGCGGCGGCGGTCGTGCTGACCGCCTTGGGAGCCCCTTACGCGTTGCTGCTGGCGGGCGTCTTCGCCCTCATCTACTTGATCCCCTACCTGGGTCCGATCATCAACATCGCGCTGCTGGTGCTGCTGACGGGAATGAGCGGGCGGACCGGGAACCTGTTCATGCACTTGGACAGCAGCTGGTCGTTTGCGGCGGCGATCTCTGCGATCTACTTCGTGATCTTTCTGCTGTTCGATCCGCTTGTCTACACACGGATCGTCGGGAAGTCGGTGGGGCTCCACCCACTCGTGAGCTTCTTCGTCGTCTTCAGCGGCGCCGCTCTGTTTGGGCCGATGGGCATGATCTTGGCCTTTCCCGTCGCCGGCTCCGTAAAGATCATCCTCGACAAGCTGCTCAAAGTCACCTCGAAGCCGCAGGAGCTGCAGCTTCCCGCGATCCCACTCCGCCACCGTCAAGCTTGACGCTGCTCAGGCCTTACGGCGTCGACGGATGAGCGACACCACACCGAGACCCAGCGCCGCCATCGATGCAGGTTCGGGCACGACGTGCAGGCCGATCACGGCGACGTGGTCGTTTCGGCCGCTGGCGCCGAGAGTGAAGTTGTTCACCCGATCGAGGCTGTACACGTTTGCGGTCGTCGCATAGCGGCTCAGGATTGCCGTTGACCCTAAGCCGGCATAGGTCAGGGATCCAGAACCGGCGATCGCATGGG
>WBZR01003554.1_pt2 | contig 13371 bp, 8 predicted proteins | sample 5204231 | NCBI WGS metagenome assembly WBZR01 (sample SAMN12412403, study PRJNA552823) | activated sludge metagenome | isolation source: activated sludge from anammox sidestream of wastewater treatment plant... | place: USA: Virginia | collected 2017-08 | reverse complement strand
ACTGACCGGGCGCACGTTCAGTGCGCAAACACCGGTCAATATCCGTCTACCCGACGCTCCGGCAGCGGAGAATCAGCCGCCGAACCAGCCTTAAACCAACACTGGCGTGAGAAGACCAGTCTGGAGCGATGATCGGCTCAAAAACCGCTCCCTGACGGTCGCGGCTCGTAAGAGATTGCCTGTCGGACGCCTACTTGCGTTTGCCCTGACATCGGTGGTGGAGCTGATCGATTTGAATTGCAAGTCAAGGTGATCGGGATATGATTCACTGAGGAGGGGAGCGGGAAAAGGCTGATTGGAGATCAGCACCAAAGTTGAAATACCAAGGATGGTATCATGCGTTCACACCTTCTTTTATTCGCAGCGACAGGGCTGACATTGACTGTGGCGGGTTGTCAGAATCAGCAACCGCCGACGACCCAGCCATCGGATCAGGCGGGCCAGTTGGCCCAACCGGCGGCGGAAAAACCGGATGAATCAGCCCAGAGTCAGACGGATCCCTCCGTGCCGGATGATCTGGAGCTGCTGGTCCGCAAGGCTGAGTCGCATGCCCAGCGTGTCACCAACGAAATGGAGCGCAGTGGTACGCTGGAAGAAGCCGCCAAGCATCCGCCGTCGCCTTCAGTGAACGACTGGATGCAGCCGCAGGCGTATCAGATGGGCCAGTCTCAATCTTCACCAACGACGGCACCATCGTCCGATGTCAGTGCCTCCGCAGCTGATTCGGCGGATACGGACGAACAGACCAGCACCGCCAATACGCCGATCAGCATCGATGATAAACCAGCAACCCAATCCCAAACGGTTGTGCGTGTGCCCCCACGGGCGGGGCAGCAGGCTGCGGCTGAACCGAATTTTGATCAGCAGATTGATAAAAGATCGATGGATTATCCCAAGGATCTGGCCGCCCAGCTTGATTACCAGTTGCTGCAGTTTATCGCGAACAAGCCAGCGCCGGATTTGGCGCGTCTGGCAGCACTGGCGGATGAAGATCAGGAAATTATCACAGCGGTGATTGACGGACTGACGAATTTTCGCAATGCCATCAGCATTGATCCAAATCTGCTGCTCAGTCGCAAGGTCAAACCACTGATCGATGCGGGCGAGCGGCTGCGGTCGCGGGCTGACCTGGAGTTGCCGATTGTCGAGCTATGCCGGCGGGTTGATGGGTATGGGAGGTATGAACCGGTCGAACACCAGTTTGTTTCCGGACAGGAGCGTGATGTGGTTATTTACTGCGAAGTGGAAAATTTCATGTCGCAGTATCTGGACAACAATCAGTGGCAGACCAAGCTGAGCGCAGAAGTGGTGATTTATACTGATAGCGATGGCCTGCCCATCCTGCGGGATAAACCGCCGATCTATACGGATTTGTGTCGCAATCGACGGCATGATTTTTTCTTTGTTCGCAAATTGCGCCTGCCGGGCAACATACCGGTGGGGCGGTACTGGCTGAAGGTGACGGTTGTCGATCAGCAGGCGAATCGGGTCGCGGAACATTCCATCCCGATCATATTCGTGGCCAAGTAAGCATGAAATCGGGGCGAGCGGGTGGCCGGCGTTATCCCGGCATGATGTGTAGCGGACGATAGGCGATGTCCATGGCGTTGAGTACGAACCCCAGCACCAGCCAGAAGGCTGCAGCCATTGATTCGCCGACGATCAGACCAAAGAAAAAAGATTTGGCGCGAACGTACAATGACGCTCCGCCCCAGCGCAGAATCGCCACCTTGGCCAGCCAGCCGATGAGAAAACTGAACCACAGATAACCGCCGGGCGCGGTGGAGAGCATCAAATAACCGACCGGATGAAATGGCCAGCCGGCAAAACGCAAGCGCAACAGGCTCAGGGCGGCGGTGATCCCAAATCCCATGCTCAGCGAGATGGCCGGGTTGTGGGGCGACTGGTAATACCCAGCCTCATATTGCACGGTCGATTCGATAATCATCCAGCGCGGCACGCTGTCAGCCCCCCAGGCGTTGACACGGCTTTCGGAAATATCTTCGGTGTAGGCGTAGCGATACTCCATCCAGAGGGTGGAACCAAGGCTGACGACATACGCCAGGACAATCGCCAGCGCCAGCGCCATGACAAACCGCCTGCCTGTCCGCCGATTTTCCGGGGTGTCATCGGAGGCGTTGTGGTAAATCGTGCTGTCGGCCACTTTGAAGGTATGCGAAGCATAAACGCTCAGCGGCTCGCGGAAGTCGTAGTGATGGGCGTTGACCAGCGTGACCAGGTAGTAGCTCTGGTTGGTGATGGGGTGGCTGAAACCGGCCTGATCCAGCAGTTGCCACGGGCGATACAGTGGCGCCTGCAACTGACCGTGGACAATGCCCGTTTCGGCAATGATCCGGCTGATGACCAGAAACAGCAGCAGCAACAACATGACGGTGGTGAAGCTGGTCAGCACGTCAGCCCCGGCGTAGGTCATCCATCCGGTCATGACCATGACGCACAGACACAAACCCCAGAAAGCCCAGCGGAAGGAAAGATAACGGCCGGTCGGTTCGCCGGGTTTGGCGCCGCGAAATGCCTGGGCGACCACGATTCCCCAGTGGTGGCGACCGATGTACAAAATGGCCAGCGCGTAGGCGAGAATGCCACCGAAATGCTGGTCCCCCTGGCCGTAGATGATTGGGTCGCCGGTCAGCGAGCCTTTCCACATTTTGACGATCTGAAACAGAATGAAAAAGAACCACAGACTGAACGCCACGCTGGTGGTCAGAAAATAGGTGACTCCGACCACGGTGAAGTAGACCGCAGCCTGCTTGAAGTGGAAATCGACATAACTCAGCGGCGGATCAGCCAGCAGATTTTCAAAATTATACTCGACGGGGATGCGCTGGAAGAACTGTGGTTGATAATTGGCCAGACCGTTCCACAGGTGCAAAAGAAAAATCCCAGCAAAGGCAACCCAGAAAGAGCGTGCCCGCATGACAGAATTGAGCCAGCGCCCGGGTTTGGGTTCGTCGATCAACGCCAGGTGGATCTGGGCCAGCGGGAAGGGCAGGCGCTCGTTTTCGTTCCACTGACGGCGGACGATTGTCATCATGCAGATGATCGCGCCGTAAAGTGCCATCAGAAAAACCCCCCATGCAATGGCGGGTGTGACCCAGGCGCGATAAGGAGGAGGGCCATCCTGCAGCCAGCGGTTTTCGTAACCGGTGACGACAGGGTCGTTCATCCAGGAATAAATATCGCGGCCTTCAAACGTGGGGAACAGCCATTTGGGCAGCGTGAACTGGAAAAACTCCCAGGCGAACTGGTTTTGTTCGCGGGCATGATAAAACGGCATGACCAGCGAGCTGGGGAAATAGCGCATCAGTCCGCTGGAAGGCAGGGCACAGGCGACCAGGGTCATGGAAAAAGCGACGGTGATTTCGCCGGCAGAAAAGGCGCGACGGGGGAAAAATCGGTGCAACGGGCCGTTGATAAAAACGACAAATACGAACGTCAACAACACCACCCCCAGGGGCAGGTTGTTACCGATCAGAAAGGTATTGTTCAGGGCGTAATCGTTATACGGCGTCAGGGCGCAAATGAACACCACTCCAATGATGCCCAGGAGCACGCTGCGCAGATTAACCGGATCGGGCCGCCGATCTGAAAGCACGCGGGCAAATTGTAGCGACAAACAGCCGTTGCGAAAGTCGCGCAGCCATATTGCCAGCGAGCAAGACAGGCTGAAACAGGCGCAACCGGGCGATTAAAAAATTATTGGCGTAATTTTTGGCATTGTGGGCAGAAATGCGTTGATCGACCGCCCAGGATCATACGCTGGATGGGGGTGGAACATTTGATACAAGCGGCGCCGGTTCGGCCGTAAACACGGTGTAGATTCTGATATTCACCTGCTCGGCCATGGCCATCACGATAATCGCGCACGCTGCTGCCGCGATGACGGATGGCGCTGCGCAGAATACGTTTGATACAGCTTAAAAGTTCGGTGATCTGCGCGAGGCTGAGCCTATTGGCGCAATCACGGGGGTGTATATGGGAGGCAAACAGGGACTCATCGACGTAGATATTGCCCAGCCCGGCGATGAGTTTTTGATCCATGAGGGCATTTTTGATCGGACGAGCGGTTTGATGCAGGCGTTTGGCCAGTTGCCGGGCAGTCATGGTCAGCGGTTCCGGGCCAAGATCGCCGGTATCCGGCTGACCCCCCAGCCAGAACAATCCGCCAAACCGGCGCGGATCACAAAAGCGCAGCTGGGCGGGCTTTTCGGAACGTCGTCGCGATTTCGGCGCCAGATCAATCATCAGATGGGTATGTTTCAGAACGGGAGCGTCGCTGTTTTGCACCGATAAATGTCCGGTCATTCCCAGATGAATATAAAAATATCGATTATCATTCAGCTCGAATATGATGCGCTTGGCGCGGCGGTGGACGCTTTGGATGCGTGCCCCGACCAGATGGCCGGCAAGATTGAAGTTGCGTGGATGAATGATTGTCTGACGGTGATGCGCAATACCAGCGATCCGGCGACCAATCAGTTGCCCGGCGATGGTGTTTACGACCGTCTGGACTTCCGGCAGTTCAGGCATGATCTTATTCCTTCAGACTGGGCATTGTATGTTTTAGTTGCTGCCACAAGTCAACCATGATGGCAGCGCAAGACGTTATACTACTTTGAAAATAGCCGCCAACCGGAGTCGAAATCGTATGTCAACCAATCCTGACGTGGACAACCGTGCTGGTGATTTGGCCGAGGATGAGCTGGCGGCGGCCGATCAGTTGCAGCAAGGGTATCAAAAAATAAAATCCGAGTTGCATAAGCGGATCATTGGGCAGGATGCGGTGATAGATGAATTGTTGATCGCGCTGTTTTGCCGTGGTCATGCGCTGCTGGTGGGCGTGCCGGGGCTGGCCAAGACGCTGCTGATCTCGACCCTGAGCCGTTGTCTGGGATTAAGTTTCAGCCGGGTTCAATTCACCCCCGATCTCATGCCATCAGACATTACCGGTACGGAGGTGATTCAGGAGGATAAAACCACCGGTCAGCGGCAGTTGCGGTTTGTGCGCGGACCGATTTTTGCCAATGTTGTTCTGGCGGATGAGATCAACCGCACGCCTCCCAAGACGCAGGCAGCGCTATTGGAGGCGATGCAGGAACATCAGGTGACCGCCGGTGGTGAGCAACATCGACTGCCTGAGCCGTTTTTTGTTCTGGCAACCCAGAACCCGATCGAACAGGAGGGAACCTACCCGCTGCCTGAAGCCCAGCTCGATCGGTTTATGTTTAACATCAACGTTGATTATCCCACCGAGGATGAGGAGTTTGATATTGTCCGGCGCACAACCGCGCCGACCCAGGCGCAGCTCAATGAGGTTCTCAGTGCCCAGGCGATTCTGCATCTGCAGGAGCTGGTTCGCAAAGTTCCGGTGGCGGATCATGTGATCCGCTATGCGCTGCAACTGACGCGATTGACGCGCGTCAATGAGGATCGCGCGCCGGACTTCGTGAAGCAGTTTATCGCGTGGGGGGCGGGGCCGCGGGCCAGCCAGTATTTGATTCTGGCCGGCAAGGCACGGGCGCTGCTCAAGGGGCGCTATCACGTCAGCACGGAAGACATCCGCAGCGTGGCAGCGCCGGTTTTGCGCCACCGCATTGTCACGAATTTCAACGCTGAAGCTGAGGGAATCACCAGTCAGCGGATCATCCAGCAACTGATCGATCATATTCCCGACCGGCAGGACGCGGCGCAGGACCGCATGGCGGCGCGGTTTATCAAGGAGAATCTGAAAAAATAACAGGGAGGCTGGCTCTGACGGGCGGGGATGGAAAATAACTGCAATGGATACTGATGCGGTTGATTATCGTCGTTATCTCGATCCAGCGACCCTGGCGCGAATCACCTCGCTGGATCTGCGCGCGCGGTTGATTGTTGAGGGTCTGGTCAGTGGTATGCACCGCTCGCCATATCAGGGGATTTCGGTTGAATTTGCCCAGCATCGTCAATATGTGGCTGGTGATGACATTCGTCATGTTGATTGGAAAGTGTATGGCAAGACCGACAAGGTGTATCTCAAGCAGTATCTCCAGGAGACGAATCTGCAGTTGATCTGCGTTGTCGATGCCAGCCAGTCGATGGGTTTTGGCACGGTTGGTCGCGGCGGCATCGCCAGCGTGCAGGAGACATCGGTTGGGCCGGGCTGGAGCAAGTATGATCACGCCACCGCAGTGGCGACGGCGCTGTCTTATCTGGCAATCAGTCAGCAGGATGCTGCCGGGGTGGCGATATTTGACGATCAACTTCGGCGCTATTGTCGGCCGGGCAATTCGCCGGGGCATTGGAAAGCGGTTGTCCATGAATTGCAGATGCAGCCGCGACGTAGCAAGACTGATATGGGGCGTATTCTTGAGCAATTGGGGCAGACGGTCAGCCATCGCAGTCTGATCGTCATCCTGTCGGATTTTTTTGATGATCTGACCAGCATCGCCCGCGGGCTGAGTTTTCTGAGTTACAAGAAGCACGAGATTATTGCCCTGCAGGTTCTGGATCCGGCGGAGATCGAATTTCCATTTGAAGATGTTCAGATGTTTCAAGGTCTGGAAGAGACGGGCGAGCTTCTGATAGACCCGCGCAGCGTGCGGGCGGGGTATCTGCAGGAGCTGACGCGGGCGACCGAACAGTTGAAACGTACCTGCCGCGGATTGGGCATTGATTGTGAACGGGTCAACACCAGCCAGGGTCTGGATATACCCCTGCGCAATTTGCTGACCCGTCGGGCCAGCGGCGTGAAATAATCGGTGCGGATAATTGTGGTGGGTTGATCGTCATGATGATGAATGTTCTGGCCATTTCGTTGATAAACCCCTGGCTGGCGGTGGCAGGCGCGGGGCTGATGGCGCTGCCGGTTGTGATTCACTGGTTCAATCGGCGCCGTTTTACGGTCATGCCGTGGGCAGCGATGGACTATCTGCTGGCGGCGATGCACCAGAACCGCCGACGGTTGAAATTTGAGCAGTGGTTGTTGCTGATTGTGCGCTGTTGTGTGCTGGGGTTGCTGGGGTTGGCGCTGGCACGACCGCTGGGTTGCGGGGGCGGTGTGGCGGGCAGTATCGGTCAGCGCACCGGCCTGCAGGTGCTGATTATCGACAATAGTTATTCGATGGCGTATGAGGCGAATCGCCCGTCAGCGCGCACGCATCTGGATCAGGCTAAACTCATCGCCAGACGGTTGATCGATCAGTTAAGCGGGCAGGAAGCGGTGGTTGTTATCACGGCGGCTGCGCCCAGTCAGGCGATCATCAGAATCCCGACGTACGATCGACAGGCGGCGCGACTGGCCATTGATCGTATTGGGCAAAGTTATGGCAACACAGACCTGGCCGGGGCGCTGCGGCTGGCGAAGACGATCGCTGATGAATCATCTTTGCCGCGTCGTGATCTTCACCTGATCACCGATGCAACGCGCAGCGCACTGATGGGCCGTCAGGCCAGTGAACTGCCGGCACTGGCGCAGAAGCTGGCCAGTGAATTTTCGTTGGTCTTGCATAATGTTTCTGTTGCCGGTCAGTGGAATCAGGCGGTGCTGGAATTACAGCCAGCGACAAACGTCTTAACCACGCGGCAGGAGTGTGATTTCTGGGCGGTTATCAAAGGATTCGCGACTGAAAAGCAGGCGTCGGCGCAGTGGAAACTGGACGGACAGATTCTCGGGGCATCCGCGTCCAACGGCGACGATTCAGCAGCGTCGGCGCAATGGCGCAAAATTCTGATTCACGAACCCGGGGTGCATATGGTTGAAGTGACAATCGATCCACTTGATCCGTTGAAGCTGGATGACACGCGGCGCTGCGTGGTGTCGGTCGATTCGCAGCTCAAGACACTGATTGTCCAGGGGTATAACCAGGGCAATCAGTCGGGGGAAAGATTGGATGGCTCGGCGGGATTTTTGCAACTTGCGCTAGCGCCACCAGCGCCAGTTGATCGTGAGGGCAGCCGGCGTTCTATCAGCGAGTTTCAGACAGAACTGATCAACGATCTGCAACTGGGCAACCAGGTGCTGAGTGATTATCGCGCGGTGGTTCTGGTCAATGTGGCGCAACTGCCACCGACGATTGCCGATCAACTTCAGCGTTATGTGCGCAGCGGCGGGGCGCTGATGATTGTCATGGGGGATCAGGTGCAGATGCAGGCGTATAATCAGGTGCTGTGGCCGCGCCAGTTGATGCCGGGGAAATTGGTGCAACAGATGAACGCGGATGGCGGACGGCCAGCATTCCGATTTGATTTCGACGCTGCTCACATTACCTCGCATTTTCTGAAGGTGTTTGCCAATCAACCCGCCAGCGGTCTGGAGACGGCGCAGATTTACAGTTATCTGAAACTGGATTTGCCGGAGAACAGCCCAGTCGAGCGGGTGTTGAATTTTCGCGCAAAGCAGGCGTCGGATGATCAGATGACGCACGTGGTTGATCCAGCCATCACAGCGCATCAGTTGGGGCAGGGGCAGGTTATTGTTCTGGCTACTTCCGTCGATGCCCGCTGGAGTACGTTGCCAGCCAAGCCAGCGTATGTGGTACTCATGCACGAGCTGCTGAAGGGGAGTATTAAAAGTGAAGATGGCTGGATGAACTTGGAGGCAGGTCAGCAATTGACGGTTCCGCGTCGAATCGCTGTCACCGCCGAGCCGCAGTTGCTCGATGGCGCGGGAGGGCAAATCGCCCTGACGGCAACGGCCGATGATGCAGCAATCGCGTTCATCAGTGATCCGATCAGGCAGCCGGGGATTTATCAGCTCGATACCGGCGCCAATAAACGTGCAATCGCCGTGAATGTTTCGCCGGATGAAGCGGATGTGCGCAGCCTTGACGCCAGCGCCATTCGATCCGCCCTGGGTGATGCCGAGATGCGGATACTGGGTGACACGATCGAGTCACCTTTGCTTGCTCAACAGGAACAGCGGGATTATGGCCGGGTAATTCTGGTGGTTGTGCTGCTGGTCGCCGGACTGGAAAGTTATCTGGCGATGCGGTTTGGTTATGGTCGTCGGTAGCAGTCCCTGGTTGCAATCGCAGGTGACGGTTGCTGGCGAAATTCGCCGCATTGGAAGTCAAAGCAGGGGAAAGATCGCAGAATTGTCGGAATTATGCAGCATTTATGGGAAACCATCCTCGGATTGAACAAAGGCTTTCTGGCTGGGGAAGGACGATTTTCGCTGCGCTTTCATCCGTCGTTTCCCGGTCAGGAGTGGATTGGCGCTGGGTTGTATAACGTGTTGCTGATCGCAGCCAGTATCGCGCTGGTGGTTTATGTGTATCGCCAGGCGGGAGGCGCCAGATCATGGCGCTGGGCGGCAGCGGGTTTACGGCTGATGCTTTTCCTGTTGTTGATTGCTGCACTGAATCAGCCGGTGATCCACCTGCAACAGATCCGCGAACAGCCTTCAGTGCTGGCGGTGATGATCGACGACAGCCAGTCGATGCAGGTGGCGGATCAGCCTGTGGCAGGAGTGGAACAGCCGCGTCTCGATGCAGTGAAATATCTGCTTACCGATCCAGCGTCGGCGCTGTTGGCGAATCTGGGCCGCGATCATGAACTGCGCCTGTATCATTTTGGATCCCAAGCCCTTCCGCTGGCACAGACAGGATCAGTTGCGGCTGATCAGGATGAAACCCACGGAAGCGCGGGTGATTGGCCGGAGATCAAAAATCTTACAGCCCAATCGACCCGCACGCAGATTACGGCGTCAATCAAGACGGTTTTGCAGGATTTGCAGGGGCAGAGTCTGGCCGGCGTGGTGTTATTGAGCGATGGCCGTCAAATACCCGCTGCAGCGCGCCATGATGATGCCGACAACCGGAATGATTGGCAGACGAAGATTTTTGCCGTACCGGTGGGATCGACTCAGGCACCGCGGAATATTGAAATTGGTTCGATCAATCTGCAGGAGAGCGCATTCAAGGGGGATGTGGTGAATCTGCGCGTGCACGTGCGGGCCAGCGGGTTTCCCGCAGGACAATTACTGCCGCTGCGATTGATGGACGAACAAACCGATGCACCGTTGACAGGGGCTGATGGTCAATCTGTCCAGCAGATGTTTGCAGCCGGTGACGGACAATGGCAGGACGTGGAGCTGCCGTTTCGTGCTGATCGGGCGGGGGAGTTGAATCTGGCGGTGCAGGCGCAAGCCCAGCCGGGTGAGATTGATACGGAAGATAATGCGCGCAGCGCCAGGATCGACGTGCTGGAGGGGCAGATCAATGTACTGGCGGTGGATGGTTATCCACGATGGGATTTTCGGTATTTGCGAACACAGATGATGCGCGAACCGACGGTCAATATTTCAGCGCTGCTCTTGAGCGCGGATCCCGCAGCGCTGCAAGAGTCAGACCGACCGATCAATCGGTTTCCGGAAACGATTCAGGAGATGCTGGAATATGACGTGGTGCTGATCGGTGATGTTGATCCGCGTTATTTCAGCGACCAGCAGTTGGAATTGATGCGCGATTTTGTGGCCAATCGCGGCGGGGGGCTGGCGATGGTGGCCGGGCCATATTACGCGCCAGGGCAGTACCGCGATACGGCGCTTGCTGCGATTCTGCCGGTGCGGATCGACCAAGCCTCGACGGATAACGGTCAGCCAATTACCAGCGGGTTTCGGCCGGTTGTCACTGTTCAGGGTCAGCAAAGTTCGATCTTCCGATTTTTTGCCGACCGCCAGCGTAATCAGCAATTTTTGGATCAACAGTGGCAGCCGATTTTCTGGTATCAAAAGGGGATCAGCGTCAAACCCGCAGCAGGTGAAGTCTACGCCCGGCATCCAAGTGAAATTGGCCCGGATGGTCATCCGGCGCCGTTATTGGTGCTGGGGCGGTACGGAGCTGGGCGCACGCTTTTCAGCGCGATCGACGATTCGTGGCGCTGGCGTTTTTATACGGGGGAGTCGATTTTCAATACGTACTGGATTCAGCAGTTTCGTTATCTGGCGCGAGGCCGAAAACTGGGCCAGCGCAAGCTGCTGTTCAGTGCATCACAGCCGACGTACGAGCTGGGCCAGCAGATTCAACTCACGTTGCGTGTGCTCGATCCGGTCATGAGTCAGCAATTACCGCAACAATTGCCGGTGGAGATCGTTGACGAGCACGGACAGGTGATTCGACGCGAAACGCTTGCGCGCCAACAGAATCAGGATGAATATCGCGCGAGTTGGATCGCCGATGGCAATGGGCGGTTTCGCGCGCATCTGAATCAAGTTCTGCCGCAGACGACGGCGATGAATCTGCCGATCCAGGTACTGGCGCCGCGGCTGGAGTTGCAGCAATCGGAGGCGGATCGAAGTTTTTTGAATGAGCTGGCCCGACGCAGCGGCGGAGCGGTGGTTGAGTTCAATGACGCCGCCAGGACATTGCCGCAGCTGATTCCCAGTGCTGCTTTGAATATCGGTTTGGAGAGTGAGCAACCGGTTGGCAGCGCGCCGCTGGTCATGATTCTGTTCGCGGTTTTGATCATGGCGGAATGGGTGATCCGTAAAAAAATAAGAATGGTGTGAAGGCGTTCGCCGTTGCAGGGGCATCAACCATCCATTGTGTAATGAGGGGAATTATGACGCGACGGGCTAATTCATGGGCGAATTCATGTTTGAGGGCTTAACTGTCAGGAGCTAAGGCGCTACAATCGTCGTTCTTATGCAGAGCATGACACCGAGACAAATTGTTGCGGAGCTGGATAAATACATCATTGGTCAGGGCGATGCCAAGCGCGCCGTCGCGGTTGCGGTGCGCAATCGCTGGCGTCGTCAGCAACTGCCCGAGCAGATGCGTCAGGATATCTGGCCGAAAAACATCATCATGAGTGGTCCGACCGGTGTGGGGAAGACCGAAATTGCCCGGCGGCTGGCCAATCTGACCGGCGCGCCGTTTATCAAGGTCGAAGCCACCAAGTACACCGAGGTGGGGTATCACGGCCGCGATGTGGAAAGCATTATTCGTGATCTGGTTGACCTGGCGATTGGCCTGGTGCGCGGCGAGATGATCGAACAGGTCAAGGAACCTGCGGAGAAACAGGTCGAGCAGCGCCTGCTGGATTATCTGCTGCCATCGGCTGATATGCAGTCAATTGGCACGATTGATGATGAGGCTGCGGAGAAGCGCAAGCGTACGCGCGAAAAAATGCTCGAGCAGTTGCGCGCCGGCGAGTTGGAGGATCGGTCGATCGAGATTGCCGTGGAAGAGCGCGGCAATGTGGTGGGGGTGCTGGGGCAGGCGGGGATGGAGATGGATATCGAGTTTCAGACCATGTTCGAGAAGATGCTGCCGACACGGCGGGAGACGCGCCGGTTGACCGTGGCTGAGGCGCGCAAGGTGTTGCTGCAGCAGGAGGCTGACAAGCTGATCGACCGCAACAAAATTACCGATGAAGCGATCAAGCGGGTTGAGCAGGGGGGAATCGTTTTTCTGGATGAGATTGACAAGGTGACGGCGGCTGATTCCAAACACGGTGCCGATGTCAGTCGCCAGGGGGTGCAGCGCGACCTGTTGCCCATTGTTGAAGGCAGCACGGTCATCACCAAGCACGGGCCGGTAAAAACCGATCATATTCTGTTCATTGCTGCCGGCGCGTTTCATACGAGCAAACCCAGCGATCTGATGCCCGAGTTGCAGGGGCGTTTCCCGATTCGGGTTGAACTCAGCGACCTGACGCGCGCTGATTTTGTGCGCATCCTGAAGGAACCGGAAAATGCGCTGACCAAGCAGACAATCGCCTTGCTGGGCACGGAAGGGATCACCGTGAAATTTACGGCGGATGCGATTGAGACCATGGCCCAGCTTGCCTACGATGTGAACCGGCGGACGCAGAATATCGGTGCGCGACGCCTTTACACCATCATCGAGCGTGTTTTTGAGCAGCTTAGTTTTGAAGCACCCGATATCAGCCCTGCCAAGGTGCGAATTGATGCGGCGTACGTGCAGGAAAAGCTGGGGGATATCGCCAAGGACGAGGATTTGAGCAAATTTATCCTGTAATTGCCTTGTTTCGCCTTGATCGACACAGCCGGAGTCTGTTGAAATAAGTTGTAAAAACCAGCACTTGAATCTGCGTGGGTTGTTGCCATTCGGTCGGGCAGGTTGTTGTGCTAGAATCGGAACATCATGGACAGTTTTCATATTCACAATTTTGAGTTGAGCAATCGTCTTTTTGTTGGAACGGGTCGTTATCAAACCTATGACCTGATGCGCCAGGCGCTGGATGCCAGCGGTTGTCAGGTGGTGACTGTGGCGGTCCGACGCGAACGGTTGATCGATGCCCAGGGTAAATCGCTGCTCGATTTTCTCGACCTGAATCGCTACACCATTCTGCCCAATACGGCTGGTTGTTTTACGGCCGAGGACACGATCCGCATTGCCCTGCTGGGCC
>WBZR01003701.1_pt1 | contig 13372 bp, 10 predicted proteins | sample 5204231 | NCBI WGS metagenome assembly WBZR01 (sample SAMN12412403, study PRJNA552823) | activated sludge metagenome | isolation source: activated sludge from anammox sidestream of wastewater treatment plant... | place: USA: Virginia | collected 2017-08 | reverse complement strand
TCGCGAGAGTGGCCGAAGACCCCGGGGGGGACGAGCTGGGCCATCGGGACGGCGGGCGGCGCGTCCTTCCAGGAGGCGGCGAGGTCCCGCCGGTCGACGGCGCGCGCCACGGCGCGGCGGACGCGCACGTCGGCGAAGGGGCTCCCCGGCTTCACGGAGAACCCGAGCATCGTCACGCCGATCCCCTCGCGGCTGAGCATCCGCTGGCCGGGGAGCGAGCGGGCCTCCGCCCAGGCGTCCTCGGAGAGCCTGCCGGCGATGTCGGCCTTGCCGTGAGAGACGGCCGTTCCCCGTTCCCGCTCGTCCGGGAACGGCAGGACCGTCACCCGTTCCCACGCCGGGAGGGGTCCGAAGAAGCGAGAGAAGCGCGCCCCGACGACCGGCTGCCCGGCGGCCCCGGCGACGAACCGGTAGGGGCCGGTCCCCACCGGGGCCGTGATCGGGGCCAGCGGCGCGTCGCGCGGGACGACGTCGATCAGCGCCAGCTTGTTGAGGAGGACCGCGTAGGGATACCGCGTCCGGACCTCCAGGACGTCCGGTTCGGCGGCCCGCGCCTCCTCGACCGACTGGAGGTAGAAGGCCACCTTCGATCCGGGGAGCGCGATGGCGCGGCGGATCGTCGCCGCGGCGTCCTCCGCCGTGAACGGGCGGCCGTCGTGGAAGAGCACCCCCGTCCGGAGGCGGAAGCGCCAGAGCGTGTCCGTGGGGTTCTCCCACGACAGGGCGAGCTCCGGGACCACCTCCAGCTCGGCCCCGAAGGTGACCAGCCGGCTGTAGAAGTGGGAGAGGGTCGAGTAGGTGGCCTCCTCGTCGTGCAGGTGCGGGTCGAGCGAGACGGCCGAGGCGGGCTGGGCCAGCGTCAGCGTGAGGGGGGCGGCCCCGCGGCGCGAGCACGCCGCGAGCGCCAGCCCGCACGAGAGGACGAGGAGGAGGAGCCGGGATCGCATCGGACGGCGGTCTCTCGACCGACGGGGGCATTCTAGCGACCCGGGCCCCGCGTCGGGCCTCCGGTCGACATCTCGCCCCGCCCGGTGCATATTTGCCAGTCCCTCCGGGCCCTACCGCCCGGGCGGGGGAAGAGAAGGCGATGGCTCTGATCCCGGTCGATCTCCCCTGGGGCCGGACCGAGGTCGTCGAGGGGACCACGGTCGGCGAGGTGATCCAGGCCGGCCCCGTCGAGGGCCGCGACATCGTCGCCGCGCTCGTGAACCACCGGCTCGTCGGGCTGGACTTCGTCCTGGAGGTCCCGTCGCGCGTGGACCCGGCCGACGCCGGCTCGCACGAGGGCGAGGAGGTCGTCCGGCGGACGGCCCAGCTCCTCTTCCACGCGGTGGCGCGCGGCCTCTACCCCGGCGTGCGGCTCGCGGTCGGGCAGAGCCTGAGGGGCGGCTACCACTACTCGGTCTCGGGCGACGTCGCGGACCTGGGCGCGATGGCCGCCGCGCTGACCGAGGCGTTCCAGCGCGAGGCGGCCGCGGGGCGGCAGGTCGTCCGGCAGGAGGTCAGCGTCGACGCGGCGCGCGTCCTGTTCGGGGGGAGCGAGCCGGTCAAGGAGCGGCTCCTGCGCGTCTGGCCGCACCCGCGCGTCCCGCTCGTCTCCTGCCTCGGCTTCACGGACATCCGGCACGGGCCCTACGCCCTGAGCACGCGCTGCGCCCGGCGCTTCCACGTCGAGCCGTACGCCTCGGGGCTGATCCTCGTCTTCGGCGAGAAGCCGGCCGACCGGCCGAACGGGACGCCCTCGGGGTCGGTCCTGTTCCGGGCCTACAGCGAGACGCGCCGCTGGAACGAGCTGATCGGGGTCTCGACGGTCGCCGACCTGAACGAGCACTGCCTCGGCGACGAGATCAAGAGGGTCCTCCAGATCGCCGAGGGGCAGCACGAGAAGAAGATCGCCGAGATCGCCGACCGGATCTCGGAGCGGAGGGACCAGCTGCGCGTCGTCTGCGTGGCGGGCCCGTCGGCGTCGGGGAAGACGACGTTCGTCAAGCGGCTCTCGGTCCAGCTCCAGGTCAACGGCCTCGTCCCCAAGACCCTCTCGCTCGACGACTACTACGTCGACCGCGAGCAGACGCCGATGGGACCGGACGGCGACTACGACTTCGAGGCCGTCGAGGCGATCGACCTCCGGCTCTTCGGCGAGCAGCTCGGGCGGCTCGTGGCGGGCGAGGAGGTCCTCACCCCCGCGTACGACTTCAAGGCGGGCCGGCGGCGGCCGCCGGCCGACTGGCGCTCCCGGAAGCTGGAGCCGAACGAGGTCCTCCTCATCGAGGGGATCCACGCGCTGAACCCGCGCCTGACGGCGAGCATCCCCGACGCCTCGCGCTTCCGGATCTTCGTCAGCGCCCTGACGCAGCTGTGCATCGACGACCACAACCGGATCCGGACGAGCGACACGCGGCTGCTCCGGCGGATCGTCCGCGACCGGCGCTACCGGGGGCACTCCGCCGCCGCCACGATCCTCCGGTGGCCGAGCGTGCGGGCCGGGGAGGAGAAGCACATCTTCCCGTTCCAGGAGAACGCCGACGCGATGTTCAACTCGGCGCTGGCCTACGAGACGTCGGTCCTGAGGAACTTCGCCCAGCGCTTCCTGCTCGAGATCCCGCCCGGCTCCCCCGCCCAGGCCAAGGGCTACCAGCTCCTCCGCTTCCTGGACCTCTTCGTCCCCGTCTGGCCCGACCACGTCCCCGGGACGAGCATCGTCCGCGAGTTCATCGGCGGCAGCGAGTTCTCCTACAAGTAGCCGCGAAGCGGCGAGGGAGAACCCGGCGACTCCGCCGGCCCGCGCAGCGGGCCCGCCTTGCCGTGGCGGAGGGGGCTACCGGGGGAACCCGGCAACTCAGAAGGCCCGCGCAGCGGGCCCGCCTCACCGCCGCGGAGGGGGAGCCGCGCAAGCGGCGCGGGGGAACCCGGGCGGACCCGGGTTCCCCCGATCCCTTACTGCGCCACGGGCTCGTCGACGAAGTCCTCCGCGTCCATCGACTCCGGCGGCGGGAGCTTCTCCATCTCCCCCTTCACGAGGGCGATGTGCTCCTCCTCCTCCCGCTCCAGCTCGGCGAAGAGCGCCTTGACCGACGGGTCGCTCACGTGCGGGATCGCGCCCTCGAAGAAGGCCTTCGCCTTCAGCTCGGACTCGAGCGCCACCTCCAGCGACTGGCGCGGCGTCATGAAGGCCCGCACCTTGTCGTACTCGGGCGCCTCCACCTCCCAGAGCATCGAGCGGCTCATCCGCGTCGGCGCGTCCCCGAACAGCTCCTTGCGCCTCTCCGCCAGCTCCTGGCCGTGCTTCGTCTCGTTCACCGCCATGAAGCGGAAGAACCGCGCCGCTTCGGCCGTGTGGTGGGTCTCCATCTGGTCGCCGAACTCCTCGTAGCGCTCCCGCGCCTCGTCCTCGATCAGGACGGCGAGGTCGAGGGCGTCCACGAGCGTGAGGCTCGCGAAGTCGACGGTCTTGGTCATGAACCCTCCTGGCGGGCCGGCCCCGGCCGGACCGCTCGCCCGGGCTCCCGGGCGCGGCGATTATCGGCCCTCCGGGGCAACGGCGCCGCACCGGCGAGATCCCGTCTCAGTCGAGCGTGGCGACCCCGCGCTCCCGCCGCAGGAGGAGCGCCGCCGCCCCCGTGACCGCCAGGAGGAGGCCGCTCCCGAGGAGGACCCGCGGCGCCCCGACCACCGTGGAGAGCGACCCGGCCGCCAGGCTCCCGAGCGGCATCCCTCCCCGGAAGGCCAGGGCGTAGACGCTCGTGACCCGTCCCCGCAGGTCGTCCGTGACGTTCGACTGGACGAGGGTCATGAAGAGCGAGAAGACCGTCATCAGCGAGGCGCCCGCGACCACGAGGAGCCCGTACGACAGGAGCGGCACGCGGGAGAGGGCGAACGCCGAGGTCGCGCACCCGAAGGCGCAGTACGCCCCGAGGGCGATCCGCCCTCTCCGGCGGGTCGCCCCGAGGCCGGCCACGCCGATCCCCCCCGCCACCGCCCCCGCCCCGAACGCCGCCAGGAGCCGGCTGTAGCCGCCGGCGTCCTGTCCGAAGACGTCCCGCGCGAAGACCGGGAGGAACGTCACCAGCGGGATCGAGGCGAAGCTCCCGACGAAAGCGAGCGCGACGAGCCCCGCGAGCCCCCTCCCGCGCCGGACGGCCAGGAGGCCCGCCCTCAGGCTCGAAAGGACGGGCTCGCCCCCGCCCGAGGCCGCCCCGCCGCCGCCCGTGAGGAGGAGGAGCGCGGCGATCACCGCCAGGAACGACAGGCCGTTGAGAGAGAAGCAGGCCGCCGCCCCCAGCCGGTAGAAGGCGAGCCCCGCCAGGACCGGCCCGACGACGCGCGCCAGGTTGAACTGGATCGAGTTCAGCGCGATGGCGTTCGGCAGCTCCTCCTTCCGGACGAGCGTCGGGACCAGGGCCTGGTAGGCGGGCATCCCGAGGGACTGCGCCAGGCCGACGACGAAGGAGAGGGAGAGGATCATCCAGAGCCGGACCGTCTCCGTCGCCACGAGGCCGGCCAGGAGGAAGGCGGCCGACATCTGGACCGTCTGGGAGGCGAGGAGGATCCGCCGCCGGTCGAGCCGGTCTGCCAGGACCCCTCCGACGAGCGTGAGGAGGAGGAACGGGACGTCGGCCAGGAAGCCGTCGACCCCGAGCCAGAAGGCCGACCCGGAGACCGTCAGGACGAGCCAGCTCTGGGCGACCTTCTGCATCCAGGTCCCGACGCTCGACGTGAACGCCCCGGCCCAGAGGAGCCGGTAGTCGCGCGAGCCGAAGGCCCGGAAGGTCCGCCTCAGGGCCGGGAGCAAGCTCTCCGTACGCTACGCCGCGTCGGCGTGGAAGGCCGGCCCGAGCCCCTTGGGAGCCCTCGCGGGCCGCTCGGGACGGAGCCGGGCGCGCGGGACGGCCGGGGGACGGACGTCGACGCGCCCGTCGACGAAGAAGTCGGCGAAGCGGGGCGTGACGACCGAGTCGAGCCGGCGGGCGATCTCCTCGGCGCGCGCCGTTTCCAGCGTCAGCCCGTGGTAGGAGATGTCGCCCCTCATCCGGTGCTGGACCTTCAGGATCCGCTGGAGCGTCGAGAGGTAGGCCCCGCGCCAGATCTGGAGGTACGGCCGGTGGTCCATCGGGTTGACCGACATGACCTTCCGGATCCGGTTCGCCGGGAGGAAGGAGTAGAGGCTGACCTCGGGGTGGCGCCTCAAGACCCAGTAGCGCGTCGTCTCGAACCGCGTGAAGGAGACCGTCCGGATGTCCTGGTCCGCCGCGAAGAGGATCCCCTTGCGGTGAGACCAGCCGGGCCGCTTCGGCACGAACGGCACGAACGGGTCGATCGCGAAGATCAGGTTGGAGCCCTTCTTCATCGCCTCGATGAAGTTGGAGGTCCGCGTCACGATGCCGTCCACGTAGTACCGGTCCCCGATGCGGGTGGCGCAGAAGGCCGGGTTGATGCTGATCGAGGCCTGGATCGCCTGGCTCACCGGCACCCGGTCGAACGGCGGCTCGCCGAAGAGGACGTGCTCGCGGGTGTCCTGGTCCGTGGCGCCGATGTAGAGCGGCCGGCGGAGCTTCTTGAAGTCGTTCCGGGCGCCGTTCGTGGTGAAGACCTGCTCCATCATCTCCCCGAAGGCCTCCGTCGTGAAGGGCGCCACGAGGAGGTCCGAGTACTGGAGGAAGATCGACTCCAGCGCCACTCGCCGCTCGCCGAGGAGGAACTGGAACGCCCCGGTCGCGGCGCCCCCCAGGAAGCGGCGCACCGGGTCGACGAAGGCCGCGAGGTTCAGGTGCGGGGCGCGCAGGAGGCTGAGGCTGAACGGCGGGATCCTGCCGCCCGGCTCACCGGCCAGCCCCCCCATCACCTCGGAGACGGAGTACCCGTTGGCCAGGAACCCGGTCACGACGGCCCCGGCGCTGATCCCGTAGTACTGGTCGAAGCTGTTGATGGCCCCGGGCGAGAGGCAGTCCTCCAGGCACTTCAGGGCCCCCAGCTCGAAGTAGATCCCGGTGATCCCGCCCCCCGCGCAGCAGAGCGCCCGGGTCCCGCCGCGGTTGCGCTGCATCAGGGCGAGCGCCTGGTCGAGGACCGACTGGCTGAAGGTCGAGTGGTGCGGGAGCCGCGGGCAGGAGGGGTCGAGGTGGCACGTGGCCGTGTCGCGCATCACCCGGCCGACGCCCCGGGCGCCGAGGGACGCGATCAGGTCGTCCACCTCGGTCGAGTCGGGCCCGGAGACGAGGACGACGATCCGGTGGAAGCCGTAACGGAGCTCGACGTCCGGCTCGGCGTCGAGCTTGTCGAGGATGCACGACACGCGCTCGGCCTCCGGCTTCAGCGCGCCGCGAGCCTGACGGCCTTCCGGCAGGCGGAGGTCGAGGAGGACGAGGTTGAAGTAGTCCTCGTGGAGGACCCCGAACGCCTCGCACGGGACGGTCCGGACGGAGAAGACGAGGGTGTGGGTCGCGTACCGGAACCGCCTCTCCGGGCCTGGGAGGGCCTCGACACCGGGGACCTCCCGGAGCGAGGCGAAGAAGTGCTCGGCCCGCCCGGCCTCCGAGGCGTAATAGAGGATTCGTTTCGTCGGTCCCGCCGGGCCGAACGCCGCCGGGGCCTTCCGTCCGTCTTTCTTCACGCCCTCACCTCGGCGGGCCCGCCTCGGCCCGCCACCCCACCCCCATGCTACGCCCGCCGGCCGCGGGCGACGAACGCCCGCCGCCGGCGGTCGGAACGGCGGTTTCGGCGAGTTTGCCCGCCGCCCCGCCCCGCCGCCCCGCCCTAGAATGACCCGTTCGCATCCCCGAGGCGTTCGCGCCTCCCGACGGAGGAGCCGATGGACCAGCGCAAGAACTTGATCGCGCAGTGGGCATTCGACGCGAGGCCGATCCTGGGCCGCTTCCACCTCTGGCTGGAGGACGTGGAGGAGAGCTGGAGCGGGACCTCCGTCCCGCCCGACGGCCTCTCGTTCGTCGGTGGGGCCATGGAGCGGAGCCTCGTGACCGCCACCGCCGTCACCGCCCTCGGCACGCGCCTCTTCGGCCGCTTCGGCGAGGGGAAGGGGGCCAGCAAGTCCGTCACGAACCAGATCAAGAAGGACGCCGACGCCGCCTCGGCCTACGCCCTCTCCGAGGGGCTCTGGTACCTGACGCGGAGCCTCCCGGAGAACCACGCGATCCTCGTCAGCCTGGGCGAGGGGCTGATGCCGAAGGGGGGCGAGTCCCCTGACATGGGCTCCAACCCGCTCCTGGGCTTCGGGCGAATCTACGCCCGGCCGCAGGTGGCCAAGTTCCTCGAGCGGCGCGTCCACAGGCTGATCAACGAGGACGGCTACAGGTTCGAGGACTTCCTCGCCGAGATCGCGGCGGCGCGGATGACCGTCTGGGGAGCCGCCGTCGACACGCTGGAGAACACCTCCCGCTTCGCCAAGGGGGCCGACACGGGACCCCTCTCCGTCCTCCACCTCTTCGACCAGCCGCTCCGGATCGCCCGGCCGTACGAGGGGTACATGGGGGTCCTGACGCTGCCCCGGGCCGTCGTGGAGAAGGCGGCGGAGCGCTCGATCCTCCTCGACGTCCTGACGCCGCGGGCCCTGGTGATGGAGGCGATCCGGGACTTCTACCCCGGGATCCGGCCCGAGAACGTCCACGTCTGGACGCTGGCCGGGCCGACGCGCGAGCCGCGGATCGGCAAGCTCTGGGAGGAGTGGCGCTCGGCCGGCGCGCACCTGGTCGGCGACGGCTGGGCCCTCCCGTCGGGGCACACGGCCTTCACCGACTCGGGGACGTACGCCCCGACGTTCCTCGTCGGGCCCTATCGCGACGCTCGGGGCGAGACGCACCTCTTCCTCACCGACGGCTACGCCGCCTCGGCCGAGGCGATCCAGGCGGCGAGCCTCGACCCGATCCTCGGCCTGAAGTCGTCGATGTGCCTCCTCTCGTCGGTCTTCGAGGCGCCGATCGCCAGGGAGAGGCTCGTCGTCGGCCTGGACCCGGACGCCCCCGACCTGCCGCAGCAGCTCCGGCGCGTCCTCGACAAGGACCTGTCGGCCGAGGAGGCGGACGAGTACCGCCACGCGCTGAGGACGGCCCGCAACGCCGGGATGCCCGTCGGCACGCGGACGGTGACGGTGGACGACTTCCTGCCGCGCAAGGAGTGGCAGGTCCTGTCGCTCTCGGGCTTCATGCTGGACGACCCGTACAGCGGGCGGCCCGGGGTCGAGACGCTGGAGCGGGGCGTCTACCGCGTCACGACGCGCGCGGCGACCAAGTGCGGGAGCCTGGAGGCCCGGATGACGCTCCGCCTGATGGAGAGCTTCGAGGAGAGCCGCCTCGTCTTCTCGCCGCTCCTCGACCGCTTCTACCGCGGCCAGGACTTCCGGACCCGCCCGGTCAAGATCTCCGACTCCGGGAGGATCCGGAACGAGCTGCAGACGCTGGCTTCCGAGTTCCTGGAGTACTTCGGCGACGACGGGATCCGGGTGAAGTTCGACCAGATCCCGGAAGGGGTCCTCGCCCGCGACAAGGTGGAGCTGATCCGCGAGGTCCTGGCCTGGTACAAGGCGAACCACCCGATCTGGTTCCGCTGGCTCGAGGTCTCGTGACGGCCGCGGGCGGCTGCCCGCGCCCGCGCGTCCTGGCGCTCCACAAGCCGCGGGGCGTCCTCTGCTCGACGGTCGCCGAACGGGGCGCGGTCCCCGTGACGGACCTCCTGCCGGAGGGAGCGCGGGGTCTCTTCCCGGTCGGGCGGCTGGACAAGGAGTCGGAGGGGCTGCTCCTCTTCTGCGACGACGCCCGCTGGGCGCAGCGGCTGATGGACCCGGGGGGCCTCGCCAAGTCGTACCTCGTCACGGTGGAGGGGAACCCGGACGAGGCGGACCTCCTGCCGATGCGGCGCGGCGGGAGCGTCGTCGAGGGCCGCCGCCTCGAGCCCGTCGAGGTGACCCGGGCCGGCAAGGCGCCGCGCGGCGGGACGCGCTTCCTGGTCGTCCTCCACGAGGGCGTGAACCGGGAGATCCGGCGCCTCTTCCACGCCGCCGGCCACCGGGTCCGCCGCCTCGTGCGCGTCGCGGTCGGGCCCGTCGCGCTCGCGGGGCTCGGGCCCGGAGAGGCCCGCGAGCTGACGGGCGCCGAGGTCGCGGCGCTCGTCTCGGCCCTTCCCGTCAGCCCTTCGGGCCCCCCTCGGGCCGGAGCGGCGGGCGCTTCCGGTGGAAGTCCGTCGCCTCCTGGTAGGCGGAGGCCAGGAGCAGGAGGTCCGCCTCGCCGAAGAGCCGGCCGGTGAAGGTGATCGAGGTCGGCGTCCCGTCCGCGGCGCGAAAGCCGTTGGGGACGACGACCGCGGGGTGCCCGGTCAGGTTCGTCAGGAGGAGGACGTCGCCGCCGAACGTCGGCGCCACGAAGGCGTCGACGCCCCCGACCTTCTCCTCCATCTCGCGCATCAGGAGCGTCCGCGCGCGGCTGGCCCGCAGGTAGTCGACCGCGCTCACCAGCTCGCCCTGCCGGAAGACGTTCGGCCAGGCGTCCCGGACCTGCCGGACCATCTCCCGGACACGCCCGTCGCGGACGAGGTCGTCGAACGCGGCCGAAGCCTCGGCGGTCAGGACGAGCGACAGGGGGCCGACCGGCGTCCGCCGCGGCATCTCGACCGGGACGAGCTCGACGCCGAGGCTCCGGAGCGTCTCGAGCGTCCGCCGGTCGAAGGCGAGCTGCTCGGCGCGCCGGGCCCTCTCCTCGGCCGTGGGCGCCTTCTCTCCCGGCTTCTCTCCTGGCTTCTCTCTCGGGTCCTCGAACAGCTCCGCAACGTAGCCGACCGTCAGGTCGGAGAGCCGCCTCTGGGCGGGCCACTCGAAGGCGCGCGAGACCGAGGAGGGGTCGAGGGGGTCGGCCCCGTGGATCGCCGAGAGGACGACGGCGCAGTCGGCGGCCGTCCGGGCCAGGACGCCGACCTTGTCCAGGCTGAAGGAGAGGGCCATCACCCCGTGCCGGCTGACCCGGCCGAAGGTGGGGCGAAGCCCCGTCACGCCGCAGCGGGTGGCGGGCGAGATCACGCTCCCCCACGTCTCGGTCCCGATCGCGAACGGGAAGAAGCCGGCCGCCACGCCGGCGGCGGAGCCGGCCGAGGAGCCGCTCGATCCCTGCGAGGGCTTCCACGGGTTCTTGGTCGTCCCGCCGAACCAGACGTCCCCCCACGCCAGCTCCCCGACCGAGGTCTTCGCGACGAGGACCGCGCCCGCCTCGTCGAGGCGCCGGACGACCGTCGCCGTCTCCGGCCTGGCGCGCGTCCGGAAGAGCGGCGAGCCCCAGGTGGTGGGCGCCCCCGGGACCGCGAGGAGGTCCTTGGCGCCCCACGGGATCCCGTGGAGCGCCCCGCGACGGCCCCCGCGAGAGAGCTCGGCGTCGGCCCGCCGGGCGGCCGCGCGGGCCCGCTCCGGCAGGAGCGTGACGACCGACAGGAGGCGCGGGTCGAGCGACTCGATCCGCGCCAGAGAGGCCTCCAGAAGCTCGACGGCCGAGAGCTTCCGGCCCGAGAGGAGCGCGGCCAGGGTCCCGAGGGGGGCGTAGGCGAGGTCCTCGGCCGACGCGGGACGGGCCGCTGGAGGCTCCGCCGGGACGTCCGCGGGCCGGGGCGGCGCGGGCGAGGGGGCCACCGGCCCGAGCTCGAGGGGGCGGAACCAGAGGGCCGGCGGGACGGAGTTGTCGATCGCGACGGCACGCAGGAGCGCCAGGTCCGCCTCCCGCTCGGCCAGGTCCTCGAGCATCAGCGCGCGCTCCTCGTCCGTGAAGGAGACCCCCGCCACCCACTCGGCCTCCCGGACCATCTCGGCCGTCACCTTTCGTCCCGCGGCCGCGGCCACGAGCGCGCGGGCGAAGACGGCCGAGCCCGCTCCCGCCAGGGCGAGGGTCGAGAGGAACCGCCTCCGGCCCGTCACGGCCCCCTCTGCCCCCTCGCCGGTCCTCCGGGTCACCGGGCGCTCCTCGTCCATCCGGAACCTCCCTCCACCACGGCGCTGGCGGAGTGTGAGCCGCCGGCGGGATTCCGGGAAGGGCGGCACCTATACTGCCGGGGTGGAGCCCCCGAAGGACCCGGAAGAGCCCAACGGCCGCGCGCCCGAGCGGCCCGCCGAAGAGGCCGCGGCGGCGCCGCCGCCCGGGCCGCCGGACACGGCCGCTCCCCTCGGGCGGAAGGCGGAGGCGGTCGCCCGGATCCTCGCCCAGCCGGTCCCGCCGGTCTTCGTCGTGGCCGGCTCCAGCATGCGGCCGACGATCCCGCCCGGCTCGCGCGTCCGGGTCGTCCCGCTGGCCGAGCCGCCGGTCCCGGGCGACGTCGTCGTCCTGGAGGCGGCGGGGAGGAGGACGCTCCACCGGGTCGTCCACGTCGTGGGCGACGGCGAGACGGGCCTCGTCTTCCACGCGGGGGACGCTCCGGGAGGGACGGGCCTGGCCCCGCTCCGCGCCGTCATCGGCAAGGCCGTGGCGATCCTGGAGCCGAGCGACCTCCCGTTCCCCGACCTGGCGCACCTTCCGGCCGACGTGAAGAGGCGGTACGCGATGCGCCTGGCGCGATGCCGCGCCTGGGCCACGGCACGGCGGATGGCGACGGCCCTCAGGCTGACGCCGCCTCCCGCGCCGGGGGCCGAGGAGGCCGTGCGCGGTGTCCCGCCTGCGCCTCCGGGAAGCGACGCCACGCCTCCCACCGGGTGAGGGCGTGCCCGGGAACGGACCGGATCCGGACCTCGTGGCGACCCGCAGGGCGCTCCGGCGCTGGGTCCTCTACGGACTCGTCCTCCCGGCCGTGGTGGCGCCGTTCCTGGCCGTGACGCCCGTCCTCGTCCTCTCCCGCGAGACGGTCTCGGCGCCCGGGCCGGAGCGCGCCGGCGTCACGCTCCGGACGGTCCTCTTCGGCGGCCTCCCCGCCGCGCCCTTCTCGGTCCTCCTCAACTCGTTCGCCGTCCCGCGGCGGCCCTCGACGCGGACCGACCTCTTCCTGCGCGGCCTGGTCCTGGCGGTCCTCCTGGCGTTGCCGCCGACGGCCTGCCTCTTCCGGCTCCTCTCCTTCACGCTCCCGGCGCCGTGACCTCCCGCGCCCGGAGGTCGCGCGTCATGAACGCGCACGCCAGGGCGAGGCCGCTCGGGTGCGTGTGGGTCCCGCGCCCGGCGACGACCCACCCCATCCGCTCGTAGAACGGGACCGCGTTCAGCGTCGCGGTCAGCCGGAGCGCCCCCGCTCCGGACTCCTTCGCCAGCCCCTCCAGGTGGCACAGGAGCGCCCGGCCGACACCCGAGCCCGCGTGGTCGGGGTGGACGTAGAGGGCCTCCAGCTCTCGCGAGACCGGGTTCAGCTGACCGAACCCCGCGAGGCCCTCCGGGCCCTGGGCGACCCAGACCTGCCGCCCCGTGTCCTCGAGGACGAGGCGATACCGCTCGGGCACGAGGACCCCCGTCCAGGTCTCGATCTGCGCGTCCGTGTAGAAGCCGCGACAGAGGGAGCGGATCGACGCGGTGTGGACCGCGTGGATCCCCTCGGCGTCCGCCACCCCGGCGCGCCGGAGCGAGAACGCCCCCGCCGCCCGAGGGTCCCCCGGGTCCGTCACGGCGCGCCCCGGGGGACGGGCGCCGCACCCTGCGTCCAGAGGTACCGGCCCGGGGCGAGGTCGCGGGCGCTCTCCGTCGTCCCGTCGGGCCAGCGGACCGTGGCCTCGTCGAGCTTCGCGGCGGTCCCGAGGCCCACCCTCACCGTCCGCTCCGAGACCGAGAGGTAGCCGTCCCCTCCGGAGACCTCGTCCGTCCGCGTCCGGGAGCCGACGCGGCTCGTCACCCGCGCGCCCACGGCGAGGCGGTTGCCCCCGGCGGCGCGCAGGTCGAGCGCCACCGAGCGGTTCGGCGTCCGGGTGACGTTCCGGAGGACGCGCGCCTCCCCGCCGTTCGCCGTCACGACGAGGTCGGGGCGCGCGTCGCCGTCCAGGTCCGCCACCGCGAGCCCGCGCCCGACGACGGGGAGGAGGAAGGCCTCTCCCGCCTGGGCCGAGACGTCGGCGAAGCGCCCCTGCCCGAGCCCCCGGAAGAGGAGCTGCGGCTGGCGGTAGGTCACCGTCGGCTGGACCTCCTGGACCGTCGTCTCGACGTGCCCGTTGACGCCGACGAGGTCCAGGAGGCCGTCCAGGTCGAGGTCCGCGAACTGGACGCCGAAGGTGAGCGGCAGGAGCGTCGTCCGCCCCAGGCCGCTCGTGATCGACTCGTCGGCGAAGAACTCCCCGTCCGGTGCCGCGCTCCAGAACGACCACATCTCGTTCGAGAAGTTCCCGACCGCCAGCGAGACCCCGCCCTCCCCCCGGGCGTCGCCGAACGTCAGCCCCATCGCCCCCCGGGCCCTCCCGTCCTCCCCGACCGCCACGCCGCTCTCG
>WBZR01003700.1_pt1 | contig 13372 bp, 8 predicted proteins | sample 5204231 | NCBI WGS metagenome assembly WBZR01 (sample SAMN12412403, study PRJNA552823) | activated sludge metagenome | isolation source: activated sludge from anammox sidestream of wastewater treatment plant... | place: USA: Virginia | collected 2017-08 | reverse complement strand
CCGAGCTCCGCTGGGACGCGACCGAACCGCCCTGCATCCGCCTGCTTCCGATCGAGACGCGTGCCTCGGATCACACCTTACACGAGCTGCGGCGCGATCGCGAGGCATGGACGACCGTTGCGATCGACTTGGGCAACCCCGTCGCCATGCTCGAGGCCCTGCAGTCCACCAGCCAGTCGATCCGGGTGTCGCCGGAGGATGCGTGCCGCTACGATCTTCCACGCGCGCCCGCGAGCGATGACGACGCAACCGTGGAGATACCCCGCTGGCGCCACGCCATCGTCAATATCCCGCATCCCCTGCTCGAGCAGGGTCTCGTCATTCTCGACACGCCCGGCCTGAACGCGCTCGGCAGCGAGCCCGAGCTGACGTTCAGCCTGCTGCCGAGCGCGCACGCGCTGCTCTTCGTGCTCGCTCTGGACACCGGCTTGAGCGAGACCGACGTCCTGGTCTGGCGCGAGCACCTCGCGCCGGCCTCGGGACACGAGAGCGGGTGCTTCGCCATCCTCAACAAGATCGACACGCTCTGGGATGGCATACGGACGGAGGACGAGATCGCGCAACACATGGATCGCCAGGTGGCCCAGGTGAGCAAGGTCCTGGGGCTCAGCCCGAGCCACATCCTGCCGATCTCGGCGCAGAAAGGACTGGTCGCCAAGGTGCGCGGCGACCACCAGCTGCTCGCCGCGAGCGGGCTGCCGCCGCTCGAGAAGGTCCTTGCCTCGCGCGTGCTGCCGGCGAAGCACCGCATCACGTGTGAACTGGTTCGCACCGAGACCGCGTCGCTGCTCGGCACCGTGCGTGCCGTGCTGGAGAGCCGCGCCGCCGGGATCGAGCGCGCCCTCGTCGAGCTTCGCGCGAGCCGGGGCGACAAGATCGAGCTCGGTCAGGCCATGCTCGAGCGCGCGCATCGCGCGAAAGTCGAGTTCGAGTCCAAGCTCGCCGACTTTCATTCGGTGCGCAGCGTGCTGACCGACCGTGCCAACGCGCTGTTCACGCACCTCGGCACGGACGCGCTGGATGCCGAGATGAGAAGCTCGCTCAGCAACATGCTGCAGAGCAACTTCACCGCCGGCGTGCGCCGCTCGATGCGCGGATACCTGAACGCTTTGCGGGAGAAGATCGACGCGTCGAGCCCGATCGTCGACGAGATCCACTCGATGATGGCGCAGGCCTACGCCAGGTACGCCGGGGAGCTCGGCCTCCGGCTCGGCCGGCTGCCGACGTTCTCGCTCGACAAGGCGGCGAGGCGCATGGCACGGGTCGAACAGTCGTTCAAGCGGCACTTCGATACCACCTCGATGATGCTCACCTACGAGCAGGTGTCGCTCACGCGCCGGTTCTTCAAGACCATCGCGGCGGAGGTGCGCGATATCTGCACGGTGGCCAATCTCGAGGCAACCCACTGGCTGCGGCGCCTGATCGCGCCGATCGAGACCCAGATCCGCGAGCGGCAATCGCAGCTCCGGCACCACATCCTGGCCGTGAAGCGCCTCCAATTGGCGACCGATACGCTCGAGGAGCGCATTGCGGAGCTCGAGCACGACCTGCGCGGCCTGGTGGCGGAGCTGGATGGACTCCTGGCGATCGCCGCCGAGCTCGACCTGGTGCTCGACTCGGACACGCATCCGTCTTTCGCGGAGGCGGCCTGACGGCGCGGAGCGTTCCGGCGCTCCGCTCGGAACGCGCCGCTGAACGGATGACCGGTCCCCACCGCAGGCAAACCGGCATCCTGCGCGGCGAATTTTCACGCGCGACGACCGGTTCCGCGTCCGATCGGTCAATCTCCGTCATAAGGCGGAAGGAAATCACGCCGTATTCGGCGGCTCTGCGGCACGATCATGATTTGCCCAAGCGAGCCACCATGGCTGGACCAGCCGATCGCCGCGAAGAGACCTCGATCCGCCCTTCACCGGAGCACGATGCTGGGCGCCGGTAGGCGACGCCCTCGGCTGCGGGTAGCTACCCTCGCGCTGGTCGTGTGGCTCGCCATCCTGCCCGCACCGGACCAGGCCGCGGCGGCCGAATCGCCTTCTGAAGTTCACGCTCGCGCGGTCGCTGCCGCCCGTGCCGGGCGCCACGAGGAGGCACTGCGCGCCCTCGCCGCGCTCACCGCAGAATTTCCGCAGGAGGCGCGCTACCTGGACGATTACGCCGTCATCCTCGGGTGGGCGGGCCGTGACGCCGAGGCGCTTGCCCTGCTCCCGCGCATCGACCTCACGCGCGCGCCGGCCTACGCCCTCGAGGGCATCGCCCGGTCCGCACGCGGCACGGGCGACGCCGCGCTCGCGGTACGCATCCTTCGCTTGGCCGTGGAACGGTTCCCCGACCGGATCGAGAGCCGGGTAATGCTGGCTCGCGCGCTCGCCGACGCCAGTCAGCACGCCGAAGTCGCCCGCGCGCTGGAGGACGCTCAGGCCCGTTTCGGAGATTCCGTCGCGCTGCTGCTCGCACGGGCCTACGTCGCCGAGACGCGGGGCGACTACTTCGACGCGCTCGCGCTCCACCAGCGCGTGCTCGAGCGCGACCCCGCGAACCGCGAGGCGCAGCGCGGACAGATCCTGATGGCGGCGAGAGCGCATTCTCCGGTGCGCGCGCTCGAGCTCGCCGCCGCGAACCCGGGGATCCTGAGCGCCGGCGAACGCGGGGCGCTCGAAGCCGACGCGACCGCGGCGCGCATCCGGTGGGGCGCCATCCAGGCCGCGCTCGATCCCGGCCCCGCGCGCTTCGCCGAGACGGACGCAGCGCTGCGAGCCACCGACCCGCTGGCCGCCCGCCTGGCGGCCGCCAGCACGCCGCTGTCGGCGCACGAGCGAACTCTGCTCTACGACCGCATCGTCGCGCTCCGAGACCGCTTCCGCATGACCTACGCGGTTGCCCTCTACGAGCGGCTGGTGGCGCTCGAGCTGGCCGTGCCGGCCTACGCGCGCCTCGCAGTCGCCGAGGCGCTGCTGTATCTGGAGCGCCCCGAACGAGCGGGAGAGCTGTTTCGAGAGGTGCTCGCCGAGCAGCCCGAGAGGTTCGCTGCCGCGCTCGGGCTCTTCTATGCATTGGTCGAGACCGAACGGCACGCGGAGGCCGCCGAGGAGATCGACCGGCTCGTCGTACGCACCCCGCGGCTACTCTACGCGGGCGACCCGCTCATGGAGCGTCCCAATCCGCAGTACCAGACCGCGGTGGCCGCCCGGAGCATGGCACCCGCATACGCCGACCGCCCGCAGCAGGCCGAAGACGAGACGACGGCCCTGGTGCTGCGGGCGCCCTTCAGCATGCCGCTGCGCGAGAATGCCGCGAGCGTCGCGTTCATGCGCGGCTGGCCGCGCCGCGGGGAAGAGGAGCTTCGATGGGTGCTCGCGGCCGAGCCCGACAACGGCATCGCGGACGCGGAGCGCGTCGCCCCGCTCCTGGAGATGCACGAGTTCCGCGAGGCCGAGCGCGCGCTCGCGCACGGGCTGCAGACCGCCCCCGAGGACAAGCGGGTCCGGCTGGCCGAGGACCGCTGGGCGGTGCACAACCTGCGCGAGCTCTACGTCGACGCGACGGTCGGCCGTTCCTCCGGCGGCGCGCCGACCGGCACGCGCGACTACGCGATCGACGCCTGGCTCTACAGCACGCCGATCGCGAACGACTGGCGGGCGTACGCGCACGCGCATCTCGCGAACGCGCAATTCACCGAGGGAACGGTCGACTGGCACCGGTATGGCGCGGGCATCGAGCACCGGCGCCGCGACCTGCTGCTGACCGCCGAGCTGAGCGCCGGCGCCGGCGAGAGCGCGGGTGTGGCGCTTGGCGCGCGCTGGTGGGCGAGCGACCACATCACCGTGTCCGGATCGGCGCAGACCGAATCCAACGCGGTTCCATTGCAGGCGAGACTCTTCGGCATCGGCGGGCGGAGCGCGGAGGTCGCGACGACCTACCGTGTCCACGAATCGCGCGCGTTCGCAGCCGGCCTGCGGGCGATCGACTTCTCCGACGGGAACCTGCGCACCGAGTTGAACCTCGCCTGGAGCGAGCGGCTCGTGACCGGCCCGGTATACAAGCTCGATCTCCTGCTCGAGACGAACGCTTCGAGGAACACCCGCGAGGATGCGCCCTACTTCAATCCGTCGAGCGACTTCACGCCGTCGCTGACGCTCGCGAACGACTGGCTCACGTGGCGCCGCTACGCCCGCTCGTTCCGCCAACGGCTCTCGCTCACCGCGGGCAGCTACCACCAGTCCGGTTTCGGCGCGGGCGGGGTCTGGGGCGTGCAGTACGAGCACATCTGGGAAGTCGATCGCAGGCTGTACCTGCGCTACGGCCTCGGCCGCAACGTGCATCCGTACGACGGCGCGCGCACGACGCGCGACTACGCGTTGCTCACTCTCGGATGGAGATTCTGATGGCGCGCCTGCTCGCCTGGGCCTTCGCGCTCTTCCTGCTCCTCGCCGCGGGCTCCGCCGGCGCGGCGCCCGCCGCAGTGGAGGACGGCGCGTTCCTCGTCCTTTGCTACCACGAGGTCCCCGATGATCTGAGGCAGGAGCCCGACCCGTACGCGGTCGAGGCGAGCGAGCTCGCGTCCCAGTTCGCCTGGCTGCGCGCGCACGGCTACCGCCCGGTGAGCCTCTCGGACGTGCTCGCGGCGCGGCGCGGCGGACGCCCGTTGCCGCCGAAAGCGGTCCTGCTCACGTTCGACGACGGGTACCGCTCCTTCTACACGCGCGTCTATCCGTTGCTGAAGCTGTACGGCTATCCGGCCCTGCTCGCGCTCGTGGGCCACTGGATGGAGGCAGGTCCGGACCAGCCGGTCGATTACGGCGGCCGCATGGTCCCGCGCGCGTCGTTCCTCGGGTGGGACGAAGTGCGCGAGATGGTCCGCTCCGGCCTGGTCGAGGTTGCGTCGCATACGTACGACCTGCACCGCGGCATACGCGCGAATCCCCAGGGCAACCTGGCGCCGGCCGCCACGACGCGCCTGTACGATCCGGCGACCGGGCGCTACGAGACCGACGAGGGCTACACCGCGCGGCTGCGCGCGGATTTGGAGCGTTCCGCGCGGCTGATCGAGCGCGAGCTCGGGCAGCGGCCGCGCGCGCTCGCCTGGCCGTTCGGCAGCTACAACCGCGCAGCGGTGCGGATCGCGAGCGAGGCCGGCATGACGGTGACGTTCACGCTCGAGGACGGATGGATGCCGCCCGCATTGCCGCTCGACGCGGTAAGGCGCGCGCCGGTGCGGTGGAACCCCGTCCTACAGGACTTCGTCGGCGAGTTGCACCCCCGCCAGCCGCCACCGCGGCGAGTCGTCCACGTCGATCTCGATTACGTCTATAGCGACGACCCCGTCCAGCAGGAGCGCAACCTCTCGGCGCTGCTCGACCGCGTGAAGGCGCTCGGGGCGAACACGGTCTACCTGCAGGCGTTCGCCGACCCCGACGGCGACGGCGTCGCCGACGCCCTCTACTTTCCGAACCGGCACTTGCCGGTGCGGGCGGACCTCTTCAACCGGGTCGCGTGGCAGCTCCTGACGCGCGCGCACGTCGAGGTGTTCGCGTGGCTGCCGCTGCTCGCGTTCGCGCTGCCGGAGGGCCATCCCGCGCGCGAGCTCACGGTGCGGGCCGAAGGCCCCGCGCCTGTGCCCGGCGCGTATCGCCGCCTCTCGCCGTTCCACCCGCGCGCCCGGGGAGTAATCCTGGAAATCTACGAGGACCTCGCGCGCCACGCCGCTTTCCAGGGAATCCTGTTCCACGACGATGCGACGCTGAGCGACCTCGAAGACGCGGCCCCCTGGGCGCTCGAGGTCTACGCGCGCGACTGGGGCTTGCCCCCGTCGCTCGCGGCGATCCGCGGCGAGCCCGCGCTCGCCCAGGCCTGGGCGCGGCGCAAGACCGCCGCGCTGATCGCTCTCAGCCACGAGGCGCTCGACCGCGTGCGCGAGTACCGACTGCCGATGAAGAGCGCGCGCAATCTCTACGCCGCACCGATCCTCGACCCGGCCGCGGAGGCGTGGTTCGCGCAATCGCTCCCGGCGTTTCTCGCGGCATACGATCAGACGGCGATCATGGCGATGCCGTACCTCGAGGGCGCCACCGATCCGCAACGCTGGCTCGACGCGCTCGTCGCGCGCGTGCGCAGCCAGCCGGGTGCGCTCGACCGGGCGGTGTTCGAGCTGCAGGCAATCGACTGGCGCACTCACCGTCCGCTCGACAGCGCCGAGCTCGCCGGGGCGATGCGCCGTCTGCAGCTCGAGGGCGCGCTCAACTTCGGCTACTACCCCGACGACTTCGTGCGCGACCACCCGCAGCTGTCCGTCATCAAGCCCGCGCTGTCGGTGCGGGCCGAGTTCGAGTAGGAGGCGACGCATGCTCCAGCTCGCGCGAACGGCGGTCGACGCGCTCTTCGATTTCACGTTCTATTACCCGCTGTTCATGTCCTATCTCTGGATGGCGGGCGCGCTCTACTACTACTTTCACTACGAGCGGCGCAATTTCGTCCGCCATCGCGCGGGGCCGCCCGAGCTGCCCGAGTATCCCCTGGTCAGCATCCTCGTCCCGTGCCACAACGAGGAGCAGGACGTCGAGGAAGTGGCCGAGCACCTGCTGCGCACGCGCTACCCGCGCTTCGAGATCGTCGCGATCAACGACGGCAGCACCGACGGGACGGGCGCCGTGCTCGACCGCCTCGCAGCCGAGCACGCGCACCTGCGGGTGGTGCATCTCGCCGCCAACCAGGGCAAGGCGCTCGCATTGAACACCGCTGCGCTGCTCGCTCGCGGCGAGTACCTCGTCTGCATCGACGGAGATGCCCTGCTCGACGAGGATGCGGTCGCGTGGCTGATGACGCACTTCTTCAGCGGGCCGCGGGTGGGGGCGGTGACCGGCAATCCGCGCGTGCGCAGCCGCTCGACCCTGCTCGGACGGCTGCAGACCGGGGAGTTCTCCTCGATCATCGGGCTCATCAAGCGGGCGCAGCGCACCTACGGCCGGATCTTCACCGTGTCTGGCGTGGTGGCCTGTTTCCGCAAGGCCGCGCTCCAGGACGTCGGGTACTGGAGCACCGACATGCTCACCGAGGACGTGGACGTGAGCTGGAAGCTGCAGCTCAACCACTGGGATGTCCGGTTCGAGCCCCGCGCGCTCTGCTGGATCCTGATGCCGGAGACGCTGAAAGGGCTCTGGCGCCAGCGGCTGCGCTGGGCAACCGGCGGCATGCAAGTGCTGCTGAAGGAAGGCCGCATCATGCGCAACTGGCGCAAGCGCCGCATGTGGCCGGTGTTCGTCGAGTACCTGACGAGCGTGCTCTGGGCCTACCTGATGCTCGGCGTCTTCGCGCTGTGGCTCGCGGGCAAGGTGCTGCCGCTCCCGGCCGGCGTCAGCGTGCCGACACTGGTGCCGCAGTGGACCGGCGTGGTGATCGGGACCACCTGCCTGCTCCAGATCGGCGTCAGCCTGTACCTGGACTCCCGCTACGACCGCGGGCTCGGGCGCCAGTACTACTGGATGATCTGGTACCCCCTCGCGTACTGGACGCTGAACGTGTTCACGACCGTGGTCGCGGTGCCCCGGGCGCTGCTCTGGCGGCGCGGCACGCGGGCGACCTGGCGCAGCCCCGACCGGGGCGTTCGGCCGTGAAGCGACCGCTCATCATCGAACGGCCGGACCTGCAGGCCGAAAGCCAGCGGTGGCTCTACCTCTTCCTCACGCTGGCTTTCTGGCTGTTCTACCTCTACCTGTGGCTGCCGCTCGTGACTCTCGCTGGCTGGGCGTTCGGCCTCTGGCGTGGGTATGACGTGTTCTTCCTGCACGAGGGCTACCGGCACCTCATCACGATCCTGCTGTGGTACGCGGCGGGCATCGGCCTCTTCTCCGCTGCCCTGATCGGCTGGGCGGTCTACAATTGGATCCGCTTCCGCGGCGAGCAACGCCGCCGGCACCCGCGGCCAGTGACGCTCATCGAGCAGGCAAACCATTACGCCGTGCAGCCGCACGCACTCGCGTCGTGGCGCCGTGCCAAGGTGCTGGTGGTGGCCCACGACCCGCTCGGGCGGATCACCGAGGTCACTCCCCGCGAACCGGCTGCGGCCACCAGTTCCGCACTCGCTCCCGGCGCGCCGCCGCAGCCGGGAAGAGCGACTGCCGAGGAATCCGGGCTGGTCGTGCCGGAGCGCCCAGGCGAACCATCCGCGAGCGGAAGGCCGACCGTCGTCCCATTGCGACGAAGCGCGCGCGAGGGTCGGCGCCTGACTGCGCGCGGCGGCGACAATGGCGAGCACTGAGACACCATCGCTTTGCGCGCCCGGAGCGAGCGTACAGCGCCCTCCTGGCCGCAGCCGTGGTCGCGCCTCGCCCGAGCTGGAGCTTCGATTCGTGCGGTGTCGTTGATGCACCGAGCGCTCGGCCGCTTGCTCGTTTCGTGGGCCCCGCTCGGGCTGCTGATCGCGGCGTTCCTGGTGACGCGCGACCCGTCGCTGGTTCCGCGCCCGCTCGCGCTGCTCGCCGGCGAGATCGCGTATCTCGCGCTCGGCGCCGCGCTGTTGCTCGGGCTCGCCTTCAATCGCGGGCGCACCTTCTTCTCGGCGGTGGTCATGTCGCTCGCGTTCGGCGCCTGCAAGCACTACCTTGCGGGCGGGATCGGCGACCTCACCCCGCGTACGGTCTACGCGATGCTCTGCATCCTCGCGCCGCTCACGCTCATGGCGCTGGCGATCCTCGAGGAGCGCGGCACCACTGGCGGGCAGGCGCTGCTGCGCGTCGCGCTGATCGCCGCGGCGTGCGCGGTACCCGCCGCGATCCTCTACACCGGCGACCAGGCGCTGATCCGCTGGGCGTACGTCAAACTCGTCGCGGCGCCGCTGCCAGCCAAGACCCCGATCCCGCAGCTCGGCATCCTCGCCATCGCGGCGAGCCTGATCGGCACCGTTGTGCTCGGCGGCCGGCTGGGGCGTCCGGTGCCCGTGAGCACGCTGTGGACGATCGCCGCGCTCGCCGGAGGGCTCCACAGCGTGACCACCGCGCTCGGCGCTGCGGCCTACTTCGCCGCCGCCGGGCTGATCCTGTCGCTCGCGGTGCTGAGCGTGTCCTACCGCATGGCGTTCCAGGACGAGCTGACCGCGCTTCCCAGCCGCCGCGCGCTGGAGGAGGCGCTGCGTGCGGTCGGCGGAACCTACGCGATCGGCGTGGTCGACGTCGACCACTTCAAGCGGTTGAACGACACCTACGGCCACGACGTCGGCGACCAGGTGCTGCGGATGATCGGAGCGAGGCTGGTGGACATGGCCGGCGGTGGCCGCGCGTTCCGCTATGGCGGGGAGGAGTTCGCCGTTCTCTTCTCCGGCAAGGACGCCAAGGGTGCGCTGCCTCATCTGGAGGAGCTGCGCGCGGCAATTGCCGGCTATCGCATCGCGATCCGCAGCGACCAGCGGGAGCGCCGGCTCGACCTGCGCAACGGCCGCTCGGCGAAGGAGCGCTCGGAGCCGGAAACGATCAACGTGACCGTGAGCATCGGCGTCGCCGCGCGTTCCGCCGAACACCCGGATACGAAATCGGTCTTCAACGCGGCGGACGCTGCGCTCTACCGGGCGAAGCGCGAAGGACGCAACCGCGTCTGCGCCTGACCCGCGCCGCGCGCTCGAGAGCGTTCGCGCGCACGAAGCCGTGGTTCAGTTCGGTGATCGGCGTGTCCGCCCTCCCCGAAGCCTTGCCGCCAGCGTGCTGGTGAGCCGGCAGCGTGTGCCGAGCGGCTGCCGTCAGCGCTGCGCCTGCGCCCGGGGCTCGACGACCTGGAAGAACACCTCGTCCCGCCGGACCATCCCGAGCTCGAAGCGCGCGCGCTCCTCCACCGCTTCCAGCCCCTGCTTCAGATCGCGCACCTCCGCGTCCAGCGCGGCATTGCGCGCGGCCAGGCGGTCGTTCCGCTCCTGCGCGAGCTGCACCTCGCGCTCGAACTCCGCCACGCGCAGCCAGCCGCCTTTGCCGAACCAGAGCGGGTACTGGATGAGGACGAGCAGCGTTCCCAAGGCGAGAGCGAGCGGGCGCATGGGCTTCGTCGCCGCCGGCGCGCTCAGCGCAGCTGGTAGAACGCCTCGCGGCCGGGGTAGCTCACCGCGTCGCCGAGATCCTCCTCGATGCGCAGCAGCTGGTTGTACTTGGCCACGCGGTCGGAGCGCGAGAGCGATCCGGTCTTGATCTGCATGGCGTTCGTGCCAACGGCAATGTCCGCGATGGTCGTGTCCTCGGTCTCGCCGGAGCGGTGCGAGATCACGGCGGTGTAGCCGGAGCGCTTGGCGAGCTCGATCGCGGCGAACGTCTCGGTGAGCGTGCCGATCTGGTTCACCTTGATCAGGATCGAGTTCGCGACGCCGAGCTTGACGCCCTCCCTCAGGATGCGCGTGTTCGTCACGAACAGATCGTCGCCGACGAGCTGGATCCGCTTGCCGAGCCGCTCGGTCAGGAGCTGCCAGCCATCCCAGTCGCTCTCGGCCATGCCGTCCTCGATGCTGATGATCGGGTAATTGTCGGCAAGCGAGGCGAGATAGTCGGCGAACTGCGCGGCGGTGAGGTCGAGCTTTTCCGCGGCGAGCTTGTAGCGGCCGCTCTCGAAGAATTCCGAGGCCGCGCAATCCAGGCCGAGCACCACGTCCCCGCCGGGCATGTAGCCGGCGCGCTCGATCGCCTGCATGACGAGATCGAGCGCCGCGGCGTTCGTCGGGAGGTTCGGCGCGAAGCCGCCCTCGTCCCCGACCGTGGTGGAGAGCCCCTTCTCGTCGAGCAGCTTCTTCAGGGCCTGGAACACCTCGGCGCCGCAGCGCAGCGCGTCGCGGAAGCTCTGGGCGCCGATCGGGAGGATCATGAACTCCTGGATGTCGAGGCTGTTGTTCGCGTGCGCGCCCCCGTTCACCACGTTCATCATCGGCACCGGCATCGCCATCGCGCCGGAGCCGCCGAAATAGCGATAGAGCGGCAGCCCGGACTCCTCGGCGGCGGCCTTGGCGACGGCCATCGAGACCGCGAGCACCGCGTTCGCGCCGAGCCGCGACTTGTTCTCGGTGCCGTCGAGCTCGACGAGCGCCTGGTCGATGAAGCTCTGCTCGGAGGCATCGAGGCCCATGATCGCCTCGGAGATCTCCGTGTTGACGTTCTCGACGGCCTTCAGCACGCCCTTGCCGGCGTAGCGCTGCCGGTCGCCGTCGCGAAGCTCGACCGCCTCGCGCGACCCGGTGGACGCACCGGACGGGACCGCCGCCCGGCCCATCACGCCGGATTCGAGCAGCACGTCGGCCTCCACGGTCGGGTTGCCGCGCGAATCCAGGATCTCCCGCGCCACCACGTCAACGATCGAGCTCATAGCATCGTCATCCTCTTCCGTTGTTCCGGTGGTGCCGCGCGGTCGCCCTTGCGTCTCACGCGCCTCCCCCAAGCCGGTCCTCCGCAAATCCGCGCCGCTTCACGAGCGCGTCGAGCTCCTTCAGCGTCGCGAGCAGGTCCTTCATCATTCCGAGCGGCCAGGCGTTCGGGCCGTCCGAGAGCGCCTTTTCCGGACGCGGGTGCGTCTCCATGAAGAGACCCGCGACGCCGGCCGCAACCGCGGCCCTGGCGAGCACGGGGACGAACTCGCGCTGCCCTCCGCTCGCCGTGCCCTGCCCACCGGGCAGCTGGACCGAGTGCGTGGCATCGAACACGACCGGAGCGCCGGTCGCCCGCATCACCGCGAGCGAGCGCATGTCCGAGACGAGGTTGTTGTACCCGAAGGACGCGCCGCGCTCGCACACGAGGATGTTGTCCCCCGCCGCCGGATCCCCGGGTCGCGCCGCCCGCGCGGCCTCGCGCGCCTTCTCCACGACGTTCTTCATCTCCCACGGCGAGAGAAACTGGCCTTTCTTGATGTTCACCGGCCGCCCCGCCGCCGCCACCGCTTGGATAAAGTCGGTCTGACGGCAGAGAAACGCGGGCGTCTGCAGCACGTCCACCGCGGCGGCGACGGCCTCGATCTGGTCGATTTCGTGCACGTCGGTCAGCACCGGCACGCCGAACTCCCGCCTGACCGCGGCGAGTATGGCAAGCCCTTCCTCCATCCCGGGCCCCCGGAACGACTTTCCCGAGCTGCGATTCGCCTTGTCGAAGGAGGACTTGTAGATGAACGGCACGCCGACCTGGGCGCAGATCTGCTTCAGCTGCGCCGCCGTTTCGAGCGCGAGCTCGCGGGACTCGATGACGCAGGGGCCAGCGATGAGAAAAAGCGGCTGGTCGAGCCCCGCCTCGAAGCCGCAGAGCTTCATGCCGCCACGGCCTGCTTGGCGCCGGCGGCGCGGTGTTCGAGCGCCGCCTCGATGAAGGCCTTGAAGAGAGGATGTCCGACGCGCGGCGTCGAGGTGAATTCCGGGTGGAACTGGCAGCCCACGAACCAGGGATGCTCGGGCAGCTCGATCATCTCCACGAGCTCCGCGTCCGGCGACACGCCGCTCACGCGCAGGCCGGCCTCCTTGAGCCTGCCCACCAGGTGGTTGTTCACCTCGTAGCGGTGCCGGTGGCGCTCGACGATGCGGTCGGCGCCGTAGACCCGTCGCGCGAGGCTGCCCTCCTCGAGGACGGCCGGCTGGCCGCCGAGCCGCATGGTGCCGCCGAGGTCGGACTGCTCGCTCCGCTGCTCGATCCTGCCCCCCGCATCCATCCACTCCGTGATGAGCGCGATCACCGGATACGGGGTCTCTGGATCGAACTCGGTCGAGTGGGCGCCAGCCATCCCGGCCTGGTGCCGCGCGTACTCGATCACTGCCAGTTGCATTCCGAGGCAGATCCCGAGGTACGGCACCTTGTGCTCGCGCGCATACTGGATCGCCTTGATCTTGCCCTCGACGCCGCGCTTGCCGAACCCGCCCGGCACGAGGATGGCGTCCACCTCGGCGAGCGGCCCGACGCCCTCGCGCTCGATCGACTCGGAGTCGATGTAGCGGATGTTGACCCGGCTGCGCGTGTGGATGCCGGCATGGATGAGCGCCTCTGAGAGCGACTTGTACGACTCGGTGAGATCGACGTACTTACCGACCAGCGCCACCACCGCTTCGCGCTGCGGATGCTCGAGCGCGTACACCAGCTTGTCCCAGGTCGAGAGATCGGCCGCGCGCGCGATGATGTCCAGGCGATGGCAGACGATCTCGTCGAGCATCTGACGGTGCAGCATGCCCGGGATCTTGTAGATCGAATCCACGTCCCAGACCGAGATGACGGCCTCGACCGGCACGTTGGTGAAGAGCGCGATCTTGCGGCGCTCCTCGTCCGGCAGCGGCCGGTCGGTGCGGCAGAGCAGGATGTCCGCCTGGATGCCGATCTCGCGCAGCTCCTTCACCGAGTGCTGCGTGGGCTTGGTCTTGATCTCGCCGGCGGACTTGATGTAGGGCACC
>WBZR01001350.1_pt4 | contig 13372 bp, 11 predicted proteins | sample 5204231 | NCBI WGS metagenome assembly WBZR01 (sample SAMN12412403, study PRJNA552823) | activated sludge metagenome | isolation source: activated sludge from anammox sidestream of wastewater treatment plant... | place: USA: Virginia | collected 2017-08 | reverse complement strand
CAGCAACATCATTGCCCAAAGCGGCGCCATCCACTGCATCACCAAGGGCATCGGCACGGGCGACCCGCTGTTGATCCGGCACCAGCCCCTGCCCGATGTGTTCGCGGACGGAGGCAGTGACCCGTACCCGGTGTCCGCGTACATCCGCCACCGCAGCGGCATTGCCTCCGCGGACCTGTACTGGACCACCGACACGGCCGACGGCTTCAACGCCGTGGAGATGGTGCCGGTCGGGGGCAACGACTGGTCCGCCTCCATCCCGGCGCAAATGGCCGGCACCACGGTATACTACTATGTGCATGCCACGGCCAACAGCGGCAAGCAACAGGTGCGCCCCATCGTGGCGCCGCGGGGTTGGTGGCGGTTCCACGTCATGGGCATTTCCACGGGGACGGCGGAAGCCGCACCCATCATCGCGGAGGTCTTCCCGAACCCGGTCTCGCAGGTTGCGGTGATCGGCCTGCAGTGGCCGCAAGGCTCGCCGGTGCAGGTGGTGCTCCGCGATGCCCTTGGCCGCGTGGCCCTCAAGCTGCACGATGGCGCCCTGCCTTCAGACAGCCGCCTCTTTGTGGATGTGCGGGGCCTGACGCCAGGCGTGTACCTGATCGACGCAACAACCGCAAACGGTCGGGCCACGCAGCGGCTGGTGGTGAAGTGAGCCCTGAGCCAGGGATGTAGTTCGTGGTTCGTAGGGTACATAGGATTTCGGACGTGGGACAACCAACACCCCACGAACTACGAACCTCTCCCTGATGCCCATCATCCACCTCCCTCCTGCTTCCTGCGATCTTCGCGGTGATGAACCTTCCCTGGACCACCGCCGAAGAAGCCGCCCGCCTGGTGAAGAGCGGGGACCGCGTCTTCATCCACGGCAGCGCCGCGACACCCGTGCGCCTGGTGCATGCGCTGCTCGACCGCCACGCCGAATTGAGCCATGTGGAGCTTACCGCCATCAGCACCTTCGGCGACCTGGGCTTCGACCGGCCCGAGGTACAGGGCCCGTTCTTCCTCAATGCGCTCTTCGTGTCGGCCAACATGCGCGGAACGGTGAACGGCCCCCACGGCGATTACATCCCTGTTTTCCTCAGCGAGATCCCGCGCTTGTTCGACCAGGGCATACTCCCGCTGGATGTGGCCCTGGTGCAGGTCTCACCGCCGGACAACCATGGCTTCTGCTCATTGGGCGTAAGCGTGGACGTGGCCGCCAGTGCGGTGCGCAATGCCCGCACGGTGATCGCGCAGGTGAATCCCAACATGCCACGCACCTTGGGCGATGGGCAGGTACACATCAGCCGTTTCGCCGGCCTGGTGCAGGTGGACGACGCGCTGCCCGAGGCGGATTACGGTGCACAGGTGGGCGACAAGGAACGGCGCGTGGCGCAGCTCGTGAGCGAAATGATCGATGACGGCAGCACGCTGCAGATGGGCATCGGCGCCATCCCCGACGCGATCCTCGGGGCGCTGCATGGGCACAAGGACCTGGGCGTCCATACGGAGATGTGTAGCAACGGCATCATCCCGCTGGTGGAAAGCGGGGTGATCAACAACGCCCGCAAGAAAAAGCACCCCGGCAAGGTGGTGACCGCCTTTGCCTTCGGTACGCGCAGGCTATACGACCTGGTGGACGACAATCCCTCGTTCGCCTTCCTGGACGTGCAGTACGTGAACGACACCAAGGTGATCCGCGGCAACCCGCGTGTGGTGGCGGTGAACAGCGCCATCGAGGTGGACCTTACCGGGCAGGTTTGCGCGGACAGCATCGGCACCTTCCAATACAGCGGCGTGGGCGGCCAAATGGACTTCATGCGCGGTGCGGCGCTGAGTGAGGGCGGCAAGCCCATCATCGCCCTGTGCAGCACCACGGGCAAGGGGCAGAGCAAGATCGTGCCCATGCTGCGGCCCGGGGCCGGCGTGGTCACCACGCGGGCCCACGTACACTGGGTGGTCACCGAGCACGGTGTGGCCTACTTATATGGCCGCAACCTGGAGCAGCGCGCCAAGGCATTGATCGCCATCGCGGCACCGGAGCACCGCGAGGCGCTGGAGCGGGCGTACCGGGAGCGTTTCGGTGGTTGACGGGCGGATACCGGTCAGGCCAGCAGCTTCCTGATCTGCCCCAGCTGCCGCCGCTCCTCCTTGTTGGTGCCGTGGAAGGCATCCGCCACCGCAGCAGCGGTCGTGAGCACCAAGCGCTTCAGCCCGGCATCGAAATGTGGGGCCAGGTCCTTGTACTCGTCCACGAACCGCTCATAAGCGGCGTCACCGTCCATCTCCTCGCCCAAGGCAAAGTCGAAGCTCATTTCGATGTAGTGCGCGGCATCGGTGCCGAACTCGTCCCGGCTGCCTTCCAGCGGCAGCCAATCCTGCTTCACCAGTTGTTTCAGCTTCTCCACCTCAGCCGTGCGCACCGTGCCATCGCCGGCGGCCACGCTGTAGAAAAGGTAACCCAGGCTGGTGTAGATCTTGATGTAGGTATTCGCGGTGGTCATGCAACAAAGCAACCAAACGGCCCGGCTTCCGGGGTGACTTTCATCACTTCCCCGAGGCGGCCCCTAGCGCGCCGCCACCTGCCGCTTTCAACCGGTGCGACAAGGCGCGGCAATTCCTTTCCTTTGGCCCGTGCACACCGAGTTCACCCCCAAATTATTCTCCCTTTGGAGGGAGGGCATCCCTCGTGAGCAGCTCCGCAAGGACATCAGCGCGGGCCTCATCGTCGGTATCGTGGCCCTGCCGTTGGCGATCGCCTTTGCCATCGCCAGCGGCGTGCCTCCGGACAAGGGCCTGATCACCGCCATCGTTGCGGGGTTCTTCATTTCGGCGTTCGGCGGCAGCCGCGTGCAGATCGGTGGGCCCACCGGGGCATTCATCGTCATCGTATACGGCATCGTCCTGAAGCACGGCATCGACGGGCTCATCATTGCCACGCTCATGGCCGGCGTGATGCTGGTGATGCTGGGCGTGCTGAGGGCCGGCCGTCTGCTCAAGTACTTCCCGCACACACTGGTAGTGGGCTTCACGTCGGGCATCGCCGTCATCATCCTGACCAGCCAAGTGAAGGAATTCCTCGGGCTCATCATGGGCCCGCTTCCCGGCGGCACCGTGGAGCAATGGGTGGCCTACGCCGGGGCGTTCAGCACCATCAATCCATGGGCTGTCGGGCTGTCGCTTCTGTCCATCGGCCTGATCGTGCTGCTGCCGCGCTTCACACGCAAGGTTCCCGGTCCGTTGGCGGCCATCATCATTTGCACCGCATTGGCCTGGGGCTTCCAGCTTCCCGTGGAAACCATCGAAGGCCGCTTCGGTGCCATTCCCCGCACCTTGCCGATGCCGCATGTGCCCGTTACGGACCTGGCCACGCTGCGTGAGCTGCTTCAGCCCGCGGTGGCCATAGCCCTGCTGGGCGCCATCGAGTCGCTGCTGAGCGCCGTGGTGGCAGACGGGATGATCGGAGGCAAGCACCGCAGCGACATGGAACTGGTGGCACAGGGCGGCGGCAACATCCTCTCGGCGCTTTTCGGCGGTATACCGGCCACGGGCGCCATCGCACGCACCGCCACCAATGTGAAGAACGGCGGCCGCACCCCCGTGGCCGGCATGGTGCATGCCGCCACATTGCTCGTGATCATGCTGGTGGCTGCGCCCTTGGCCGGCCGTATCCCCCTGGCCTGCCTGGCCGGCATCCTGGTGGTGGTGGCCTACAACATGAGCGAATGGCGCAACTTCCTCAGCGCCCTGAAAGGCCACCGCTACGATGCCATCGTGCTGTTGGCCACCTTCCTCATCACCGTGGTGGTGGACCTGGTGCTGGCCATCGAGGTGGGCATGGTGCTGGCGGCCTTCCTCTTTGTGAAGCGCATGAGCGACGTGGCGGACCTCAAACCGATCATCAGCGAAGGCAACGGCAAGGAAGAGGCGCTGCTGCGCTTGCCCACGGGCGTGCAGGCCTACGAGCTGAGCGGGCCTTTCTTCTTCGGCGCCGCCTTGCGCTTCCAGGACGTGCTGGGGGAGATCAACGACCAGCACCACACGGTGGTTCTCCGCCTGCGCCAAGTACCGATGATCGATGCCATGGGCCTGCACCGCCTGGGCCATATCGTGCGGGAACTGGAGCGGCAGCGCCGCCATGTCATCCTGGCGGAGGCCCCGCCCCAGGTCCTGGAAGCCATCCGCCAGGAACCCTGGCATCGGGAAGACCGCGTGGCCGCCACCCTGCAGGAAGCACTGGAACGGGCCTAAGGCGGTCCTGCCTCATCAATCCATCGCCTTCTGCAGCAATTTGCCGTTGGCATCGAAGGCCGCCTTCCATTCGGGCTGCCCCATCTGCTTCAGTTCCAGCACGTAGCTCACCGTGCCTCCCATGGTGATCCGCTCCACATCATCGGTGCGGTAGCCGGGGAATTCGGAGGCGATGGCCTTGGTGACCGCTGCGGGGAGGTCGCTCGCGGAGATCTCCTCCTCATGCCGCAGCTCCTTGCCATCGGCATCGTACCACACCTCGTGGTCGCGGAACAGCAGGCCGGTCCCGAACTCCACCTTGTACTGTGTGCCCTTCATCTTCCACTCGACATCCATGGCGTTGGGATGCGCCTGTTTGAACGCCGCCAGCACGGCGGTCGGCACTTGGGTGGGGGCGAGCTGTTGGCCGTGGGCAGGGGCAGTGGAAAGGACAGCCGTGAAACCGGCCAAGGCCAGCATCCGCGAAAAACCGTTCATGATGTTCATCTTCTTTCGTGTTTGTGACGGCAAAGGGAGGAAACAAGGTGGGAAGGAAATGGGAAGGCTCCTCGTTCTTCCACAAGGGTCTGGCCCTTGGATCCGCTTTTCCCGGCCCGGGGCCTGCGGGCCTTGATCATTTCGCCGACACCTCCATCACATGCGCGCCGTCGAAGTGGTAGCGGATGTGCAGGCCGTAGAGTTCCGCGATGGCCTTCACGATGGCCAGGCCGAGCCCGGTACCGCCGTCGGCGGTGGTCTCCTTTTGAAAGCGGAGAAAGATGCGGCCTTCGTCCAGCGCGTGGGGCGCACCGGTATTGCGGACGCTCATCTTTCCCTGGCCGACCTTCACCTCCACGCACCCGCCTGGGACGTTGTGCAGGATTGCGTTCTTCACCAGGTTGGTGACCAGGGTGCGCGCCAACGTCGGGTCCATGGTGTGCACCAGATCACCATCGAAACGGGTACTGATCCGTACGCGGCGATGGTCGGCCAGGTCGGCGAACTCCCCGGCCGTTTCCCCCGCCAACGCGGCAAAGGACACAGGCTGCTCATTGGGGAACTGGCGGTTCTCGATACGGGCCAGCAGGAGCAATGACCGGTTCAGCCGCACCAGGCGTTCCAGGATGGCGATCACCTCGCCCACGGCCTTCATGCGATCCTCTTCATTGCCGCCGTCCTCGGCCAGGAGTTCCAATTTATTGATCGCGATGGCCAGCGGCGTCTGCAGCTCGTGCGCGGCGTTCTCGGTAAAGGCCCGCTGGTGGGCATAGGCATCGCTGGCATGGCGCACCAGCATGTTGGCCGCGGCCTTCAATTCGTTGAACTCACGCACGCCGGTGGGCACGTCCTTCATGTCCCGGCCGCTGTCCAGCCGGAAGCCCTTGATCTGCGCCAGGATATGGTGGAAGGGCCTCCACAAACGGCCAAGCACCAACTTGTGGACCGCGATGATCGTGAGCAGGACCAGCACATACAAGCCGATCAGCGCCGTGAGCAGGTCTTCCAACAGGTCGTCCTCCTCAACCGTGCTGGTGAAGATCAGCAGCTGGTACCGTTGCCCTTCGTGCTTGAAGCCGGAGGTCATCAGGCGCACCTGCTCCACCTTGCCTTCGGCGGGGACATAAAGCAACGTGTCGCTGTACCGCTCCTTCACCTTGCCCGCAACCGGGGTGATCGCATAGCCATGCAGTCCCAGGTCGTGCACCTGCAACGTGGCGGAGTCCTGCTTTACGCGGTACACGATCATTTCCTGTTGCTCTTCCAGGCTCCCATCGATGCTGTCCAGCACCGCATCGCGCACCACGAAGAAGAACGCCGTGGCCCACACAGCCAGTACCAGCAGCAGCGCCACGGAAAGTTGGAGCAGGGAGCGGTCCAGCAACCTCATGCCTCCACCAGTTTGTAGCCGATGCCGTACACCGCCTTGACTTCCACGGACGCCCCTGCCTGCTTCAGGCGTTTGCGCAGGTTCTTGATCTGCGCGTACACAAAATCCAGGTTGTCGCCATCATCGGCGTGGTCACCCCAGACGTGCTCGGCCAGTGAGCCACGCGAGACCAGACGGCCCTTGTTTAGCAGGAAGTAGGTGAGCATGTCGAACTCCTTGCGGTGCAGGGCCATCGGCTGTCCACCCACCGCCGCCGTGCGCCCTACCGGATCCAATACCAGGTTTCCGGCCACCAAAGCCTCGCTGCCCCCCAGGGCCTTGCGCCGAAGGACCGAACGCACCCTGGCGTTCAGTTCGGCGATGTGGAAGGGTTTCGTGAGGTAGTCATCTGCCCCAAGGTCCAATCCGGTCAACTTGTCGTCCAGCGAGTCCTTGGCGGAAATGATGATGACATTGGCCGACCTGCCATCGGCCTTCAGTCCCTGCAACACGTCCAGTCCGTTTCCGCCGGGCAGCATGATGTCCAGCAGGATGAGGTCGTACTGGTGATCGGCCGTCTTGCGCACGGCCGTCGCGTGGTCCCTTGCCACCTCCACCACAAAGCGTTCCCTTTCCAGCGAGCGTACGATCACGCTGGTCAGTTCCGGCTCGTCCTCGATCAACAGGATCTTCACGTCCGCAAAGCTATCCGGGGTGATCGGGAAGGATCCGGGAGATCCTTCCAACAGGTACTGCAACACGCTCACGGAGGATGAACGGAGGTCCGCTTGGAAAGGCTTGTCCGCAAACGGAATCCTCACCCGTACCTTGGCACATCAACAACAATGCCCGGGTCCCACTCCTCACCCATCACGACCGCCGAAGAGCGTTGCGCATCCGTGATCCGGTGGTTCGCGGCGCAAGGCTTCACCAGGGCCCGTTTTGAACATGGCAAACTGCGGATCACCACCGAAAAGATGGGAGAGACCATCGTGTTCAAGCTGAAGGAACGGCCCGGCTACGACACCTTCTTCAAGGAAACGGGTGAAGGAGCCTTGATCGTCTTCGAGGTGAAGGCCGACGGCGGGCGCGTGGTGTGGGATGGTTATTGCCCGCTGCTGCTGTTCGGCCTTTGGAGCAGGAAGCTGGCGTTCAAGGCCGGCGCGCGCGCACCCTTCCGCTACCGCGATGAGGGCCATCGACTTGCCATGGCGTTCTCCACCTACGTGCAGAGCCCGGGAAACACACGACCTTGAACCATGGACACCACCACCTTCCTCCTCCTTTTCCGCGGCGTGGGCGGACCAGTGCAACTGCCCGTGGCGGAACTGCGCGCGGGGCTCACCGAGGCCGGGTTCAAGCAGGCCGCCACCTACATCAACAGCGGCAATGCCTTGGTCCGCAGCGCGCTCTCCCGCGAGGAGACCCTGGCCAAGGTGGCGGAACTGTGCAAGAAGAAGTTCAACTACGAACGGCCCATCTTCATTCCCACTGCGGCGGAATGGGCCCAGGTGCTGAAGCTGGACCCCTTTCCACGGAAGGCCGAGGGCAAGCACGTGCATGCCGTGCTGTTGTCGGCGATGCCCAAGCCGGAAGACGTAAAAGCCCTGCAGGCCCTGACCGTCGGCAGTGAGGAATTGAAGGTGATGAAGCAGGCGATCGGACCCTACCACCTGTGCTACCTCCACACGCCGTACGGCTTCGGCACCAGCAAGCTCGGCGAGAAGTTCGACAAGGGCATCGGCGTGGTGAACACCGCCCGCAACTGGAACACCGTGCTGAAGATGCACGAGCTGGCGCAAGGGCTGGAGGGGACGTGAAAGCCCCATCCCGACCGAGCAAGTCCATCCGCGGTTGAACAATAGCCAACGCCCAGGTTCGCAGCGGTGCCTGCAACGCCCTCAATCCTCCAGCACCCCGAACCTGCCCCGCGCAAATTCATCCATCGCCTCCTGGATCTCGTCGTGCGTGTTCATCACGAAGGGGCCGTACGCGGCGATGGGCTCCTCGATCGGTTCACCGCTCATCACCAGCACCACGGCATCGGTGGTGGCCTTCACGGTGAAGTCGGTGCCGTCGTTGGCCATCAGCCCGAAGTGGTCCGTGGGCACGGCATTGCCGTTTACTTCCACCTGACCCTCGATCACCAGCAATGCCGTGTGCCAGTTCGCCGGGCGGTGCAGCGCCACCTCGGCACCCGCCTTCGCACGGACGTTCAGCAGGTCCAGCGGTGTGAAGGTGCTGGCGCCGCCCTTCGTGCCCGCGTACTCACCGGCGATCACTTCCACTTGGCCCAGACCATTGGCCAATGCGTGGCGCGGCATGGCGTCCTTCGTGATCGCCTGGTACTTGGGCGCACTCTTTTTGTCCTTGGCGGGCAGGTTCACCCAAAGCTGCACCACATGGAAGTCGCCGCCCGCGCGGCTGAAGCTTTCCTCGTGGTACTCCTTGTGCAGTACCCCACTGGCCGCGGTCATCCATTGCACCTCGCCCTCGCCGATCACGCCGCCTGCGCCGCTGCTATCGTGGTGCGCCACACGGCCCTTGTAGGCGATGGTCACCGTCTCGAAGCCCTTGTGCGGGTGCACGCCCACGCCGCGCGGTGTTTCCGACGGGCTGAACGCGATGGGCGCGTTGTAGTCCAGCAGGATGAAAGGGCTCATGCGGCGCATGGTGACCCCGCTGCCGGGGATGAAGGTGTGTACGCGGAAGCCGTTGCCCACCATGTGGGGTGCCGGCGGCGCGATGATCCGTTCGATGCTTCTCGTTTTCATGGTCGTGCTGTTTTCCGGTAAACCGGTTGTGTGCCGTTGGCAAGTGCCATGCCAGATATTTTCCATGTCAAATATCTGCCGGAATGGGGAGAATGGCGGAAAGGGCTGACGATCTGGCGGGGGTCAAGCCCCAAGCCCAATCCATGAGAGCCGTACCTTTGCGCCGCCCGAAACCCGGTCCCGCGCCCTGCGGTTCCGGGCTTTCCGGGTTTCAACCGTGCATGGACCAATCCGTTTCCGCCCCCGTTCGCAGCCTGGCGGACCTGCTTGAACGCTACCGCAACGATGCCCGCGCAGCCCGCATTTCAAAAGGCTTGAACGAACGCGCCGCGCGTGTGTAGGTCAGTGGCACCGTTGGCTGATCGCAGGCGTTAATCACCGCACCCTTGCCTACATTTGTTCGACCATGGAACAAATCGTCCTCCAACTGAAGAACAGCCGCAAACGCCGCCTGTTGCTGGAATTGCTGGGTGAGTTGGACTTCGTGAAGGTGACCAGCGTGATCCGTAACGGGCGCAAGGTCGCCTTCGCCAACGACTTGATTGAAGCACTTTTGGAAGCCAAGGCCGATGCGCGTGGGGAAAAGAAACTGCAAAGCGCGCGCGATTTCCTGAAGAATGGCTGAGGTCGTCGTCACGGCCAACTTCAAACGGCGGTACAAGCCCCTTGCGAAGCGACACCGCTCCCTCGAACGGGATGTCCTCGACCTGATCGGCTCGCTCGAAACGAACCCCATTCAAGGCACTGCGCTGGGCAAGGATTGTTACAAGATCCGGCTGGCGATAAGATCGAAAGGGAGCGGAAAATCCGGCGGTGCGCGCGTGATCACCTATGTGCGGGCGATGAAGCACAAGGTGTACCTGCTCGCCATCTACGACAAGACCGACCAAGCCAGCCTGAGCCAGAAGGAGCTGGCGGAACTGCTGAACAGCTTGACCGGATAGCCTGACCTTTAGTTTTGCCTCCCGTCCGCAACCCGATGCCCGCCAAGAGCGGCACCGGGCTTCGGGCATTTCAGCATCCATGTCCATCACCTCCCTCCCCGACCTCCTCTCCCTCTACCGTTCCGACGCCCGCGTGACCCAGGTGGCCCAAACCCTGGAAGAACCCAATGCCCGCTTACGGTTGTCCGGGCTGCTCGGGTCCGGGCCGGCACTGATCGCGGCCTCCGTGGTGGAAAAGCGCGGCGGCACCCACCTCTTCGTGCTCCGCGACCGGGAGGAGGCAGCCTACTTCCTGAATGACCTGGTGGCGCTACAACCTCCCCTCTCCCCGGGAGAGGGGCCGGGGGTGAGGGCGTTCTTCTTCCCTGCCCCGTCCCGCTCCCCGTACGACCCGGACGGTCACCACGACGCCGAGCGCGTAACGCGCACCGAGGTGCTGGAAATGTTGATGTCCTCGGCTTCGCCCGGGCGAACGGCACCACTCTTCATCATCACCTGGCCCGAAGCCCTTGTGCCGCTGGTGATTGACAAGGAGGCCTTGGCCAAGAGCACGCTCACCATCAAGCGCGGTGAGGAATTGCCGATCGACACGCTGGAGGAATGGTTGCACGAATCCCGCTTCACCCGCGCTGATTTCGTGTATGAGCCGGGGCAGTTCAGCATACGCGGCGGCATCGTGGACGTGTTCAGCTACGGCAGCGACAAGCCCTACCGCATCGAGCTTTTTGGCGATACCGTGGAAAGCGTGCGCCGCTTCGACCCGCAGGACCAGCTCACCGTGGAGTTCCTGAAAGAAGCCGTGATCGTGCCGGACCTGGTGGAGGAGCCCGGCCAACGGCGGCAAACCTTCCTGGACCAATTGCCCGAGGGCACCACGCTCTGGCTGCACGACCTGCAGGCCATCGGCGATGCAGCCAATGAACGCCTGAAACGCCTGGAGGAAGCCTACGCGCGCCTGGAGGACAAGGACCGCCACAAGGCACCGCAGGACCTGCTGGCGAAGGACGCGGAACTGGTGAAGGCGACATTGGGGTTGAGAAAGGTGTTCTGGGGATCCAGCCATGAGCCACGAGTCACGAACCAAGAGCCACGAGCCTCGAGTCTCGAGCTGCGAGCCGACAGCCGCCCTTCCAGCGGCCCCACGCTCGCAGCTCACGGCTCACAGCTCATGGCTGATCCAGTGGATTTCTCCCTCAAGCCCCAACCCGCCTTCGCCAAGGATTTCAAGGTCCTCAGCGGCGACCTGCACAACAAGCGCAACGCCGGCTACACCAACCTCATCGCCTGCAACAGTGCCAAGCAAAGCGAGCGGCTCTACGCCATCTTCCAGGACATGGAGCACGAGGTGAGCTTCACCCCGCTGATGCTCGACCTGCACGAAGGTTTCGTGGACCCGGTGCTGAAGCTCGCCCTCTACACGGACCACCAGATCTTCGAGCGCTACCACCGCTACCGCCTCAAGGAAGGTTTCCGCAGGAACGCGCAGGCCCTCACCTTGAAGGAGCTCACCCAACTGAAGCCCGGCGACCTGGTGGTGCACATCGACCACGGCATCGGCGTGTTCAGCGGCCTGGAGACCATCGATGCCGGCGGCAGCAAGCAGGAGGCCATCCGCCTGAAATACCGCGACAACGACATCCTCTACGTGGGCATCCACAGCCTGCACCGCGTGAGCAAGTACAGCGGCGAGGAGGGCGGAAAGGCCCCGCTGGTGAGCAAGCTCGGCAGCCCCGCCTGGAAGAACCTGAAGGAAAAGACCAAGGCCAAGGTGAAGGCCCTCGCCTTCGACCTGATCCAACTCTACGCACAGCGCAAAGGCAAGCCCGGCTTCGCCTTCCGGCCGGACACCTACCTGCAGCATGAGCTGGAGGCCAGCTTCATCTACGAGGATACGCCCGACCAGGAGAAGGCCACCGCCGACGTGAAGCGCGACATGGAGAAGCCCGTGCCCATGGACCGCCTGGTGTGCGGCGACGTGGGCTTCGGCAAGACCGAGGTGGCCATCCGCGCCGCCTTCAAGGCCGCCACCGACGGCAAGCAGGTGGCCGTGCTGGTGCCCACCACCATCCTCGCGCTGCAGCACTACAAGACCTTCCGGGAGCGCATGAAGGACCTGCCCGTGCGCGTGGACTACATCAACCGCTTCCGCAGCAGCAAAGACCAGCGCCAGGTGTTGAAGGACCTGAAGGAAGGCAAGATCGACATCCTGGTGGGCACACACCGCCTGGTGGGCAAGGACGTGCAGTGGAAGGACCTCGGCCTGTTGATCATCGACGAGGAGCAGAAGTTCGGCGTGAACGTGAAGGACAAGCTGAAGACGCTGCGTGCCAACGTGGACACGCTCACGCTCACCGCCACGCCGATCCCGCGCACGCTGCAGTTCAGCCTGATGGGTGCTCGTGACCTCAGCATCATCAGCACGCCGCCGCCCAACCGCTACCCCGTCACCACCATCCTGCAGCCCTACGACGAAGTGGTGATCCGTGGCGCGATCGAATACGAGCTTTCGCGCGGTGGCCAGGTGTACTTCCTGCACGACAAGGTGAAGAACATCGCCTTCATCGCCGACATGGTGCGCAAGCTGGTGCCCGGCGTGAAGGTGGGCGTGGGCCACGGCCAACTGGAAGGCCATAAGCTGGAGGAAGTGATGATGGACTTCATCGAGGGCAACACCGATGTGCTGGTCTGCACCACCATCGTGGAGAACGGCCTCGATATCCCGAACGCGAACACGATCATCGTGAACGAGGCGCAGAACTTCGGCCTCAGCGACCTGCACCAGTTGCGCGGACGCGTGGGTCGCAGCAACAAAAAGGCCTATTGCTACCTGCTCGCGCCCAGCCCGCACTTGCTACCCGACCTCTCGCGCAAGCGCCTTCAGGCCATCGAGCAGTTCAGCGACCTGGGCAGCGGCATCCACATCGCCATGAAGGACCTCGACATCCGCGGCGCGGGCGACCTGCTCGGCGCGGAACAGAGCGGATTCATCAACGACATCGGCTTCGAGACCTACCATAAGATCCTGGAGGAGGCCGTGCGTGAACTGAAGGACGAGCACTTCAAGGAACTCTTCGCCGACGCACAGGACCATTCCCTGGCCCGAGGATCGCGCCGCGACCAGAGCGACGATTGCATCATCGAGGGCGACCTGCCCATGCTGATCCCCAACAGCTACGTGCAGGAGACCGCGGAGCGGCTTTCGCTCTATCGCCGCTTGGCCGACATCACCAACGAGGACGAACTGCAGCGCTTCGCCGCCGAGGTCACCGACCGCTTCGGCCCCCTGCCCCACGAGGTGAACGAGCTGATGGAGGCCATCCGCCTGCGCTGGCTGGGCCAGCAGATGGGCCTGGAGAAGATGATCATCAAGCACGGCGACCTGCGCGGCACCTTCATCGCCGACCAGAAACATGCCTTCTTCGAGAGCGGCAAGTTCCAGGGCCTGCTGCGCACGATCCAGGCCCACCCTAAGCGTTACGCCATGTTCGAGCGCAAGGGCACCCTGCGCATCTCCATCGCCGAGGTGAGGACGGTCGCCCAGGCGAAGAAAGCGCTGGAGGAGGCGTTGGGGG
>WBZR01003698.1_pt1 | contig 13374 bp, 10 predicted proteins | sample 5204231 | NCBI WGS metagenome assembly WBZR01 (sample SAMN12412403, study PRJNA552823) | activated sludge metagenome | isolation source: activated sludge from anammox sidestream of wastewater treatment plant... | place: USA: Virginia | collected 2017-08 | reverse complement strand
CGTCGCGCGCGCGGCCCGACGGGTTGCTGTTGGTGAACCAACCGGTCACGCGCCCGCGGACGAGGATGTCCTTGGAAACGTTCCAGTCAGCGCTGCCACTGGTGGCGTCCTTGCTGGCGTCCCATGGGTTGCCCGGGGCGTAATCAGCGTAGTAGCCGGGGCCCGACAGGTTGTGCGTCGGCTTCGCGACCTGCGTCACGAGGCTGAGCTGAACCTGGTTGAGCTTCATGTAGTAGATGACGAACGCGACCTTGCCCACACCACCGAGGTTGGTGCTGGCCGGGAACGCTTCGACATCGACTTCGCCCTGGTCTTCCGACTCGTAGATGACCCGGCTGATGCAGGCATCCTGCGGACGCGACGGGTAGTCACCCATCTGGCTGTTGTCGGCGTAACCCTGGAGGTTGCCCGTCAGGTGAATGGTCGCCTGGTCGGCGCCGTTGAGCGTTGCGTTCAGGCCGGCAACGAAGTTACCGGGGCCTTCCGCGCCCTTGATATAGGTGATGTCGGTCCCTTCCGTCGGGAACGGGCAGGCGCCGGGCGTTGGTGACGTCGCGCTGACGAGACCTTCGCCGGGCGGGATCCGCCAGTCGTGGTCGAGCAGCACGCGCTGGCCGGCCCATGCAAGCAGGACCTGCTTGATCGGCACAGGCTGCGTGAACGAGATCACGACGGTCTGGGTAACCGTGTTGCCGGCACCCGAACCAAGCGGGCCAGGCTCGGTGCCGGTGAAGATCACCGTCGCCGTCCGGCTCGTGGTGCAGTCCGTCGCCGAATCGCTCCCCTGGGTCAGGGTCACGTTCGGGAGGCTCGCCGGGTCGACATTGCCCGTCGAGTCGTTGTAGGTGTCACCCGAGAGCACGCCAGTCAGGATGCCGCAGGAGCCAGAGGCAAGAGCCACGGTCCAGTGAACACCCGCGAGGGAGATGCCCTGGGTGGTGAGGCCGCCAACGACGGCCGTGCTCCCGGTCGTCGTCACATGGCTGCCGTTGAAGGCGTCAATGAGGTTGACCGGGGTGAACTTGTGGAGACCCGTGTTCGGGTCGAGGCTGAGCGTCCGGCTCACGGTGAAGCCGACACTTGCCGTGCCAGCGCCACTCGTGGGCGTCAGGCCCGTGATCGTCGACGTCTCGAGGACGTTCCACTCCTTCACGAGCGAGCCGTTCACAGGCCCCGTACCCCAGTTAACGGTGACGATGCCACCGTTGACGTTGGGGTAGGTCGCTACGAGCTGCTGGTCGCCGGCGCCCGTGGACACCCAGCTGAAGCAGGTCGCGGTCGAACTGTTCACCGGCTTGGTGAAGAACTGCGGGTCGCTGAACGTCTGGACCTGGTCGCCAGGCGTCTCGTAGCCGCCGCCGTTCTGGACAAGGATCTGGTTCGCCTGCGACAGCGGGATGACGACGCCATGAGCGCCGCCAGTAGCGGTGTCCTGGCCGTCCGTCACGCAGACGACGTGGCGCGAACCGCGGACGTTGTTGTACACGTCCTGCACGGTAACGACGGTGTTATCGCCGCTGCCGCCCATGTGGCGGAGATACGGCGTCACGAAGTTGGAGGCAGCGAGAGTCACAGTCGTCGGCGAGCAGTTGCCGCCGTCGCCATCGCTGACGAGGTGCGTGCTCAGGGTGACTGTGCTTCCCACCACGCCATTGATGACGGTGGTGTGCGTGCCGGTCGTGTCGTTCGCCGCCGTCGTGAACGTGTTGCTCACGAGCGTCGCACCACCACCAACGGTCACATCCGCCGCGGTCCCGGCACGAGGGTTAGAAACGGCGGAATTCGTGTCCGAGCAGTAGGTGTAGCCCGGAGGAAGGGTGAAGGTCACGGTAGTTGACGTGCCAACCGCGCTCGTGCCGGCCGAGCCGGACGGAGCGCTGACCGTCACCGCGCCGGCAGAAGCGTCGTTAGTGGCGTTCTTCACGGTGCCGTCAGTCAGGCTCGCAGACGGGGCGCCCACCGTGGCAGCCGAAACGGTCGCGGTCACGACATTCGTGAAGCCAGCACCGCTAACGTTCGACCAGCCGGAACCCCACGTGCAGGTGCCGGTACCAGGCGAAGCGGTACCCGTCGCCGCCGGGAGGCCGCCAGAGACCGAACAGGTCGTGCTGGCGATGGTGACCCCGCTCGGGAGTGAGATGGTCGCGGTGGTCGAAGCTGCGACAGTCGAGCCGGAGATACCGGCGCCGGTCAGCGTATATGTAATCGTATCGCCGACATTTACCGTCGCCCCTGCGGCCGGATTCTGGGTCAGAGTGTAGGTGCCGGCCGGGATTGCCGCGTCCGACTTCTGCCACTGCGAGCCCAGGGTCGCAAGAACCGCGAGAGCAGCGAGAAGTGCGAGCATGAGCCCGAACTTCTTACCGCCCACGGTCTGAGCGATTTCCTTACTCAAATTTAGTACCTCTCCAGTCAGTTGGACTGTTTGGGGCCCAGGGCCTCAATTTCCGATTCACGATTCGCAATTGCCAATTCGGGTACTGGAACCGTGGCGGGAATTGCTTCCCTGGAGTGTTTCCGTGCTGGCGTGGCGTGGCCGCCTTGCCTGCACGTATCCGGACTCGCCCGGAGTTGCGGGCGATTCCCGCTACCCTCGAAAGGGCCGCGGTTCTCATTGGTGAGGTCGCCCGCTCGTCTGCCGCCAGTCCCCGGCGCAGTGGGTCCGGGCGGGTCCGGGCTTTTCCCTCGTTGGTCGGATTCGGGTTTCAGGTCGTTCTTCCTGCCGTTCGAGCCGAAAGCGGAGAACCACCAGCGGCGGTTCGCCCCGTGCGCCGGGCATCAGGCGGGCAGGACTCCGATCCCTCCTTTCATCATCAGGTGAGCTCCCGAATCCCGCTCAACATAAGAACGGGTTCCCCGGCACGAACTCCCGTTCGCCTCCAGGGAACCCGTTCGAGCGGGCCAGAAAAGCCAGGCGCCATCACGGCCGCACCGGCGGAAGCTGAGAAACTGCAAGGCGCCTCCTGCAAGGGCCACGCGCCCAAAACGAACGCGAACGACATTGCCGCCGCCCGGGTCTGCCCCGCGCGACGGTAAAGCCTTGCGAAAGGTATCGAGCACGCAATCAACGGTCAATGCCCTCCACAACTCTCGCGGACACGTCCCACGCCGGGCGTAGAACTCCCGCTGAACCTATAACGCGCCAGCCACGCACGAAGTTAACCGTCTTTACGAGCCACCGCTTCGGCGAGAGGGCGCTTCGGCGAATGGGCGCTTCGGCGAAAGGGCGAAAGGGCGCGTTTGGCGAGAGGGCGAATGGGCGAATGGGCGAATGGGCGAGTGGGCGAGAGGGCGAGTGGGCGAAAGGGCGAGAGGGCGCGGTTGGCGAAAGGCGAATGGGCGAGAGGGCGAGGGGGCGCTTCGGCGAAAGGGCGAATGGGCGAATGGGCGAGTGTTAGCGAGCCGGTGTCCATTTTGCGGGCTGGTCAATCATGCGGACGAGCTGGGCGAGGATGTGGTCAACTTCGTCTTCGAGGTGCGCCGCTGCGGAAGGTGGGAGGTAGCCGCACTTTTGGGCGAACTCGAGCCAGACGAGGGTCTCGCCGGCCTCTCCCTCGGCGTCGGAGAGCTTTGCGATGAAGGCCGCCGGGTACCGGCGCTTGCGCCACGCCTCCCCGATATTCGCGCAGACCGAACGCGATGACCGCCGCACCTGGTCCACCATCGAGTAGCGCTCCTCCGCTGGCCACGTCTTCGTTAGCTGGAAGATCTCCATCGCCACATTCATGGCCCGCCGGTACACATCCAGGTCCTTGCAGCTCCGGACAGGATCATTCATGAGAGCCACAGCCTACATCGCCACCGCGCCAACCGCGCCCATTCGCCCTTTCGCCGAAGCGCCCATTCGCCCCCTCGCCCATTCGCCCATTCGCCCATTCGCAACTACGGCACCCGGATGGTCACTCCCACGGTCGCCTCCTTGTGCACCCCACCCTGCGAACACCGGGCCGTGAACCGCCCGGGGTTCGTCGGCGACGTCCCCGCCGGGCTATCGGCGGGGACCGTGAAGCTCCACGACGCCCTGCCATCCGCGCCGGTCACCTTCGTCACCAGCCCGGGGTCAGCCACAACCGACCCGACCAGCCCCCCCGGCGGCGGGCTCACGTACTGCGGCTCACAGCTCACACCCGCGATTGCCGGGTAGGTGAGAACGGTCGCGACAACGGTATCGCCACGGTGGTAGCCGGTACCCTGGTCATGGTCCACGCCAACGATGACATTGGCGAGCGGTAGCGTCGTCGGAACAGGCGTCGGGGTCACGAACCTCGGGTCGCACGAACCCCCGTCCGTGAAGCTGAAGGCGAAGATGGGGCCGATCTCGATGCCGTTGATAGCCGCGTTATCGGCCGCTTTCGAACCCCAGAAGCCGGGCCCCGTGATCCGGACGCTCCCGCGGATCGCCTTCGAACCGCTCGCAGGGGGTTCGCCGCACTGCGTCCGGAAAGCGGTACGCGCCCCGTTCAGCGCACCCTGGTCGGCGTTCGAAAGCGAACCGATGCACCCCTGCCCGGCGAACGAGGCGCGCATCGTCACGCCATTCCCGTTGTCCAGCACGATCTCCCAGCTCCCGCCCGGACCGCTGTTCATCGAAACCAGGTTCGCGTCGACGGTGTAGAAGGTGGTCTCGGCCGGGCCCGTCCGTGTGCCGTCGGAGGGCAGGCTCGCCGGGCGGACCGTCGTCACGAGTTGCGGCACCGTCGCCTCGAGGGCCCCACGGCTCATGCTCGCCGCCCCCGCATCGGTGAAGCTGCGAAGCGCATCGTGGCCCGCGCCGCACGTATTCCCCGGCGTCGCGGTCGCGGTCGCCGAAGCAGCCCGGGCCGGTGTCGCGGTCGCATAGGTCGAAGCGCCGGCAGAGGAATCGCCCGCAAGCGCGGGGACCACCTGGTGGAACGCGGGCTGCGCCCCGGCCGCCTGCTGGTTGCCAGGAAGCGAGATGACGAGCGCGAGGGTTGCGAGGGCAACGCCAACAACGGCAGCAATAGCCGCCGGTCTGGGCATGGTGTGCACGATGGCCGACTCCTCCCCGCCCGAGGATTGTGCCTGCGCAGCCAATTCTCTGGCAATTCGGGGTTTTCCCGGCTCTTGCCCCTCCATTCGTCGGGCAACCCTGCCCTGGCCGATACTGGTGGCGATGAAAGGTATCGGCGTGCGCGAGGTCGTCTCGCTGCTGGCGCTCGCCCTGGCGGCCGGCATCGGGCTCATGTTCCTCGACCCATCCGCGAGTGAATCGAAGGGGAGCCCCCAGCCCGTACACCTTGGCGACCCGCCAACGCCCACACCATCCGCGACACCGACACCGGTCCCCGTGCACATGGTGGACCAGCCCGCCAGCTGGTTGATTGAGTACATCGAACAGGGGTTCGATACGCCCGCCGCACAGGGCGTGGGTAACGCGCTCGCCTACGAATACGCGGGTGCGCCGTTCCCCGACTTCAAGGACGACCGTTGGAGCATGCGCGCAACCGCAACCGTCGAAGTGACGGCAAGCGGACTCTCCGGGTTCAAGCTACGCCACCAGGGGCAGCTCACCGTGAAGGTCGACGGCAAGGTAGTCGCCGCAGACCCCGGCGGCGCCGAACGCATCCTCGACGTGCAATTCGACCATACCCCCGGCAACGCCGATGTCGTGATCGAACAGCGTGATAGCGGCGGCCCATTCGAACTCCGCTGGGAATAGCCCGCGCCTCTCGCCCTTTCGCCTCAAGCGGGATACCCGATCCGGTTCACCCGCAGGTAGACCAGCCGCCAGGCGACCGTGAGACCCGAGATGACGGCGAGAACGGCGAGCGTCCACCAGCACTGCCCCATCACCGTCCCAACGGCCATCACGAGCGAACGAACATCACGGCTGGCAAGACCGAAGACACTGTCGACGTTGCCGCCCGCGAGTCCTGGGTCGTCGCGGAGGTCCGCTTCGATACGGGCGCGGCTAAAGCTGACCACGAGTGCCCCGGCAAGCGCGAGCATCCCCACCGTCTCCGCGTGCGCATGCGATTCGAAGCGGAAGGCGTAGACGGTCATCCCCGCGATCATCGCCGCGTCTGCGTAGCGGTCTGTTACCGCATCGAATACCGCCCCGAAGCGGGTCGCAAGGTTCTTCACCCGGGCCAGTTCGCCGTCGACTCCATCGATTACCGAGACCGCCTGGATCGCAATGCCCCCCGCAATACTCCAGTCGAACGCGATCATCGCGCCGGTGGCGAACGCGAGCAGCAGGGTGAAAGCAGTAACGGCATTGGGAGTCGCACCTGTCCGCGCGAGCGCGCGAGCGGCGGGCCGGCTCAGGGGGCGGTTGAGGTAGCGTGAGACGACACCATCGTAGCTCATGCCGGCACCCGCGCAGCGATGAGCGCCTCGGCTTCGGCAAGGTCCTCGGGGGTGTCCACGTCGTACCAGAAGCTCCCGGTGACGCCGGCCACAAAGAGCTGGCGGCGGCGAACGAGCTCACGGCAAACGTCCGAGAGTTCACAGTTAAGAGGGAGGGCGTCGAGGGCCTTCCACGCCGCCGGACCGAAGACGAACGCACCGGTGTCGAGAGCGTCGAACGGCTCGATCCCCTTGCCAAGCTCAACGACGGTCTCGTTCTCCAGGCGGAGGCGGGTTGCCTCGGCCAGGAAGGCCGGGCTATATCCTTCGGGTGCGTGCGCCGCGACAAGGCAATCCCCGGGGCGGCTCGCTGCGGCAGCGAGGAGCCGTTTCAACAGCCCGGCCGAGAACATGTGGTCCGCCATGAGGAGCAGGAACGGCTCAGCACCGCAGAAGTCGCGGCCGGCAGCGAGCGAAAGCGCCGATCCTTCACGAAAGCGGGGATTCGATGCGAACTGGAGCCCCGGTCCGAGGTTCGACCTTCGCAGCGCCGCACGCAGCTCTCCCTCGCGATAGCCCGTGACCACCAGGATCTCCTCCAAGCCCGCCGCGGCGACCGCCTCCAGGGTGTAGGCGATGAGTGGCCGGCCAGCGACGTGCACCAGCGGTTTTGGGAGCGAAGCGGTGAGGTGTTCGAGGCGGTCACCATCGCCGGCGGCGAGGATGACAGCACGAGACGGCATGGGAGTCCGGACAGGCTGCATCTGCCCATACTAATGGGAGAGGAGAGGGAAGGAGCGATCGGCCGGGAAATTGCAAGGCGCCGGCCCACCCGGCTCGCGCCGCGCCAACCTCCGCTGGCCGACGGCTTTCGCAGTCGGCGCTGATCGGTCAACCTTGAGCGATGGCGCAGCCAAGACCGGGCGGACCAGCCGCTCCACCTCCTCCAATCTCACCCCCGCCGCCGATCCCGCCTGGAGGGCTATCGCAGGCTGAGGCCGATGCACGCGCCGCGGCAGGCCTTGCGAACGTTGATACGACACGCCAGCGAACGGATGGCGACGTTGTCCGCTCCAATGTCCTCACCTTCTTCAATGTGGTCCTCGGGTCGTTGATCCTCGCCCTCTTCTTCGTCGGCGAGTTCCGCGACGGCCTGTTCGTGGGGATCGTCGTCATCGCCAACGTTGCAGTGGCGACACTCCAGGAGTTGAAGGCCACCCGCACCCTGCGCGAACTCGTCGCGCTCACCGCACCCCAGGTCACGGTCGTGCGCGATGGCATGGAGACGCCCATCCTCGCCGAGCACATCGTCCAGGGCGACCTCATTCACCTGAAGCAGGGCGACCAGGTGGTGGCCGACGGCCATGTGACGGCTCGCCTCGCCGAAGTCGACGAGTCACTCCTCACCGGTGAATCAGATTCCGTCCGCAAGGGCCCCGGCGACGAACTGCGCTCAGGGAGCTTCTGCACCGCCGGCGACTGCTACTACACCGCCGAACAGGTTGGCGTAAACGCCTACGCCGTCCGCCTCACGGCCGATGCGCGCAACCTCGTGCGCCGCTCTACCCCGCTCCAGAACCAGTTCAACCGCATCCTGCGCGTGCTGCTCACCGCGACAGCCGTCCTCGCGGCGATGCTCCTCATCTCCTACAACGTCGAAGAGCGCGGCGTGGCCGAAGCGATCAAGGCAACCACAGCCACGGTCACCACCGTCGTTCCCACCGGGCTCCTCCTCGGCATGACGGTGGCGTTCGCCGTCGGCGCCGTGCGAGTCTCGCGCGCTGGCGCCATCGTCCAGGACATCAACGCCGTCGAAGCCCTCAACTACACCGACGTCATCTGCCTGGATAAGACCGGCACCATCACCGCCAACCGGCTAACGCTCCAGGAGGTGTGCTGGGAGCCCTCCATGGAGGGCTATCAGCCCTGGCTGGGCGCTTTCGTCGCCGAGAGTGCTGGCGAGAGCAAGACAGCGGGCGCCCTGGCCGAGGCCCTGGCAAAGTACTCGAACGGGGCCAGGCCCGACGGGAACGTCCCCTTTAGCTCCGAGCGCCGCTGGAGCGCAATGCGGCTCAGCGCCGGCGCCGAAAAGCGCGTATTCATCCTCGGCGCACCAGAAACAGTGCTTCCCATGGCCGCGGGTGGCGACGATCTCCGCGTGGCCTACGAGGCCGCCGCCGCCCGGGGGATGCGAGGCGTCATCTTCGCGGAAGCGGCAGGCCTCCCCGAACCCGGCGTCGCAATCCAGGGTGTCCGCCCCCTCGCCCTCCTCGTCATCGGCGACGTGTTGCGACCGGAGGTGCGGTCCGCCTTCGGGATGATGGAACGCCTCGGCATCGAACCCAGGATCATCAGCGGCGACAACCCCCATACCGTTGCCGCACTCCTGGGGCAACTCGGCATCAAGCCGAAGGGAGGCGTCATCTCCGGCGTCGAACTCGATGCGATGGATGAGGACGAGTTCCGCGAAGCCGTCCAGGCCAACAGCGTATTCGGCCGCATCACGCCCGCGCTCAAGGCGAGGATCGTGACGGAACTGCGGGAGCAGGGGCACTTCGTCGCCATGTGCGGCGACGGCGCCAACGATGTCCAGGCGTTGCGCGCCGCCGATGTCGCTGTCGCCATGGCATCCGGCACGGCGACGGCACGGGCCGTCGCCGGGATCGTCCTCCTCAACGACTCGTTCGAAGCACTCATCCGGGGCACCAAAGAGGCTACCGCCGTCCTCGGCAACGCAGCCCGCCTCAGCAAGCTTTTCATCGCCAAGAGCCTCTACGCCTACATCCTCATCGTCGCAACGAACATGCTCGGGCTCGATTACCCCTTCCTGCCAAGGCAGGGCTCCGTCACCGCTCTCCTCACCCTCGGTATCCCGGCCGTCTTCATCTCCATCAGCGTCCCGCCCCCCGATGCAGGCAGGGATTTCACGCGGAATGTGCTTCGCTGGGCCCTGCCCGCTTCCCTCGCGCTCGCCTCGGCCGCGATTATCGTGCACCTGCTGGTCCAGGGGCTCCTCGATCGGGGCATCGAAGAGGCGCGGACACTGGTCTCGCTCACCCTCGGTGTCACCGGACTGCTCTTCGTGCTCGAAGTACTCGGATTCGAAGGCGCATCGTGGCGAAGCCTCACGCGGCCCGTCCTGACCACCGCCCTCACCGCGGCACTCCTCGCGGCGATGTTCTTCACGGTCTACTGGCCACCACTCCGCAACTTCTTCGACTTCACCCAGGTACCGGTCGGGGACTGGGTCATCGTCGGGGTTGCCGTTGCCGCCGCACTCGCGGGCCAGTACGTACTGAGCCGGTACTGGCAACAGATCCTCGATGTCCTCATCGCCAAACCAGGGAAGAAGGATCTGCCGCGCGGGCGGGCAGTCTAACGATCGATTCGGGCATTTCGCGTAGACTCCCGGCATTCCACCACCGGGGGCAGGCCAATGGCCGGGACCGTACTGTACGAACGCGAAGGGCACATCGCGACAATCACCTACAACCGGCCCGAAGCGCTCAACGCCATCAACCAGGAACTCCGCGAAGACCTGAATGCAGCCTGGGTGCAGTTTCGCGACGATGAGGAAGCCTGGGTGGCCATCGTCACCGGCGCGGGCCGGGCGTTCAGTGCCGGCGCCGATCTTCGTGCCGGGGCACGCCCCGCCGGAGCCACCCACTGGGAAACACCGAGCATCACGTCCCTCGAAAGCGGGCTCGAGATCTGGAAGCCAGTCATCGCCGCCGTCAATGGCTATTGCCTGGGGTTCGCGCTCACGCTCGTGGCATCGTGCGATTTCGTCATCGCCAGCGACCGCGCCGAGTTCGGGTTCCCGGAAGTCCGGATCGGCGTGCCAACCATCCAGGGCGCCGTGCGCATGCCAAAGATGGTCGGCTGGCAAAACGCCATGGAACTCCTCCTCATCGGCGAACGGGTGAACGCAGCCCGGGCAAAGGAGATGGGGCTCGTCGGCAAGGTCGTCCCGCACGATCAGCTCATGCCCGAAGCCCGCTCACTCGCCGCACGCTTGTGCAAGTCGGCCCCGCTCGCGGTGCGGGCCACCAAGGAAGTGGCGTGGCGAGGCCAGGACATGCCGTTCGTGGAGGCCATCCGCTTCGGCGAGACCATGCGCCGCGTCGCCGGTGCAACCGATGACGCCGCCGAAGGCATGCGGGCCGCACGCGAAAAACGCGAACCGGAGTGGCGCGCACACTGAGGAGAACGGACGGGACGGACATCCCCGCAATCCACCGGCTGCCGTACGGGCGAGCGCCACAATCGAGGTGGCATTGAAAAAGTAGCCAATGCTCGTGCTCGTCGCCGTGGCGCGCGGCTCGAACCGTTTCGCCAAACTCATGGCCGCCTGCGAACGCCTCGGCGACGGCGCCGGCCCGGCAACACACCGTTAGGCCGGGGCGAGCCTCGCTGCTACGATCCGCCTGATGCCCGAAGCACCGGCCAGCCCGTCAGTCACACTCGACGAAGAGACGCTCAAGCGGCTCTTGCCGCCCTACCATGTCATCCTCCACAACGACGACCACAACAGCATGGACCATGTCGTGCGCTCGCTGCTGCGATGCGTTCCATCACTCACCGTGGAACGCGCGGCGGAGATCATGTTCGAGGCGCACCGCCATGGCCAGGCGACCGTCATCACCTGCCCCAAAGAGGCGGCCGAACACTACCGCGAAAAGCTCGAAAGCTGCGGCCTGACAGCAACCATCGAGCCCGCGTAGTTCATTTCCAGACCGCCTCCGCGACCCGGAGGAAGTTGCCGTGGCAGATGCGTTCGAGCGACGAGTCGCTGTACCCCTTCTGCTTCAGTGCGCGAAGCACCACCGGTAAACCTGCCGCGTCCTTCACCACCGAGGGGATACCGGCACCATCAAAATCCGTCCCAAACGAGACGTGCTCATCGCCCACCAGGTTCACGATGTGGTCGAAGTGCTGGACGATGAGGTCGAGCGGCGTGTCATCCTCCCACTTCATATCCGGGCGCAGGAAGAGATTCGCGAAGTTGATGCCGATGGTCCCGCCTTTTTTCGCGAGTGCCCGGATCTGATCGTCATCGAGGTTGCGGACGTGCGGACTGATCGCTTTGACGCTGGAGTGAGTCGCGACAATCGGGTTCGCCGAAAGGTCGATGAGATCCCAGAAACCGGCCGGGTTGATGTGCGACACGTCCAGGATGATGCCCATCCGGTCACACTCCGCAACGAGCTTCCGGCCAATCTCGGTCAGTCCCGTCTCGGGAAGCGACCCGTTGAACGCCACGCCGTGCGCGAAGATGGTCGAGCGGCTCCACACAGGGGCGACGACACGAAGCCCAAGCTCGTAGAACACGCGGAGCTCCTTGAGGCTCCACGAGATCGGGTCGGCACCTTCGAACATGAACACCGAGGCGAACGCGTCCGCATCCCAGGCAGCGCGAATCTCCGCGACCGTGCGGCAGACCCGGAAGCGGCCCTCCGAGCGGTCGGCAACCTGGAACACATCGTTCATCTCGCCGATTGCGTACCCGGTCGCGTTCATCTCGGCCCGTTCATTCGAGAGCCAGATCGACGTGAAGCAACCGCCGAGGCCGCCTTTCATCGCGCGCGGAAGGTCGACATGGCCGTGCTCGGACTCAACGAGGAGGTCGCGGTCGGGGCGCGGGTTGGTCCCGCCGGATGTACCTTTCACCTGGGTAATGAAGTCCTCGTGGCCATCGAAAACAGGCGGGAACTCACGGCTCAGCGGTGGGATATCGGTCATCTCTGGTTCCTCTTTCGCGCCTCGGCAACCGCGCGAAACATCTCGTTGGCGCCGAACATACCAGACGCCCGCTCAAAGAGGCCTGGCGAGAGCTCGGCGAAGGCCGACACCAGCCGCATGGGGCCGGGGTTGACGATGATCTCCGGGGTATCGCGGCGGATGGCGCGGATCACGGCGTTCGCGACCTTCGCCGGGCGCGTCGTGCCGGCCAGCGTGGGAGCGGTCACCCCGGTCTCCCGCGAGAAGCTCGCATACATCCCCGTGCCTTCGACAAAGCCCGGGCAGATCGCGGAAGCACTCACCCCCCGTCCCCGGTACTCGGCGCGCAACCCCTCGGTGAACTGGATGAGGCCACCCTTGCTCGCCGAGTAGCCGATGTTGCAGGCCAGCCCAACCTTGCCCGCGAGCGAAGCCATGTTCACGATGTGCCCTTCGCTGCGTTCGAGCATCCCCGGGAGCACAGCCCGCGTGAGCAACATGGGCGCGATGAGGTTCACCTCGATAATCCGGGCGATCGCGGTTTCCGGCTGGTCGTCGAACGCAGCGGTATCCTCAATACCAGCATTATTGATGAGCACCGCGACCGCGCCGAATGCCGCCAGCGCACCCTCCACGATCGCCTCGCGGCCCGCCTCGGTGGCGATGTCAGCAGCGATCGGAACGGCCCGGGCGCCCATCCCCGTGATCGATTCGGCAACCCGTTCGAGTTCGGGGCCCGAGCGGGCAGTGACCACCACGTCCATCCCGGATCTCGCGAGGGCACGCGCGATGCGCGGTCCAAGCCCGCGTGAAGCACCGGTTACGATCGCGGCTTTGCCGGCGATCTCCTTCATCCCGTGGGCCTCCTTCCATAGAGCAGCCAAATCCCCCTGAAAATGAGGACTATCGTCCCATCCTGCAACAGGATTTGCCCGTATTCTATGCATGTGGAGAGGCTGCGCCGCGTCCATTCGCGAGGCTGGTCTGGCATCCCTGCCCGGTTTCGGGCCTGGGCGTTGCTCATCGCGTTCCTGCCCACCCTCTCCTTCCTCGGACACTGGTCCCTCCATGTCGACATCCCCGGAACGAACGAGTACCTCGTCATCGTGCCAGGCGCGCCAACCGCTTCCGGCACACACTCCCACGATGGCTCAACAGAAACCGGCGATCACGGGCGCCACTGCCACGCAGCGGTGGCGAGTTGCAGCGACATCCCGCTGACAGGTATCAGCGCCTTTGCACTGCTCAACGATTCCCTCACGTATCTCGGCGCCGCCGGAGCACTCATCGCGCTCGCAGCGACCGCCTGGCAGTTGCGGGCACTCAACACGATTGACCCCGATC
>WBZR01003697.1_pt1 | contig 13382 bp, 10 predicted proteins | sample 5204231 | NCBI WGS metagenome assembly WBZR01 (sample SAMN12412403, study PRJNA552823) | activated sludge metagenome | isolation source: activated sludge from anammox sidestream of wastewater treatment plant... | place: USA: Virginia | collected 2017-08 | reverse complement strand
GGGCGCGCCGTCGACGGTCACGTGAAGTCCCGCATCGTCGACTCGCACGTATTCGACACCCGCAAGCATCGTCACGCCGCGCCGCTTCAGGAGCGTGCGGCGGATCCATCCGGTCGTGCGCGCCAGGCGCGCGCCGACCCGCTCGTCCTTGCGTTGCAGGAGCCACACCGCGCGCGGCGGTGCAACCGCGTCCGGCGCGCGAAGTCCGCCGCGCTGCGCGTAGTCCGCGTCGATGCCCCATTCGTCGCGGAAGGCCACGATCGCCGGATCGTCGCGGGCGCCGTCGCTCGCGTGGCCGTCGGGCGCGTGGCCCGCGGTGAGGAGTTCGGCCACATCGAAGCCGATCCCGCCCGCGCCGATGATTGCCACGGTGGCACCGGCCACCTTACGGCCGCTCACGATATCGGCGTAGCCCACGACCTTCGCATGACCGATGCCCGGAATCGAGGGCACCCGTGGCACGACGCCGGTGGCGAGCAGCACATGATCGAAGCCGGCGAGATCGCTCGCCGTGGCGCGTGTGGCGAGCCGCTGCGTCACGCCGAGTTCGGAAAGACGCGCGCGAAAATAGCGCAGCGTCTCGCCGAATTCCTCCTTGCCCGGGATGCGTCGCGCGAGGTTGAACTGGCCGCCGATCTCTGGCGCCGCCTCGAAGAGCGTCACACGATGGCCGCGAGCGGCCGCCGTCGTGGCTGCGGCGAGTCCCGCCGGCCCGGCGCCCACCACCGCGATGTCGCGGGCGTGACGCGCCGGAGCAAGCGCAAGCTCGGTCTCGTTGCACGCAAACGGGTTGACGAGACACGAGGCGATCTCGCGCGCGAAAATCCGGTCGAGGCACGCCTGATTGCAGGCGATGCACGTGTTGATGTCCGCCGCGCGCCCCGCTGCTGCCTTGCGCACGAAGTCGGGATCGGCGAGGAACGGCCGCGCCATCGACACCATGTCGGCATCGCCGCGGGCGAGAATCGCCTCCGCCGTCGCGGGGTCGTTGATGCGATTGGTGGCCACGAGCGGAATCGTGACCGCGCCACGCAGGCGCCGCGTCACCCACGCGAAGGCCCCGCGCGGCACCATCGTCGCGATCGTCGGAATGCGCGCCTCGTGCCAGCCGATGCCCGTATTGAGCATCGTGGCGCCTGCCGCCGCGACCGCGCGGGCGAGTTCCACCACCTCGTCCCACGTGCTGCCGCCCTCGACGAGGTCGAGCATCGACAACCGATACACGACGATGAAGTCTTCTCCCAACGCCTCCCGCGTGCGGCGCACGATCTCCACGGGAAAGCGGATGCGGCGGGTGAAGTCGCCGCCCCACGCGTCGCCGCGCTGGTTCGTCTGCGGCGCGATGAACTCGTTGATGAGGTAACCCTCGGAGCCCATGATCTCGACACCGTCGTAGCCGGCGTCACGGGCGAGCCGGGCGCAGCGAACGTAGGCGGCGATCGTGCGGCGCACGCCCCAATCGGTCAGCGCCCGCGCACGGAACCGGCCAATCGGCGCCTTCGATGCCGACGGCGCCACCGCGAACGGGTGGAAGGCATAGCGCCCCGCGTGCAGGATCTGCAGCGCGATCTTTCCGCCCTCGGCGTGAACCGCGTCGGTGATCGCACGGTGGCGCCGGACCTGCCATGAATGCGACAGTTGCGCGGCCTTGGGTTCGAGCCGGCCGACGAGGTTCGGGGCGATGCCGCCGGTGACGATGAGCCCCACGCCGCCGCGGGCACGCGCGGCGTAGAACGCGGCGAGGCGGGCGAAGCCGTCCGGCGCTTCCTCGAGGCCGGTGTGCATCGAGCCCATGAGGACCCGATTGGGCAGCGTCGTGAAACCGAGATCGAGCGGCGCGAGAAGGTTGGGGTAGGCGGACACCGGCCGGATTGTAACGGCCCGCGCGTGCATCGCGCGGCCGGACACGGCTAGCCCGGATGCTCGGCGGCCGCCGCGTCGCGCGTGCTCCACCAGGCCGCCACCACGCCGCACACGAGGATCGTGCCGATGCCGGCAAGCGTCGCGGCATCCGGCACATGCCGGTAGGCGACGATGCCGATCAGTGTCGACCACAGGAGTTGCGTGTACGAGAACGGCGCGAGCACCGCGGCGTCGCCACGATGGTAGCCATTCACCGACAGCCACTGCGCGGCGCTCCAGACGAGGGCCATGGCAACGGCGATGCCGATCGTCGCCGGTGGCGGCACGACGAGTTGCGGCAGGGCAACGAGCGTCAGCAAGAGGAAGCCGAAAAGCCCCGAATACAGGAGCGTGGTATCGACCCCGTCGTGCTGGGTGAGCTTGCGCGTGCAGATCACCGCGATCGCCCACGCAAGCGACGAGCACAGGGGATAGAGCGCGGCGAACTGGAACGCGGTGGTCCCCGGGCGCATCACCACCAGCACGCCGAAGAAGCCCACCGTCACGACGAGCCACTGGACGCGATCGACCTGCTCGCGCAGCAACCATGCCGACAGCACCGTCACGAACAGGGGTGATGCGAACGCGAGCGCCGTCGCCTCGGCAAGCGGCAGCGCGCGCAGGCCCAGGATGAAGAACGATGCGGAAGCGACGAGCGCGATCGCGCGGACGAGGTGCAGCCACGCACGCCGGGTACGCAACACCGTCCGCCCGCGCCGCAGGAGCGGCAATAGCGCGATGGCGAAGGCGAAGTAGCGGATCCACACGATCACGATGACCGGCAGGAAGCCGGTGAGGTACTTCGCGAGCGCGTCGGAGACGGCGAAGCAGCCCATCGCGGCGACGATCATCGCGATCGCCGATCCGGGTGTGGGGGCGCGGGTGAGCGTGGGGCTCATCGGAATCGCTCGCGCCGGTCAGCGCGTTCGGGGTCGCCGGCGTGATCGCCCGTGTGCGTGAGCCGCGGGCGCAATGCCCCTTACTGCAGCGACGGCTTCTTCAGGAAGTCGCCGCGATCGGCCGACTTCACCGTCAGCGGAATCGCCTTGCCGGCACGCGTGATGGTCATCGGTATCTCGGTGCCCGAGGGACCGAGCCGCCACACGCCACGATAGAGTTCAGCGAGCGTTGCCACGCGCTCTCCGGCCACCGCGACGATCTGGTCGCCCTGCTTCACTCCGGCACGCTCGGCCGGCCCACCTTGCGTGAGGCCGCCAACGACGATCCTGCGGTTGTCCTCGCTCGCGTACATGCCAAGCCAGGGTCGCGGTGGACGCGCCGAGCGCCCGGTCTTCACCATGTCGTCGAGGATGGGCACCAGCACGTCGATCGGGACGAACATGTTGCCCTTGCGCACGTCGTCGCCATCGGCTTCCTGCACGAAGAGCGAGCCGATGCCGATCAGTCGGCCATCGCGGTCGACGAGCGCCGCGCCGCTCCACTCCGGATGCGGTGGCGAGGTGAACAGCGCCACGTCGAGGAGGTACTCCCAATAGCCGGCGAACTCACGGCGCGCGAAGACCTCCGCCTTCAGCGCGTGCGCCCGGCCCCCGTAGCCGACGACGTAGACCTCGTCACCGACGGCGACCGTGGACGACGTTCCGATCGGCAGGGGTGCGACACCGAGCGGTGCCAACGGCAGCACGAGCCCCATCCCGGTCGCGAAATCCAGTGCGAGCGGATGTCCGGCCACCGCGTGCCCGTCGTTCGTCGTGATCCAGATCGCTTCCGCCTCCGTGATGAGGTAGCCGATGGTGACGATGAGACCGTTGTCGCGGATCACGACCCCATTGCCAGCGCGCTCGGTGCCCAGGATCTGCGCCGTGAAGCCGTCGTCGGGAATGCGCGACGACAGGCGCACCACAGCGTCGAGCGTTGCCGGCAGATCGAACTCGACCTCGGCCGGCGTCGGTTGCATCTGCGGCGGGAAAGACCAGTGCGTCGAATCGCTCATGGGATCTGGGCGTTGCGGCAGGAACGGAACCGGCTCATCTTACCTGCGTCGCCGGTCCGACCGCGCCCGCTCCGCACGTCGGGCGACGCGTATCCGCCCAAGCCGGCCGATCGTCCCCCGGTAGGCCGGGCGACCGGCGCAGCTCTGGCACACTGTCGTCCGTCATCCGTGCCCACCCCACGATGTCCCCAATCTTCCATCGCCTCGTCCTCGCGTTGCTCTCGCTCGCCCTCGCAGGCATCACACCCGCGGCACGCGCCGCGGATCCCGTCAAGCGCATCCGCATCCAGGTGCTGCCCTACTACCAGGCCGCGCACCACCCGGACGATCCCCCCCTCATTGCGGTGGCGCCGCGCCTGGACGCGATCCTCGCCTCCACCCGCGCCGACGACATCAAGCGCGCCCGCGACGAGATCGAGCGCGATCCATCGCGCATCACGCCGATGACGATGATGGTGCTCGCCATCCGCCTCTACGACGTCGGAATGCGCGACGACGCGGTGTTCTGGTTCTACGCGGCCAAGAACCGGTACTACCTGCTCACACGCGTCGCCGACATGAAATCGCCGCAGCTCGCGTCGGTGTCGCCGGCGATGAACGCCTTCGTGCGGCTGGCCGGCCCGACGATCAACGGTTACGCCTTCTGCGACGTCGAGCAGCAGCGAAAGATCGCTCTCGCCGCCGCGGACTGGACCGCGCGCCACCCGTACGAGGCGTTGCTTCTGCCCGAGGTCCCGGGACTCTTCGGCAACCGGCAGGAGAATTACCAGAAGGGATTGACCGACCTCTTCGCCGCCGTGAAGCGTGAGCGCGACCTTCTCGCCGCCCCGGCGAGCGTCGAGCGGCTGAAGGCGTTGCGGGCGAAGAACGGGGCCGACGAGCGTTACTGCTGGAAGCCGTGACGCGAGGCCCGCAGCGCGCGCGTCACGCGCCGAACCTCCCCGCCTGATAGTCGCGCACCGCCTCGAAGATCTCCTCCTGCGTATTCATCACGAACGGGCCGTACTGCGCGATCGATTCGTGCAGCGGCTTTCCCGCGATGACGAGTGCCTGCGCCGCCGTCGGCGCGAAGATCTCAACCCCGTCGGTCCCGGGCTCGTTGCCCAGAATCGCCATGCGTTGCGCCGGCACGTCGACGCCGGCGATCCGCACGCTGCCGCGATAGACGTAGACGAACGCCGTATGCACCGGCGAGAGCGCCTGCCGGAACAGTCCACGCTCCGGCAAGGCGACGTCGAGATAAAGCGGATCGGTGACGTCGCGCTGCATCGCGCCGGCCACGCCGTGGCTCTTGCCCGCGATCACCTTCACGTGCACCCCCTCGGCCGTCGTGAACTCGGGAATCTCCGCGGCGGCGATGTCGCGATACCAGGGCGCGCGCATCTTGTCCGCGGCGGGCAGGTTCAACCACAGCTGGAAGCCCTCCATCCGGCCGTCTTCCTGCTCGGGAAGCTCCGAGTGGACGATGCCGCGGCCTGCCGTCATCCATTGCACGCTGCCGTTGGTGAGCAGGCCCTCGTGGCCCGCATTGTCGCGATGGCGCATGCGGCCCGCGATCATGTAGGTGATCGTCTCGAAACCGCGGTGCGGATGATCCGGAAATCCGGCAATGTAGTCCTGCGGATCGTCGGTCCCGAATGCATCGAGCAGGAGGAAGGGGTCGAGACGCCGCTGCAGGGTTTGCGTCAGCACGCGCGTGAGCTTCACGCCGGCGCCATCACTCGTCGCCTGACCGGCGACGACGCGCTCCACGCCGCGCGAGATGCCGACGACATCGTTGTGGGTGGGATCGAGGATCATCATCATGATTGGCTCTCCGCGTGGCCGCCGATGTCGAGCCGGCGCGTGCGCAGCGACACTGCGCCACGGACCGGGAACGCCCCGGCTCGGGTGGACAATGGCCGTTATATTGGGGCATCGGCGGCGAATTTCGAGGGGAAGGGAGGCAAGATGGTTGGAGGGAAGCGGATTCATGGTTCGCGATGCGTCACGCTCGGCTCTGCACTGACGGCAGCACCCGCAGATCGCGCGAGGATCGCGTGACGCGGCCGCGGCGCCCGAAGCGCGATGTCGGCCAGCCCGGGCCGAAGGCCGGAAGCGCCAGGCCGCCGGCCAGGACGCCGCCGTCGGTACTGCACCACACGACGCGCGGTCTGTATCCCAGGTCGGATCTTCCCGACGATCCCGACCGATCCTTCCATCCCAGCCCATCGAGCCAGGATTTGAGCGAGTTCGAGTATGGACTCATCATCCTCGTGTACGGCTTCCAGCGCTGGGTGCAAAGCTGCATGGCGGCGGCCAACGTCAACGGTCTCAATGCTCTCGACATCCTCGTGCTGCACGCCGTGAACCACCGCGCCCGCGGTCGGCGCCTCGCCGACATCTGCATGGTGCTCAACATCGACGACACGCATCTCGTCGCATACGCGCTGAAGAAGCTCACTGCAGGCGGCCTCGTCCTCATCACGCCACAGGGTCGCGAGCGCCATTACGAAACCACCGACCGTGGCGAGCGCGCGTGCCTCGGTTACCGTGAGGTTCGTGAGCACTTTCTCGTACCGAGCCTCACGTGGGTGAGTGGTCACGAGGGTGCCGTCAAGGAGGCCGCCGGCTTCCTGCGGACGATGACCGCGCTCTACGATCAGGCGAGCCGCTTCGCCACCGCCGCGACAGCGATGCAGCCGAAGACAGCGCCGGTGCACACCAAGCGATAGCGGCGTCACGTGCCCCGACATCCCGCAAATCGCTGGCAATTTGCGCGATTGCAACGGCGCACGGTCCCCTCGTAGCATTGCTCCGCCGCTGCCGTCGCAGCGATCGATCGGAGAGGACGTATGCGCACCACACATTGGATCCGCACCACCTTGCTGCGTACCGCTGTCGTCGCATGCGCGATGACAGCCGGAGTCGCGGCTGCCCAGGTTACGGAGTGGAAGTTCTTCACGTATTTCCCACCCAATGACAAGCCCGCGCAGCTCAATCGCGCCTTTGCGGAGGATGTCGCCAAAGCCACGGGAGGGAAGCTCAAGATCACGGTGCTTGCCGCTGGCGAGTTACCGTACAAGGCCGCCGACGTGGTGAAGGCCGTCGCCAACAACCAGGTGCAGATGGGCGACGTGGCGGTCGGCTTTGCGGCAGGTGACGTCCCGGATCTCAATGTCCTCGGGCTGCCATTCCTGTGCACGAGCTACGACGAGTTCCACAAGGCGCTGCCCGCCGTCGCCGCCGCCGCAGACGCACAACTCGCGAAGAAGTTCGGCCTGACGGTGGGCATACACTGGACCATGCCGCCGCAGAATTTTTGGCTCAATCGACCGGTGGCGCGCCTCGAGGACCTCAAGGGACTCAAGGTGCGCACATGGAACCCGGAACAAGTCGAGATGATGAAACTGCTGGGCGGAAGCGCCGTCTCGATCACCTCGGCCGAAGTCATCCCGGCGCTCGAGCGCAAGGTGATCGACGGAGCGATCACGTCGGCGCTGTCGGCCAACGACTGGAAGGCCTATGAGATCGTGAAAACCGGCTACATGGTCAACATGACGATGGGACATCAGGTGATGCTCGTGAATTCCGCCGAACTCGCGAAGCTCGCCCCGGATGTCCGCGCAGCGTTGCAGGCCAAGATGAAGGAATACGCACCGCGCTACCGGACGATGTCCGAAGATGGTGACAAGGCGGCGCGAGCGAATCTGGTGGCCAACAAGGTCAACCTCGTCGACCCCACCGCTGACGACCGCAAGCGCGCGCGGACGATCATGCGTCCGATGTGGGACGCCTGGGCGAAGAAGCATGGCGCCGTCGGCCAGCAACTCCTGGACGGCGCAATGAAGGCCTGCGGCGCGAGCTGAGTTCGCGTTCGCGGCCCCTCCGGGCGTCGTGCCCATCAGGGCGGCGCCTGGAATCCTCCTTGCCTCCCACACACTCGGAGCATCCTCGTGACGCACGATGATCGCGCTCCACCGATGTGGCTTGCGCGCCTCGCCACGATCGGCTGCGACGTCGCGGGGCTCATGCTGGTGGCGATCGCGGTACTCGTCAACGTCGAGATCGTCAGCCGCAGCCTCTTCGACGTCTCGACCTTGATCGCCGATGAGTACTCCGGTTACTTCTTCGCGTGGCTCACGCTCCTGGGGTTCGGCCACGCGCTGCAGGATGGGGCCTTCCTGCGCGTGGAAGCGGTCATCGATCGATTCTCGCCGTGGTGGCGTGGCTGCGCCGACGTGGTTTCCGCATGCGTGGGTCTGGTCGTCGCTGCGGTGTGCACGTACGCGATGACATTGCTCGCACTCTCGAGCTTTCGCTACGACACGGTTTCGATTCAGCCGTCGGCGACGCCGCTGTGGATGATCCAGGTGTTCATGCCCATCGCGTTCGCCTTCCTCACCACGCTATACGCCGCCCTCCTCGTTTCCGGCATCCGCCGCCTGACCAGGCGAGGCCCAGCAGCATGAGCTGGCAAGTCGCTCTCGCCCTCTACGGCACGGTTCTTGTCGCGTTACTCGTGTTTGGCGTGGGTATCGGCTCGGTGATGGGGTTGGTCGGCATCATGGGTGTGACGGCAGCGTCCGGGCTTACCCTCTGGCCCACCCTCGGCGACCTCGTCTGGAACACGACCAACTCGTTCACTCTCGTCGCGGTACCCCTGTTCGTCCTGATGGGCGAGATCATCCTGCGCAGCGGCGTATCCAAGCGCTTCTACAGTGCACTCTCCACGCTGACGTATGGCGTACGCGGGGGGCTTGCGCAATCGAACGTGGTCGGCAGCGCGATCTTCGCCGCGGTCTCGGGCTCGTCGACCGCCACGGCGCTTACGATCGGAACGGTCGCCCTGCCCGAGATGCGCAAGCATGGCTACGATGATCGCCTGACCCTCGGCACCCTCACCGGGGGTGGCTGCCTCGGGATCCTCATTCCACCGTCGATTCCGATGGTCATCTACGCTGCCGTAGTGCAGGAATCGGTCATCGATCTGTTCATGGCCGGGGTGCTGCCGGGCCTGCTGCTTGCCGGGATGTTCATGGCCTGGGTCGCGTTCCTCGTGGCACGCCATCCCGCGTGGGTGCCACCGAAGCGTACGCGACCACCCCTCTCCCTCGCATTGCGCGCACTCCGGGACTGCATCCCGGTGACGCTCCTCCTCCTCGCCATTCTGGGCGGCATGTACTTCGGGATCGTAACTCCGACGGAAGCCGCCGCGTTCGGCTGTGCCATGGCGGCACTGCTCGGTCTCGTCTACCGGGAAATGACGCTGGCGGCGTTTCGCACCGCGCTGCGCAATTCGATCGTGACCAATGCCGTCATCATGTTCATCATCATCAACGCGCAGATCCTGAGTTTCGCATTCACGACGGCGGGCATCGGCCGTGGCGTCGCGACCGCCCTGGGCACGCTCGGTGTCGCCCCATTCGTGTTCTTCTGCATCCTGGTCGCGGTCTACCTCATCCTGGGCATGTTCGTGGACGGCATCTCGATGATGCTGCTCACGGTACCGCTCCTCTATCCGACCATCCAGGCCATGGGATTCTCAGGCGTCTGGTTCGGGGTCGTCCTCGTGGTCCTGATCGAGCTCGGGCAACTCACGCCTCCCATGGGGCTCAACCTCTTCGCCGTCCACTCGATCGCCGCGCCATCATCGATCGGGACGATCGCCCGATCGTCGCTGCCGTACGCCGCCATCATCGTCCTGCTCTGCTTCATCCTGTACTGGATGCCAGCGATCGCGCTGTGGTTGCCCGCCACGCTGAAGGGGACGTGATGGCAGTGATCGATCTGCGCAGTGACTTCCTTTCGCACAGCTCGGACGCGATGGCAGCAGCCGCACGCGACGCTGCGCAATCGCGCCATTTCGGGCTGCGCGAGGACCCCTGGCAGCGCAAACTCGAGGCTCGGATAGCCGGCCTCCTTGGCCAGGAAGACGCACTGATCTTTCCGACCTGCACGATGGCCAATACCGTCGCGCTTCTGCTGCACACGGCACCCGGCGAGACCGTCGTGACCCAGCATGACGCGCACGTTCTCGTGTCCGAGGCCAATGCCGGCGCCGCATTGGGCGGCGTTCGCATGACGACGGTCGATGTCGAAGGCGCGCTTCCGCCGCTCCCCTCGTGGGAGCGTGCCGTCGGCATCGAGCCCGATGCGCAGCGCTCGCGCGTGGCCCTCGCCGTCGTGGAGAACACGCACATGCGCGCGGGCGGCATCGCGCTACCGGCGAACTACGTCGACGACGTGATCACCTTGGTGCGGGCGCGAGGCTGCGCGCTCCATCTCGACGGCTCCCGTATCTTCTACGCCGCATCCGCGCTCGGCACGACACCCGCACGACTTGCCAGCGCGTTCGATACCGTCTCGGTCAGCCTCAACAAGACGTTCGGCGCACCGATCGGCGCCGCGCTCGCGGCAAGCGCCGTCTACATCGATCGCGCGCTGGTTCTGCGCCAGCGTCTGGGGGGTGGCCTGCGCCCGATCGGCGCTGCAGCAGCGGCGACGCTCGCGGGGCTCGACGATCTCGCGCACATCGCGCAGTGCAACGCCCTCGCGGCGCGGCTCGCGTCCGGTCTCGCCGGCCTCCCCTGCATCGCACCGCAGGCGCCCGCGGAACCGACGAACATCGTCCTGGCGCAAGTCTTACTCCCGTGGACGGCAGCCGCGGTGTGCGACGCGCTCGCGGCGGACGACATCCTCGCGCTGCCGATGGGCGCCGAGCACATCCGCATGGTGACCTATCGCGGCATCACCGCGCAAGAGATCGAGCAGGTGATCGAGCGCTTCGGTGAACTGTTGCGCCGACCCCCGCGCTGACGCGCCGAAACACGACGTACGCAAGGAATAGCGAGACATGGCATACCGCATTGGCATCGACATTGGTGGCACGTTCACCGACTTCGCCCTCTTCGACGATCAGGGCCAGGAGATGGTCGTGCACAAGGCACTCACCACGCCGAAGGCTCCCGAGCAGGCGGTGCTCGACGGTGTACGCGCCATCACGAGCCAGACAGGCATCACGCCAGCCGACGTGTCGATGATCGTGCACGGAACGACCCTGGTGACTAACGCGGTGATCGAGCGCCGGGGCACCCCCACGGCAATGATCGTCACCGGGGGTTTTCGCGACATCCTCGACATTGCGATGGAGCAGCGCTACGACCTCTTCGACCTGCGCATCCGCTTTCCGTCGCCTCTGGTGCCGCGCCCGTTGCGATTCGAGGTTTCCGAGCGCATCAAGGCAGACGGCTCCGTACGACAGGCGCTTGACCTTGGGGCGCTCGCAACCATCGAGGACGGGTTGGCAAGCGCCGTTACCGCGCAAGGCGTGCGTGCGGTCGCGGTCTGTCTCCTGCATTCGTACGCCAATCCGGCGCACGAGCTCGCCGTTGTCGATTGGCTGCAAGACCGATTTCCGGACCTCAAGGTCTCGGCTTCGTCGGTCGTGTTTCCGTTCGCGCGTGAGTACCAACGCTGGACCACGGCGTGCCTCAATGCCTACGTGCAGCCTCTCGTCGATGCCTACATCGATCGCCTCGAACGGGGGCTCGCCGATGCCGGATTTCGTGGACGCTTTCTCATCATGAGCTCGTCGGGCAGCACCTTAACCCCAGAGATGGCGCGGCGATATCCGGTACGCCTCCTCGAATCGGGCCCGGCAGCAGGTGCGCTCATGGCGGCGCGCCATAGCGCGACCCTCGAGACGCCGCAAGTTCTCTCCTTCGACATGGGTGGCACCACGGCCAAGGGCTGTGTCGTGCGCGACCACGTTCCTCTCAAGCGCTACGAATTCGAGGTCGCACGCGTGCATGAGTTCAAGCGCGGCAGCGGCTTGCCGATCAAGATTCCCGTCATCGACATGATCGAGATCGGGTCAGGCGGTGGGAGTCTTGCCGACCTCGACGCGCGCGGCGTGATCGGCGTCGGGCCCCGCAGCGCCGGTGCGGATCCCGGTCCGGCCTGCTACGGTCGTGGCGGCGATGCCCCGACGCTCACTGACGCCAATCTCGTTCTCGGTTATCTCGGCGCGACATCGTTCCTGGGCGGCAGGATGCACCTCGACGTGGACGCGTCGCGTCGCGCGCTCGTCGATCACCTCGGCGCGCGATTGGGAGTCGATGCACAGCGCGCGGCGTGGGGCGTGCACGAGACGATCAACGAGGATGTCGCCAAAGCCTTTCGCGTGCACGCGTCGGAGCGCGGAGTCGACTATCGCCGCTGCAGCATGATCGTGTTCGGTGGTTCCGGACCGATTCACGGCGCACGCATCGCACGCAAGCTGCGCATTCCGCGCGTGATCTGCCCAACAGGGGCGGGCGTAATGTCGGCGTTCGGACTCCTGGCGAGTCCGGCGGGCTTCGAAGTCGTGCAATCGCTGCGTACTCCACTGGCATCGATGACGCCCGAACGGTTCACCGAAATCATCGGTGAACTCGAGGCTCGCGTGCGCGAGCAACTCCTGTCGGCGAGTGGCGAGACCGGGCGATCGCATGTTCTCGTACGCCTCGACATGCGCTACGTTGGCCAGGGCTACGAGATCGAGATCCTGCTACCGGAAGGTGATCCCGCCCGCGTGCTGCCGACGCTCGCCCAGCGCTTCGCCGACGCGTATGCCGGGATTTTCGGGTTGAGCTTGGCCGGTCGTGCGATCGAGATCGTCGCATGGAAGGTCGAGGTTCAAGGCGCGCCGCCTGCCGCGGAGGGTACGTATCGGCTCCGTTCAACAGGGACGAGCGGCAGCGCCCTGCGTGGCCATCGCAGTGCGTATTTCGCCGACATGGGCGAGGCGGTGGACTGTCCCGTATACGACCGCTATCGTCTTCAGACCGGCATGACCATCGACGGCCCCGCCCTCGTCGAGGAGGCGGAATCGACGTGTGTCATCGGCCCCGGCGATCGGGCGCACGTCGACCCCGCCGGGCACCTCGTAATCGACATCGCCATCACGACGACCGGCGCCACGCGAGCGGCCATCGCGGCAGAAGCCTAGAGAAGGCCGCCGGCTCACCCTTCATTCCACACCGTGTCCATGATCGACTCCATCACCCTCGGCATCCAATGGGATCGCCTCATTTCGATCGCCGACGAGATCATCAACTCACTCGTCCGCTCGTCCTTCTCCACCAATGTTCGCGAAAGCTACGACCTGTCCTGCGTCGTGTTCGACAGCCATGGCCGCGCGATTGCACAGGGCGCGTACAGCGTCCCTTCGTTCACCGGAACCGCACCGGCAACGCTGGCCGCGATGCTCGAGCGTTTTCCGCCTTCGACGTTGCGCGCGGGCGATGTGGTCATCACCAACGATCCATGGCTCGGCACAGGTCATCTGTTCGACATCAACGTCATGCAACCGGTGTTTCGCAAGGGTGCCATCGTCGGTTATGCGATGAGCATCACGCACTTGCCCGACATCGGCGGCGCGGGTTACTCCGCTGCGGCGCGCGAGGTATACGAGGAGGGCTTGCGCCTGCCGCCGTGCCTTCTTGCGCGCGCGGGTGAAATCGACCCAGTCCTCCTGGAGCTCGTCCGTGTCAACGTGCGTGTT
>WBZR01003694.1_pt1 | contig 13389 bp, 9 predicted proteins | sample 5204231 | NCBI WGS metagenome assembly WBZR01 (sample SAMN12412403, study PRJNA552823) | activated sludge metagenome | isolation source: activated sludge from anammox sidestream of wastewater treatment plant... | place: USA: Virginia | collected 2017-08 | reverse complement strand
AGCAGCAGGTAAGGGAGCGGCTGGAACGCTGGCGCCTGGCTCAGCGGGAGGCGTTGAAGATCGACCGCGAGGTCACGCTTCCGCCGCTGGACGAAGACACCATCAAAGACATCAAGAGCAAACACGGTCGTTAAAGGAGCGTTATGCCGGTTTTTTTACTTATCCGACATGGTGAAAACGATTACGTTAAGAAAGGCAGGCTTGCCGGCAGGCTGCCGGCAGTTCATCTGAACGAAAATGGGCGGGCGCAGGCCCTGGCGCTTGCTGAAAAGCTGGGCGATGCGCCCATCAAGGCGGTCTACTCCAGCCCGCTTGAGCGCGCCCTCGAAACCGCGGCGCCGCTGGCTGAAAAGCTCTCGCTCGAGGTTATCCCGCGCGAAGGTTTGATCGAGCTGGACATGGGGGAATGGACGGGGCAAAAAGTTAAGGGGCTGTCCCGGTTGAAGGCCTGGAAAGTGGTTCAGAACGCCCCGTCGCGCATGACCCTCCCCGGCGGCGAGAGCTTCCAGCAGGCGCAGTATCGCATCACGCAGGAGCTGGACCGGCTGGCGGCGCAGCATCAGGAAGACGAGATCGTCGCCTGCGTATCGCACTCCGACCCCATCAAGCTGGCCGTGGCGTATCATCTGGGAATACCACTGGACTTATTCCAGAGGCTGCATGTGGCGCCGGCGTCCATCAGCGTGATAACGATCGGGGAGACCGGCAGCCGTTTGGTTTCCCTGAATTATGATTTTTCTTTTAGTTTGTCCAAAGCGTGATTCTGGTATACTACACACGTTTCAGGGAGAGGCCATGCCTGCTGAGGAAATCGATTTACAACCGGTAGATCATATTACAACGGATGCTATTGGACAACCCGGCCAGCGGGTTTTTTATATTCAAGGCTGGCAGGGCTCGAAGACGATCACGCTGATCGTGGAGAAAATCCAGATTCAATCGCTGGCGGTGGGGCTGGAACAGTTCCTGACCGAAATACACCAGCGTTACCCCGATCTGGCTGAAGCCAGCGGCGAATTTGATGAAGAGCGCATGCACATAAATCCCCCGGTCGATCCTTTGTTCCGGGTCGGCGAGCTTGGCCTGGGATACGACGTCGAAACCGACCTGGTTGTGCTGGTTGCGCGTGAGATCGTCGGGGAGGGGGAAGACCCCGAGCAATCTCGGGCGGTGCGTTTTTGGTGCTCCCGCAGCCAGATCCGTTCGATGTGTCAGTGGGGAATGCACGTGGCTTCCCAGGGACGTCCGATCTGCCCCCAATGCGGCGAACCGATGGACCCCGCAGGTCATTTTTGCCCAAAGCGGAATGGACACAAGCATTGATGTCTTGACTGTTTTGGAAAAAGGTTCGCTTTCGCTAAAAGGGGAGTTTTTATGGGGCTCGAACTATACCTTCCTGTCGCAGGTGGCTTACGAAAGCTGCACACTGATGGCGGTGTACAAACCGAGCCGGGGCGAGCGACCTTTGTGGGACTTCCCCGCCGCCTCGCTTGCCCGCCGGGAGACCGCCGCGTACCTGGTCAGCCAGGGCCTGGGGTGGGATTTGGTGCCGCCAACGGTGTACCGGGGCGACGGCCCGGTTGGCGCAGGGTCGCTGCAGCTTTATATCGAACACGACCCGGAATACCATTATTTTAACTTCGATGCAGCAGACCGGCAAAGGCTGCGACCGGCGGTCCTCTTTGACCTCCTGATCAATAACGCCGATCGCAAGGGGAGCCATGTGCTGAAGGACGAGGCTGGCAAGCTCTGGCTTATCGATCACGGCGTATGTTTTCATGTCGAAGACAAGCTGCGCACCGTGATCTGGGATTTTGTCGGCGAGCCGATCCCGGCTGATCTCTGCGCCGGCCTGGAGCGCTACGCTAACAGCCTGATCGACTCGAACGGCAAGCTCACGGCGGCGGCAAAACCGCTCTTGAATTATCTGAGCAAGGGCGAAGTGCGGGCGATGATCCAGCGGGCGGAGGAGTTGGTGCAAGCCGGGGTATTTCCGAGCCCGGATCCTTTCCGCCGCGCGTTTCCCTGGCCGCAAATCTAATTCGTTCGTCTGAATCTATTTTGTTTTTCACGGAGGAGACATGCAGGAAGTCCGGCTGGTATTTCTGGGTTTTGGAAACGTTGGCAAGGCGCTGGCAAAGCTCTTGCTCAAAAAAGAGAGCGAGCTAAAGGATAAATTCCAGCTTGGCTTCAAGGTGACCGGGATTGCTACCGGGCGCCACGGGCAGGCGGTCAACCCTGACGGCATCGATCTGGCCTTTGCGCTCGAGACGGACGACTATTCGAAGTTGGGGAGGATCGCCGTCGGGGATGCGCGCGATTTCATCGCAAAAGCCCAGGGCGATGTTTTGTTCGAAAATTCTCCCGTGAACTATGAGACGGGTCAGCCGGCAGTCGATCACCTGAGATGGGCGCTCGAACACGGGATGCACGCGATCACCGCAAACAAAGGCCCCGTGGTGCACGCTTATCGAGAGCTGAGCGGCATCGCGCGCCAGGCTGGGCGGCGGTTCTTGTTCGAATCGACGGTAATGGACGGGGCGCCCATTTTTTCGCTGTTTAGGGGCGCGCTGCCGGGCGCAAACCTCATCTCCTTCAAGGGCGTGCTAAACTCCACGACCAACATGATCCTCACGCGCATGGAAGACGGCGCGTGCTTTGAGAGCGCGGTGCGCTACTGTCAGGAGATTGGCATTGCGGAGACCGACCCCAGCGGCGATATCGACGGCTGGGATGCGGCGGTCAAGGTTTCCGCGCTGGCGACGGTGTTGATGGAAACCCCGCTCAAGCCCTCCCAGGTCGACCGGACCGGCATCCGCGAGATCAGCCTGGAGTCTGTCCAGCAGGCAAAGGCGCAGGGCAAGCGCTGGAAGCTGGTGTGCTCGCTGGAGAAGGACGGCGCGAGGGTGCATGCCAGGGTGCATCCGGAGTTGGTCGGGACGGACTCCCCGCTCTACGGGGCAACGGGCACGACCAGCATCGTGCAATTCCAAACTGACGTGCTGGGGCTGCTCTCGGTGGTGGAAGCGGATCCGGGGCCGCACACCACGGCCTACGGGTTGTTTGCGGATTTTCTGACGGCGATGGGAAAAACCAGCTAAGCTGGCGAAGGAACGCTGTGAAACCTCAGCGCAGGACCTCGTAAGCCTGGATCGGCTCCGAGCGGGTCTTGATCTCCAGGTTCCCAAGCGGGTTGATCTTGAATTTACTGCTCACGCACTGGTAGGTCGGGTGACCAATCAAAATGCGGTTGGGCCGCGCCAGCGATTCCAGCCCCCAGGCGATGTTCACCGGATAACCGATGACGGTGAACTCGACGTAGTCTTGCGTGCCGACGTATCCCGCCATCGCCAGCCCGCTGTTGATCCCCACCCCGATCGTGATATGCTCGCCCAGGATCTGGTTCAGATGATCCAGCCGGTCGAGCATGTCAATCGAAGCGCTGACCGCGCGTACCTCGGGGTTGGGGGGCTGCTGCGGCATGCCAAAAACGGCCATCAGCCCATCGCCCATGTACTTGTTGAGCATGCCATGATGGTCGAAGACGATCTCGGTCATCGTGTGGTAGTAATTTTCAAGCACCTTGCTAAAACGTTTCGAGCCGAGCCGCTCGGCAAGCTGGGTGGATTTGTAGATGTCGGCCGCGATGATGGTGATGTTGTGCTCGTCCAGCGATGGCAGCGTCCCCGAGGTGTTGTACTGCTCCATGATGTATTCGGCTTCCTGGGGCGAAAGGAAGCGGTGAAGCAGGCTGGAGATCAACTCCTGCTTGCGGACGCGCTCCAGCAATTGCATACGCTGGATGGTGAGCGCGGCCTGGTTGCCGATGGCAACCGCCAGTTGCAGGTCCCGCTGTGAGAACGGGCGCGCCCGGGGGCGGCTCTTGTAGACATAGATGACGCCCAGCATCTCATCGGATGACATGACCGGGACGACCATCGCGGCGAAGATGTTTAGCAGCGCCGCGCTTTTGCTCGGGGTAGGGCCCGACTGGGCGTCTTGAACTACGACCGCCGAGCGGGACTGGATGGCCTGCTGGGCAAGCGAGCGCGCAAACCCGAGCTGGGTGAGCTGGTCGAACTTTTCCTTGAGGATGACCTCGCAGCGGTCGGCTCCCATCGCGGTCTTCATCATGTTCGAAACCGCCTGCAAAGCCGAATCCAGCTCGAGGATGGTGTTCAGGCGGGAGGCGACCTCAGAGAGCAGGATGCCGTGTTGGTCGATCGACTCAAGCACCAGCTCGCGCGTTAGTTGGTGGGTGTTATGCGGCTTGGGAAACTTCTCGCTCTGGATTTGCTCTTGCTGGTTGGTGATCTCGAGCGTGTGCAGCCCGATGCGGATGACGTCGTTGTGCTTGAGGCTCTGCGGATCGCGCACCTGGACCCGGTTCAAAAAAGTCCCGTTCGTGCTGTCCAGGTCGAACAGGAACAGGGAGTCGTTTTGCGGGTTCAGATCGATCCTGGCGTGGTAGCGTGAGGCGGAGGTGTCTAAAACGACGATGTCGTTGCCTGCCATCCGACCGATGGTGTTGCTGCCGGGATGTATCTGATACTGTCTGGGTTCTCCCCCAGGTGAGCGAACCATGAGTGTCCACATGTTTGTGGAGCCGTCCCCTTATCTTCGTGATCGTTTTTGAAAAGACCCCGTACTCGAGTACTTGCTATAATATACCACAAAAATGTGCGTTTATGGGTATTTTAGCAAAATGACTTAATATTTTCGAAAGGTCTTTCCGGTCATCTCCTCAGAATGTGTTTTTACGTGATCTGCTCGAGGCGTTAGCGCTCTGGGTCTCCTCTGAACTCGAACCGGGTTCTTACAGCTCGGTCTCTGGCTCGTGAACCTCTTCCGGCGCGTCCGCGGGCTGTGCGCTGGGGGGTTCGGATTGCGTTTCGGCGGGCGAGGGGACTGGCGCGTCCGTAGCCGGCGCTTCGCTCACCAGCAATGCCGAGGTTTGGGCTGCAATTTCCATGAGCGGAAAGGCTGCGGCGCCCTCCGCGGCTGCATCCTCGGCGCGGGCGCTTTCCTGGACCGGCTCCACCGGAACGGAGTCGGGCTCGGGCGCGGGCGCTTCGGTCGTCTGATCGGATGGCGGGGTTTCCGCCGCCTCGGGGACGACTTCCGCGACGGCCTCCGCCGTGGCTTCTTCCACGGTTTCTGCGACGGCTTCCGGCGCAGCTTCTCCTGCGGTTTCCACAGCCGCTTCTTCAACCGGCTGATCTATGGGTTTTTCTGCGGCAGTCGTTTCTTCGGCTTTCTCCATTGCCCAGGCGATCTGGCGTTCCATCGGCACCTGGCGCATGCTCAGGGCGATCCGTTTGCGCTCCGGCTTTACGTCCAGGACTTTCAAGAGCACCCGGTCGCCAGGCTTGATGGCGTTTTGCGGGTTCTGGTGCGAAGAATAACCGATCTGGCTGGTGTGGATCAGGCCTTCGACGCCCTGGGGGATCTTGGCAAACGCGCCGAAATCCACCAGCCGGGTGACGATGCCTTCTACATAATCGCCGGCTTTGAGCTCGTCCGTCAGGGTCTGCCACGGGCCGGGGAGCAGCGCTTTACGGCTCAGCCCGACGCGCTGGCGCTCGCGATCGATCTCGATGACCTTTACCTCGATTTCCTCGCCGATCTTGACGGCTTCGCTGGGGTGCTTCACTTTCTTCCAGGAAAGCTGAGAGACGTGGATCAACCCATCGATCCCGCCCAGGTCTACAAACGCGCCGAAATCGATCACCTTGACAACCCGGCCGGTGATCACCTGGCCTTTTCTTAGCTCTTCCAGCTTCTTCTGGCGCTGTTCTTGTTGGGCGCTCTCGGCAGAAAGGATCAGCCGCCGGCGCTGCGGGTCAACCTCCGAGATTTTCACCTCGATCGGCTTACCGACAAACCCTGCTTTGATGGATTCAGCTCGTTTGGGGTTGCGCACGCCGTGCAGCTCTGGGACAAGGGAAAATGGGACAAAACCGCGGATTTTGTTGTAGCTGACGATCAAACCGCCCCGGTTGTGATCGATCACATCCAGCGTCAGGATTTTGCCGTCTTCCATATCTTTCTTGGCTTGCTCCCAGACCTGAGCCTCCAACCCCTGGCTGATCGAGACTTCGATTTCGCGGTTTTCGGTCGGCGCGTTGACGATCATCACCGGTATCTGGCTGCCGGGCTCCAGGCTGGCGATGACTTCTTCCGAGAGATGCTCGAGGTCGCGGGTGGGCACGAGGGTCTCTCTTTTTAACCCGAGATCGATATAAATCCCGTCCTGGTCTTTGCGGATGATGGTCGCCTGAATGATCTGACCGGCTTCAGGCGTGGGGGTATCGTAATTGGCGATGAGATTCTCGAACCATTCTGGCTGTTGAGAAGGCTGCTCGATTGGCTGTTCCATAATACTGCTGCGAATCCTTAAATTAAGAGATCATGAAGCGAGGCTTCCAGAATATATCAAATAATCGTTCAACTGTCAAACAAAGTCCATTGAATCCAGCCAGTGAAAAACTCATCCAATCCATTCCACGATGGTCGCCTCGCCTTGCCCGACCCCCACGCAGAGCGTGGCCAGGCCGTAGAAGGGGCGCGGCTGGCGGTCAGCGCGGCGGCGCATCTCGTGCAGCAAGGTGGTCAGGATGCGCGCCCCTGAGCAGCCCAGCGGGTGGCCCAGGGCGATGGCGCCGCCGTTCACGTTCGTTTTTTCAGGATCGAGCCCCAGCTCGTCGATAACCGCCAATGCCTGTACCGCAAAAGCCTCGTTGACCTCGACCAGCCCGATCTGTTCGATCGTCAGCCCGGCGCGAGCCAGCGCCTTGCGCGTCGCCGGGACCGGGCCAAAGCCCATCGTCCGGGGCGGGACGCCTGCGGCGGCTTTCGAGACGACCCGCGCCAGGGGCTTCAGGCCGAGCTGCTGCGCTTTTGATTCGCTCGCAAGCAGAAGCGCAGCCGCCCCGTCGTTCAAACCCGATGAATTACCCGCGGTGACAGAGCCTCCCGCGCGAAAGGCGGGTTTCAGCCGCGCGAGCGCTTCAAGCGTGGTGTCGCGCCGGGGACGCTCGTCTGTATCGACCCGCAGCGGGTCGCCCTTGCGCTGCGGGATCGAGACCGAGACGATTTCCTCTGCAAACTTGCCCGTATCGATCGCGGCGATGGCGCGCTGGTGAGAGCGTAGCGCAAACTCGTCTTGTTTTTCCCGAGTGATCTCGGGTTTCATCTCGGCGATGTTCTCAGCGGTCTCGCCCATCGCCTCGATCCCGTACTGCTGGATCATGACCGGGTTGGGATAGCGCCATCCCAGAGCGGTGTCCCAGGCGGTCAGGTTGCCAAACGGGAAACCGGTTTCGGCTTTTGGAATCGAGTAAGGCGCACGGCTCATGGATTCCACGCCGCCGGCGATGTAAAGGTCGCCGTCGCCGGTCTGGATGGCGCGGGCGGCGTGGTTGACGCTCGCCAGCCCCGAAGCGCAAAGCCGGTTGAGCGTCACCGCCGGGACCTCGACCGGAAAACCGGCCAACAAGGAGGCCATGCGAGCGACGTTGCGGTTATCTTCGCCAGCCTGGTTGGCGCAGCCCAGATAAACCTCCTCGACTTCGATTGGATCGAGGTGATTGCGCAAAGCCAGTTGTTTTAACACGTGCGCGCCCAGGTCGTCCGGGCGGACCGCCGCCAAAGCGCCGCCCAAAGCGCCAATCGGGGTTCGAATCGCATCCAGGATTACTGCTTCGACCATCCTCTTCTCTCCAGTTTCTCTTTACTTTTTCGAGTTTGGGATATTCTACCCTATTGCGGTGAACACCCCCCAACTCAAGAGGATCAGCAGACAGGCGGTGGCCGAGATGGTTAATAACGTGTAGTAAATGCGCGTCCAGACCGTCCAGTGCCTCTTGAGCCAGGCGTGGACTGAGGCGATAATCATGCCGATGGCAGCCAGGGCAAACAGGTAGGGCAGGGTATACATCAGCAGCGTAAGGGGCGTGCGCGGCAGGCCAAAAAAGATCATGATATTGTTGTCCATTGCCATCTTGAAAAGGCTGATAGTGAGGCCGAGCAGGAAGAGGCTCAAGACAGGCCCAGCCGCGAATGCCAGCCAACCGGCCAGCTTCGAGAGCAAAGTGCTCGAAGGCCCAGGCTGAAGTGAGGCTGCCTCCATGTTGTAGGCGGGCGCCTCGTCCAGGCTCGCGCCGGTCGCCGCAGCCGCAGCCCTGGCCAGGCGCGCCTGTTTGCGGTGGCGCGTCCAAACGATCAGCCAGATCAGCGGGATTGCCAGCACCGCGGTGAGCAGAAAAGACAGAAATAGTCCCAGGATTATAAATTGGATGAGAGCCGGTTGTTCGAGGTTGGCAAGCGCCAGGCCTTGCGGGAACGAGATCGTGCTTTTAGGTGTGAAAAATTGCGGCCCGCTTGAATCAAGTGCACAGCTCATGTCTGGCGGGCGGGCCGGGTCGTCCAGGAATTCCCGAATCAGCGTGTTTGCACAGGGATTGTCGAGCGCCTGCCCGTGCCCGCCGGCGGGGTTGACGTACAGATAGGCGTTGGGAAGGGTCTGCGCAGTCTCCTCGGCGTACGCGGGCGGCGTGATCGGGTCGAAATTCCCCGAGAGCAGCAGCGTAGGGATCTCGCTTACCACCGGGTCGTCGGCGTGCGCCCCCAGCTCGTCCACCTTCCAGAACTGGCAGATATTCAACAAATTCTTGGGTTCGTCTCCTTCAACTTTAGCGATTTCGGGGCGGATGCCCGCCAGATCCTGATCCTCCGGGGTGAAGTCGGCGTCCTCCGCGCAAATGACCGAGTAATACATCCCGATACTCATTGACCGGTCGAAAAGCAACAATGAGTAGATGCGGCTGAAAAAATCGAAGTTGCCCTGCTGGGCGTCGTTGATCATGCGCGGCAGGGCCGGGATCAGCGAACCGGCGTAAAGCATTTGAAACAGGCCGCTCATAAACGTATCGCCGTTGATGACTGCATTTTGATAAGTGATCGATCTCTCTTGGTCGGTGAGCGGGATGCGAGCCGGCGTCTCATTCAGCTTTTTTACCGTGTCGAAGAAGACCTCTTCCAGATCGGGATAGGCTTTGTTGCAGGCCGGGTCTTCACGGCAGGCATCGAACAACGCCGAGAAAGAGCGGTTCATGGTTTGGGCGCTGTTTAAGATGAAGTTGGTCTGCCTGGGGACGACCGCGTCGAGGATAACGCTGCGCAGGCTTTCTGGATGACGATCCATGTAATGCTGCGCCAGAAGCGTCCCGTACGACACGCCATAAAGGTTGATTTGATCGTAGCCGAGGGCCTGGCGGATGGTCTCGATATCGTCTGCGTTTTGAAAGCTGTTGTAATCCGAAAGAAGGATATTATCCCCGCCGCTCAGCCGCGCATGACACCGTTCGACGGCCTGATCGCTCAACGCCTGGGATTCCTCATCGGTCAGATCCTGTTCGATTGTATCGGCGATCAATGCGTCAATTTCTTCGCAGTACAGATTGGGTTGAGAATATTTGGTGCCCCTCTGGTCAAAGAGGACGATGTCGCGATCTGGGGCCAAATCGTTATTGCTGAGTAGCAAACTTGCGTAGGTTTCGATGGTCGAGCCGCCTGGCCCGCCCTGGGCCAGAAACAGCGGGTCGGGCGCGGCGTTTGCCGCGCGGCTCCTGATGATGAACACGGCCAGTTCGATGGTCGCGCCTTCCGGGTTGGAATGGTCCAGCGGGACTTCCACATAACCGCAGACGACCTGCTCGCCTTCTTTTACGCCCAAAGGCAGGTCGATCATACACTCGGAAGGCCTGAAAGTCTGAAACCCGCCACGCCGGCTGTCAAAAAGCCGACCCGCCTGAACCGCCTCGGGGCGAAAAAAGCCGCTGACCGAGAAAAGAAGCAGCCCGACCAGGGCAAACCGGATGAACAACGAATGTTTATACCGATCTGTATTCATATTATCAAGCACCTCAGCCCAACCAGAGAATTGTCAGATTATAATACTATAGAAATAAAAGCGTTTCTGAGGTTATTCCAGGAACCAGAGATATGCAAAACCGTCTACAAAATAACGAGAAAAGAACCGAAAACCGAGCGGAGGTGTGCCATGATCCAAACCAAGGGGAAACGCCTGGTAAGCTTGATCGTCGTTGTGGCGTTGTTGGTCATCTCGTGTAACCTGTTGAACCGCATATCGACTGAACAGCCGGCGAAGAAGGCGACGCCGCAGAAGGGCGCTGAAACGAGCGAGCCGCAGCCAACTCCAGGTGCAACCGAGCCATCGAAGAGCACCGAGGCGCCGCCGTTCAGTTTGAGCCAGGGCCCGCTGTTTGCGGTTTTCAGCGAATCGCCCGGCGAGGTGACGGCAGTGATCCAGCAGGAAAAGGCTGCCGCGGATTTGAGCAATGTGCGCAACATGTTTTTGCTCTCTCAGCCCCAGGTTGATCGTCTGGCGCGGGATGGTTTTGTGGTGACCCCGGGAACGGAAAAGGAGTTTTTCGCCCTGTACGAAAAAGCCCGCTACGACAACCTGCCCATCTTTGTCACCAGCGACGCGCTCCTGCATTCTTACCACCTGATGTTTGATAAAACCTTGCGCGTGGCGGAGGAGCGCCATTTCATCGAGCTGCTGGGCAAGCTCAACCAGGCGATGCTGCAGGAGAGCGACCGGATTTACCAGGAAGTCGCCGCGACCGCCTGGGAACCGGCGGCAAAGCGGCTGGTCGCCTACTTTGGCGTTGGGAGCAAGCTGCTCAACCCCGACACGCCCGTGCCGGCCTACGCCGAGGCGATGGTGCAAGGCGAGCTCGACTTGATCCAAGCCGCCGCGGGCATCCAGCCTTCGATCGTCTTCCCTGGGCTTACAAACGGCGAAGATTACACCCAATATATCCCGCGCGGGCATTACACGCGCAGCGAGGCATTGAAAGCCTATTTCAAATCGATGATGTGGTATGGGCGGATGACCTTCCGCCTCCAGGGACCCGACCCTGAAACCGGCCGGGAAGAGACCCGCTCGGCTATCTTACTGCTGCGCGCCCTTTCGCAGGCGCAAGTCGATGGGGGGCCGGCCCTCCAGGCCTGGTCCGACCTGTATGCTCCCACGGTCTTCTTTGTTGGGAGGAGCGATGACCTAACCGTGGTCCAGTACAACGACGTGTTGGGATATGTCTACGGGGCGAATCCGACAATCAAGGACTTGACCGACGAAGGCAAGCTGGATCTTTTCATCAGCAACGCGCTGCTCCTGCCTCCGCCGCAGATCCTGGGGATCGTCATCCAGGACACGGATGATGAAGAGCAGATGACCAAAGGCCTGAGGTTCATGGGACAGCGCTTCGTCCCGGACGCTTACATCTTTCGCCAGCTGATCTATCGCAACGTAGGGACGCAGGATAACCGGCGCGGCCTGCCCAAGGGGCTGGACTTGCCGGCGGCGATGGGCTCGGAGCGCGCCTACCAGCTCCTGGACCAGATGGGGGATACGAAGTATGCGAATTATCCCGAACAGATGGAAAAAACGCGGGTCTGGCTGGCGAACCTGACCGTGCCGGAGTGGACCGAAACGCTCAACAACGCCTGGCTGTACAGCTTCCTGCCGCTGATCCAGCCGCCGCCCAGCGGTTATCCGGATTTCATGCGGAGCCAGGCCTGGCTCGATAAACAGTTGAATACAACCCTGGGAAGCTGGGCGGAGCTAAAACACGATACGATCCTTTACGCTAAACAGGTGTATGCGGAGATGGGCGGAGGGCCGCCTGCACCGCCTCCGTTGCCGCCGCGCGGCTATGTCGAGCCCGTCCCCGAGTTCTTTGCCCGGCTGGTCGGCCTGACGGCGATGACCCGCACCGGGCTTGAAAGCCGGGGTTTGCTGAGCGGGCCGGACCAGGAAGGGCTTGGGCGCCTGGAAGAGCTGGCGCGCGCTTGCCAGGCGATGGCAGAAAAGGAACTGCGCGGTGAAGCGCTGAGCGATGACGAATACGAACGCATCCGCTACGTTGGCGGCGAACTGGAGAAGCTGGTCATCCTCTCGGCTGACATGGACGTGGAAGACCAGGGGGTTGGCTCGTCGGCCAATATGTCCGAAGATCAGCAGGCCGCCGTGATCGCGGACGTGGCGACCGACCCCGATCCATCGGGCAGCGGAGCCGGCGGGCCGGTTGTGTTGCAGGTCGGCGTGGGGCGAATCAATGAGCTGTATGCGATCGTGCCTGTGGTAGACATCGACGGCCGCACCATCCTGCAGGTCTCGAAGGGCGGTGTGTTCTCCTACTATGAATTCACCTGGCCCGCCGAGGACCGCCTCACGGACGAGAAATGGCATCAGATGCTGGAGGAAAACCGCGCCCCCGCCCGGCCAGCCTGGAACGACAATTTCATGGTGCAGGAAGGGGGGTTCTCAGACCTGATGCGGGCGGTGACGCAATTCCAGGATGACGTTACCAACCTGTTTTGGGAACCGGAATACTCGCTAACCGTGATCGACGCGGCGTTGGAACAGTTCCGGTCGGAGGCGGAAGCTCTTGTTGCAAAGAACCAAAATTATGGTCACCAATTGATCAATTCGACCTTCCGCTCTTTCGATCTTGAATCGCAGACCCGCGCCATTGTAACAACCCGCGAGACCTGGAAGGACCAACTCTTTAATACCGAAGACGGCGTTCCTGTCTATGACGCCGCGCCGCTCGCTGAGCGCGGGCCGTATACGCTGGATGTCACTTATGTCCTCGAACTAAGCGCAGATTCGCAGTTTCCCACCTGGAGGGTCGTGCAGGCGACGTTTGCCAACCAGCCGCCGGCGTGGTGATTGATGATCTATGGGTGAACGAAAGAAGCCGAACCGTGGGTCGGATGGGGGGATTCTGCGCCGCATCGGCTTGATGTTGGTCTGTCTGACGATATTGCCGCTGCCCGGTTGGCTGCGTCCGGGCGTCGATCTTCAGGAAGCGCACGGCGCGCCAGCCTGGATGGGGCTGTATCAACGGGATGGAGGGGCTCAAAACCAGGCGGCCGCCTCGACTGAGCTCTTGTTCGTGGGTGATGTCATGCTGGGAAGAGGGGTGCTTGACGCAAACCAACCATTTAAGCACCTCTCGCGGCTGCTCACCCTGCCCGACCTCACTATTGGGAATTTCGAGGGCAGCCTGGCGGATCACACCGGCAGCGGGGCAAACCGCTCGACAAATGACGCAGAGTCGCCTATCCGCCTCATCGCGCCGCGCTCCGCCGTCCAGCAATTGAAATCGGCCGGCTTCGACCTGGTGAGCCTGGGCAACAACCACAGCCTGGATGGCGGGCCCGCCGGCCTGGCGGAGACCGTCAGCGTCCTGAGAAGGGCGGGGATCGGTGTCGTCGGCGCGGGGCAGGGCGAAGCCGTTGCTTTGCTGCCCGAAATCCGTAATGTCAATGGTGTGCGCATCGCCTTCTTTGGGA